>Ga0208645_1001293_pt1 | contig 22305 bp, 35 predicted proteins | sample VirMetDEL_Sep_01_FD_184519 | JGI IMG/M metagenome (GOLD analysis project Ga0208645, IMG submission 184519) | Aqueous microbial communities from the Delaware River and Bay under freshwater to marine salinity gradient to study organic matter... | ecosystem: Environmental > Aquatic > Marine >... | reverse complement strand
ACCATCTAATGCTTCAAAAGCATCGTGGATGTCAGCAGCTTGATCTGCCACCGCGCGAGAGTTTGCAATAGAAACTTGAAAGTTAAAAAATTCTGGAGCTGGCCCATCTTTTCTTACAAATTTTATATCTAAAGTTCCCGCACCATCTGCAGCCGCGTCAGTAGCACAGTCTACAGATACTTTGTTAGGAGTAGCAGCAGCATTAGAGCTACCATTTGCAGCAACTATATTTCTACCGTATATCCAAGGAGATACGATAGCTTTTGCTCCTGTACCTTGTACAAAACGAATCTGATCAGAATCAGCAATACCTTCACCTGCAACAAGTGAAGTTGGCCCTTCTGGGCTAAGTTTTTGAATATCTACTGCTTTGTCATCTAACAAACTGTTAGTATAACCTTTAGCAACATTATTCCCAATAATTAAATGTCTCATTTTGAGTTTTAATTTAAATTAATAATTATTTATTTATTCTTGTCTAATTAACTCACTCATGTGAGTTTTGTATCGAGGATCACTAATGCCCTCTAAGATACCACTAACTGTCATAGCAACTATCTCTTCATGAGTATGTGCTGGTAGCTCGCAGTCTACATTTGCCGTTAAAGACATCGGCAAAGGTGTTCTTAAATATTTTAATTTTAAACTATCTGGTATTATAGTAGTTCTTGTAAATTTATTAGAACTTAAAGTGTACAATTCTATAAATTTATGAGAAAACACTCCTATTACACTTGATTTACCTGGTCTATTAAAAGGATCTTTTAGCAATGCTTGTAGGTCATCATGTTGTACATAAGTTATAGGAACATTTAACCCTTCAAATTCTCTGCCAATTCCTTCTATTTGATTCCAATATGAGGAATTAGGATTACTATTAAGCGCTGACGCATTTTTAGTATCTTCTGCGTAATTAAATTTTCTTTTGTACCCTACTATAAAATCTGTTTCAACAACTTGAGTTTTATCTATAAAATCAAAATCACCTTCTACAGAAACATCAGATTCTACGACTATTGTAGATTCAAAATTAACAATGCTGCTGTAAAGTGCGTTTGTTGTTACATACGACCCTCCCTCGTCAAAACCGTCAGTTCCTGAAATATTATCTAGGATTTGAACTAGATTTGCCGCTTCTTCTTGAGATCTTACCCAAGTATATAGATCAGTGTCAGGTTTTAATATTATTATAAAAGAGTTAGGATAAGACAATGTGCCTGACTTTTCCCATCTTATTATAACATCGTTAGAATGATTTGTTAAAACGTAATTTATAATATAATCTTTGTATATATTATTAGGGTTAGATATAACCTGCAAGTCTTCGTCAAAAGGAATATCTAAAGTAGAGACATCTGCTTCCCATACATTTGCTGATAAATTATTACCAGCTTCTGGGTACGCCCCTATAGTTTGTTCTTGTGAAACGCTGTCTGGAGTATATTTAGCTCCTCTACGAATTACAAATTTAGATTTAGCTGCGATTGTAGTTCCTGACGCATCTTTAACCTCTAAAGCGTTAAAAGGAATTACAAAATATTTAGCATAGTCTTCATAACCTTGATTTGCTATATAATCAGCATCATTGTAATATTCTAATCTAAAATCTGTAGCAGTTGCACTGCTATTTCTTAAAACATTTGTAGTGCTTTCTATATGATGCATATAATTATGCGGAAGAGTATAAAACTCTCTATATAAATATTTTCCTGAAGACTCAGAACTAGTCTCATAATATGCTAAAAGTTCTCTATCTATAAAACCAGTAAAGCCTCTATGTTCTTCAACAAGAGTGCTTAAATCATCTATACGTTTTTGAGATTCTTCAAAACCTTTTCCGTACTGATTATTTTTACCGTATTTAAGGTTGATAAACCTGCTCATATTTTTATTAAGCTCTAGGTCTATCTCTTCAGATAAAAGACTGTCGGCTTGGAGTGAATTAATCTTATCCACTCCTTGCCTAACAGCTATATGCATATTTTGAATATCCATTAATGTATTATTACATTATATTGCTAACTCTTTAAGCTTTGCTCTAAGAATTGTCAATGTTCCTGAGTTCTTTTTGTCTTTCAAATAAACTACAGTATCTTCTAGTGTGTTACCAAGTACCTCATCAATAAAGATAATTTGGTTTCCAATTTTACGTAGAACACTTGCTGATACCATTTCTTCTATTTCTGCTTTAATTTCCAAGTTCTTATCTTTTGCAATTTTTAAGAACTTTTTAGTTTTAGCATTTTTAAGCTCGTACAAAGAGTTTTCTACTTGCTCATCTGTCATTCTAGCTGGATTAGTATTACTTAATAATCGTAATACTCTTCTCATGTTTTTAGGATTACCAGAAAGTTTTATAAACTCCTTATCAGCGTCTTTCTTAAATTGTATTCCGTTGTTCTTAACTTTATCTTCTCTTGACAAATCTTGAATATAAAATCTTTTATTAAAATCTGATTCCATTTCTTCTTTTGTCAAAGCAACATAAGGATGTTTCAACGCAAACTTATATTTAAGGTAGTCCATGATACTAAGTGGTTTACCACTTTCATCTAATCCTACTTCTAACTCTACACCTGTAAATCCTACAGGAACTGTTAGCTCTGCCCAAAATGTTTTAGAATGCTTTGGCCAATCAACATGTTCAGGGCTTACATCTAAAATTTCTTGCATTAATTCCTTTTCTTCAGCTGGAGTGCAGCCTTTTAAAGGTTGTCTATTTACATAAACACTACTAAGTTTTGTAATTGCCTCAGCTCGCACTGCTTTTGGTAAGTGGTTGTTAACCTCTTGTCTTCTTAAGAATACTTTCTTACTCATTATTTAGTACTTTTAAAGTTTTAATTAGTTGGATGTAAAGTATAACTCTCCCATAATTATTTGGTAAAGAAGTGGGGGGATTAACCCCCACAACCTAACCAAAAACCAATATATGTGAACCGCAACGAATTGCCTGTTATGAAGCCACACACGTGATGTCAAGCGAAGTATCAAAACGCTTAAGCGCGATACCTGCTGTTTTCAACATGTGTACGGATGCACCATCTACGTCAGAAGCTCTAGCATCAGAACCAGAGAATCCACGAGGCACTACAGAACCTGCTACGCACCATCTCATCATCTCACGACCTTTCTTAGAGATCATTTGTAGGTTATTTTGACCGTCATAGTTAGACTGATCAACAAATACCATACGGTAAGACTCAAGTGAGTAACCTGTAGTAGGGTGTTTTGCACGAGCTTGAGCAACAGCACCGTGATCAAATAATGGTAATTTTACCACATTGATTACGTGACCATCTACATGCTCATACGAGTTAAAGTATCCAGATAAACCTAAGTTACGACCAGATCCTGTGATGAAACGATTTTCTCCACCAACTTTCCAAGAACCTGCAGAACCTGCAAAGTGGTTTTTAAGAGCTTCATCAAATTCACGAGCACCACCGGTACCAGTGTATAAAGTAACTTGCTTTTTAGAAGCATCAGTCATTCCGTAGAACAAGTCACCAATGATATTCTTTAATTTAGTCTCAGTCATTGTAGAATAAGTATCCTTATTTACAATTTGTTGCATTAGACCAGGTCCTACAACAACTGGTTGACCATTTTCATCTTTCATGTGTACGTGACCATTAGAGTCGTAAGATTTCTCTCCGTACCAGTAGTACATTTCACACTCTTCTTTGAAGTCAAGCATGTGTAAGTACTCTTCATAGTCCATCCACAATTTAGTAGTAGATCCACCTTTAGTTGGTAGTGCAAATTCAGCTACATAATCTTTAGCGTTACCAGACATGTGGTAAGACTTACGAACTGTAGTTAATTTGTTACGAACTAAACCAGGAGTTTCCCAGTTAGATGCATTACCACGAGAGAAGTCAACTCCTACAGGAGCGTACATTTGAGCGAATAAAGCGCCCGATGCTACGTCTGCTGCTGGCATAGTTGCAGTCCCAGATGGGTTTACCAATTGTAATGTGTATACATAATCACTTCCACGAGACTCAGGCTCTTTCATAATTCGAGCTTGTACTCCTGACTGAGAGATTAATACATAAGGAAAGACAAAGTGCTTGTCTGGGAAAGATACCTCAAAAGAAGATCCTCCTATTCCTAAACTAGTTGTTGTTGCTGGTGCTGACGCTACTGGACGAGTTCTCAATCTTTGTGTCGCTACGCGATACTCATACTCTAAACGGTCAATAGACTGTACGTTACCAACACCTTCAGTTAAAAAGGATAGTGGAAATCTCTTATCGTCTTTTCCAGATAAGTGAGTAATGATTGGAGATAGTTCAGTAGGCTTAGACAACAGAGCATTTGCAAGACTGTTCATGTCAGTCATTTGCGTGTCATTATAAAACGTTTTTTGAACGCTTATATTTGATCCATTTAAAGCCATTTTCTATCTATTTTTAAAAGTTATATATGCAGTCGTGTTTCCACGTAATTGCCTAATTAAATATTAAGATCTAAATCATCTATGTCAAAAGACTTTCTTCTTCTAGACGCTTTTCTTGCGCTTTTGATGCTTTCTTCATTTTTAGATATTTTATCTCTTAAAGATCTAGCATTTTTCGTTCTTGCCTTTTTATTAATTACATCGTTAAGGTTAAACCCTTTATACATTAAGTAATCAATTGCTAGCTTCACATCCATCTCTGCTTCATTGTGATCTAGATCTCTTTGTGTGTAACCATCTTTAGTTACTGGTTTTGAAATGTAATCAAAAAACTTTCCTTTATCTCTTTGCGTAATTGACAAACCTGCTAGGTTATCTGCTTCAGAAATAGTTTTTTGAACTCCGCCCCAAAACTCTTCTTGTTGTTTTGCTGCTTGTTCTTTTTGTGCTTTTTGCTCTTGAACAAGTTTTTGTCTTTGTTCAGCTTGCATTCCAGCTAAAGATTTTTTAGCAGCTTCCGCTTTCTGATACAATTTACCTGTATCTTCATAATCTTCTAACAACTCATTTATAAAGTCTGAATCATGCCCTTTTGTAGAAAAGTAATCTGATAAAATTGCTTTTTGACTACGAGTATCATCTTCGCTTATATCTACTTTATTGTAATCCAAATTAGGATCGTAAGCTTGCATAAAGTTTTGAGAATCTCCACCATTTAAAACGTATTCTAAATGATTTTTAACTAAAGGAAAATTTTCAAATAATTCATCTAGTTGTTGTTCCGCCATTTGCTTACCTACATCTTGGGTAAGCTGTAAAAGACCTTCAGTAGTATCATCATACTCTTCTTCTGTGTCGTACCCTAATTTTGATAATATTTCAGAAACAACTGTTGCGTCTTCTTCACTATCTTGTACTTCTTCATCTTCTTCTTCTACTACTTCTTCAGTTTCAGGCAAATCATCTTCTACCTCTTCTTTTTCAACTTTATTTTGTGCATCAGAATCTAATTCATCTACACTTTCTTTAGCTTCAGTTTCAACCTCCGCTACAGGCGCTTTTTCCTGTTTAATGTCTAATCCTCCATCAAACATGTCGTCAAACGATATGTCATCTAAAGAGATGTTTTTGTTATCTTGGTCCATAGGTTTTAGTTTTTACAAACTTAATTAAAATAGGTTTTGGTTTTACTTATATATTTATTTTAGCTTTCTCTTTATTATATATCACTTATTAGATTTTCTAGGTACGTATTTTAATTGTTTATCTTTAAAATACCCAGAAGGATCTTTTACTATTTTATGTGTATGCGGCCCAAAAGGCGCATCTTTACCTTGAGAGTTAAACCATTCTATTTCTTTCTGCACAGTTTTATGATCTGAAGACTTTAAAAATTCTAACGTATTAGGATTTATAAAACTTAAATGTTTAGTCCCATCTTCATGATCTAAAGGCTGTAAACCGGCTTGATATGCTCCTCTTAAATTATAAGTTGTAGTATCTGTATCTTTTAAATTAGGAGGCAGGGTATCTCTCCACTCAGCATATGTTAATTTTTTACCACCTTTTTGATAAGAAGGTGTTTCAATAATTGTTCCTTGCTCTGGTCCTGTAGGTAAACTTTCAATACCAGGCGGCACGTTTTTAAATGATTGCACTAAGTGCCCTTGTTGATCGTATTTTGTAATATCTATAGGCACTTTCATACCTTTAGTATTAAATGCTGTATTAGGTGGGACATCTGGAAAAGCCATAGAAGCTCCTGTGTTACCTTGTGCATGCTGCTCACGCAACCCCACTTCTTGTTCTTGTGGAGTTTGCGCAGTAAGCATTTCTTGTTGAGGGGGATTTATAATTTGAGATATATCTGCGCCTTGCTCAGCTTGCCTAAATAAATCTATAATACTGCCTTGGTAATTAGCAGCTTTTGCATTGTCTAATATATTTCTTCTTTGCTTATTGTCTAGCATCTTTAGAAATTTGATTAGATTCTTGCTGTATCGAGTTCTTTTGCATATCTACAGAATTTTTATTAGTATCTGCTTGCATTTTTGCGCCTAACTCTTGTTCTTTTAAGGCTAACTCTTTTTCTTTAAGTTCAAACTCTTTAATCATTTTTTGTAGGTTAAAACTATCTGCTTCAGGGTTTTGTCTTGCCTCTGCATTTATTAACGCTACTTCAATTTCAGTTTGTCTATCTTTATCTTTATCTAAAGCTTCTTGCTCAGCTTTCATTTGATCCATTTGCATTTGCTGTTGTTGAGCTTCTTGTTGAGCTTTTTGCTGCGCGGCTTGTAACTCTTCTTCAGCTTTCTCAGCAGATTTAAGTTTTGCTTTTATTTGTGGGAAACTGTCAGAATCAAACATCTCAGCTACCATAGAAGCCTTTGTACCGTTTTGTACCATAGCTTGAGCAAGTCCTTTGATTTGATCTAGCTTCATCTGGTCTTTACCTGCATCAGATACAAATATACCGTAGTTAGTTTCCATGTGCGACATAGAGTCTAAATCTAAGAAGTCTGTTGTACCGTCAGGCATAACAAACATAGCTTTCTTACCTGTAAGCCAAGCTTCTTTAGAGTAATCTACTAATGCTTGTAGATCTCTTTGCTCTAACCGCGCAAATTTACGGAATAAGTCTTCTGTAATGTGAGATGACTGCAATATAGCTTGCTGACTAGAAGCTTTACCTTCATATGCCCCTATCTCACCTTGTCTTTGTCTAGATACACCAGATAATTTTTCCCACTCTTGCATAATAGAGTCTAGAAGCATAATATACTGCTGTATTGTTTTTATAGACATGTCAAGTACAGATTGATGCTGCGGTGAAAGTTGTATACCTTCTTTATTGTAGTCAACCCAAGCAATACCTGTACCTTCTACATAATACATAAATTTATCCATGTCCCATTTCTTTGGAATCATGTTTATGTCAAATTGAGCTATAATATCTTTACTTCTAGCAATAGCTAACTCTAATCTGTACTTAAAAATATTGTAATTTAACTGATAAGGAATACCCATAGATACTAAAGAAATATTAGCACTATTTATATCAGAATATTTTCTACCGTTTATAGGTAACTTGCATGTAGAAGGATTATCTAATGATAACCTTTGATTTGCAATAGGATTTATATCTATATAAAATCTACCATCAATACGAGTACCTTTCCACACCTCATTTACCCAACCATATGTAAGTTTACCTCCAGATTCTTTCATTTCTGCTGGCATTCTAAACCCATCTTCAACCTCCATTGTTTCTAACTGCCCGGTTTCAGGGTCTAGGTATTCTAAGAATCCTAAACGTTTTCTAGACTTCCAATAAACGTTTATAACTTCTATAAGTCTTGATCTAAATACATTTGGGTCAGATGTAGAGCTTGGATTATTATAAAGTAAGTAATTATCATGCTCTGCGTGTCTAGGATCTTCTAATTCTAACACTTGTTGATCTGTTAGCATGTCATGATAATGGTCTATAACTGTAGAAGCATGTACATACTTTCTAACTAAAGCCCAATCCCCGTCCTCTACGAACTCTAAATCAGGGTCTTTATCGTAATCTACATCTACAGGATTTAAAACGTCATAAAAGGGCTCATTTAGCCTTACACCTCTATGTGTGTAAACTTCTCCAGACACTAAAAAATGAAACCAAGCTTTTTGTATTTTATCATACACTTCTTGATCTTTCATTATGTAATTTAAAGCGTACTGACCTTTTATAGCTCTGTTGTCTACATAAGAGTTTTCAAACTGATCTGCAATGTGATCAGGCATAGGTATTTCTTCAGGCATTTGCCCACCTTCAAACAATTCAGGACTTTGCTCTGCTAATGCTTTTAAAAAATGCATTTCTAGGTTTTTATATATAGCAGCCTGTTTAGCATTTTCTTTTTCAGTAACAGCATCTGAATTTTGTACTGTAACGGTGTAATTGAGAGGACGCTTTGATTTTTCGCCTAAGAGAAGATCAATGATAGGTTTGATAATAGGGTAATTACGCATTTTAGAAGGGAAGTTCTTACGAGATTTTCCGTAAGGTTTAAGAACGTAATTATAATCAGAATCTTCAATTACACCGTTATAATAATCATAAAGAGACCTTAGATAACTACGTCTGTCACCTGTCCCATTATTAGAAAGATCAATAAACGCGCTTACACACGCCTCTCTCCATTTTTTAGTTTTTTTTGATAACGGTAATTTTTGTTGTGGTATTTTTTCTCCTCCTAAGTACATTTTACAAAAATAATTAATTAGTTGCTTTGTGATACAAAGTTCTAAATTTCAAACTAGACCTTATAATATATCACTAATAATAATTTGAATCAAACCATTTGTCAGCAGTCCTATCTTCTAGAACCTCCCTAACTTCCGAGTTATATAGCTCTCTCGTGTGGTACATTCCAACCATAAAAGACATTACCCGGTCAAAGTTACCCCTATGATTAAATTTTATAAGTTCTTGTAGTAATGCAAGATCATATATCTTATGCATATTTAAAACCTGAGAACCATCTTCATTTACGTGCCTTACAGTATTTAACCAATCTCTTATATACAACTCTCCTTGCCTTTTTCTAGCTTCAGTAGTGTGCATACCATATTGACGTTTTACTTTTTTACTTCTAAGGTCTTTTTTATCAAGCATTTCAAATTCTTCTTGAAGCCTGTGTAATTTTCTATGTCTACGCGCATATGCAATAACCTCACCACGGTCATTCTCAAACCCTATCTTTGCATTGTAGTAATCTGCTAACATAAACATATTTCTATTGTATTCATCCTGACTATGCGGCCTTCCTACATAAGATGCTACAATCATATCGTCTGGTCTAGAAATATTGTTTACTCTTTTTAGAACGTAGCAAGACCCTAAAGATGAAGAGTCAGCTGACTTGTTCTGTCCATATGGATCATGACATATAATGTACAAATTTGCAGGAACTTGCTGCTCTGCATTTTTATATGGAGATTCGTATATAACAATCGCCCCATCTAAGTCATCTTCTTTTCTGTGCGGATACCTCATTATAGGTTTAGCATCTCCATCTAATTTAAACTCAATTTGATTGCCTTTACCATAATACAACCTACCTGCAGTACCTATTTTGTCTAATTTATTAACTTTTACATTATTATAGTGAGCTTGCAAAGAAGATATGTCAAATAAATTAGCTGATATTTGTAATGTAGCTTCTCTAGGATTCATAGGATGCTCTGCTATATATTGATCAAGAGCTTTTGGATCGCTTGTGCCTTTTTTCTTTATCCTATTCTGTTCTTCAAATTCTATTGCGCTTTCTATCAATGAGTTACCATCTTCGTCAATAAAACCTTCTAAGTTTTCAGAGATAGGTACAAAATGCCCGCAAACAGTTCCTTGCGCTCCATCATCCCATTCATTAGTAAATTCTAAACAGTCATACGAAGCAGGATTGTAAAATAGTTCTTCCATACCCTCAAAATCAGCTCCTTCTGTACCACCAGTACCAAAAGCTATCATTGTTCCTAAAGTATTTGCACCTTGACGCATTGTAGGCATTGCCACCTCCCAAGCTTTTAATAATCCTGGAAATGCACCAGCCTCTTCAAAGAAAATTAACTCTCCTGCTTTACCCCTCACCTTATCTGGGTTATCTTTTAGAGATACGCCTAGTATTTGCGACTTCATGCCTAGTTCTACATCTGCACCATTGACATTTTTCTTATACCCAGACATCTTATGCATTTCACGATCCTTTAATCGAGGTTGAGTCCATGCTGTGTTGTCATCTACAAATGATAGTATCTCCCAGGTCTTAGATAATAAGCCGTCACCTATTATATATTCTTTTTGTCCAGCAAATACATAATTCTTACTATTACGAACAAAAAAGTAATTATGAGCAAGCATAGCTGCAGCTTTATAAGAATACCCTTTACGACGTGCTTTTAATACAGTCATATGTTTATTCTTTTTTCTACATGTATCTACCGCAGTAAAATATTTCCAATCTCCATCATAAAATGCAGGAAAACTTCTATCACGTCTTGCTATTTCCGTCCCGTCAGGCAATATTTCTTTTACAGACCTATCTATTGGACAATAATTTAAATAAAAATAATGATTACCAGATATAGTAACATCATCAATAGTATGCCCATACAAACATTTAGTCATTTCACCGTCCCAATAGTCATAATACGCTTGCGTACCTGGAAGGGCAGACGTATAATAACCATGCTCTATGTAATGCAGGGCGGATTTTCTAAATTTATTTGTGTTTTTGAACATTTTTTATATTTACTAGCTCTTGACATTTTTCATAATCTTCCATATCTGAAAAATGCTCTATAAGATTCTCTATAGTTGTTTCTCTATCAGAAAAATTAAAAGGCAACGAGAAATAGTCTCCCTCTTCCTCAAGATCTTTATATAATTGATCTAAAGTCTTTTTCTTTGTTATTACTAAATATGCATTATGCATTACATTATTATATTCTTCAAGGTCTTCTAAAAAATCCATTATTGACTATATTTATTAACTACAACCCCACCTCTATTAGGTGATTTAGATTGTTCATCTTTTTTAACTTGTTCTTCTAATTTAGATATACCTGAAACAACGTCTGCCATCTTAGAAAGATTAGCTACTAAGTCTTTTGCATGGTATATAGGTCTTCCATTATCATCAATAGCAGTTAAATCTACTACTTCAAAGTAATTCTTTAATTTATTTACTGCAGATCTTGCTGCTTTTAGCAATTTTACCGCAGATGTCTCTTTTAAACTTAAATATTTATCACATGCTGCTTTAACATGTACATTTGGCTCCCAATTTATGTCAAATATACTAGATGCTACTTCAGCATGCCTAACATCTACATCATATACCGCAAATGGAGAATTATGATCGCACATATGGTAAACATATGCTAATTCCTGCACTCCTTTCTTATTTTTAGATAATTTTGCAAACTCTTTTATAGTTAAAGTGTATGCAGATGGTATTACCTTGTTATCGCTTACGGTTAGTAGATCCATTTTGTATATGTTTTACTCTATTTTTATTTACAGAAAATTTACCAAAGTATGGAAGACGTATTGTGTCAAAATCTCCTTTTTTCATTACTTCTGATGCAAATTTAAACTGATATTCTACTATCTCTTTTACTTTACTTATCGGAAGATTGTGTTTTGTCGATATTTTCTGTATTAGGACGTCTTTTGTGGTCATAATCTTTAATTATTAATTCTGCAGGCCATCTTGATGGTTTATCAGGACAATTTGTTGTTTTCCATTTAGCTTTATGTTCTACTAAGCATCCACACTTTCCACATCTCATTTTTTCTTTTATTAAATGCGGACAAGCCTCACAAGCCTTTAATCTATTCTTATAATTAGAAGGAGTTACGTTAGGTGCCCCTTGCTTTACGTATTCTGCTAAATCTTTAGCAAAATTCTTAGCCATAGTAGCAAAACTTGGCAATTTTGGTTTTTTTTCAGATTTACTCATTAGTATCCAGTTAAAAGTTTTAACACATCGTCAATAGCTTTGTGTCTATGATTATCTTCTAGTATTACCTTATACACGTGCTTGCTATCTTTTATTTTATGAACATCATCTATAGCAGAGTTAAGTGATGAGCTTAAATCTATTTGTTGGTTGTCACCACAAAATATCATTATAGAATCTTTACCTAATCTACCTAGTGCCATTCTTAATTGAGGTTTAGTTAAGTTTTGAAACTCATCAACTATAACTACAGCATCATCAAACGTTCTACCCCTAAAATGAGCTAGAGATACAAGTTCAATCCCTTCTTGCTCTACCATGCTTTTTATTTTGTCAGGTTTATTATAAACCTTACGCATGTTAGACATAATAGGTACAAGCCAAGGCTCTAGTTTTTCCTTTTCGTCACCAGGTAAGAACCCATTATCTTCTGTAGCCACAGTAGGCCTAGTTATAATAATCTTATTATACTGACGTTTAAAAAATAAATCCAAAGCCACCTGTACGGCTAAGAGAGTCTTACCTGAGCCTGCTTTCCCTACAATAAAGCTGTAGGCGTGATTCATTATATTCTCCTTTGCTTTCTTTTGCTCGTCCGATAAAGTTATATTAAACTTCACGTTTCCCCTAGGCGGCTTTTTAGATTTATTATTCTGTATATTACTCATATTCTCGTAAATCTGTCTGTGCTGTTTCTATAACTTCTCCTTGTCCGTCTTGTATAATTAAAATATACTGCGCGTCTAAAATAAATTCTGTAACAACATATCCTAACGTTAGTAACTCAACATTACTTCCATGATATAGATATTTGAAGGTCTCCATTAAGTGGGTTTAATAATTTATTTAAACTGTAACATCCTCTTTTGTATTTAAGAACGTTTTTGTCTTTTAATTTTTTAATATAGTTGTTAAGAGTGTTCTTGTCTTTTATACCTAGCTTTTTAGCTACTTCTTTTTTATTTTTTAAAGTGCAAAAATTGTCATAATCTGTAGAGCACTCTAAAAAAGCAACTAAAACGTCAAGCTCTTTAGGAGTCATGTTAAATATGCCGTTCCAAAACTGCGCATACTTGTAATTTGAATTAATTGGAATCTGTATCTTCTTCATCACTAACTGTTACTATAATATTATACTCATAATGGCCTATTGTTATTTCTATATCCCAAGTTGCATTTATATTTTCTTCTGACCACATAGTTAATTTGTCTTCAAATTCAATTAATAACTCTATTACTCTTGAAAGACTTTCTGTAGAAAATTTAGTTTTTATCATTCTTTATTTCAATCTTTGCTCTATTGCCTTCTATAAGTATTTTACTTGTAGTAGACTGCCTGTTAAACTCTTCAATAAATGGAGTTATATTTTCTCTAGTGCAAAGAAAACTTAAGAATACCTGCAACTCTTTAGATGCTATGCGAGTTCCTTCTAAATTTTGTAGAGCTTTATCGCTAGCACTTTTAAGATTTTCATAATCTTCTAAACTTATAGTTACTGTACCTTTCATTTAAAACTTTTTAGACACAGTACCGCCTGGTTTTTTAATAATACCACCAAATCCGTTGTATTCAGTAACATCTACCATTTGAGTTTTGCATGTACAAATAGACTCAGGCTTAATAAGCTCTCCATCTACTATTTTCATAGTAAACTTAGTAACTTCTACTGTATTATCACAGTTTTTGCAGTACATTTTCATTTATTCAGACTCCATAACACCAAACACTTGGTGCTCCATAACTAACACGTGTGGAACATCATCTATCTCTACAACAACACCTTCTCCTCTAGGGTCAACCATTACAGTATCTCCTACATTTACAAATGTGCAGTTAGGACCTACTGCTAAAACGTCTAAGACATTAGTCTTTAACTCGTTTACAGTAGCATCATCTAAAATAATACCTGAATCTGTTTTTCGTTTTGCTGGATTTGGAAGAAGTATCCAGTTGTTGTTTGGTTTAAACTTTACACTCATAGTTTTTGATTTTGATTTGTACAAATATATAAAAGATTTTAGTACAAGTCCAAATTAAAATTAAAAATTTATGGTAATGGTAACTACCCCAAGTGATCCACCAATAAGGTTTGCAGTAAAATCTCCAATGTCTGGGTCTCCATTTTTAACATCCCAGATTTCTTTGGAAGTACCAATAAGAATTACTGCTGCTATTCCAGCAATTTTAGAAGTACGTTTATTTTGAGTGTAGTGGTAAACAATAGAAGTAGTAGCAGCACCAATAACATAACTACCCCCAAGGTGTAGTAATTTATCTTGAGGCAATATTTGCTGCGCCTCCGCTCTATAAGATATGAGCAGTAATATAATAAATAATAATTTCTTCAATTTACCAAATAAGAGTTACTTGGCTTTTGGATACAGGTTCCCCCTTGGGTTTTATTCTTTTCGATTGGAATTTTACGTTTAGCAGTGCTTCTCAAATGAGACCAAAGGATAATAAAACTGGTGTTAATTCACCGCACCTACCTGTGTGCATTCTATCCTAACTAACGCTATATCCTTTCTTTCAGAAGCTATTGGAGAAAACTCTATTCTCTATTTGAGAACTACAATCCAACGTCTGACCCTATACTGCCCTGCCGGTCCTCTAGGGTGATACACTTTTGGTGTGCTTCTGGGGCAAAGTTAAAAATAAAATTTTAGGAAAAAAAATTTTTGTGGGAAATCTTTGAGCGCGTAGACCAACTATTACAAAGACCCCCACTATGTTACGGAAATTTAGTAACCCACCCTTAAAACCAAAAACCATGAACACAATCATCTCACACTTGAAAGAATTAGGTGCTACCAAAGTAGCAATTGTAAACGGACCAAACGGTGACTTCTTATCGTGGACATCCAAGACGGAAACAGGCACTATACCTGTCGGCAAGAAAAGCCAAGGTTGCAAAGATATACGCGAGTATAACTATGTAACTACCGATGACGGAGTAGTTATAGCTACAATTAACAATTACGAAACAGTTGCAGAGTTTACTCTGTAATTGTTTTTTTAATTTTTTGTATCATATCAAAGGGAAACGCACCGAAGATTGCTTATGCATAGGTGTCACTTTCCCTTTACTTTTTACCTTTTTTTACAACCAAAGATTTACTAATAATTAGATTATATAACACTATGGATATATTAGATAAGATTAAAAAACTTGCTAACGGAATACTTGATAACTCAATTTCAATCCAAGAGCAAGAAGATTATAATGAAGATTATGAAGATGGATACAAATCAGCAATGCAAGATATACTATACAGAATAGAACAACATTAACATTAAAAGACATTAAAAATGGCAAAAATTACTATTACTTCAAGCAAAAAAGAACAGTTAGACTTCATCGAAAAAGTTAGACAGTTCTTGGACAATCATACAGAAGAGCAATTAGATGCACTTCCTAAAGATAAGAATGGTTTCATTGACTTCTTTACTATCTTCAAACAACAAGATGAAGATAAACTTTTTAATGATGAAGTTATCATTCAAAAGAATCAGTTCAGTAAACCAACAGGTAAAGTTAATCCACGTAACTACAAGAAAAGTACATTGGATTTACTTGACTTTAAAAATCATATAAATGATAACTTTGAAGTTGAGCCTTTTAATTTAGGTGATACAAGTATTGATGAATTTATGAAAGATAAGATATGAAAAAGATAATTAATATACTAGCATTTTGGATACTGTGGACAATCGTATTGTTCGCAGGTATCCTATGTCTATTTGGTGTAAGTTTATTAGATGGCTTTTGGCCTTACGTATGTACATTAGGTGTAATTGCATCAGCATACTGTCTAATTCTATTGATGAATGATGATAAACCTACATATTATGACAGATAAAGAACCAAACGAACTATTGTGTCTTGGCATTGCACTTGTTTGTGCAATTGCCTTGCGCTTTGGTTTGTATTTAATATAAGAAAGAGTAAAGTCCCAGCCAACTTCTCTCAAGGAGAGATTTTTCAAGATAAAAGGTGCGGTTAGTTGCGGATGATTGTCGCAACTGTAAAACTTCTCTTTCTATTAAAGCAGAGAGGTTGTCTAGACGGGTCAAACCAGAAGGCTGCAGATACTTCGCCTCTACGAAGAGAAACTGCAAAGGTGAAAGTTGCTATAAAAGACAATAGTAGTTACTCAATCCTTAAACACATTATGCACAATGTGTGTTCAAAAAAAGCCAAGGTTAGGATGGCATCTAACATTAGAGCAGTGCATTGCTCTTAAATAAAGTACATGGTGCAAGAACATTTATTATAAAAACAATGGGTTCTTGGCAGGTTCGATTCCTGCATACTTTACTAATTTAAAAACTATTTTTATGAACTTACCTGAACATATTATACTTCAATTGCAATCATTGCAAAAAGAAGTAAAAAGATTAAGAGATAAGTATGAACCAGGAGAACATGTAGATAAACCATTTGTTCCACAAACAGATCCTCGTGATTATCCTGAAGACATTCAATACGAATGATAATGTATTTTCATAATCATGAAACAGATAGCATAGATTATGAACTTCTTGCATTATACTACGAACTTAAAAAGATATTTCCTGAGATAAGCGTAGAAAAAGATAAGCAAGATTACGTTACAGCAATACTTATTTAAAACTAACAGGTCCAAGTCAGAAACCTACTAACAATTCTGACATGTAATTTAATTTAACAAGCAGAGACATGGAGAATGTACTGAACAGTGGTAGCCTAGAAACACTAAAACAAGGCCAAGTATTATTGACACAACTAAGACAAGTTAGTGGTGGTAAAATACAAATGGAGTTTGCAGAAGTTAAAGAGTCGTCGTCGGGTTTGAACCCGGTATTCTTATTTAACAAGTCAGATTCTAGATTTACTTCTAACAGCGCAAGAAGAGCGTGGCAAAATGGTCAACCATCAGATGTAGAGGAGATGTTTAATCTTCCAGGTATTTGTGGTAATGACCAAGCATGGTATCAAAATGAGAAAGGACATACAGTTCTTGATATGAACGTTCTTAATCCATCTCTTATCTATGATGGACAACCTTATCCAATACGTGTTCAAATTCAAGAGACAATTGAAGGCGATGAGTGGCAAATCTCTAACACAGATACAGCAGCTAAACGTAAAGGTAAAGGTGGAGATTTTATATTACATAATGGTAATTATATCTTCACCAACTCAACAATTGTTATCGGGCAAGAGCCTCAAGATATATTCTTGAAGCCTGATACGATTGCAGCTTCTACATCTAATGTAGTTCAAGCTGAAGGTGTTGAAGTGGACACTCTAACCGGTGAAATCTTTAACTAAATTTCCAATTAAACAAAATTAGTGTACTATCTTTTTGATAGTATGCTTTTTTTGTTTATATTTACAAACTATCTATAAATTATTTTTAAACAGTTATGAAAAATACCATTATAAACAACGGAACATCTACAATTAAAATAGATACAGCACACGAAGTATCTGTTACTGAAAAAGAGATTGTAATAAATTTAGTTTCAACTACATTTGATCTTGTTAAGCCAAAGAGAAAGTATAAGAAGAGAACTAAAACCACAACTAAATCAAAAACCAAAAAGTCTGTTGCTAAAAAGTAATCAGACATCTTGTTGTTTGTTTGATAGGGAAGTGTAAAAGCTTCCCTATTTTCTTTTAACCTTTTTATTATGAATAAAACTACTATTACTATGGGCTGGATGAAGCAGATATATACTATATGTAAGGAAGATAGATTTAAAGAAGAATTTATGATTCCATACGATAAAGCTAAAGAAACTGAATCAAAAACTATGATGTTTCAAGGCGTTAAAATAACTATGAGACAAGCTGAAGGCATTAAAAATCTTTCAGAGACTATATTTAAAGACATGAACTCATGATACATTTTGTTTCTACTACGACTCCATGTTCTGATAGGTTTGCAAGCTGTTCTATAGAGGATGTGTATGCATACTGTAGTAGAGCAGAAGTTTTAGGTGTAGACACAGAAACAGAAGGATTTGACTTTACGTGCAAAAAGATGATTATGTTTCAGATTGGTGACGAGCATCAGCAATTTGTAATTGACACTAGATTTGTAGATATAGAACCACTGCGTCCTATATTAGAGTCTAAAGACATTATAAAAATATTCCACAACGCTAAGTTTGACTACAAGTTTATTAAAAAATGGGCAAACATTGAATGCGAAGGTATTTATGACACATTCTTAACAGAAAGAGTAATTAATTGCGGTAAAGACATTAGATACGGACTTGCACATTTATGTGAAAGGTATTTAGATGTTACACTTAATAAAGAGGTGCGAAACCAGTTTATTGGTCTAACAGGTCAACCTTACCGTGACGATCAGATTGTGTATGGTGCTAAAGATGTAGAGTATTTGTGCAAGATTAGAGAACTGCAATTACCTATTATTAATAATCAAAACTTAAATGAAGTTGTAGACTTGGAGAATGAAGCTGTCATAGGCTTTGCTGAAATAGAGTACAACGGTCTTGACATTGATAAAGATAAATGGGAAGCTATAGCTAAACAAAGTGAGCAAGAAGCTATAGCTATAATGGAGAGTTTAGATGATATGGTATTATCTAATGATAAACTAGATTCTTTTGTTCCTAAGTATGTACAAGGTAGTTTGTTTACGCCTGTAGAAGAGATTAGGAAGCTTGATATTAAATGGACATCTCCTACTCAAGTTCTTAAAGTCTTTAAAAAACTAGTGCCTGATCTTGAGAATGTTAACGGTAAAGCTATGTATAAATATCGTCGTAAGTTTCCTCTTATTGATAGATATGTAAAATACAAAGAGAAGATGAAACTTGCTACTAGTTATGGTAAAGACTTTTTTAAGTTTGTATCAGGTGATGGTAAGATACACACTAGCTTTAATCAGATATTAGATACAGGTAGAGTATCCAGTTCTAAACCTAATATGCAACAGATTCCCGCAGACAATACATTTAGAAATTGTTTTATTGCTCCTACCGGTTGGTGCTTTGTTTCGTCAGATTACAGTTCACAAGAGTTGAATGTCATCGCTTTTGGTAGTAAAGATCCTGTATGGCTTGATGCACTAACTCAAGGGCAGGATTTGCACAGTGTATGTGCAGATCTTGTCTATGGGCAAGAATGGAAAGATGCAGCTGATGTAGGTTGTTCTTATTATGCTTACTCTAGCATAGGACGTGGTACAGAGAGAGCTAAACTTAAATGTAACTGTTCTAAACATAAGAGCTTACGTACTAACGTTAAGACTATTAACTTTGGTCTTGCTTATGGTATGGGCCCACACAAATTGTCAGACACATTAAATATACCTATAAAAGATGCTGAAAAGTTGATTGAAAAGTATTTTGATGCGTTCCCTTCAATTGGTGGCTTCTTAGAAAAGCTTGGTAATTACGGTAAGAAGTTTGGCTACATTAAAACCTTTCCTCCTTACAATCGTAAACGTTGGTTTCCTAAGTGGTATGCTAAGATAATGCATAGTAAGGCAGATAAAATGGAGCTTGGTAGTATTGAAAGAGCTAGTAAGAATACACCAATTCAAGGTGCATCTGCAGATATGACTAAGCTAGCTCTTATTTACATTAGAGAGTATATTAAAAAAGAGCAAGTACCTGTTAAGTTAGTCATGACTGTGCACGATCAGATAGATACAATTTGCAAAATTGAGTACGCTGATAAGTGGGTAAGTAAAATGACTGAGCTTATGGAGAAAGCAGCATTAACTGTAGTAACTAACGGACTGCTTAAAGCAGATACAAATATTAGTAAATCATGGGAGAAATAGTTTTAACACCTTTTGATATAATATTTAAAGCTATACGCAAAGAAATGAAAGTTAATAAACAAGACATTTTGAGTAGAGATAGAACACGAGAAGTATGCGAAGCACGACAAATGTTTTGCATGCTTGCTCGTAGATATACTCTTGAAACTACTATATCAATAGGTGAAGCGATAAAAAGAAATCACTCATCTGTTGTTTATAATAATAAGTCTATGTCACATTTAACTGAAACCTCTAAAAGACTGCGGATAGCTAAAAATTATATTGAAAAAGATATAAAACCTCAACTAGAAAGCATAGCTCCTAAAGCAGAAGTGTGCCCTTGTTGTAATCAAGTAATTTTATAAAATATGAAAAAAGGATATTACGATTATGTACCAATAGTCAAAAAAGAAAAAGAAGTTATTCAACCTACTCCTGAAGGTGATGTAGAACCAAAGTACATTACAAATATGTCAGGTCATAGTTTTATGATTTCTGATAGTAGAGGTATGGTAGTAGGGTCAACAGACATTCTTATGTTTGGTAATCGTATACCTACTTACGGAACAGGTAGGCCTTTAAGCCCGAACAGCTCTTTAGACACTAAGAGCTACATTAAATATAGTGGACATTTATAAACTAAATTTAGAAATTATGATGGTAGAAATAGCTTTAATGACTGTAGTTGCAATAGCTTTATTTATAATTTATAGTTCAATATTGTATAAAAGCGAACTAAAAACCCTAAAAAGACAAGATGAAGGATTTGATCTCTACAGTGATGTGCGCAGCAAAGCGCCGAGGAAAAAATCTGCAAGTAGTACAAAGACTGCTAAGATTAAAACATCAAACCAAGATAAGCCTAAACGCGCTTATAAAAAGAAAAAGAAATCTTTAAAAAATAAAAACTAGAAAAATGAGTGTAAAAGAAGAATTAAAAGATAACGTAGAGATGTTGACTAAAACAATAGCTGACCAAACTACCACACTAAATGCTTTGTATGAAGGCTTAAATATCTTAAACGAAAGAATTAAGAAGCTTGAAATAAAAGTAGAGATTAATAATGCTTTAAATTCACAAATAAATGAGTAAGGATTGGTGGGATGACCTCCCACACCATCCTGCTAACCAGCCTGATGCTAAAATAAAATTTACTAGTGAGCATCTGCATGAAGTTGAGAACGTTGAGATAGAAGGAATAGACTTTAAAGATCATCCTGATTATTGCGACGCTTTTGTGGCTAATGCTACTTGGCTTGGGGAAGAGCTTACAGAAGAAGAATTACAAATTGTTAATGATGATTCTGATTTTGTATATACTCATACGTTAAAACATTTAGAAACTTTAGGAGATTAAATTATGAACCAGAAATCAATTGATTCGTACACACAGCTTGCAAAAGACAACGGTCTAACGCGTAGACAAGTACAAGTATTACAAATACTTAAGAATGAGATAGGTCAGGGCACTAATCGCATGATTGCTAAGAAACTAGGTTGGGATATAAACCGAGTAACTGGCCGTGTTAAAGAGCTAAGATCAAAAGGACTTATTAAATATGCAGGTGACTTTGAAGACAAAGAAACTAATAGAACAGTGAACCTATGGAAAGTGTCACTGTAATGCATGAAGTTAAAACTCGTGAACAGAGAAAAGCACTCAATTCTTGGGCTAAAAATGGTTATTGTGGTAGTATTATCGCAGGTACTGGTTTTGGTAAATCAAGATGCGGTGTGCTTGCTGTTTGCCATGTTATAGATAACGTTAATAAAAACGAAACTAAACATGAAGCTAGAGCACTTGTTCTTGTGCCTACAACACAATTACAAGACCAGTTTACTGAAGAATTTAGTAAATGGGGTAAAGATTCTTATCTTTCAAACATAGAAGTACTTTGTTATCAGAGCGCGTACAAACTTGTAGATGAGCATTATGATATTGTTGTGTGTGACGAGGTTCACCTTGGTTTATCACCACAATATGGTAAATTCTTTGAAAATAACAAATATGACTCTTTGTTGTGTTTAACTGCTACTCTTCCTGAAGAAGAAGAGTACAGGATTAAGTTAAAAGAACTTGCACCTGTAGATTATCAAATATCTATAGATAAGTGTGTAGAACTTGGTCTTGTATCTCCTTATGAAGTGCATTGTTTACCAATCACTCTTACAGACGAAGAAGCTAAAGACTACAAAAAAGTTAACAACAAGTTTGTTTATTGGAAGTATCAACTAGGGCAGTTTGACGCTTTTAATGAAGCTAAGCGTGCGCTTGCAAATAAAAATGCGCCTCCTGAAAAGAAACAAGCAGCAGCACAATTTTACAATTGTATACGGACACGTAAAAAGATTGTAGACCATGCGCACAATAAAATAGAAGGATTGACTGAGATTATAGAAGATCATCCAGAAGAAAAGATTATTGTGTTTGGTGGTGCTAATGCATTTACAAATGAACTTGCTTTTGCTAACGAAGAGGTGGCTACTATTTACCACAGTGCTAGAACTAAGAAACAAAGAACGCAAGCGTTAGAAGATTTTAGGGATGGAACTAAGCGTGTGCTGTGTAGCACTAAAGCGCTTAACCAAGGTTTGATGT
>Ga0208645_1001291_pt1 | contig 22308 bp, 27 predicted proteins | sample VirMetDEL_Sep_01_FD_184519 | JGI IMG/M metagenome (GOLD analysis project Ga0208645, IMG submission 184519) | Aqueous microbial communities from the Delaware River and Bay under freshwater to marine salinity gradient to study organic matter... | ecosystem: Environmental > Aquatic > Marine >... | reverse complement strand
TCTTTTATCTATCTTCTTATTATTACTTAGAGTTGTCCAAGCTTTGATAGCTTCCCATTGTTTCTGATCAAAACATTTAGTACCTTTGTTATCTTTGTAATATAACCCTGCGTCCTTAGCTAACATCCTAAGTTCATTTACAGTTTCATTAATACGGCCTAGGATATACCAATCTTCTTTTAATGTTTCGAAAGGTATCTCTTTGAATGATAAATAACTTTTAACAGATCCTTTTGAATCTCCTGGTTGATACTCTTTCTCTTCACTATCTCTTATCCCTCTTCTAATCACTTGAGAAAACTTATGGATAGCTTCTCCAAATCTTTGAGTCTTTCTTAATTTTACTTTTCGACCTGGGAAAAACTTTGTAAAATATTTTGGATCTGCTCCATTCCATTTGTATATAGCCTGGTCATCATCTCCTGCTAAATATATTCTATCTACTTTGGGTGCCATCTTATATAACACTGACCATTGTAACGGTGTACAATCTTGTGCCTCATCTAATATTAAAACTTTAAGTGGTGGGAAATCTACTTCTGTTATTGCTCTTTGAATCATATCATCAAAGTCTATGAAGGATCTCTCTCCTCCTCCTGTCTTGTAATGTTCATAAGTATCTATCTTTCTTTTAAATACTGTAAGTGAATCTTTTTTGTAGCTTTCCATTTTGTAAGCTTCTTCTGGAGATATCAAAAGGTTTCTTGCTTTACTATATACACCCAAAGACCAATCCTTATACATGAAGTTATCATCTGCTAATCTTTTGTCTGATGATTTAATAACCTTAGTCTGTAATGCAAAATCAATTGTACAATCCTTAGGATCAAATACTTCTTCTGGAAAGTATCTACGACAATAAGTATGTAGTGTTTTAAATCTTGAAAAGTCCTCAGTAGAATAATTTGGAAAAGACTCCATGGCTCTTCTTACTGCAGTGTTCACAGCTTTGTTAGTAAAAGATAAATAAGCAATATCATTTGGTTTAACACCTTTTCTTAAATAACTTTTAAGAACCTTCTCAATGAGTGTGTATGTTTTACCTGTACCTGGAGGACCAAAGATCTTTACTGTTTTATGGTAAAGATCTTTTAATATTTTAAGTTCTAAACTTTCCTGTGTGGAATTCGTCATCCATCTCCGATACAGTTTTAGTTGTTTCTTTTTTCTCTGCTACTTTGTAATCAACAAACTTAGGCATCATCACTGACCATACATTCTTAACACCTTCATGGTAATCATGCCTGTCACAATTTAAAAGATTCAATGCTTCACTAGCACTCTTAAATGTTTTATCACTACCTAAAAATTTTTCAAAAGTAATCTTTTTGAAATAACAAATATTAGTTGAAGAATCTAGTATAACATAATTATCTTTTAATTTCTCAAAGTCATCTTCTTCAATATGAGACTCAAAGAATTTTTTAAGAAAGTTATATTTCTCTTCATCAAGGGTATCCTTAAATTTCATACTTGCATTCTCTACTGCTTTCCTAACTAAGGTAGCCATAAGCATTTCAAATGGAGATGGTCCCGACTTAGGCTTAGGTAATGTCATCCAATAGATACCATAACGTAATAGTTTAACTCTAAAAGATTTCTCATCCTTCATATCTTCTGGGTTAATTATTATTTTTTCATCTTGAAACTTAAATGTATATTCAATTGATTTAGTGGATCTAATAAACTCTACATCTTCAAAGTCATCAATCATATCTGGTACTTGTGAACCAATACCAAGCTTTCTTAACTTACATAGATCTTTATTACATAGTGGTGCAATTGCATTTGTTTTAGGTGGACACTTATAAGCATAATCTTTTTTAGATATAGACTTTGCAAGTGTCTCTACTTCTTTAGGATCTAATGGTGTTGTAAATATTTCATAGTTCCTTTTCTGTAAAATGTTTTGCATCTCATTTGCATTTAAGCTGCCATCGGCTTTCTTCATCTCAAGAACACCAACATTAAATAATAGTTCGTTACGGTGATTACCTTCCCATTTTTCTGAAATCATTTTCTGAACACAAGGAGGGTAATGTTTCCAATCACTCTCTGGCTCATACTCTTTTATTTTAATATTATTTAACTGCTCTAAAGTTACAGTCTTTTTAGTTATCATTTCTAAAAAATTATTTATCAGTACTGGAGTGTTGTTATCATTGTAAGCAAACTCAGTAGTTTGATCCATATTGAAGTAAGGCATGTTCAAACATTTATTCATTGGAAATACTTCTTCAGAATAGAAGAAAGTTTTATTCCAATCATTAAGAACTTTAAGAACTTCTTTTACAGGGTACCAATCATTTAAAAATAAAAATAAATGTAGGCCACCAGATTTAGATCTTACTGCTATTAATGGTAGTTGGTTCTCTCTAATAATATCTACAATTTTCTTTTCGGAAAATGTAGTGTAGTTACGAGGATCAATATCAATACATCCCCATTTACACACGTCACCGTTCTCAGGTTTAATCCCAATCCGTGTCTCTCCTTTTAAATGTTTCTTCCATAGTTCAAGGGTAACAGGTTCGTGGACCGTGAGTACTTTAACCTGCTTCTTGCCCCGTTCATCTACTTCCCCCGTAAGAGAAGTAGTGATGAACAGTTCAGAATTACCCTCAAATATTTTTAAGAGTTTTTGCTCCATGGTTAATTAAAACGGAGTTGCTTCTTTTGGTGCGTTACCTTGTGATTGGTTCTCTTGGGAGAAGTCTACTTTACCAAAGATATCACTCTTCATAGCACTCTTATAAAAACCTTGAGTAGCCTCTAATACTTTTAAATGATCAGTTGCATTCAAGAATGAATTAAATTCTATCACCCATCCATACCATGAGTTTTTAGAATTTGATTCTTTAGTCGTACTCAATTTATAAGTCGTAGACCAAGACGGTGGATTGTACATACCGTTCTTACCCTGCGCTCTTCTAGATTGAATCATAGAGTTCCAAGTTTTGGATTTCTTTTTTTGAGTTGACTTTAAAGGTATTAAGGCTTGTTCAATTGGATTCATATCTTTGTCCAATATATAAACAAAATGATTTCCTGTATCCTCGATATAATTACCGTTAGGCAATCTATCTTTATTATCTGCAGACCTAGTAGTCTCAGACATAATTGCAGGATCCGTGTGTATTGCTACAGGTCTTCCTAAACCTTCACCTTTGTCCTTCCACTCATTAAATGTGTTTATGTAAAGACATGGTGCTACTATCAGACCTTCTTTACCTTTCCACACTGTACCAGATGTTTCACTCCATATATCACCCTGTCTAGCAGACTCGACAAATTTACCATCTGTCTCATCTAACACAGGAGAGTTAGCATAAAGTATTTTTAACATTGGAAGTTTTTGATCACGAGCTGTTGTAAACTCTTGACCTTGACCTGCCATACCCTCTAAATCAAATTGAGCTGGTAGGTTTTCTTTTTTAGTTGCTATCGCTTTTTCTTGTTGCTTTTCTATCATGATTACTCCTTCGTGGTTATTTTAGTTTTATTTGCAACGTAGGTTCCAAACAATTCTGCAGGAACATCTTTACCTAAATCTGCGATCTGTTCTTTGACAAACGATCTAAGACTACTAGGATGTACTGATGTTTTCTGTTGAACTGCCAGACCTTTACTCTTCAACTCTTCTACAAGTGCTTTAGCTTCATTGTCTTGCTTCATTTTAAACTCCAAAGAAACCTGGTTTTTAATCAGATCTCCATGACCATTTGCACGTAGCCATTCAAAAGCTTCTTCACTTCTAGATGCTGGTATTCTTGCAGAGTAGAACGGTTTAACCTCTACGGATATTCCACCTTCGAGTTTAATTAACTCTACACCTGCTTGTTGCATTAAGTTTGGAATTGTTTGCTCAGAAAGATTAGTCTCAACTTCTTTTAACTTCTTTAGTTCTTCTTCAGCCGTTGCTATTTTTTTCTGAGTTTCCAATAACTTTTTGCAAGATTCGGTAATGTCTGATGACATTGCCATATCTATCTTTACAATAGATTCTGCTTCTAAGTCCATAAGAACCTCCTTGATCGAATCAATATATTATTTATTTGATCTTTGCAAATAAATAATTTAAATCATTCTCAATGTATAAATACAAAACAGAGCCCTTTAGTCATCAAAGAAGATCATTAGTAGAAGGGGCTAAACCTTACAACTTTGCGTACTTTATGGAGATGGGAACAGGTAAGACAAAGGTTGCTATAGATAATGCAGCTTATTTGTATCAAGATAAAAGAATTGATTTTGCATTTGTAATTGCACCAAACTCTGTATACCAAAATTGGAAAAAAGAAATTGATGTCCATTGTCCAGAAGATACTAACATTTATATTTGGAAAGTATCTAAGGATAAAACATTTAGGATGGATCCAGATAAACTTACATTTGTACTTATGAATGTTGAAGCGTTATCTCATGCTTCAGGTAAGAAATGGTTAGAATCTAAATTACAAAAACATGGTATGAGAAGTATGATTATATTAGATGAAAGTACTTCTATTAAAAATTTAAGAGCATCAAGAACTAAAGCTATAATTAAATTAGGACAACTTGCTAGATACAAAAGAATTCTTACAGGTTCACCTATAACTAAATCACCATTAGATTTATTTTCACAATGTGCATTCTTAGATAAGAAGTTATTAGGGTATGATAATTTTACTGTATTCAAAGCTAAGTATGCAGTTATGTTTAGTATAGAACGTGGTGGATATAATATACAGATACCTAAGTATTATGTGAACTTAGAAGAATTAGAATATAAATTAAAAAACTTTTCATACAGAGTAAGAAAAAAAGATTGTCTTGATCTACCAGAAAAGATGTATGTGCAAAGATATGTAGATCTACCGGATGAACAAAGAAAAGCTTATGAGCAATTGAAAGAATCTGCACTAATGGTACTTAGAGATGCAGAAGTATCTTACAATAATAAACTTACTGAACTACTTAAACTTCAACAAGTATCCAATGGTTTTGTTAAAACAAATGAAGGTGACATTGTTGATTTTAAAAGTAATGCAAAGCTAACAGAGCTAATGAATATTATTGGAGAGACAGAAGATAAATGTATTATCTGGGCAAACTATGTACATAACATTGAAGGTATTAAAAAGAAATTAGCCGAGACTTATGGTGTAGACTCAGTAGTATCTATCTATGGTAAAGATTCTGTTGATGTTCGTAATCAAGCAGTAGAAAAATTTCAAAATAAAGAAGAGTGTAGATTTTTAGTAGGTAACCCAACAGTAGGTGGTTATGGTCTTACACTGACTGCTGCTAAGTATGTTATCTATTTTAGTAATTCATATAATCTTGAAGTAAGACAACAAAGTGAAGACAGGGCTCATAGAATAGGACAGAAGTCTCAAGTAACTTACATTGATATAATTGCTAGAGACACTATTGATCAAATGGTATTACACAATCTTGAAAACAAAATTGAATTATCTGCTAAGACTCTTGGAGAACAGGTTCAGAAATGGCTTTAGTCTTATGGTAGTTATCAACTCTCTCTAACCATTTCGCTTCATACTCATCTAATTTTTCTTGATCCATTTTAAACTCTTGATAAATTTTATCTTTAGTACAAACACAGATAAGTCCTTGTGTTATAGGACCATATTGTTTCTTATGTGCTAGCGAGTATGCTGCTATCTGATAATAATAGTCTTCAACATATTCTTCTCTTTTTAATTTGTTTGATTGTTTGAAGTCAATGATTGTAGGTTGATCATCATATAGACCAACTACATCTGTTGCACCTGCCCATCTATCTTCATATGCAAGGCTAACTTCATTACCCCATACTTCTTTTAATTTACCTAAGTTCTCTACAATTTCGTGAGCCATGAGTCGTGGTAAGGCACCCTCTGGTGACAGATTAATGTAACCTTTACCGTCAATATAATTCTCTAATACATAGTGCATCTCAGTTCCCCGAGTTGCAGCTTGATTAGTTATACGTTGCGCTTCCTGGTATCCTACTCTTTCACGCCATGCATCTAATCCTGCTTTCTTATCTTCTGATTGTGTAGCTGATAATATAGTTGTGACTGACGGTATCTTTATATCTCCAACGTTATAGTGCCGTGAGCCGAGGTCATTGTCTCGAGTGTACTTAGCATACTCATATTTCTTTTCGAGTTTTAAGTCGGTAATATAAAATGAATTATTTTCTCTAACAAGACGCACAAGGTCTTTTAGTTTATTTTAAATACAAGGGCAACAATTATTCCTATCATGGATGTCATTAAAAAAGCAGTAGAAGATATCAGAATCTTTTCAATTCTATGTATATCTGAATGTAATTCTTTAATTTGTTTATTAGTATTCTCTTGCATAATTCTACATAACTTCTCGTGATCATCCATTCTTTGATGAGCAAGTATATCTTTGTTAGAAGCTTTTCTTGGCACTGACTATCCCTCCCTTATTAAAAAGGTTTAAGGCCTGTGCTAGTTCTGTGTTTGATTGTTGTCCACCCATTGGTAAGTTTGATGGTGTTACATTTGGTAATGGTATATTTGCAGTTGTTCTATTGTTATTAGCAGAAGCTGCTTGTGGTACTTGATTAGTATCTATTGGTATTACATCGGCATTAGCAGGATTTTCAGCTTCATTAGGTATTATGTTAACACTTTTTAAATCACCATTAAAAATAGCTTTTAATTGTTCTTGGTTAGCTTTAATGTTGTTTTGAACCATATTGTTTTGTTCCTCGGTAACTATATTATTACCAACTAAAGCTGAACCTAATTGATTCATAAATCGTGTATAACCTTGTAAGTTTTTAGTTGAAGTTCCTTTAACACCTTCTGTAACAAGTTTCATCAATTTTGGATTTGAAAACATTCTAGCCAATGCTGCAGGTCCCAATACAAAAACACTCGCAGTTCCTAAATCAACAGTTCCTGTCGCTCCTCCAAACGCAAATAATCCTTGTGTCATTTGCGTAATAGCACCAGCTTCTTTTAATTGTATAAATATTGTTCCTCTACCTTTACCGGTAGTACCTGGTCTAAATATTTTTCCTTCAGCATATTTTAATGCTTCTACATATTCATCCATAAGTTTAGCTTGTTCTTTTGTGATTAGACCACCATTTTTTATAAATCCTGCGTATTTGTTTTGCACAAAGTCTCTAGCTTTTGCAGCATCAAGATAAGTATACTGATTATCAAATCTTGTAGTATCATCTAAGAATCTTTTAAAGAAGTGTCCTCTTATTCCATCTTTTATTTTATTTGCTTCATCTACAGGAATTAATCTTGTACCCTGTGCAGTTGTAGCATCTAATTGTTTTAAAAAATCATCTGTATAACTTTTTTGATTTGCTTTTAAAATCATGTCAAATATTTTTTCTTGTCCAACTTGTTTTTTAGATATACCAGCAAAGATACCTTGGTTAAACGATTTACTTCCCATCTTGGTAAGTTCTGTTAAATCATTTCTTAAAGTTCTAACATTACTAGGGAGATCTGCTCTTTCCATTAAATCAGATACTCTTCTTAAAATTTCTCCTCTCATTCTAGAACCTTCGGCAGTTTTAGTAACAGTTCTACCAATATTTTTATATGCATTTGCTAATTGACCAAAAGTAGCATTAGGTGGTACGCCTGCCATTGTTTCTTGTATCATTTTAATTGCTTCTTCATACTGACCCTTAAATGGATTAGTTTGCATCTCATTCATTTGTTTTGATAAATAAACTCCCAATGAGTCGGTTTCTTCTAATCTTCCAAGTTGTGGATTCCATAATTTAATTTTACCTAAACCATTAGTTCTAATTGGTACTACACCAGATTCATCAATCAAACTTGCTACTTTTAAATATCCATTTGATAAAGTTTGATTATATAATTTTTCTGATCTAGCTAAACTTTGTTGCATCATAACACCAAAAGCTTGTGGATCTAAAACTTCTGCATCCACACCTCTTACTGCATTTTCTACAAGATCGTTAATGCCTGCAACCAATCCTACACGTGCTCCACCAGATGCAGCTCTCATTCTTCCTGCTCCAAATAAAGAAGCCTCTGCTATAGATTGTAATTGATCTATAACTGCATTTTCAGTTAACATGGCAGGAGTAATACTACCTGCTTCTACTTGTGCTAAAAAATCTCCACCAAGTTTTTGTTCTTGCTTTGCTAATACTTCTAGTGCTTTCTTAGGGTCTCTTAGTGTAGCTATTTGATCTGCCGATAAACCTGGGTTTGCTTCTATTAATTCATCAATACCTTTACTTGTCAATTGCCCAGATCTTATTTTACCAAGAGCTGAATAAAAATTTTTTTGTCTATCTAAAACTTTTGTTGCTGCTTTTGCAGTTCTCATTGTATTAACACTACCGGTTGCAACTTTGTTATAAAGTTTTGCTAAACCACCTGCCATACCAAAACCTAATACTTCACCAAAACCACCTTGAAGAGAACCTCTTGCTACTTCCCTTACAATACTTTCTTTTGGATCAAATGCTTGTGCTACGGCAGCTCCAGTACCACCTCCAACTGCAGCTCCTAATGTTCCTCTTCCTATTTTACCAACTGTGTTAGCACTTATATTTAAAAGAGGTCTCGCTATTCTAGCTATTCTTGCAGCGGATACGGCAGTTAATGCTAAGGAAGATCCACCAGAAAAAGGTGCGGCTGCGGCTCCTGCTATACCACCAGCAATAGATAAACCAACCTCTGTTGCTATTCTCATAAAACTAGGTGATGATAAAAAACTTTCTGTATCTTTGTTGTACTTACCTAATTGTGCTTCAGTTAGTACATCCTCAGGTTTGATTAAAAATTCGTCATTATCTAATATAGATGATCCTGTTTTTTCATCTTCGAAATTTCTAGCACCTAAAAAAGTATCTATAGCTAATTGTTCTTTAGCAGTAGGTTGTTCTCCTTCAATTTTAAATTTTTGTCCAGATACTACTATCTCAGCCATTAGGATCCTCCTGTAAGATCGATTGTATCACCTACTCTTTTAAATTTAATATCTTGTGTTAAATCAAATGTTATTGTCTCTGTTGCACCAGATCTATCCATTATATTCATAGCGTCTTCAAATGTAGCATTTTGGTCTTCTGCTAAAGCTATTGTTTGATTTAAATATTTATTAAGTGCTGCCATTTTACCTTCAAAAGTAACTTCTGTATCACCAAGTTGAGGTATCATTCTTTTAATTCTTTCAGCTTCTTGTTCTGATACTGCTGCACCAGAAATTGCTTTACCTAAAAATGAAGTAGTTTTTTGAATGTCTGCTTTTAAGATTGCATATTTTTTTGCGCCCTTTGTACCTAATACATTTGTAATAGGAGCTATTTGTCTATAAGATAAAGGACCAACTGGTTTGTCTAATTCAATGTAATTTTTTGCAACATCCCCTAAAATAGCTTTAATTTGTTTTGCTCCAAATGCACTCTTCAATGCATCCGCACTTGGCTTGCTAATAACATTTATCTTACCTTCTGCATCTATTTGAGCAGAAGTTCCTGGTGGCAACTTTGCAGCTTTTAGTTCTTCTGTAGTCATAAGACGTGCAGCTTTTTTAGGCTTGGCTTTCTCTAACGCAATTATAGTAGCTGGTAATTTTTCAACACCTTTACCTAAAGCTTCTAAAGCTGAACCTACTCCAGATCCTTTTGCTTGAAGTAATGGTCCCGCCAAAGTTGCGGCATATATAGCTTTTTCTTTAGGAGTAAGAGAGCTCAATCCACCTGTTTGATAATGTTTTATTGTGGGTTTTAAAGATTTAAAATATCTTTCTTTAAACATTTTACGAGTTAATACTTTATCCATAACTACCTCGGTTGCATCATGTTATATGTAGCGTATGCGCCTAGTCCAGCTCCTGCAGCTTGTGCTAGTGGGTTAGAGCCGGGAGACGTGGTTGCTGTAATACTACTCTGTGTAGTAGGCAAGTTAGTCATGATACCTTTCATGAACTCTACTCTTTGATAAGGTTCGTATGCTCTTTGTAATTCGGTTGCTCTTTGAGCGTCTAATCCTCTTTGAGCAATACCTCTTTGTACTGCACCTGCTTGCATTTGTGCATTAATATCTGCAAGACTCATAGCTTGCTGTTGTGCACCTAGTTGGCCTAACATTTGTCCACCTGCAAGTTGTTGTTGTCTTTGAGTTTGTGCTGCTTGTAGTGCAGTTTGAAAACCTTGTGCCTGTGCTTGACCCATAGCTGAAAGTGTTCTCCCTTGAAGTTCTGCTTGTTGAACTCCTTCTCTACCACCTCCAAACGCTCCTGCTTGAATAGCATTAGCACCCACTTGTTGTGCCATCATTTGTCCTTGTCTTCCAATTTCATTTGTAACGTATTGTTGATAAGGATTTAAAAATCGTCCTATGTTAGGATCTGCCATTCCTGTTTGTATTGATCCAATACCAGAACTTACAGTTCCTGCACCTACTCCTGTTTGTCCTGCTTGAGTTATACCAGCTTGTTCTAATGGTGAAATACCTGCAACTTGTATACCAGGTATATTTACAGGTGTTGTAGCTAAATTAGCTGCTTGATCGTAAAGTGCTAATTTCCTAGATTCTACTTCTGGAGCTTCTCTCTGTATATTTGTTTGAACACCAGAGCCACCACCGCCTCCACCACCACCACCGAAATATTGTTTTAATCCTGTAGTAGGGTTTAAGCTTCCTTGACCACCAACACTTTTCAAAAGTGTAGATTCAAATTTATTTATATGTGCAAGTTCAGTATCACCACCGATTCCCTTGCCAGATATATCTTTATAAAGTTCTTTAAATAATTTAATTTTTTCTTGTATATTTAATTTTTTAATATTTATCATAATTCTTTTTCTACTTGAACATGTGTTGCCACATAACCTTTTTGTTTAAATAAAGGGACATAACCTGGCCTTGAAAAGATTTCCATTTTTTTACAACCTTGTTCTTTAGCCCATTCAGCCACTTTATCAATTTGATCGAACCATTCTTTGTACCTTTTACCAGTAACGATTTTAGCATCACAAACTTTGTAATTAGGGTAGTTTCTAATTTCAGTAACACCCACACATAAAATTTCGTTAGTATCTGTAACAGCCATCCAAAGCTGCATTGTACCTTTTGTACAATGTTCTCTAATGTGTTCTTCACTTGTAAATCCTCCTGCTCTGATACAAGCTTTGTGTATTAATTCTTTTGCTAAAGGCCATACTTTATCAATCTCCTCTTTACTGAATTGTATCAGATTTGTTTTCATTAACTAAATCGTAAATTCTTTTAAATTTTTTTTGTTGATCATAAAAAAAATCAGCACCAGCTTTTCTCATGCTTTTATAACTTTTTGGATCTCCACCAGATAATATACCTGCACCTAACACTGCATCGGCACGAGATACAAATTCACCATCAGCTAATTGCGCCAACATTGTATCTTCATCTTTATCACCATTACCTGAACCGTCTTCAACATAACCTTGTGCTCTTACATAATTATTATAATCGTTTTCATTATGGTCTGTTTTAGATGGTAGATAATTAACACCACCTTTATTAAATTTTGGAATAGCAGTTGCTAGTCCCCCTTGATTTGCATAAAACATATCTGATCTAATTGTTTCATCCATCGAAGGTCTTGTGTTTTGTGCAGGTACAAATGCGCCTTCTAATTTACCAGATTGTTCTTCATATGCTTTTTTATAATCTTCTGGATCATAACCTTTAATACCACCATCCTCTTCATCACCACCAGCTAACAATGGAAGTAAAGTTGAAGCAGTAACTAATTTAGATCCAGTGTCCATTCCTAAAAATCCTTTAGCTGGTTGTGTCTTCGCAGCTATTTGAGCAGCAGTCGGGTTTTTAATTCCTTCTTTTATTAAAGCATTTTTAGCTGCTTCACTTTCAACAGCTTTTTGTCCAAGTAAACCTTTTATACCACTAAAAGCTTGACCAGTTCCAATATTACCAAAAAAACCTTTTCCTGCTGTAACACCTGGAATATTACCTGCTGCAGCTAATTTACCAAAAGCAAAAGATCCTCCTGCTAATAAAGCAGCATCTCTTAATGCTCTTTTTGTTGATTTACCTCGAAGTTTTTGTACGCCAAATGTGGCTAGTGCTATTGTAAATGGGTCCATAGTCTAATTAATTAATTAAGACAATATTACCATTTTACTTGGTCGGTTTCAACTCATCAGCAAATCGTCCCTCATACTGATGCTCTCCTACATGGACAATAGTATCTCCTATATAGGCATGACATTTACCACCTATATCCTTCCATAGTTTACAGAAAGAGAAGTCTTCTCCAAGATAAGTTTTAGTATCTGGGTCATGTATACAATCAAAGAAATTCCACATATGAGGCTTATCTACATACTCACCATTTATTACAGTTTTTTGAACTATAGCCTTGTCTGGATATTCTTTAATCAATTTGTTTATTACATCTCTTTTAATTAACATACATCCTGTAGGACTATGGGTTACTTCCATCACACCCTTATCTAATCTAATATCTTTATCATCTGATACTCGCATAGGGTAGGTATTAAAAGCTTTCTTCAAATCGTTTGTATTTTTTATTTTATTGTCTTTAATTCTATCCATTGCCTTATCCCACATAATTGTTTTTAAGGGGTATGGTATAGATATAATATCTTTATCTCTCTCAATCATTTTTAAAATAGATTCTGCTTGAACATAGATATCTGAATCTATAAATAACATATGGGTAAAATCAGATTCTAAAAATCCAGCTACACAAAGATTTCTACCTTGCGTAACAAGTGAAGATTTCATTAATTGAAATTTTATTTTTATTTTCTTTTGGAAAGCTAGTTTTTGTAATTCTAATAATGCTTGCGTATAATGAATAGAACACTCACTATGCACAGGTGTAGCAACAAAAATAGAGTAAGGTTTTATCTCTTCTTTTGAATTGTTATTTTTCCATAAAGGCTCAATTGCTTTATCAAATGGTTTTGAGTCTACTTTTAATTCTTTGAGTGTTTGATAGGTATCACTATTTATTGTTTCTTTCACTTATGGCTCCTTTCAAAAAGCTTGTCCATTCCATTCCTTTTTTCTTCCAACTATAAAATCTTTTGTAAAACTTTTGTTGTTCTTCCAAATGTTCTTGTATAAAATCCTCATGTAAATAACTTGCTGCAACTTCTATAGCATTACCGGTAGCTACTGCCATGCTCTCATAATCAGTAGAATAGTTAACATATACAGGCCACTCAGCACATGTTTCATATAACGCTCCAAAGTTATTTGTTATTACATGAACTCCAGAAGCTAATGCTTCTAAAGCTGAAGCACATGAAGTTTCTTCAAATATAGATGGATATACAAACATATCATAGCTTGGCATTTTTTCTAAAATATATTCATTTGGTTTGTATCCAATGTAATTTACATTAGGTAATTTTTCTGCTTGTTCATATAAATCTTTAAAGTGGTCTTCGTTACGTTTTTTAAACTCATCCCCATAGACTTGCGAAGAGCTATAAACATCTAATATAATATTAGGGTTTTTTATTTCTTGCATTGCACGAAGTACAACATTTAATCCTCTCCAAGGTGTACAGTGATGTATAAGTTTAATTGGATCACCCTTTTTGTATATTTTTCTTTGTGGAAAATTATCTATCCCATTTTTTATTACAATACATTTTTCAGTAGGTATATCAAAAAAATATCTAAACTTTTCATAATTCCAATGACTATTAAACACATACCAATCATAATCGTTATGTCTTGATTTATCTCTGAAAAAAGATTGTAGATTATTTTGATCCCAAGAATTTTTTTGCCATAATATGTTTATCTTACTTGGGTCTATTGGAACTTTACCTGGTATGGATGTGCAGATTTGAAATTGGTCTAATAAATCTTTTGAAACATGCTTACTCAGCATCTCCATTTGAATTTCGGTTGCGCCTCGGGGTTGCATTATTTTTTGGTTTCTGCTCCCATAGTAACTCTAGTAACTTTAATTTCGAGGTCTTGCCTAAAGTCATCAGCAGTAGTATCAGTATTAGGGTCAGCAACATCAGCATCAAACTCAGCTTTATCAGCATAAATTTTACCTGTTCTTTTATGTTTGACTATTTCTTTTGCTTCTGCTGGTAATTTAATTATATCACTCATTTTTGTCTCCGTCCTTGTCTATTATATTTTTTGTTGTGTTGCAACTTCTTTTTTTTATTTGGGTTTTTTGTATGCCTTCTAGGTCTTTTCTTTGGTTTATCCCTTGGTACAAAATGTGTAAATTTTTGTTTAGCCATTTTCCTGTGAACGATCAATCAAAGCATAACTTACAATACCTGTGATCTCGTTAGCTGCTCCTGCTTGCATAGATAAAACATCACTTGCTTCTAGATTTAAAGATCCTTTAACCATATTTGCAGTTGCCTTATTTAATTCTTCGTAAGATATTTTTACAGCAGATCCACCTGATTTTGTTACTAAAGCATGAGTATCCACATTACTTGAAGTATCATGTACAGCTTGTATGCTTTTGACAATAATAGTTGCATCACTAGGACACGTTAATACAGGTGTAACGTTAGTAGTTGTTAAATCAAATGTTTCGCTTTTATATCTTATTGTCATTGCATAAAGTAATTAAACGAATCTTGTTCGTTTTTCAAGTCCTGTTGATATGAAGTATTTAATTGATTTTCAATCGTTGCAAGCCCTTGGTTTATTTGTCTAAATCCTTCTACACTATATTCTTGGGGCGGTTCTGGTACATATACGTTTATCTTAGCCATTATCTTCTTCCATCTGGGTTTACGTCTGCTCTAAATGTTCCAAATCTCCAAGTCTCATCTACCGCAGTATTTTGTATTTTAATATTTGCAAGTCTTCCTCTAGCTCTGGTATCTATTTTTTGTGTGCTAGCATTGATTGTAAAAGGACCAAGTTGAGAAGATGCTCCAGAGTCAATTGGAAAATTTTTTAAGAAAATTGTAACTACTGCATTACCTTGAAGATTTTTAAAATCGGGTAAAAATCTACTTAGTCTTAACATAAATTGTCCATCTCCCTCTGTAGGTAAATCAAAATCACCTGATTGAATGTATGCAGGTATTGCTGTCTCTGTACCATTTAAAGAAATTTCATTATTACCTACCTCATGAGCGTAATAAGTTGTTGCACCAAAAGTATTTGTAGCACCACTTATATTTGCAATTGTCGGTGTGCCTGTTGAATCATACTCTGTTGCATAAGGTACATCATAAGTGCTTGCATCTGCATATGAACTTCTAGCAAGTGTCATCGTTGACCAAGTATTTTCTACATAATTGTAAACTACAGTTCTGTTGTTTTGTACAGCAGGATTTCCTAATGGTGTACCAGAAGGATAGAACCATACAATCTCATTAAATAAAGAATTATGTGAACCATATATAATTTCGTTAGAAGAATAATTTATTCCTACATTTGTTCCGGTAGTCGTGAATACAAAATCTTCTACAAGTGATGGAAGTAATTTAACAGTACCATCGAATACAAAAAAACCTCCACCTGCTCCCATCCAAAACACTTTACCATCTGCATATACAGTAGCGTGTTGACCAATACATCCACAGTTAGAACCAACTTGTCTTATAGAAAAAGTAAATGGTGGACCTACAAACTGCATTGTGTACGCTGCTTGATCAGTCAAAATTAAATTATAGTCTTTACCAGATACGGCGGCTACAATTTTATTACCTGTATCAAGTCTAAATGTTCCTGCTGTGTTTACTGATGTTGGCTGATAAACGTTATAGTTTTCTTGATCACTGAATCTAATAAACATTGGGTCTTGTGTGGTCGAATCTCCAATAGTTGTTTCAGTTCCAAAATGAACAACGTGCCTATCTCTGTCTGAAGTTATTGTTAATCTTGATGCTGTTGGAGCTCCTGTCATAACTGTAGCCCTAACCGTTAAAGGATTCGAGACACCAGGATTCCAAGTAAATGTTTTACCATCTTTTACTGTTGCTATTAGTTGTTGTCCAAAATTATCTAATGACCATGTTCCAGGATCAAGTATAACTGTGGAACTTGTTGTAGCAGAACCCCATGTTCCTCTACTCCAGGTTCCTGTACCCCAACCATAACCGTAGGTTTGAATTGTTGGACCAATTTCTTCATAAGGATTAATACTTGCAGATCCTGCTGCAGTCATACCTGTTCCCGACTCATTTGTTTTCATTTGAACCGTAAAAGAATTAACATTTGGAACAGTTAAAATTTCAAAAGTAAAATCTTGAAAATCACCTGTAGTATAACCCGTTGCTCCACCGCCAGGTAAACTCACAGAAGTAAAAGTTATATATTCTCCAACATCTAAACCATGAGTAGATTTATTCACAGTAACAGTATTTGATCCGTTTGTTGATGTAAAAGTTGCGCCTGTTATAGCAGTTGCTAAAGGTGTAATATCATAAAATTTATCTTCATAATAAATATATAAGGCCTTTGAAGAACCAAGTGCTGCATATCTATTACCTTCTAAATCTGTCCAAGTGTGTTGAGCACGTGTTGGTCCTGCAATTGTTTCTTGACCAATAGCTGTATAACCACCTATTTTTTCTGGTTGGCCATATCTAAATCTTACAAAATCTCCATCAATCCATTGTCCTTCTGCTCCCGAAGGAGTATCAGCTTTATTAAAACCTGGGGCTATTCTTACATTTCTTAAAGGCATAAGCCATTTTACATCATTTTATAGCTTCATCCAAGTCGCAGGGGAAGGTATATTATGTTCAGATTTAATACCTTCTTTCATAGTTAACATTATATCACCTGATATTGATATTCGTGGTACATCTTTTGTGTTCTTTCCAGTTTCGTGAAACATCATAGAAGGAAATATAATAACATTACCAGTTTCTGCAGGATACTCAGCTTTACCATAATTACTTTGGTTCCACTCTGTGAAATACGGATCTCTTTTTGGTACGTTTAATCCAACCTTATGTGCGTCATCATCAAGTAAAAAAAGATTACCCTGCTCATAAGCTTGAGGATAGTAGACAAAACTAAAATGACTACTCATGTGTCTGTGATAAGATATGAACTGATCTTTGACTGATAGAGTTGCCCAAGACTTTGTGATATATGCTTCAAGCAAATCTAAATTATATTTTTGTGCAGATAAACAATCTTGTATTACTTTTGATAGTTCATTATATAATTCTTTAAATCTTATATCAGTATGAAGGTTATCATCAATTGTTTGTAATTCTTTTGGTTTTATATCTGTAGTTGTTGAGTATTGAGAATTGGTTGGAGTAATATCTCTAAGTATTATTGGTACAATCTTTTTATTAATTTCTTCAAAGTTTTCTAACTTAGTTATATAAATTGGATAACCAAACCATTTAGATATATTAGGCATTTAAATTACCTATATAATCAAACCAAATATAACTATTTATTTTTGATAATACTTCTCCCATATCTTTGTTTTTTACCACATAAACAAGAGTTTCTGTACAAAATTTTTTTATTGCTTCATATCTATGGTGACCATCAATTAATACACCATTATTAACAACTAATGGACATAATAAGCCGTTTAGCTTTATATCAATTTCAAGTTGATCTATAAGCTGTTGATTATTATTAGATTGATTAGGTTTAATATCTTTTAATTTATATGGCGCAATTAAAGAATTTAATATTATTTTTTTTGGTTTTAAAAACAATTATTGAACTCTAATAAATCTATAAATAATTTGACCTGATCCACCGTTTGAAGGAGTAGGACCTCCACCATTATTCGATGAACCTCCACCACCACCAGAACCTCTTGTCCCGTTTGAGACACCTGGGGCTCCACTTCCTCCAGCTATATTACCACTAAAAGAAGCACCTCCATCTCCTCCAGTTATTGCACAGTTATCTCCACCACAGTTTCCTTTTAATGTACCATTAGCTCCATTACCAGATTGATTAAATGATCCAACAGGACCAGATGTATTTGAGGTTACATTTTTAGTGGTTCCACTAGAATTTTTAAATGTTCCTGAAGTAATTGAGCTTCCAGAAATAGTAGCTGTACCGGCAACTCCATTAGTGTTTTGTCTTAAAGGACCTTGAACACCTCCGTTAGAAGTTATTGTTGCTTTTGTTCCTCCTGTCAAAGTAAAAATACTTCCTGTAGTAGATCCAGATAAACTTGTGGTTCCCCCGTTACTTCCTCCACTATTACTATATCCTCCCTGATTTGCAGTTCCTGCACTTCCTACTGCATATGTTAAAGTTTCTCCTTGTACAACGCTAAATATTTTATCAGATACAAAAGCTCCTGAACCTCCACCAGAACCAGCAGATTCTCCACCAGCCTTATCATAGTCTACACCTCTAAGGCCACCACCTCCTCCACCTACTCCAGCTTGTATATGAATTGCGTTAGCACCATTAGGTACTGAAAATGTTCCAGAACCAGAACTTAGTGTTGAAAATGAAGTAGCTGTAAATGCTACAAACACTAGTTGCCAAGTACCCGATACTTTTGCATATATTTCATCTGCTTCTTGCCAAGTACCCGATACTTTGCCGTAAGCGTTTTCTATTTCTTGAAATGTTCCTGAAACCTTAGCATAGGTATTAGCCATCTAAACTCCTATGTTGAATATTTAAACCAGATGTCTCCATCACTACCTCCTGAAGGAGAAGATGTGCTTATTGTAAATTTTCTTTCAAGCTTTGCAGCAGTCACAGCATTATCAGCTAATTTTACTGTGCTAACTTGATTTGCAGAAATATTTGCAGTCAATACTGCATCATCAGCAAGTTGAGCAGATTGAATTGCATCATCCGCTACTTTCGCATTGGTCACTGCATCGTCAGCAATTTGTGCTGTCCCTAATGTGCCTCCTAAAGTATCTAACGATACTTCGTTTAAGTTTGTACCATCAGCATATGCTGCATAAATTTTTGAAGCATCTAGTGTGAATCCAGTTCCTGATGCAGTTTTAATAGTAAGGTTTGTTGGGTTAGTTATTAATCTACAATCAAATATATAAAATTTTTCTATAGAGTCTGGTATGGTAACTGTTGTTGCACCCGAAAGAGTAATAGTTGCAAATTTAATTACCATATTTCTAGCAGTAGAAATAGATGCATTACTCATAACTAAAGCTGTAGTAGAACCACTTGAAAGAGAGATAGACTCAAAACCTGCAATTGCTTGTTGGACAAGTTCTAAGTTTGTATTTGTTTTAGTGCCCCATGTACCGGCATTCTCACCGGTGGCCATTAGTTCTAGTTTAAGATCTGATGAATATGTTGATGCCATAATTTCGTATTATACCCTTTTTAAGCTGCCTTATCAACTTCTGTCCAAATGTTAGAAACTCCTTTATTTACCTCAGTCCATGTATTCGTTACACCTGGATCTACGTTAGACCATGCAGTAACTAGTGGACTATTGATAGAAGCTGTCATTTGTATACCTGTTACATCTACAACTGTATTTAGATCTATTGTTACTGAAGCTATAGAACCTGTTAATTGTGATCCTGTAACATCTACAGGAGTATTAACATCTATTGTTTCTTCGCCTAAACTAGCTGTTATCTGTGTTCCTGTAACGTTAATATTAGCGTCAGCTGTTACTGTTGTTGAACCAATTGAAGTAACCATGTCATGTTCGGTGACAACTACACTTACATTACCATCAGCACTTATAGAGTAAGTACCTAGTGATAAACCTAATTGAGATCCTGTAACTGACACAGTTGCATTTGCTAAAGGAGTTTCTTCTCCTAGTGTCATTGTTAATTGTGAGCCTGTTACACCTACAATTGTATTTAAGTCTATTGTGGAATTACCTAAAGAACCTGTTAATTGAATACCTGTAACACTGATATTAGCATCTCCTGTTACAGATTGTATTGCTCCTATACTAGAAGCTAAACTAATACCTGTGACTGCAGCAGTTGCGTTCGATGAACCCGTAGCTGCAAAAGGAGCTTCTGCAAATGTAGTTATTCCAAAAGCCATCTATTATGCTCCTGGTTTTGGATATTTATTTTTAGTAGCTGTTCTTTTAGCTTGTAATTCTGTAAGTGTATTACCACCATCTAATAGTGCGTGAATACATTCTTCATGTGTTGGGTATTCTGCTTGTCTGTTTCTTTTCCATTCTTCTGCATCATACTCTGCTTGTAGTTCTGTCATCTTAGCTTTTATGTCAGCTTTAGATATTTCTGGTGTTCCATTGTGCCATTCAATTTCACAAGTGTTAATATCACTTCCTCTTATAACTACTTCTGCATTAGGATTAATTTTTCTTATTGCATCTATAATCATTATCCAGATATCTCCATTAATGTTATTGTTGATGGACTACCATCGTTCTGTGCATATAAATCTGCTGATGTTCCATTTAATTTAAATTGTGTAGAATAAGTTACAGCTGAACCAGATGTATTTGGAGAATCTAAATACGAATAAGTTGAAATACAAGGAATCCTAAAATCAGACGACACAGCATTATTACCTACAAGAGCATAAAGATATTCATCTAAATCAGTAGAACCTCTTAAAAGTTTAAAAGCTGCTTGTCGTTCACTACTAGTTGTAACTCTAAAAGTAAAATATTGTTCAACAGAAATTAAAATTTTATTAGAGCTGCTTGATGGTGTTATAGAACCAGATAAACCAGTTGCTGAATAAGAAGTACTACCTTGATTTACTTGCGTAGAATGAACACTTTGAACAACTTGCAAAATCTTTCCTTGTCCAGGTGCAACACTTGTTGGTATCGTCCCTGTTATTGCATTTGCTCCGCCTAATCTTGTTATTGCCATTATGCTCCTATCAACGCTTTAATTTCTGCGTCGTCCAATCCTAAATCTTTTAATTTTTGTTTTCCATTAGATGCGTCTGTTTCTTTTTGTGTTTCTGCATCTTTTAGTTCTTGTATTTTAGCGTTCACTTCTGCTTCAGTTGGCATAGTTGCACCATTTTTAATAATCTTAATGTATTGGTATTGCATACGTTCAGAGTTAGGAATTTTATTTCCATTATCATCATGTGTTTTCCAACCATACCAATTACCACCATTGAAAGTATGTAATGCTTCTTGTAAATAATCTCTATTCATTATTGGCTATCTCCTAAACGAATAAAACTAAACGATGTTTGATTATAATTAGTATCACCTACTAATACACAAGCAGCCATACTACCAGTTTCAAATCTAACTCTAAAAGTACTGGCATTAGTTACATTAACAAATGCTTCTGATGGATGAGTATTATATGATTGAGAACCAGATAAATTTCCACTAATTGCCATTGCCATAACATCATAATTTGAACCACTATCTGAAGAAACTGAAGTAACTAATTCAGCAGCACCATCATTTCCACTTGCTATATGAAAAAGACCAATAGCTTGAATACGATACAAGCCAGTAGAAGGAAATGTAAATACACCAGAACTTTCAGTCATACCTGTTCCCATTTTTGAAAAAGAAGCATCATCTACTCTTTCTAAATTAGCAGTAATAACTGCTGAGCCTGGATTTGACAAATTAGCAGTTAATCTAAATTGGTCAGCTTCTGTAATTCCAGTATTAGGTAGGCTACTAGTAAATGTACCAGAACCATTTGAGGTAATAATTGCATTCCCCCCTGAATCCTGAAGTTGGTCTACTTTTAATATACTGCTCATTATGCTCCTATTTTATATCCTAAAAAAGTTGATCTGTAGTCAGTGCTTCCAGCTACTAGAGGAGAACCACTTGTGTCATCGATTGCTGCGTAAATTTCAACATAGTCTCCAACTGATAAATCTAATATTAAAGAAGCATTTACTGTAACTTGATGACCAGGATTACTTCTTAAATCAACTACATTATAATCTATACTAGAACCATTTAAATAAAAACGAACTTCCCCAGTATCAAAATTTGAGTTTCCAGCAGCTCCTAAATAAAGTTTAGTATATAAATAATATTTACCAGCAGCTCCACTTGGAACTGTAAATTTATTAGATGAAAATGCACTATCTGTATCTATTAACTCTGTATCAAAAGTTACTTTCGTAGTTGTATAATCAGATATAGTTTGATTAGATGATTTTCTAACTACAAAAGCTGGAACATTAGATTGCAACGTAACACCTGATCCAATAGTAATGTTACCAGATCCTGCGCTGTTTGTTATTGTTCCTACTTTTAAAGTTCCGTCTGCCATTATGCTCCTATCCTGTATCCACCAAACACTGTTCTATTAGAACCTGTAATTTCATTACCTGATCCAGTGTCATATAAATAACCAACTGCTTGAACATAATCAGTTGTTCCATT
>Ga0208645_1001284_pt1 | contig 22412 bp, 23 predicted proteins | sample VirMetDEL_Sep_01_FD_184519 | JGI IMG/M metagenome (GOLD analysis project Ga0208645, IMG submission 184519) | Aqueous microbial communities from the Delaware River and Bay under freshwater to marine salinity gradient to study organic matter... | ecosystem: Environmental > Aquatic > Marine >... | reverse complement strand
CGCTTTCACTATTCTATAGACAGTATAAAGGAAATGAATGACTACATACGCTATCCAAGTAAATGGAAACGTCAAGAAGAAGTGTTCCGTATTCTAGATACACAGACTAGCGACAATGTAGAAGTTACTATTGCTTGCGCAGTGCAAGCTCTCAACATTCATTACTTGCCAGATTTTATACAATGGAAATTAGAGCAGAGTTATAGAAAAATAAACATGTGGCCATTTGGTGCAGGCGGTATTAGTCAACATTTTGTTTATTGGCCTGCACATCTAAACGTAAAAGTTTTGCCTAAATGGTTTAAAGAAAAAACTAGAGAAAAATACGAAGCATGGTATCCGTGGTGGGAACAAAACTGGGAACTTGGTATTCCTAGTTGGCACAAAGGAAAAGTTACGTATGAACAATTCCGCAGTGCTGAATATGGAATAAAAAGATTAGACGGCATACTCAGTTTTATGGACAGTGAGGATTGGAGCAGACGCTTGCCCGAAATGAGAGAATTTTTGGATTTATGTGACAAGCAACGTGGCATAACATTTGCAGAAACATTTCCAGAAATGAAAGATATATTTAAGGATATCACAGATGATAGATTATAACGATCATCCTGGTAGCACTAGCAAGTATCAATGTGAACAATTGTCTAAAGTTGCTAAAATTATTCCAGATTTTAGTAATATAGTTGAAATTGGAGCGTATTATGGTAGAACATCAAGAGTATACTACTATAACAAACAAAAAAATTCAAAATTAACAGTTATTGACGACTTTTGGTATGAAGATTCTGATAATAAAATATTAGGCAACGAAGAATTAATTGAAAATGCAATAACTCAATCAAAAAAATTTGAAACAACTTATTATTCGTTTTTAGATTTATGCAAAGATTTTGTCGACGACATTACAGTGTTACATCAAAAGGCAGAGAATTATGAAATAAAAACTCCATTTGATTTTGTTTATTTAGATGCAGCACACGACAATAGAAAAATTAAAATAATAGATAAATTTATAACAGACAATAATATTATGTCTGGACATGATTTCATAGATGAACATCCACTAGTTATTAAAAATGTATTAGAAGCAAAAAATAAATATAAAAGAGAATTAGTATTAATCAAAGATACATCAATCTGGTTTTTGCTTAATAAAAACTCATTTTTCTTTGATAGTTTATATAAAGAAAATATTGAAATAAATCGGATTTCTTAATGTCTAAACAACTCGATATGTTAATATGTATCATACCTAAGATATTACCTGATGCACCAACCGTAGGTCCAGCGGTTCTCAAAGCACATATCGAGGATGCAGGATATTCTTGCGAAGTAATTGATTTAAATATAAAACTTTATAATGAGTTTGTGAAGCATGGAGATAAACAACAGTTCTTTGATCAAGATGCAGTTTTTAAATGTAGGGAAATAGAACGTGTTGATGAGGTATTTGGCGAAACATATAAAAAATACAAATATGTGTTTGACGGATGGATAGAAGTTTTTAAAGAAAAGAATCCTAGATTTATTGGAATGAGCTTACTTACTAATATGAGCACTTCTGTTGCTATTTTTCTTAGCAGACTTGTAAAAGAACATTTACCTAATACAAAAATAGTTTGGGGAGGTGCTGAAGTCAAGCGTGGTAGAACAATGCCATATTGGGAGGCAGGACTAATTGATCATTTTATTGGAGGCGATGGCGAGCTTCCTGTTGTAGAATTACTTAAAGGAAACTTAGACAGAGATGGCATTGATGATAATCCTCCGTATCAGATGCTTAATCTTGATGATGTGATGGTTCCTAATTATGATGATATCAACTGGTCAGAATATCCGTCATTAAACGAACCTAAGCCTGCTTATATTACAGGAAGTAGAGGCTGTGTAAAAAGATGTGATTTTTGTAATGTTTACGAAATATGGCCAAAATATGTATATCGCAGCGGTGAAAGTATTGCAAATGAAATTATTACTGTAAAAAAGAAATACAACAGAACTACATTTAAATTTACAGATAGTCTTATAAATGGAAGTATGAAAGCATTTAGACAGATGTTACAAATACTTGCAGACTATAATAATAATTGCACTAACGAGGATGACAAAATACAGTGGCATAGTCAATGGATTGTGCGAAATCTTCGCCAGTCTCCAGAAGAGGATTACAAACTTGCTAAAGAAAGTGGTTGCTATGCTTTAGATGTTGGTATAGAAAGTTTTAGTGAAAAAGTTAGATTTGAGCTAGGTAAAAAGTTTACAGATGAAGACATGTGGCATTGTTTTGATATGTTACACAAATATGATATTCATCACACATTACTAATGTTTGTAGGACATCCTTTTGAAACAAATGATGATCACGAAATAACAAAACAAACAATTAAAGCCCTTGCCAAAAAAGGTTATTCAAATAAAAATAATGACAAAAATAAAAAATTAATGTATATTAGTATGGCAAACACCTGTATGTTAGACGAATCTCAACCGTTATGGCACAAAGTAAAAGACGAACTAGATTATTGGCATAATGACTGGAACTGGAAATTTAGAGATAATACATTAGATGTGCGATTACAAAGATTATTAGAAGCAAATACACATTTAGAAAAATATTGTGACCAGAGTAAATCTTGGATGGTACGTAAAAAGATTGAAATGATAAAACGGAGTTTTGGTTAATGCCTAGGTTTAAAAAAACACATGGAGAAATACAATGAGCACACCTGACGAACCAGGATATTACTTATTACCAATGGATCATCCATTGCATATTGAAAATGTGCGCAGGCACAGTAGTAAAGCAGAATGTGTAGAAAATTTATTCGATGAGGATGAATTAGATTGGTTATGGAAAAATGCTTTTACAGCAGACTTTAACAAGCCACGTCTTAATCGTAACGGAACAGTAATTATTGATGTTGATATGAATCCTATCTATCAAAAATTTAAAGAAAAATTTGATAGTGTGCTAGGACCAGTTGCAGAAAAGTCTCCTACTATTGGCGGAAATTATTTTATTACTCCACAACAATACGGGTTGCATCAAGATGCTATGCGTGAGAAGGGGTATAACAATATGCTAGAAAATGTGCCTCTAAATGCAGAACAGCGTGTTTACAGCACATGGAAAAATATTATTACGCCACTTTGGATTGGTTCACATTTAGATGAAATAGATGGTGGACAAATTGTATTTTTTGAACAACGTGACATTGGTTGGGCAAAAGTTTACAATGGTGGAGCGGAAACTAAAAACATTGCCAGCATTTATGAGATTGTTACAGACTACAGTCATTTACAATTTTATGATAGAGATGGCAATCCAATGCCTCAAAGCAATGAACCTTTTGATAAAGAGTTCCATAAGAAATACATGAATACACCTTATCGTAGACTTGCAGGACTTAATGCTGAAAGTGTATTTGATTGGAAAGTTGGATCGCCTTGTATTTTTGATGCTGTGCAGTTACATGCAACCAATGAAGGATCTCTTGATACTGAACCACGTAAAAAATGGAATAGCAAAATGGGATTGTTAATGACATTTATGATCGAGCTTGACGAGGATTTAAAAGAAGAATGGCGCCTATTACAAGCAGCGATGTAGATACATACTGCTCTGAACCACATAAACAGATACATTTTGATAGTAGAGGTAATCTTGGCCCTTGCTGTCAATATGTTGGCGAACGACCAGAAGTTGAAAGTTTTGAAGAATACTTAAAAAGTGATTGGCTTAAAGAATTTAAAAGTAGATTAAATTCAGGCGAGCGTGTTAGTGGATGTGATTTTTGCTGGCGACAAGAAGACAACGGCGCAAAAAGTATGCGTCAAAAACGTAACGCATATTACGAAGATAAAACCGATAATGGCATAGAACATATTATGATCACCTTTGGTAATCAGTGTAATACAGCATGTCGTATATGCAATGCAAGTCGTAGTAGTCTTATTGAAAAGCAGTATAAAGAAATGAAAGATACTGTAGAAGATCCTAATTTACTGAAACTTGTTTCTAAGCAACATGATTGGTCAAAAAGTAAAACATGGTATAGAAATATCATCAATGATATTGTAGACAGAGCAGATAATATACGCAAACTTGAAATCACAGGCGGGGAACCATTTATAAATGTTCATTTTGATAGAATGATCGATGCTTTGCTTGAAAGTGGCAAAAAACTTCCAGGACTTAATATTACAACAAATGGAAGTTTTACTGACGAACAAATACAGAAATTAAAACCATTTGACCATTTACACATAAACTACAGTATAGACGGAAGTGGTAAAGAGTTTTACGAATATTTACGTTGGCCGTTAAAATGGGAAGATACTATAGAAAAAATTAACATACTAAAAAAATATGATTGGTTAACATGCGAGTTTGCTATAGTTCCACATAATTTAAATTTAATGAATTTGTGCGATAGTATTATTTGGTTTAAAGATTATACAGATTATCAAGATAGGTTTAAAATAGGTTTTAGTTGGCTTAATGGAGCACCTTGGTATAGTTTAGACAATAGTCCTAAATGGGCAAGAGATCGTGTAATAGCAGAAATAGAAAGTTCTATGTTTGTTGATTACACCGATGAAGAACAACAACAAATAGAAGAATTAGTTAATATATTACAAAACACTAAAGAACCGCATGATTTAGACATGCTAAAATCTCATATTGAAATGACAGATTCTTATAGAAATTGTAATACTTGGAAAATAATTGGCTGGCACTATGACGAAATCAAACAATAAACCATTTTGTTATGCTCCGTGGACTAATATACAATACAGTGGTGTTTATGAAGGCGGTGGTGCAAGTCCATGTTGTGAATGGCACGGAAAAAGATTTACTGGTAAAGTAAAAGACTACTTAGATAGCGAATATTTAACACAAGTAAAAAAACATATGCTAGATCATAATATGGAAGAATTACAAACTTCCTGCGATGCGTGTATACACATAGAGTCAAAAGGCTTAAAGTCTCAGAGGAATTTTATAGAAAAGAAAACAAAACAATATAATCAGTATGACGCTGTATGGAGAATTGATTACAGACCTGATAACTTATGTAATTTTAAATGTCGTATGTGTAGTCCATATAGCAGTAATCTTATTGAGGAAGAATATATCAAGATAGGTAAACTAGATGACTATATTGAAAAAAGACCTACAGACGATGTTATAGATTTTGATTTTAGCAATCTAAAAGAATTTGCTATTCTAGGAGGTGAACCTACTTTTAATAAAAAGTTATATAAAATTTTAGATTACCTAATTGATAACAAGTATAACGAAAATATTATGATAAGTTATACAACAAACTGTTCTTCAGTTCCAGAAGAATGGACATATAGAATAAAACAGTTTAAAGATTTACACATTAATATATCTTTAGATGCAATAGGCAATACATTAGAATATGTAAGAACTAATGCAAACTGGAAAATAATAGAAAAAAATCTTTGGAAAACTATAGATTTAACAGATAGTTATAGTTTGCGTCCTGTGCTTACAGCGTATAGTTTTATGAATGTAGAAGAATGGGTTGAATACTTTTTTCAATTTCCAGAACATACTTTAGACATTAGTCCAGTATATGGGCAAATACCTTTAAAGATATCAGCAATACCAGATCATATAAGAGAAGAAAAAATTGAATATTTAAATTCCTTAAATCATCCTTTTGCAACACAGATAAGTAATATAGCAAGCACATATACATATAGCAAAGAATATTTTGAGAAATTTAAAAGAAAAACAGAATTAGATGATAAAATCCGTAAGACTTCAGTTTTTGATTTAAATAAAGGTTTCTATAGAGTATGGAATTATGGAAAATTACAAAATTAAAAAAAGAATTATTACGGAATTAGTTTCTCATATTGAAACTAATTTCTCACAAAGAACTACTGAATATAACAAATGTTATAGAGATTTAGAATACATATATGATGCTATAACGTATGACGTTAAAAATTCAACAACTGAACAAACACGATTAATTGCATCTAAATTTTGGTATAACGGTAAAAGACAACTTAAAAGTATAGACGTAGAATTTCAGATATACGATTTATTAAAAATTGAACTTATTAAACACTTTCAAAAAGATGAAGATATAACAGCACTAATTACTATTTTAAAAGATATTATAGAAAACGGGCCTGAATTATCTTTTATAGAAGAAACAATATATTCTCGAAGAAATATTATAAAATTTGATAATAGTATAAAAGTTCCAAAAGACCTTGAAAGCATGGTTGATCATACTATAGTACATACACCATCGCAACTTAATACAGAATATGGAATATTTAAATTAACAGAAGAAGATCAGCACATAAAAGACTTTTTATCTGAATTTGTCTTTTATAACGATAGCAAAAGCACAACAAAGCATATGATATCAATTTCGACAGCCCCGTTAGTGTATGTAATTCAATTTATCGGAACTAATGAGTTTGCTATTGAAAATCAACGTGAATCATATGCTATTCATGCTGGCGCAGTAATGCAAACAGTTTTAAATTATGGGTTTAATTTTGCCTTTATAGGATGCGGTCCTGACAGAGTACCTATTACACAACAGGTTAAAGATGATTGGAAAGATATAATGAACAATCGTTTTAATTTACCCCCTCATCCTATAAACAACTTACCATCATTATGTTTGTGTATAGGTAAAGGAGATCATAGATCGTTTTTTAATGAGGACTACATTATTCCGACAACACAAACAGTTGTAAAAACACAAAATCATGAAGCCGATGAAATGAAGGCAAGATCAAGAAAATTATTTTATTAAACACCTAAGCAACGGTCTAACACCTACAGGTCTTCCATTTTGTTTTGCAAGATGTATAGCTTTTGTAGGTTCTAGATTGAAATCTTCTAGCACTTTATTATACGCCTCGCCGTATATATTCCAAAAATATTCTGGACCAAGTTCTTCCATAAATTTAATCCCCATGCTAACCAATGCTTGACTGTTCATATTGAAGTCATTCATAATAGTCACAGCACCTTCAGGTCTTTTCCTAGCAAATCTTAATCCAATGCGATTACCTCCCATACCACCTTTACTTAGACTAATGCCTACAGTTTGTATAGCAGGATGATCAAAGTCAAATTCAATATCTCTTATACAACTAATCCATGCTCCGTCTATGTGAACAGGAATATTTTTTTCTTTCGCTGCGGCAAGTATCTCATTCATTTGAGGATGCACATCACCGTAGAATGGAAAAGGCATACTTATTAACAATTCTTTTGCAGGGTCGAGTGTATCTATGGTAGCATATTCTATATTGTTATTAAGACGCCAATGATATTTGTAATCATGCTCAAATGTTTGCAGTGTAGTGCAGCGTTGATATAAATCGTCTATAAATTGAGTACAACCGTTTATAATATCATGGCGAGGAAATGTGCCTAATCCTTTGAATGTGCTATACCTATGATTATCTAACCATTTTACAAATGTATCTTTGAACTTTTGATCTAAATCAATTGTATGCACAGGATTGTTTTGGTAAAAATCATCATAAAACTTGTTAATTTTGTTGCTATACATAGGCTGAGGTCTGTCGTATTGAAGCCATTCTTCTGTGTATTGTCTGTTTATGTTATCTCTCATAAAAATACTTAGCCAATAAGTGCGCATATAAATATGTTTATGACAGGAACGTTATTTGCATTTGGGTGTTCACATACAGCAGGACATAGTCTAAAAAAAGATGTGACAGAAGACTTTTTAAAAAGTTATTACAGAGAGACTTTGAATGCAAATAACTATAACGAATTTAATGCAAATATATCAGAAGTTAAAAAAGAAAAAGTCATACACAAATGGAATAAAAAAGTATTAGGAAAAAAGGTAGATTATCCTGAAAATTCTTATTCTGCTCATTTAGCCAAATTACTTAATTTAAATTATAAAAATTTTGCTAGATCTGGGTCTGGAATCGATACAGTATATAAAAATTTTACTAATCAAAAAACAAACATAGATTGGAAAACAGATATAGTAACAATAGAAATGCCACCAATTTATAGATATAGAGCAGATAGTCGTAATATAATTTATGGTCTGCATTACAATAAACTCAATAAAGAAATAATGCCTGCAATAGACTCTATGGAATATTTCTATGCTGGAATAATTTCTTTGCTGAATAAATATCCTGTACATTTTGTAAATGTAATGGCAGACAGACATCAAGATATCAAAAGTCATATGCTTGTAAATACTCTTAATTCTATTTCATTAGACTCTATTTGTAAAGAACATAATATGCCACAATATCCTACTGGTCATTTCTGGCATGAATCTCATTTGCTATTTGCACATCATTTAATGGATCAATTATGAAACCTTGTATACTTCCGTGGATTAATTTTAGCACCAATACGTTTGGAAGACCGAGAACTTGCGGATATGCTGATCAATCAGTTGTTAAACAAGCACAAGTAAAACTTAAAGGTAGTAGTATTGCCAATGAGTGGAATAACGACTATTTTAAACATATACGTAAAGAGTTTTTAGAAGGGCGTTGGCCAGAAAACTGTAAACGCTGTGAATATGTTGAAAGTTTAAAAGGCAACAGTAAACGTATAGAAGAAAACTATTATCATTATGATAACAACGAACACCTTTTAGAACAGACAGCACAAGATGGTAGTGTGCCATATTATCCAAGTAACATAGATATAAGAGTAGGCACAATTTGTAATCTAAAATGTATCCATTGCGGAACAGGTGCAAGTAGCAAATGGAATGAAGATAAAGCAATGTTAGACAAATATCCTAACACAGAGTTTTATAATATTGATAACAAATGGATTGAACAAGATAGTTTTATCTGGGACAACATAAAAGAAAATTTAAATTACACAAAACGTTTTAATTTTTTAGGAGGCGAACCTTTTGCTAACAAACAACACAATAAGTTTATACAAGATATTAGTCAGACTGAATATGCAAAAGATATAACTTTATCATATGTTAGCAACGGAACGCTGTTAACTGAAAAAATATTTGAACAGTTAAAAAACTTTAAACTTGTAATCATAAGATTAAGCCTTGATGCAATCCAAGAACCTGGCGAGTATTTTAGATTTCCTATTAAATGGAATACATTCAAAACAAAACTTGAGTTGATGCAAAAATATGCAAAGCATTATTCAAATTTTGATATAGGTGTTCAGTGGACATGTAGTAACATAAGTATGTTTTATCTCACAGAAACTTTTGATTTTATGCAAAAGAACTATCCAAACATAGAGTTTATATTAGCAAATCACGTTGAGTGGCCAGTGCATATGAGTGCGCAAGTCCTCCCAAATGTTGTAAAAAAGATTATTACTGATAAGATAGAAAACTACAACTTTGGTAAAAAATCAAAAAAAGTTCCGTTCTATTTAAATCATATGAATGAAAAAAATCTCTGGCCAGAATACGGAAAAACTTTTATTAATTATTTAGACGACCTTGATTGTGCTAGAAACATAAATTGGAAACATAGTTTTAAAGAAATAGAATTACATAAGTATGAGTTAATATAATTGACAAAAAATGTATAAGGTGCTATACTAAAATATGAATGAAGATTTAAAATGGAGCAATTATGATTTTACACAAATCCCCTTTGAAGATATTGTTCAAGTCGGACAAAGGACGCTCCTATACAGAGATATTTTTACTGTTAGTTGGCTTCTTGGCCGCTTTTGCAACTATCGTTGTAGTTATTGCTGGCCATACGCCAGATCAGATCGTAAAGATCACAGGCCAACAGAGCTCTGTCTTCTTACAATCGATGAGATAAAAAGGCAAGCTCGTGCTAACGGTTTTAACAGTTTTCATTTTAGTTTGTCTGGCGGGGAGCCTACCTTTCATCCAGGCTACTTGGAAATACTCGGTTATCTGGCTGATGATGTGCCTAATACTAATTATACTTCCATACATATGACATCAAACTGCTCTCGACCAATGAAATGGTTTGAAGAATATGTAGAACGTGCAAAGCCATTTCATAGAGCAAGCATTACAGCAAGTTTGCACACAGAACACTTAAATACTGTTGATAAGTTGCAAGACTTTGCAGATAAATTAATTTTATGTCAGGAAAACGATGTTCAAGTTACAATTAATCAAGTCATGGTTCCAGACTGGTTTGAAAGAGACTGGGAAAACGCCTTATTCTTTCACGAGCAAGGAATCAATGTCACCCTCAAGCCTCAATCGGATCCGACTGCGTCAAAAGTGGTTGATGGATACACTGGGGATATGCTTGAGCGACTCTGGAACGGTATGCCACAAAGAGCATATACAGAAAGCAAACGAAAATGGAATGATAGACCAAAACCGTCATTCCAAATACCTCAAGGAGTAGAAGGCATGAATGATGCAAGTGTTCCTTGGCATATGCAAGTAGAATTCAAAGATTCCGCAGGTAAGCGTTGGTATATGGATCAGGCTGAGCGTTTTAATGCTTTTAACTTTAACAAGTTTAAAGGCTGGAACTGTAACGCAGGATACCAAGGAATCATCATTCGAGAACCCGACGGTTCCGTTAAACGCTCCTATAGCTGTCACGATGTGCCTCTTGGAAACATTGAAACTGGTTTCAAACTCTTTGATAAGCCTGCTCCTTGCATAACTGAAAGTTGTGTAAGTTCAGCTGATAGTAAAATACCAAAAAGAAAAAATGCCATATTGTAAAGCTCTCTATAACCATTTGTATGTGGATGTGCAAGGTTTTTATGCACCCTGCTGCTTTTATAAAGAAAGACAAAAATATCACTATTCAAATTTATCATGGAAAGAATTCTATGATTCTGCATATATGCAGAATATCAGAAAAAATATGGAAGATGGTTGGGACTCTGGTTGTAATCATTGTGAACAACTAGAATTACAAAATTTAACGAGCTATAGAAACGTTGTAGATGTATATTGTAAGTCAGATAAACCAAAAATAGAATATATTGAATTAAGTTGCAATAATTCTTGTAATATAAGATGTAGAATGTGTAAGGCAGACAGTAGCAGTAAATGGGCTGACACATTAAATATTCAAGTTATTAAGATAGAAAATTTTAGCAAATTCCTAGAAGATATAGATACACAAAATCTAAAAGTTATAAAATATCTTGGTGGTGAACCTTTTATTACACCTGAAATTAAAATTTTATTTGAATGGATGCAAACGTTACCAAATAAAATCAAATTTTATTGTAACACTAATCTTACACTTTTTCCTAACAAATATGTTGATATACTTAAAACATTTGATAAAAATATTGTAGGGTATAGTATAGATGGGATAGGATCAGTTAACAATTATATTAGACAAGATAGTAACTGGAATAACGTTTTAAAAAATTTACAACTATGGGAAGAATTAAAAAAAGAATGTGAGTTGTATACCTATGTTCATACAACTGTGCAAGCATACAATTATCACGACATAAAAAATATCCAAGAACTGTGTTCTGAATACGATTTACATCATAGTGATTTCAAAATATTCTCGCCAAAAGAATTCACATTAGATGCTTTACCAACAGGATATGTAAAAAAATATCTTAATTCATCTAATGAAAAGTATTTGAATAATTATAATTATAACCACGAATTATTTAACAAACTTAAAGAAACAACTTATAAACAAGATTTATTGTTAAAAAATAATTTACAAGATTGTATACCGGAGTTGGCAGAATGGATATAAATGCACAAAAAACATATGTTGAAACAATTAAAAAGTGTCAACGGAATTGGGATGATTTTGTTATACCTGAAGAACACATGGAGCACTTTGTATACCTTGCGCAAAATACTCCCACTAAACAGCACGAGGCGTATTATAATGTTTATGTGATTACAGATAAAAATATCTTACAAGACTTACTAGAACATACTTGGGGATTTACATATCCAGTTAATAATCAAACCACACAAGACCAATTACCTTGTATGGTTAGAAACCCTCAAGTAGGAGCAAGTGCATATTTTCTCTACACAAGTAAATGGCCTGACACTATTAGAAATTTTACAAGAGACGGAAAAAGTAAGGAAAATCATCACCCAAATAGAAAAGACAATTCTTTGACAAGTATAGGTATAAGCATGGGCATAGTTGCTTTTAGTGCAGCTAGTTTGGGTTATGTAACTGCCTTTAATAAAAATCATACTAAGCCAGGATCAGAAGGATATTTCCGTAAAGTTTTAGGAATACCTGACGAAGAAGAAATCACATATGGTTTAGGTATAGGCAAAGGCAAACCTGGATACACACATAATCAAAGCGACGAACATAAACTTTTGGTAGGTTGGCCTGATTGGAAAATTATAGATATTAATAATACAGACACAATTGATTATAACGGTAATGTTTATGAGGTAAGAGATAATATAAATTATCCTAGCTTCAGTACACAGTCTAGAAATATATCAGTAAAGTGGATAAAATAATGAGTTTAGAATTATACAATTATTTAACAACATATGGCACAGTTTTAGAAACTAGATTTAAACTTAAAGATCCAGAAAGATATGTAAGATGGACTGAAGAAAATTTTGATTATGTGAAATATAATCCTAGAAAAGATATTGCTAGATATGGATTGAGTCTTACCAGCTTAGATGGCGGTATGACTGGCATTCCTGATTTAGATAGTTTGCTGGATTACAATCGAGAAAATAACACAAAATACAAAGAAAAAGATTTTTCTATACATACTCCAGCATATTATTATCCAGAACTAGTTGAAATACTTAAACCTATAGAATCTGAACTTTTTAGAAGTCATATATTAAGAGTTGATGCAGGCGGCTTTTTTCCTGCTCACAGAGACTTTTACGGAATGGAATTTGATAGCTATAGGATAATTATTCCTCTTCAAGATTGTAATCCGCCTGCGTTCACATTTATCATAGATGATAAAATACAGGTATGGGATCACGGCAGAGTATACTTTGTTGACACAGCTAAAATGCATTATCTTTTTAATGCTAGTTTTAACACAACTTATATGATTGTCTTAAATGTTGCTATTAATAAAAATACGATAGAATTTATCACTAAAAATTTACTCTTTATATGATTCGTATATAGTTATGGATATTCTATCATGTTTAATACCTGTCACATTGTGATACCCTGTTACATCTAACTGATGCCACGTGTGTAGAGGAATGTTAACTTTGTATAGTTCTGTTTCTTTGTCTTCATCATAAAATCTAGTATACACATTATCGCCACCAGTATCTAATAGATAATTGTAGATTTTGTTACGTCCAACGTCTTTATGGATACTGATACCTTTTTTAATAATTTGTATAAAAATTCTGTTAGTGATGTCAAAATTAAATAAAGGTTGTAATAATTCACAAAGTGTGTTACACTTATACTTATACTGGCGATAGTATACATATTCTGGAACCGGATGAGCAGGATGTAAGTTTTCTATCATATATTGTTCGTCAGTAATACAGAGTTTTTCAGGAAGTTTGTTCCATTCTAATTTCTTATAAAAATGATTCATATGATATTTATTGGGTATAAATAATTTAACAAAAGGTAATGAAATGTTAGAAGCATTAATAATTGGATTTTTATGGTATCAAGTTATAGCTCATATAGGCATTAGTGCAGGTCTACATAGATATTGGGCACATAAAGCATTTAAAGCAAACGCATTGTATGAAGTGTTTACGTTGTATCTTGCTGTTTTAGCAGGTAGTCGTAGTCCTATTGGATGGATCGCAGCACATCGTATGCATCATCATCACAGTGATACAGAGCTTGATCCACATAGTCCAAATGTAAAAGGTTTTTGGAAAGTTTTCTTTAGTTTATGGACAATTCAAAATATTCCAAAAAAGTATGTAAGAGACTTGTTTGAGAATCCTCGTATGCTGTTTTTTCATTATCATTGGGCAAAAATTTGGTTTGCTAGTGCAGTAATTGCTTTTGTGATTAGCCCATTGTTTTTCTTAGCATTCATTGTAATGCCAGCAATAATTGCACCAATTGGATTTGGTATGGTAAATGCAATAACACACATGAATAACACTGTGAGAAATGTTCCCTGGATAAACTTGCTTGTAGCAGGAGAAGGTTATCATGCTGGACACCACGGAGGAAAAAATTTACGTTTTCATAAATTTGATCATACAGGATTTATATTAGAAAAATTGGCAAGTGTTGGTGTAATCAAGGCATGCAAAAAGTAATAGTATTTGGTGACAGTTATGCAGTAAATGGTAATAGTGAACAATCTACATGGGTTGATATGTTAGCTAACGATTTTGATGTTACTGTGTATTCGCAAGTAGGTTGCGGACCTGACTTGCAATTAAAAAAATTTATAGAACATTTTGAATCTAATCAAAACGATGTAATTGTTTTTGTGTTACCACATCATTTGCGTTTAGCATTACAAGGATTAGAAGCAAAAGATCAAGTGTATAGTTTTTTGTATTTGCACGACAAAGTAAAAGGTATAAGCAAACGTATAAGTGATAGATTAAAGAGTATTACTCAAAGTAAAAAAAATGTAAATTATGAAACCTACAAAAACAGATATGCAACATTTTTAGATTTGTGGTATAAATTGTTTCTTATAGAAAATACTTATTTAGAAACTGAACCTTTTAAGATAGCAAGTGCAATAAGTAAGTATAGAAAACTAAGTAAAAAGATCATACTCATACCTGTGCATCCTTTTACTGTAAAACAAAAAGACTTGTTACAAGAGGACAATTTTGTAGTAAGTGATATTGTTTTACGTGAATTAGACGAAGAAGACGATGTTAAAATTATCAACGGTATTGATACAAGGGTAGGTCATTTAAATTATGATAACCATTGTAAAGTTTATAATTACTTGAAGGAGCAAATAAATGACTGAAAAATATGTTCCTACTTTAGATGATATAGCCAAAGATGCGTTAAAAGCTCGAACAAATGTTCTTACCGATGACGGCAAATATTCTAATGCTAGACGTAACGTTTTAGAAAAAGAATGGACAGAAGAAATCCGCAGTAATGTTATCACTGAACTTCCTTTTACTGTTCCAGATGATATCTTACAGAAATTAAGAGACTTGGCTTTTGTTGCAGATTATAAAAGTTATTATGAACTAAATTTGTGTGACATACAACAAGGCGATGCACGTGATTGGATAACGCAAACATTTTCTCCTTTTGAAGAAATACAAACTTTTGCATTTTTAAAACTTGCAAAAAATTCGTATATTATGCCACATGCAGATCCAAACAGATATGTTAATATCTACATACCATTGTATCCTTTAGGAGATGACTATACTCCTTTGGAAATTTATTACAACAATAAAATATATGGCATTCCTTATAATACAAACAAAGTTTATGCCTGGAACACAAGAATACTACATGGTGTTATGAATAAAGGCGCTCACGAAAGATATAATTTACAGATGAGTATATACTATCCTTATTCAGAATGGTATGAAAAATACAAGGAGATAATTAATGTTTGAAAATATGCCATTTGGTCATACTCCATCAACAAAAAGCATTTACCTTTTTAGCGATGATCCAAAGCAAAATCTAATACGTTGGGATAAAATACCAGGATCATGGCAAGCACCACAAGAAGAAATATCGTATGTTGGCAACAAAGACGGCTATAGAGAAAAAGAATGGCACAAGATAAATTGGAATAATTGTATAATCTATATTGGTGATAGTGCTTCTTATGGACTTGGCATTCCATTAAATCATACAATACCCAAATTAATCGAAAAAGCAACAGGTATTGAATGTGTAAACATGTGTATTCCAGGTGCATCTAGCGAACTTATGATCAGTATTGTTTGTAGCCTTATGAATAAAATTGATATAAAGCATATAATTGTGAATCATCCAAGTTGGTCTAGGATGTGGGATCCTGTTGGTTGCTCTGGAAATTTAGGTTTATGGCTTACACCTGGCGATCCTTATAGCGAAAGACAACACGCTTATTTCGAGGAATTTATGTCATTGCCTCAACGTCAAATACACAAAGCCACTGAAAATTTGCGCACTATAAGAACGCTGTTGCGAAGTGCTAATATGGTGGAATGGACATGGGAAGAACATATGCAGGAACATTTTGATATACAGTATTATAAATATTTGTATCAAGAAGCTGATAAAATGGCAAGAGACGGGTGGCATTCTAATCTAACAGTTAATAATGTTATAGCCGACTGTTTGCTAGATAGGCTTAATATATAATGCTTAAAGATTTACCGTTTGGAGTTTGTCCACCTGGCAAGGCAAAATATATTTTAAATGACACTCCTCATGACAACGCTAAAAACTGGAAAGCTATTGATGGAGATTGGGTTGACACTGGTGTGCCTATCTTTTATGTTGGAAATAAAGATGGTTATAGAGAAGAAGCCTGGGAAAAAATAGACTGGGATAATTGTATTATATGCTTGGGAGATAGTGCAACATTTGGATTAGCAGGACCAAATGAACATTGTGTGCCAAAACAATTAGAAAGTATTCTTGGCAAAAAAGTTGTTAATATGTCTGTGCCAGGTGCTAGTAGTGAATTTCTTATTGCAGTAGTTTGTTCATTACTGCGGAGTGTGCCAGTCAAAGACGTTGTATTATGCCATCCGAGTATGCCTCGTATTTGGGATCCTATTGGATCAACTGGAAACTTAGGTCCGTGGTTAGAAGAAAATGACAGTTTTGCTCCTGAAAGCTATTCTTTGTATAACGAATGGATGAAAGTAGAAAAGAGATTGACACACAAACATTTTTATAATACAATTACATTACGAACACTTTTAAAGGATGCAAATCTTTTTGAATGGGCGTGGCATGAACAAGTTGCTGATTTTTTAAATTTGCCATTCTATCAAGTATTTGGTCATAGCCCCGAAAATCTTTCAAGAGATGGATTACATCCTAATGTTAATGTTAACAGTGTAATCGCAAGGAATATTGCAAATGCTATTAGATAGGAAACAATTACCTGCTTTTAAAGTTTTATCATACAAGTTTGATATAGAAAAGATTTTAAGAGAATTCAAAAAGTTTGAAAATATTAATTTATATGATGATCTAAATGCAAGCAATCCTGATAGTGCATACGGCGACTTTTATAACAGTAGCACCAAACTTGACCATTTAAAAAAGTTTGCAGACAGTAATGAAGATGTTACTAAAGGCAGCCAGTTCTATAGGCAATTAAGTTTAACAGAGTTTGAAGGTGATAGACCAGAAAGAAAACTTGAACAAGATACGGGAATTACTACATATAGGAAAAGCACTAATCCTGATGATCCTAGTTATAATCCTGTAATGGATGAACGTAGATATACCAAGCGCAAGGATATATGCACTGGTTATTGGAATCATATACTAGACACGTTTAAAGCGCCTGTAACACGCACACGCTTCGCTTATATGGCGCCTGGACATAGCATTAAGCCCCATATAGACTATAACACTACATACAGCATACGTGTGCATATACCTATTGTTACAAACAAAAATGCATTCCTTTGTGTAAAAAACAAAGACGGAGTGCAAAAAATGCATATGCCAGCTGACGGTAGTGTATATTTTTTAAACACTGGAATGACTCATTGGGCAGAAAATAACGGTTCAGAAGGCAGAATACATTTAGTTATTTCACTTAATGGACAAGAGGATTTATATGTTTAGTGAAACAGCACACAATCTGTTTTATTCATCTAGTCCTACTACTTTTGATACTAGACCAGCAGAAGTTACAACTTTTATACCTAAATTATATCCTAATTTAACAGAAGAATTAAACACCTATACAAAATCTTTGCAAGTAAAAGACAATCATAGATTAATAAAAAATTATGTTGATATTGATTTTTTTGATTATCCGTTTGTTACATGCCTCAAACAAGATAAAAACATTGTTGGATTTAGTGCTGGTTATACAAGAGATTTTTATAGAGAAAATGATGTTAGAATACTTACAAGATACTATCAAGATAGCCAAAAATTAAGGATTAATTTTACAAGAGAAATTTTGAGACCTACTACATTTAATATTATAGAACAGCAACTCGAAATGGCCAAAAGATTAGGTTATGATAATTGTTTTATATCTAGAGAACTAAGAACAAGCGCATTTTTTAAAAAATTTATAGATGCAGTCAATAGTGCTACTATGTATAGATGGGAGTTATCGGAAGGTCCTTATTTGATTGCACCCGATCCTCATAATTCTCAATGTTGGCACTCTATTGCTGTAGCAAATTTAAATAAAAAAGATACTAAAGATTTTTGGAAACATTGGAGAACAAAATGAACTGTGAATTAATAGATCCATTTGTAATTACAACAGATATAAAAGGAGATATTGATTTCTTTAAGCCTTATATGGATGACACAGAATGGGTAGATACAAATAAACTTTATGCTGAACACGAAGAATATCAAGAAACTATGTATGGCAGAGAAATGGTTTATCATTACATTAAACATGTTAGCAATTATGATATGAAACTTAAAAAGTTTGTTATGAAATTGTTTAAAGATTTTGGAGTTCATACAAAAGATTTTCGTGCTGATTTTTTTCTTACTAAAGCAGGCGGCAGTATGCCTATGCATGTAGATGGTATGAGCAAAGTTGCTTTTTTACTACCATTAAGTGAAAATACAGGACCAGTAGTATGCGAAAAAGACAATAAAAAATTTGAGCTTACATATCAAACATTAACCATACTTAATACACAAGTATCTCATGGTGTAGCAGAGCCTACAAAAGATAGATTATTGTTTAGAATTGCTGTGCATGATGTAATGTTTGAAGACTTAGGTATATATAAGGATTTGACAAATGCAAATTAAAGAAATAAAAAATGGTGTAGCAGTAGAAGTAAGTGATATAGATATTACAAATATAGATAAATCACAAGCTGACGAACTATTTCAAATACTTAAAGAGCGTTTGGTAGTTGTGTTCAAAGATCAAAAACAATGTCCTGGCAGTTTTACTAAATTAATTCACTTAATGAGCGGTAGTGTATCTAACTGGTCACAAATGAAATGGGATCAATACGGTAATGATGTAGATACTTGGGATAGATTTATTGATCCTATGACTTGCACAGATATGGCAAATTATCCTGTCCAGCGGGTTACAGGTAAAAAGATTAACAATAAACACACAGGTATTTTTGGCTCAGGCACACTTGATTGGCATGCCAATTTGAATGGTTTAGATAGAGCCGATGGCGTTGCATTGCAAGGTGTAGAACATTGTGAAAATACAAGCACACTATTTTTGAATACAAATTTAGCCTACAATGACTTATCGTCTGAACTAAAAGAGCAAATAGAAGATGTTTATGCAATATACGAATATCGTCCTGATGTTTGGGCAAAGGGTGCTCCTGAATACAAACACTTTGCTCAAAAAGCACAAGAAAATACTACATATAAAATGTGGCTAAAACAAAAAAATGCTGCTGGTGTAGAAGGATTATACTTTTATACCAATAATAGATGTGACATAGTAAGTAAAGACGAAACACTAAAACAAAAATTAAAAGATCATCTTTTCCAAGACAAATACATTTATGAGCATTGGTGGCAACCAGGAGATATTGTTTTAATGGATCAATTACTTACATTGCATAAACGCACACAAGACGATCCTGAAATACTTGCAAAAAGGGTTTTACATAGAATTACATTTAGAATTAGTAATTTTAAAAACTTTATCGCTAACGCAAACCAAATTTAAGTTCTTGAAATAGGACCTTTATACTGTATATTATCACCTGTGCTAAACAATGGTGAATAAAGATACCTATTAGGACCGTCTCCTATGTTGTCAGTATTATTCCAATCTACTCTTGGTAATACTTCTATCTGACCCCACATGTCTGCATGAGAACTACACTGATAGTAAAATCTTCCTGGAAGTGCAGGTGTCCAACTAACAGTGCCATTTGTAGCACCCTGTCCTGTTGCTGCTGGTGTTGTTACTTGGTTGGCTGTATCTGCAACACCTGAGACAGTTTTAATATATAAAGGATGAGCGCCTATACTATTTGTAATTTCAATAGTGTCACCTTGATAGATAGTAATAGTTGGATCGTTTCCGCTGACAGCACCAATCCTATCTGTGCCAGCTGTAAAAGTATAATCAGTTGTGCCATTTGCAACAGTGGTAGAAGCTGTAAATGTATCTGCTACTATGGTGTGATTTGTATCTTCCCAAAGCAAATCTTGTAAACTATTGTTGTGGATATATGTTTTCATTTGTGCAGGAGTCATTCCAGGATTTGCTTGTAGTATACAAGCAACCATGCCAGCAACCTGTGGTGAAGCCATACTTGTGCCTGATATTTTCATTAAAGGATCACTTGCGCTATTTGACCCTGGGTCGTTAACAGTAGTAACACTACCGTCAGTGCCATCGGTTAAATCACATGCTCCGCTTTTGTCACTACTTGCACAACTCATAATATACGTCCCAGGTGCATTTATATCTACACCTGGGCCAAAACAACTTGATTCTGCTTTTTGTTCTTTACCTAAGTAGTAAGTATTATCAATGTTTCCTACCATAAATGCTTCTGTATCATATGGAGAACTACCTCTAAAAATATTTTCCTGCCCTAAACCAAAATTCGCAGTGTCGTTCCAATTTGGTCCAGTTGCACTATCGATGTAGTAATAGCTGTTTCCTGCTGCAATACAGAAAATAACACCAGCATCTATACATTCTTGTAAGTCTGCATCAACGCTTGCAACTCTTACGTTAATGCGTCTTGAAAGGCCTAATGAGTAATACTTTCCGTGAATGCCTGCATATTCCAAATGACTTGCTTCAGTATCTGGCCAAGGTTGACCTGCTCCTGTGCTCCAACTTTGTCCATTATAAACACCGCCGGTTAATGTTCCTGATCTAGTTCCGCTATATCCCCAACTAGCATTGACCACTGTAGGACGCTTAAATCCAGTCTTAGGGTCTAATGGCTTGTTGTTGTGCCAGCCTTTGATAACATCAAAGCAATTTGTTATACTGATACCAGTTCCACTATCGCCTGAACCTTCTAAGCCATTAACTTTTACAGAATATATGTTTGCTTCACGTGCCCAGCCCAATGTGCGACCTGCTACGGTGCCAGCACAGTGTGATCCGTGTCCGTTATAGTCTCTATAGTGATTGGCGCTTTGTGTGCCGCTTATACCACTGTGAGCGTACCAATCTATTTGTTGCACTCTGCTTAGTACATCTGGTGAATATCCTGAGTGTCCTGCATCAAATGGATTGCCTGTGTCTCCGTCACGGAATAAACTCTGTATAGCTCTTTTAGAAACTTTAGCAATACATGGTTCGATATACTTTTTAAATAACGCATAACCTAACGGAAGTGTTGATTCAATTTGTGCTGGTGTTCTAACATCGTCTGTCCATTCAGGAGCAAGACTACCGCCATCCCATAAACTTGAATAATCAAACATACAAAAGTTTAGTAGATACAAGTATTCTTTTGCTGCTACTTCAAATGCATCTGCATCTGTTTTCCAATCATCTGGATTTTCTTGATAACCCGATGGATCCCATTTGCTTGCGTCAAATGCTTCTTCCATTGCTGCGAATAGCTCGCCACTTTGCCAGTCAGCAGCTAAGTAAGCATACATTTTTAATTCATCTGCTGGCAGTCCGTGCATATGTATTGTATGAAATATGTGTTCGATAACTTCTTGAGCATCAATATCACCAGTTCCTGGCGTGCCACTACTGTTTTGATACCATACCATATCGTTCATTACGTGACTATCTAAAAAGTTAACATAACCAGCATACTGTGCTGCTCCTTCGTCTGTTAACCAATTTGGTGTATATGAATCACCGCCGCCATATCCAACACGTTGCGCTGTTTGTTTGCCTTGGTGCCAGCTAACTTCAGCATCACCTCTAAGTGTAAGTATTAAATTTTCTTGTATTGTAGTTGAAACATTTGCTGCTGTTGGATCAAGGAACCAATTATACATCTGAGCAACTTTATTACCCCATTCATCTGGTACTGTAAGTTGTCCGCCAACTGCTCCAGCTAAAACAATTTTTACACCTTTTACTTGTATAGATCTGTCAAAAACTGCTCCGTTTGTACTATCAGATGTTATTGCACCTTTGTTGTACATATTGTTTGTATCGTAATTAATATTTGTAAACTGCCAATGAGTTGGTTGTATACCACTGTCTTGAATTACAACATCTACACCTCTACCTGTTAGAGTGTATTTGTAGTTGTCGCTGATATCAGTAAGTGTATTTCCATTCCATGGATCATTTACTTTTGTGCAACGAAGATTACCCCAATTTAAATTTGATTGCTGTGTAACTG
>Ga0208645_1001281_pt1 | contig 22463 bp, 44 predicted proteins | sample VirMetDEL_Sep_01_FD_184519 | JGI IMG/M metagenome (GOLD analysis project Ga0208645, IMG submission 184519) | Aqueous microbial communities from the Delaware River and Bay under freshwater to marine salinity gradient to study organic matter... | ecosystem: Environmental > Aquatic > Marine >... | reverse complement strand
ATTCTTTACATACCCACACTCCAAGATCCTCCATTTCAGATCTTTCTTTTTCTTCTCTACATTTATAACAAGGTATAGCCATATTATTTATTATTTAAAGGTACTGCTACCATAGCACTACCACGATTATTGAAAAATATTACAAACTTATATCCATCCATTTCAAAAGTTTCTACAAATCTAGGATCACCTGGATTCTTATAATATTTAATATCAATCATTTCAGCTTTACTCCATTCTTCATCTGCAAGCTCCATTCTTGTTTTTCCTTGTTCTTTACCACACCCTACTAAATGGTAAAGCAAACCAAGAGTACATATTGTTAATAAAACAATAAATCTAACTCTTGCACCTTTATTAGTTCCTAACCATTTATCAAATTTTTCAAATTTATTCATCATCTTTGTTTTTAGTTGCCACTTTACCATCTTTTACCATGTACAAACAATTAGTGTTTAGATAAACTTCTTGAGTACCTCCCTTAACAGAGATGTCTACTGAACCTTCACCCCAATCTTTTACTATAGTCTTTGGTTCTATGTTGATAGATTTGTAGAAAGGGTGTATACCTATATTAAAATCTTGTTCTAACTCTTCTTTTGTGTCGTACTGTATATAAAATGGCGCATCTTCTACATCTACATGTAAGATTGAAATCCCTTCTTTGGGCACCATATTAACTACTGCATCAAATCTGTTTATTGTTTTCATCATCTTTGTTTTGTTTTGCTATTAAATATGCTATATAGAGATCTCTATCAAAGTGATCCCAATGTTCCATCCAGTCTGCTATGTTAGTGCTCATTTTCTAAAACTTTTTTAGGAAGCTTAAACATCATTTCTTGGATATCTATATGGGCTTGTATTTCTCTTATAGATTTTTCTATACTTTCTTTTTCTTGTTTCATTTTATGTAGCATAAACACTAATAAATCAGAATGAAATTCTTGCATAGAGTTAAGATAATCTATAGCTTCTTTATCACTAATATGATTTAAGAAATAACCTTCTCTTCTTAAATCACCTATTTTATCTTCTATTTTTTCTTGTCTTCTACCTAAATGTTGACATAAATGTAGAATTCCTTTCTTAAAATAATTTTTTACAACATATTGGACTTCTTCTTCTGTCCACTTTTTACCATCATTTGGCTGTTTACTTTTACTCATAATTTAAATTTAAAAATTAGTACACCCATTAGGAGTCGAACCTAAGACCTACTGCTTAGAAGGCAGTTGCTCTATCCATCTGAGCTATGGGTGCATCAGTTAAAAAATATACCTTATTGTGTCTAAATCAAAGTACTGTGAGTATAGTTCTTTAAACTCCTCAAGTAACCTTGTTTTATGTTTCAAAGGATACCTCATAACGCCTGAACTATTTTTTACTTCATAGCTGAGGCTCATTAATTCTTTGGCCTGGTCAGAAGACCTTGCCATTTGATTAGCATGATTAGTTAATGCAATTACCTCACATTTATTTACTCCTGCTATATCTTTTACCATCTTAAATAACTCACTGTAGTCTTGTTTCCATTTCTTATAGAAAACAAGAGGACTGTAGTTAACGTGCACTTCCCACCCAAGGTCCTTAAGTCTATTGATCTCAGGGATCCTATCTGCAACCTTCTGCATCTTAGGCTCTAATACATCTGCAAACCTCTGAGGCATAAGACTAACTCTTACCCTAGGTTTTTTGTTAAAATGATTTACATCAAGCTTTAGCAACTTTGGATACTTAGTGGCCATTGTACTATTAAGCTGTGGATGATCATCATATCTTTTAAGATAATCTATCAGTGGTTCTGGTAAATGTTTCTGCATCAATACTAAATCAGTATTACAAGCTACATCTACCATAGTATATTTAGGATCCTGCTGATCAGGGACCTTGGTAAAACCTTCTTCCCACTTAACAACAGATTCAAATATGTCATCTACATTAGTATTTACAAATACTCTATGACCATTGTACCGTGACATATAACAATAAGTGTCTACACAGCCACCAAAACATCCATAGATTAGATTTGGTGCTATACAGTTTGCACTATTGTTATTGTCTTTAGTAACCAAGGTCTTAGTCTGCTGAATCTTAATTGCCTTGCTCATTATTTACTCTAGAAAGGTTCTTCTTCTTTTTTATTCTCTCTCGCGTCTGTTTTCCAGTCAAACTTTGTGAGATCTTTTTCATTATAATCTGCCTCCGCAACTGTCTTGTTGTACTCATCCCAGTTATAAATTTTAAGTTCATACATCTTTAACACATCTCCTGATGTTAATCCTGGAGGTAATTCTCCATCATTTGCATTCATTATATCAATACATAATTCTTTCATTCTTCCCATTCTTCAAAGAATTTAGTTAATACTGCTCTAATTGTACTTTCTGCATTTCTTGTTCCACAAACTCTAGAATATTTTTCAAGATTATTACATAGTTTTTCATCAAGAGCAAGTCTATAACCACTCTTTTTACCAAATATACTATGTAAGCTTATAATTCTTTTAGCCATTACATTCTTCTTAAGTCTCACTTTTACTTCATACGGAAACTTCTTCTTTAATGTATCTGTGTTAGTTATAAAACTTTGATCATCTTTAAACTTGAGAGCATTTATCTTATTATGATGCACTCTATTTCTACATGTATTTAAGAAATCAGCTACTGCTTGTTCTGTCATACCGCATCCATAGTACATTGCACCAATAATATAAGATCTCTGATCTACATACTGATCTTGTCTTGTTTTAGGAATAGAATTGAAAGCTTTTTTAAGTTCTTTCTTATCTAATGTCATATTTTATATAAAAAATGGCCATAGGAGACCTTTTAGTTCTGCCTCAAAGGGCCCAATAAATAATGTGTAAGCAAACTCATGACTTTGCGCAATTAAATACAAAAAGTATGCAGCACAAATTTGAGATACTACAGAATATACCGCTACTACCACCATTGCTAGGTGGAAACTAAAATTTTCCATAAATTGTTTGTTAATTAAATTAAGTTTGTTAGATCTGCATCTTCTGCATAAATATCTATTTCTTTTTTTAGACTTTCTTTTAACTTAGTTTTAGTTTGCATAACTCTTTCTACAGTTAAAGTCATATCATCTGGAATTAAAAGAAATCTTTCTAATGAATAATATTTATAAGGAGCAGAAGCATCTGTAAGTTCTATTTCTTCAAAAGCAACTCCGAGCTTACCTTCTTGTAATCCCATTTCCACTACTTCTGTAATAGTATATACACTGCCTTCTTCTATCCATTCATATTCTGAGATATTTTCAGGCTTATTACTGCTATCAATACAAATTGCTTTCATATACTTCTAAACTTGCCTCTACCTTTACGTAATTTAAGGTTTCTAATATTTCATACATTTTATTAAAAGGTCCTGATGCAATATCTGTTTGACCTTTATTGTGTGCTAAAATTGCACATTGCTCTGCTTGAATAGGTGTGTGACCACATATTTTAGTCAAGCATGCTGTGACATACTCAAAACTGAGTTTGTCATCATTATACAAAGTAATCTTATGTGTTTTAGATTCACCCATACAATAATATACTAATTTTTGGGCAGATATTAGCTATCTAACCAAGGTTAACATTATAATCTTTCCATTCTATCTTGGAAGTATCTAGACCTTCTAAGGCAGTCTTCACCCACTTTTCATCTACAGTATGCTTATAGCACAATATGTGAACTATAGCTTTTTCATCTGGATTAAGTCTTAGTAGTCTTCCTATTCTCTGAGCAGACTTTCTTTCATTACCATATGCATGCATAATAATTCCTTGTCTAAGGTTTGGAATATTAACTCCCTCATTTAATTGCATTACAGAAGATAACTTATTTATAGTACCTTCTTTAAATAATTCAAGATTATCTTCAGAGTCAGGATTCTTACTGTGGTAACTATGCTCACATAGTCTATCAGCTTGCTCTTGAGTATTAGCAAACATTATGCATTTATCATTAATACTATTAAATAATAACTTAGCATACTGCTCTTTGCTTGGATACTCTTTCATTGCTTTCATCCTCATTATACGCAGTATATGCATACTACCTGCACCAGTGTCAATTCTATTACACCAGTAACCATAGTTCTTTTGCTCTGAAGTTTTAAAACTTTTATTCTTCATTTCTACTAGATAATTATTCTTTGTGCTTAACTCAAGCTCGTGTACAATTATCTGATAATCATTTAGAATATTATTATCTACAGCACTATCAGTAACAAATTCATATACTATTGGGCAGAACTGATCTACCAATTTACCTTTTTCAGATTTGTGATACTTAGGTGGTGTACCTGTAAGACCCAGAATCTTGCCATTATACTCATTTAAGAATTCTCTATGAGAATCTAATAAGCTATGGCATTCATCTAGATATACTATATCAAAGTCTTTTGGATTCTGTTTATTTAAGCTTAAGTAAGTTGTAAATGTAGCTCTTGCTAACAAATTTTCTTTATCAAACTTTCTTGCCTCTGCTCTCCAACTATCAAAAATTGATAGTTTTGGTGCAACTACAAGTATTTCTAACATAGGAGAATAATTACTTTCCAAATGATTTAGTGCTACAAGTGTCTTACCGACACCAGTAGCTAATCCTAAACCACATCTGTTAATACCTATAGTTTTTTTGAGAGCTTCTGCTTGTACTTTATCTCTATTCATTTAACAACGCCTTTTAATTTTAACTTCATTTCTTCTGCCCAATAGCCTTTGATATCAATTCTTTTCTTTTTTCTATCAAATTTAATTATCCAAGCTTTTGGTATCCAAAATTTGACACCAGGTCTAACTTCAATAAGATGAGCTGCATCACTAGATCTATACAATTTAGTATAGTTAAAATGACATGTAATATTCTTATCAACTCTAAATTGTCTCATATAGTTATTTTAAATATTTCATAATTCTTGCTTCTTTTGGATTACTGTGAATCCAATTGTGACAATTCCTACAAACAGGAATCCACGTACTCTGTATCAAATAATACACATCACGGTCACTGCCTGCATAGGTGTGATGGATATCAGTAGCACTACTACTACAACCATCTACTTTAACTTTACATAAGGAATTATCAGTAAGATATCTTTCTCTTAACTTAAGATACTCAACATCTTTCTTCTTTCTTTTGGTAGAAACACGAGGGATAGATACGTTTGGTTTCTTTGGCTTATTAGTACTGCTTTTGTGGCAACTCCAGCAATATTTACAGTACCTATTACCCTCATGATTCTTCCATATAACAGTCATCTTTTGACAACCATCACATTCTTTTAGCTTTTGTTTCATTTTGGAACACCTTTATTGACATAGTGTCTAATTAAATCAAGCTTTTCATAAGTAGACCTGGGCCTTCTAAACCCAGGTATATCTTCTACCCACCAATAATTTTCATTTCTCACAGTTCTCCAATCTTCTAAGTCAAAATTCTTAGTAAGATCTACAAACTCTTGATCAATTTCTGATAATGGTGGTCTTTTATACACTTTTAAGTCTTGGTAAGCTATTAGGATCTCTTTTTAAACTTAAAAAGTTTGAACTTAAGATTCCTTCTTCAATAAATATACGAATTATTTCATTTTTATCAATATTTAAATCTTTAAAATTTAAAGTGTTTCTAACTTTATCATCAGTATCAGTATTACCAAGCATAAACTTGGTAAAACTTGTATCAGGAAACCATTTAGCAAACAATCCATTAGTAATAGTAATTACTTTTTTTTGTTTAGCTTCATTAAGCACACGCTGTGCTCTTCTATTAACCTTTTGGATTCTGATTTTCTTTTGCTTACTCATCTTTTCTACTTCTTCAGCAGGTAAAGACTTAAGACCATATAATGCTCTCTTATACAGAAAGTTCTGATATTGAGAATATTGGTCTGTTTCATATTTAGTATAAGTATTTTTCTTATACAACTGGTACTCTTCTAATTTTCCAGAGTACTCAAATTTTTGTTTTTTAGTCGAACTCATATACAACTGTTTTTTTGGTAAATTCATAAATAAAAAGGGGAATATTGCTACTCCCCTTTACTATTGTTTATCTTATTATCCTCCTATAGAGAAATCTTCATTAGCTTTCATTGCACCTGATGTCTTTTGACCTTCATATGCTGCACGTAATTCAGCAATATTATCATGCTGTACATAAGATTCTTCTTTAGTTCCTGTTGGATCATAAGTAGTCTTACGATAAATTGCAGAACCTTCTTTAGAACAAACAATTCCTGTTTCTCCTGCTACTTTTAAATCTCTATCTGGATTTTTAGTATTAAATGGCTCTAATGATTCTGTAATACGAATTCTACCATCAAGTTCTTGACCTGCAAAAAATCCTAATGCTTTAAGATCTTCTGTTTCACCTTGTAATAAAGTTGAAATTGCTTTATTCTTTAAGAAACCATTATCATCAATAACTGATCTTACTTGTTCTAATCTAATAAAACCGTACTCTGGATTGTTCTCTGATACATTAACAATCGCTCCTGTTGTAGCATTAGCTACTACTTTAACTTTTTGATTCATAGTTAAATTTTTAATAAATAAATAAATAATTAAATAATTGATGGCAACTAGATACTATACTTGCACATTGCCAAATGCAAGTAAGTTGGCTTAAATAAATTAAGCTATTACATTAAGATGATATATTCTTTATATCAAAATCTGTAGGAAATTGTTCTCCGTCATCATCAGGAAATCCTGTAAAATCTCTAAGATCTTCTTCAGGTTCTTTTGATGCTTTACTTTTTGTGTCTACTGCTGATCCACTAAACGGATTAATAATAGTATCACCATAGTCTGATGCTATAAAGTATTGAATGTCTTCATCAGTCATAGATAAGTATTCATCTATAGAGATGTATATTACTTTTCCATTAGGTAACTGATAATTCATATACTAATTACGGAATAAATCTTTAAAGGTTAACGTGTAAACAATAAATATTTACCATTATATAGCTAACAAGGGAAAAATATTTTCTGATTTCTCCCTTGTCATCTGCTACAAGCATATATTCGACTAAAATATAATATCAATATCACCAGCTTAGATCTTCAAATCCCATACTACAGGATGCATAGAGATCATCTCCATACTTAAACTCTATAACATATGGGAAATATTCTGTATAACCTCTAAATGTTTTTATTATACAAACAACCTCATTATCTCCATTAATCAGATTATTTTCATGAAGTTGTTCAAGTATCTCATCTGCATTTGACAGTCCTACTTTAACTCTATCCCATTTACATCTAATTACATCTCCTTCGTGACACACTATTGGCAAACCTTTACCGAGCATAATTTGCACAAACAATGTAGACGCTTCAGTACTTTTTAATAAAAGTTCTGTAAATAGATCTGCAATTTGATTTGCTTTTTGTGTACTTTGTGTTTCTTTACATATGGTCTCAACCATTGATGTTATATCTCTTTCTGTAAGGTTTATACCTACTTTTTTTATCTGCATAGTTTTGTTTTTAAAGCATAAGACTGAAGACATTACATCTTCAGCCTTGTGCTTATCCACTTAAAAAAATCTTAGAATGGTAAATCTTCCAAATCAGGTTCTCTACCTTGAGTTATATCTACCACATTCCTATACTCATATTGATTATTAAGATCTGTATTTGGATCTAAATGCGGAAACTCTTTAACTACTGCATCAATACAAGTAGGTAATATATCAGGTCTTAACATCTTTCTTGGACTATCTGCAACAGAATCATAATGCTGAACAACAGCACTTAATCCTTCTTGCTTTAGATAGCTACTAAGATTACTTGCAACCTTAGCTACAAATTTACCTAAGTTAATATTTCTGAAGTCATCACCAATGTGTATACCTGGTACAACCTTCCTCATAGTAACTCTTTTACCACCACTAGTAAGATCTATATCCCATTTTGCACCATCAAATTCTTGTATGTAATCAATAAATTGCTTACCCAATAGATTCTTCATCCACTTCAATGGTTTATTTTGATGTTGAAAAGGATAATAATGAAATCCTACTATTACTTCAGTCTCTTGCTTGTCAAGGTCTGCTTCATGCATAACCCATTTGTCATAGTAACTACAACTAAATCTAAGTAAGTTACCTTCTTTTTGAGCTACTAATGAAGCTCCTCTATTTTTCTTTTTATATGCCATTTCTAATCATAAATTATGGAGGTGCACTACACACCTCCAAGTAAATAACTTGTAGCAATTGCTATTGTAACAAATACTACTAATATAAGTACAGAGCTTTGAATAGTATATTCATATTTCAATGAACGATACTTTTCTCTAGCACTTTCCAACTCTTCTTTTCTTACAGCATAATCAGCCCAATAAGCAGAGTAATCTACTTCTTTTTGTAATCTTGCTATGTCAGCTTCAGCTTGCTTCATCTCCTGATATGTCCCCATATTCTATATCATTTTGACCATAAGCATCACAGCTTACGTGTCCAGTTCCACAACTAGACATAATTAATACTAATGCAATAACAGCTATAACTGGTATAGCAATCTTCATAAAATCTGATAACGTAATTGTTTTTCTCATTTTTCTTTTTTTAGAGAGTTTATAAATCATTTGTGTTCAGCATACCTAATTCTCCATACATCATTACACTATGGAGTTTAAGCAATTTTTCTTTTATAATTGCAAGATTACTTTCTGTTAACTTGCATTTATATTTATTTCTAATTTCTCTTTCAGTAATAGACTCGCTATGTACTGCAATGTGCAACTGTTGCACTTCTTCAATCATAAAAGCATTCATAATTTTGTTTTAAGTGATAATTTGTAATTTAATAACTTTGATTTCAGTACCTTCATCTGCTCTTTTATGAGCAAGATCTATATTAGAGGTAAATAATTCTTTTCCATCTTTAATGTAGATGTAACATTCATCTGTTGCTTGTAGCATACTAATTTATTTTAAAAGTGTTAATATATTTTTTACTGATAATATTACTGCACATACTGCCCACATGACAGTAAGTGCAATAAATATTTTTGTGCATGTTTTACCAAACACTATTTCTTCAAATCTGCTCATATCTGGGGCATTTAGTTTCTCTACTACCAATATATAATATAGTCTGTCCTTTATTGGTTCTATGTATACTAAAATAACAATCTGAATTAGCATTTCTAGTAAACTTTTTATGATTTCTAGTTAAGTGTACAGACTCATAGTCCAGTCTACCATAATATAATATCTGAGTACCAGGACCATCATATTTAGTTTGAATCTTTTTTATTTCTTTAATAGTAATACAACCTGCCATAACATCTCTATATACTGCTATATAAGGCACTGCATTATGAAATAAATTTACAATCTTAGTTTGGTTATCATCTTTTAATCTGCAGATTCTTTTGTGTGGACACACAATATAATCTACATCATCCAATATATCCTCAATGTCTAGCTGAGGACTGTTTTCTTGCTTGCTATACGTAGCAAAGTTATATGAAAAATCTGTTTTCATTTTAATTTGTTTTTTTAAGTAAATAAATAAAAAGGGGCAGTTTTTTTCACAGTCTGCCCCGTTCTTTCACGGCTTAATCCCATACAGACATTAATTAAGTGTCTAAGGTTTCATCTCATCTCCGCGTCTGGAATTGTCACCAGCATAGGTCCCATGAGATTTTATAGAGTAAATTTGGACCGTACAACCTCTATTAACCCGCTGTGTCAGGTTAAATGTCATGATAATAATCATCAATAAAATCTTTCATTTGCTCATACGTTTCCGCTTCTTCAAATGCTCTTGTGATATTATCTTTATCAGTAACTACAGGTTTGTTACCTGCAATAAGTGATTCATAGTAAGATATAATCTTACCGACACTAGTTCTTGGAAGGATATCTCCATCAAAGAGGTTAGTGAATTTTTTCTGTGTCATTTCTAATGCTTCTTCCTTAGTCATTAATGAATATAAATAAATAATAAGTGAATAAAAAAAATGTCACAGAATAGTAAAGTGTGTAGATAAAGACAAATACAACAACAAAAACAAAGACCTGGTGCTTCGACAAAGACAATAACAAAGACTAAGACTCTGATATTACCCAGTTGCTATATATAGCGGTAACCTGTGTAATGATTGAGTTCTTTCTCAGTTAAATTTTGAAGCCCAGCGGTTAATTAAAGTGTTAATACTTTTTCTTTTTAGGTTCTGTAGGACATATAGTCCGACTTTACTATTCTGCATAAAGGGCAAAGGAATCAGCTTCTGCCTATCCTTTACCCACCATAGAGAACTACGCCATTAGTTCATCAATGACCTCCTGAAATCTAGGATCCACGTCAATACGCTTCTTACTAGCTTCATTCAATCTTGACTCACGGTCAGCATAGAACTCTGTTACAAAAACATCTTTTGTGTTTCTGTATTCCTCAATTGCCATTGCATACTCAGCATTGTTGGCTTGCACCTCTGCTTCATATCTAGACTTGAGTACAGCATTTTCTCTAAGAATCTTTTCATTCTCAGCACTAGTTAAATTCTTAACCTTTGCTTTGAAGTAATTGACTCTTTGATTAGATTCTCTATGAATCTTTGCAAATGCTTCATACATACCGTGTAATTCTTCAGGTGAGTGATGTCTAGTCACTTTAACTGGAGTCTTACGATCACCATAGATATCTGTAAATTCAAGAGGTGAAAATTGTGCCAATTGATGTCTTAATTGACTTAGCTTACCTCTCTTGTGAATAAACTTACCTACCTGTGCAGCCTGTGCTTCAACATCAAGAAATTCAGCCATCTCTTGTGCAGACAGTTGTTGCCATCCCCACTCTTCAGTCACAGTATCCTGGTATACAGGTACATCAATATACTTTTTCTCAGGCATATTAATATGACCGATACTAGGTTCTTGCATTTGGATAGATTGTAATAAAGCCTCCTTAGCTTTAATACATTCCATTAAGAATGCTTGAGCACCATTATACGTTGCCTTAGACATAATCAACTCAATGATGTTATCTGCTATAGGCTTTGCTTCAACCTTCTCATAGATTTCTCCATCAATAGTTAAAGTCTTTGCGATAACATTAAAGTTATCTACAGTGTTGTCAATTTCAATTGCTCTTTGATTACAAAGATTGCTAATTGATTGTGCTTGGCTCATTGACAGGCCATTTTTTCCTAAGTTTTTCATAAGTGAAATTTTTAATATATGATTTAAGTGATTACGGATTAATATAACATACCCTAACCTTATCTATAGACTATCTATTAAACAATCTACATTACAGTTAGGATATATTACGAATGAGTTTGTACACATATGAGTTCTCTCTCAAGGCTGGAACTTACAGCATAGGACTTTTCCACCTACTATTATACTGCTAGTGAAAACCGAGTTGGCAGTTAAATACTTATACGTTCAATTCTAAACAGAAAAGAAAATAAAGAAAATGTCGAAACATCTTTTACCTAAAGTTTGCTAAGTGCAGTGACCATAGGCTAACTACCGATCATTGTCACCCCTGTACAAAGGCAACCAGTAGTCACGTTCAACTATACGCACTGACATAAAAGAACAGCATTGAACATTCAATTAACATATAAGTAAATGTAAATGCTTTGACTTGGGACCATTGTACGCTACCAACGTACTCACAACCTACGGATATTAACAAGCCAGTTATGTGGACTTACAGTATAAACTATATATTTAGTCAAAGCAAATTTCTAAATGCGGGATACTATGTGTCTTATATCCTATATATAGAGAGTACTAATACACTACTGATATATATTCATTAATAAAACCACTAATATGAAAAAGTTAGCTATATAAATTATATATATTACTATATATAATACATAATAAATAATATAGATATATAACTAAAGAAATAGGGTATAGTTTAACACTCTACTAAAGATTAAAACACACAAGTATTCCCACAAATGTTTTTGATATGATGTTTATTTATAATTAAAATTATAATTTATGTCTTGGTAACAATAGTAGCCACCGTTATTATAGTAACCACCGCTAACATTTACAAATTACAAGTTATAAGTTACAATAAAACTATGCAACACTATGGTACTGTTACTACTACAATGGTACTGTTACTACTACTGTGCAACCTATTCAACATAGTGGCAAAAAAAACCCACTCGTTAAAGTGGGTTATATCAAAACAATGGTTTCTATTACATCTCAAAGATGGATTTAATAGAAGACACGCTTGCAAGATTACTAAAGACACTAATAAGAGTTCTATCAGCATAATCAGGGTATAGTTCATCTTCATCATTGGAAACTCTCCAATTACATTGAGCACTATAACAAGACCCTAATTCCATAGGATTTTCATCATATGACTTTTTTGGAATTCTTGCTAATTGCATTCCACCCAATAACTCGTTGAGCATTGGTTCAGAGCAATTGAATTTTCCACGAACATAAGTGAACTCTGAATCAGACCCTTCTCTTGTTACCCAAGTTGGAGATTCCTTTCCATTAGCACCTGCAAATTCTTCAATAGTGAAATCACAAGACCTACGCATTATTGTATCTCCATTAGGGCTACTGTGTTCAGTACAACCTAAAGATTCAAACTTTGTAAGAATCGCTTTCACTTGCTTAATCATTTCTGCTTTTGACATTTGTTAAATATTTTTAATTAATAAAATCATATCCACATTAGGAAAAAGCTGTAAGAACAAGTCCACTTGCGCAGCAAGTGCCACAGTATGGGAAACAGGGAATGGGTTTACACTTGGCTTTTCAAAAGCCCAGAATCTTTGATTCTGCCACATAGTGGGTTATTTAGTTAAAAAAATTAACCTTGCCTATAAGGTCTTGCGATTAGGCAATTACCGTTTACAGATTATCAGTTACCCACTCACTTTTCTCCACTACTCAACACTACAAAAAAAAAGAGAGTGTTTTTACACACTCTCTTAAACCAAACACTCACTACAAATCACTAAGATTGGTTCCTGTAATAGGTTCATCATCTAACTGATGTTTTATTACATTCATAGGATGCTTAACCTCCCTGATAAGGTTAACAGTCTTGTGAAATGCACTAAATTCATCACAGATATGAACCAACTTTTGCAACGCACCTACATCACCTGTACTTGGGCTAACATCACGCAGTTCTTGAACTAAGTCGTGCTTAATATTACGAATGCTTGCTTTACCCAAGTAAGATGTTAATTTAACTAACACATCTAAATCAACAAGAGCCAATGCTCTGTTCATATCAGGAGTTAAGTCCATAACTCGGAAACCATTTACATCTACAAATTTTTCTAAATTGTTTTTCATTTTTTTAAATATTTAAATAATTAATAATATATATCAAGATGGGGAAAAGGCTGTCTCACAATGGGCATAGAATAAAAAAAAAGGAGAGTAATTAAACTCTCCTGTAACTTATTGCCACTTTTCCCACGTCTTAAATCCTGCAAGGGAAATAACACCTGTGAATAAAATGACAAAAGCCCATATAAATTGCTGAACATCACTCCAACCATTATAGTGTAACAACATACTCCATACAGAGATGAAGAACAACATAAAGCAACAGAATGATAAATAAAATATAAATGTTCTCATAATGTATGGTAAAGGCTGTATCACTATGGTTTATAGTGGTAAAAAAAGGAGAACTTAATCTCCTTTAGGTTTAACTTTACTCCAATCTATTGCATTAGATGTTTTCTCCCAATCATAATCATCAGGGTCTATCATCACATCACAATTACATTGAGGACAACTTTTTGTGTTAGACCTATAACCACATACTCTACATTGTTTAGGTTTTGGCATAATAAATAGTTTAAAGAAAAGATAAGGTAATTAAACCTTATCTATTTCTTGGTTAGTAATAGTTGAACCATATGCATCACAATATCCTGCACTACAAGATGACTTGCAAGAACACATAGTGTAAATGAATAAACCTGTTATGGCAATATACATTGCCAATCTAATTTTAGTTGAATTTTTCATATATTTATTTACTATTAGGATAAGGCTGTTAACAAACTATGGTAATTCTAAAGCCCACAATCTTTGATTGTGCTACAGTATGGGTATATATAGTTACAAAACTCACACATCACTTATATATATAATAGATGAGAGATCACACATGATACTTACATTATTAACAACACATACAACATACCATTGATATCATACATCATACATAGTTAGTTACACACATGGTATAAATCTTTCCTACAGTAATTCTTTTTACTTTTTATTTCTAGAAAAAACACAATCCTCTGTAGAATTTGCAGGGGGGTAGCACCAGGGTGGTGGTGGGTGGGGGTCTTGTTATATAGGACCCACCTCTATGTCTAACATAAAACATTTCTACCACCATAACCCTTGGCAATGTCCTCAGTAATTGCTATCTTATATGTATGAAGCTATTGACTTTTATATTATTATTCTTTACTATTGTATCATATGGACAGATTGATGAATCTTTTGACAGCTTTGACAGTCCTGGTGATTGGACAAGTCCTGGGGGTAACACAGGTTCACATAGTGGCGAGCTATGTTTTAACATTAGTGGTAATTATCTGGCAGGGGAGTTTTACGTATTTCAATCTCCTATATATGATCTGTCAACATGGTCTACAGTTGAGTTACTATGGAGTCAAGAAAGTGATGTCAGAAACGGTGATATATTTGGCCTTTATTATTATGATAATGGTTGGTTTTATTTTGACATTTCTAACCTTAACGGTTTTTATGGTGTCACATTACCTAATACAACAATTGCATTAGCATTTGTACTTAATACTATATCTGGATCAGGTAATATAAATGGTAAGTACTCTCATGTAAGTTTTTTATCTATATATGATCCGACACCTTTACCAGTAGAGATGTTAGAGTTCTCTGCAAGCTTGCAAGATGAAGGAACAATGCTTAAATGGGTAACAGCATCAGAAAACAACTCTCAGAAGTTTGATTTATACAAATCCTTAGATGGAACTACCTGGGGGTTACTTGATGAGATCCCTGCAGCGGGGTTTAGTAATAGTGAGCTTACATATAAGTACTTTGATACACGTATAGAATCTGGATACAGCTACTATAAGTTAATTCAGATTGATATAGATGGAGAAGAAGATACATATGGTCCCGTGTATGTATACCGCAATGTATTTACGGATCCTAAAAAGTATAACTTAATGGGACAAGAAGTTAATCAATTTTACAAAGGTTTAATAATAGATGAAGATGGAAGAATCAAATACAATGACTAAGGAGGAGATGCTAGCAAAGGTTGAGTTTTTAAAAGAGCAGCTTTCGGGTGATATGTTTGAAGATATGGATATCAAAGATGAGATACATAACTTACAAATGAAAATAGATGGAAACAAACCAATGGATACAAGAATTGATTGTGTAGGTTGTGGTTCTTAAAATTATTATATTTGTTTCATGAAAATAATGTTTTGGGGCGATAGTCCTGTTTTAGGTACTGGTTTTGGAAACGTAATAAAATTTTTAGCTGGAAATTTACTAAAAGAAGAGTTTAAAATTTCTGTATTAGGAATGTATCATAAAAATAAAAAACATGATCTTCCTTATGTAATTTATTCTACTAATTTACATGAAGAGCAGCGAAATCCTAATAAGATTAAAAAAATTATTACAAAAGAAAAACCTGATATACTTTTTTTATTGCATGATGTATGGAATATGCAAAGTATTGTAGAATTTCTTAAAAATAATAACCTACTTAAACAACAAAAAGTAATAGGATATACACCTGTAGATGCTAAAGATCATAATCCAAATTGGTATACTAACTTAAATTTATTAGATCAGTTAGTTGTATATAATAATTTTGGGAAATCTGTAGTAAAAAAAGCAGCTCCTCATTTAGATACTGTAATTATTGAGCATGGTGTAGATAATAATATTTTTTATAAACTTAAAGAGTCAAGAAAAGAAATAGCTGAAGCTTTGTTTACAAATGGGTCTGATTTAGAAAATGCATTTGTATTTTTAAATGCAGGAAGAAATCAACCAAGAAAAGTTTTAGATATATCTATGAGAGCTTTTGCAAAGTTTTCTGAAAATAAAAATAATGTGTATTTATACATGCATTGTGGTATTATAGATACATACATAAATGTTGCAAGATTAGCAGAAATTCTAGGTATACAAAATAAATTACTTATGACTTCGTATGAATCTGAAAGACCTAATGTATCAGAGGAGCATTTAAATGCTATATATAACTTTTGTGATGTTGGTTTAAATTCGGGATTGGGAGAAGGTTTTGGTTTACCAAATGCGGAACATTCAGCTGTAGGTAAACCTCAGATTGTACCAAATCATTCAGCACTAACAGATTTGTATAAAGATTGTGGTTTATTAGTACCAGCAGAAATACCTGTAGTATTACCAACGTTTACTACAACATCTCATATGATATCAGTTGATGATATGGTTAGCAAGATGGAATTAATATACAATGACAAAGATTTATATAATGATTTATCTAAAAAATCTGAAGATAAATTTACATCTGAAAAATATTCATGGAAACACATTGGTAAACAATGGTCTGAATTATTTAAGACTTTAATTAAAAATTAATTTCTATATTTGTTTAAAACCAATAAAATGAATTTTATACTAAGAGGAAACAAGGTCTTGTTAGACAAGCCTGAAAAAAAAGAAAAAGAAGAAGGTAAGTTAGATCTTATACTTACTGATGAAATGGAGAAAGATGCTGAAAAAGACATGATGAAGGAGTGGACTCATCTTAATGTCTTTGCTGTAGGCTCAGAAGTATCTGATGTAAAAGCTGGAGACAAAGTATATGTAAGAACAGGAGCTTTGCATAGCGCTGAGATTATAGATATGGATGGTAATATCAAAATGATGGTAACTGTACATGATATAGTAATGGTATGGCAATAAAAGAATCAGCTAAAGATTGGTATAAAGATATGCACGAAGGTGTTTATGCAAATATGTCAAAAGGTATTGTACCTATTAAGTCACCTGATGAAGATAGTATTGTAAAGTCTGTTAGAGATAAGTATCAAGAAAGATCTGATGTAGGTAAATTAAAGTATGGTAAAACTTTAGATAGAAAAGACTTAACTATGAAAGAATGGTTAAATCATTTACAAGAGGAGTTAATGGATGCTACTTTATACATAGAAAAGTTATTAAAAGAAATACAGTCGTTATGATTATGGAATCACTAGTAACATTAATGGCAATTATAGCCTTTATTATATTAGGAACTATATCGCATGCATTAATGCAAGATATAACAGATCCTATAACAGGAAGAACAGTTAGAGATAAAGAAGCAAGAAGGATGGGAATGTTTGGATATGCTCTATGTATTGTTATTGTATTTTTGTTATATAGGTATCTTTTTGGCTAACTTGCTACCCAATCATCCAATTCTCCATGGCAAGTTAGTTTAAAGCCTTTAGTTTTTCTACTAGGGGCTTTTTTATATCAAATATTTTTACTATATTATAACTGTATATTTATTTAAAAACATTTTAAAATGGCATCAACAGGATCAAAAAGTAACTCTAAAATTTTAAAAGAGTTCGCAATTAAAAAAAGAACGCAAGTTTGGCAATATTTAAATACAAGTGTAGATTATTTTCTTAGATCAGTAGGTTTGAGAACTACAGATGAACTTATTGCAGGAACTATTACAACTCCAGCATCTCTTTCACCAGTACCTAATAAAAATTTTGTTTCTGGGGGAGTAAACTACAAAACTTATAGATTTACTTCTTGGTTCGCACTTACTGCATCAGACACTAATACAGCTATTGTTCCATTAGGAGTTATACAAGTTTCTGAAGGTTTACTTTTTATTATAAATAATAAATGTAATGTAGCTTCTCAGGAACCAGCTGCTGTTGGAGGTTATGCTAATACTACCTTGTCTAATGATGGAACTATGGTAGAACTTTCTGGTACAGGAAATAATGCTAAACTTTCTGGTGCAACTGACTATGCATATATAAATCAAGATAATAACGTAGGTGGTGCTCCAGTAACAGATAACTTTATGTTTGCAATTGTAGAAGGACCTTCTGTGGCTCCTAATACTTTTGAGGAAACAGAAGTTTATGTAGAACTTGAAGTTGTAGCTGAAGCAACTGCAGATGTAGAATTAGTAAGAATATAAATTTATTTAAAAAAAATAAAATGGCTGAAAAAAAATTATTTCAAGTAGCAGATGAAACAGGTACTCCTTTAAGGGCATCCGAAGGAACTGCTAAAATAGAATATGCGTATACAGATGATCCTGAAACTTTTGTTACAGTAAAAGATGATACTTACACAAAAGGTGAAGTAAAAACAGAAGAAGGAAGATTCCCTGAGGCTGCTGCTGGTAAAGAAATTGAAAAAACTAAAGTTACAGTAACTGTTTCAAATAATTCCTTTTATTCAGGAAGAAGTAAAATAAGCAAAGAACAACAAGAACTTATAGATAGTGGTAAATTTAAAGTAAAGAATGGTAAGCCTTTAAGCAAAGCTGAATTAAAAACTGCAATGCAAAACGCTATTGTTTCTAAGAAAAGAGCTGAATAATAAACTATGCCTGCTAAATTTAAACCAGAATCACCAGATCCTTTTTTAAGGAAACCAGAAGACATGGCTCCAGCTAAGTTTGGACATCTTAATGAAATATTAAGAATGACTCAAAGAGAATTTGCAGATGATACTGCAGCTAGAGCTGCTGGATTACAAACTGGTGAATTATACAGTCAACCATCTGGTGCAGTACATGTTGTAAAACCTTAAATTATGTTAAGAAATATAAATAATTTCTTTAATATCATTAAAGAGAAGAGGGTTAAAAAAAATCTTAAGAATACGGATATGATTCCTATTGGTTCAAGAGATGTACTTAATCCTTCTAAATATAATGATGCTGCAATTAGTTGGGCAGACTTTCAATTAATTGGTGTAGGTGCACAAGGTCCTCCAGGAGCAGATGGTCCCGCAGGACCACAAGGTCCTCAGGGTATACAAGGTGTACCAGGTACTCCAGGAGCTACAGGTTTAAACTTTTTAGGGGCATTTGATAATACAGTAGGTTATGCTAAAGGAGATGTAGTATTTTTTGGTGGCTCTAGTTATGTAGCTAAGTTTGCTATTCCAGCTCCTGTAGCTCCAGCAGTTTTACCAGATCCTCCTAATACAGATTGGGATTTCCTAGCATTACAAGGATTGCAAGGACCACAAGGTGTTCCAGGATCAGGTTTTAGTGCTTCTGTAGTTAACAGAGCAGGTACAGGTGCAAGTACAGCCCAGGTCATTCTAAATTATATACTTATTCCAGCTAATACATATACTGTAGGAGATGTATGGAGTTATAAAGCAATGTTTATTAAAAGTGTATTAAATCTTGGAGGCTCTGTATGTACTGTAAAAATATACATTGCTGATACAACAAACTTAAGTGGTACAAACTATCAACTTCAAAATCATAAATTTAAAGCAACTTCAAGAGCTATGACTGTAGGAAGAGATTATTATATTGAAGCTGCAGCAACATATGGTCAAGATACTGGAACTCAAGATGATGACAGTCCCTACTTACAAACAGGAAGTTCCATTGATACCTATGCTATTGATTGGACAGTAGATCAATACTTGGTAATAACTGCTAATAATTCAGGTGGAGCAGCTGAAGAAGCATTTAACATAGGTGCAAAAATTTATTAAAAATTAAAACATGTCTATAGGAAATTTAAAAACAGATGGAGGCAAAGGGACAAACTTCCCTTGGCAATATAAAATGCTTAAAGGTATTGGTGAGCTTGTTAGAATATCAGGTGGTGGTGGATCCACAGCAATTAAAAGAACAGTAAACTCTAAAAGACCTAAAGCAGGTGATACTGATGAAACAGGTACTATAGAAGATGCTTATTCTGCATCTTTTGCAAATGTAGGTGCTGTAGATATTACTGTTGATGGTACAGTAGTTAAAGTTGGAGAAACTGTAAACTTTGATGGTAATGGTCCATTACTTAGTGATATAACTTATAATGCTAGTACAGCAACTGCAGAAGTATTGATAATTTATATCACTTAATATGTCCACATCTATAAAAGTACCGCCTAAATATAATCCTGGATTATATGCTCAGACAGTACAAAGTCCTACTGTTACTAATACTACTACTGAAACTAGTATTGTAGGTACGGGTGTAGGAGGTATGATGATTCCAGCTAATGGATTTTCAGCAGGTGATTCTTTTCATGGTAAAATAGGTGGAGTAATTTCTCATCAAAATAATGATCAACTTACTATCAATATTAAATCTAATGGTCTAGTCTTAGCTACTACTGGTTTAATAGATTTAACAGCTTCTACATCTCAAGGATGGGAAATAGAACTAGACTTTACAATAGCTGCTATTGGAGCTACAGGAACAATATGTACAAATGGTAACTTTGCATATAATAGAAGTACAGGATCATTAGAGGGTTATGTATTTCAAGATGTAGTAAACTTTGATACAACTGTAGACAATAGTTTAGATATTACAGTTCAATGGGGGCAAGCAAAAACTGAAGACCAAATATATTCATCAAACTTTGTTTTATATAAAACATATTTAAATCAAATATTGTAATGTCTACAAACATCAACTTTAATAAAAAATTAGGAATAACTGGAAATACAGAAATTACTCTTCCTATAGAAGAATAAAATTTTTTGTATATTAAGGCAAAAATCTAAAAATGGAAATTATAAAGCATGCTTCAAATATTCATGAATTAAAACTTACAGGGACAAGAGCAAAAATTGCAATGCTGTCAGACATTCACTGGGACAACCCAAAATGTAATTGGGATCTACTAAAGAATGATTTAAATTACTGCCTAAAAGAATCTATTCCAATTCATATAAATGGAGATATGTTTTGCCTTATGCAAGGTCAAGGAGATAGAAGAAAAAACAAATCAGATATTAGACCAGAGCATAATAATTCTAAATACTTAGATTCAATAGTTGACACTGCAGTAGAATGGTGGTCACCTTATGCACATCTTCTTACAGTTATAGGATACGGTAATCATGAGACTTCTATTATTAAATGGCAGGAAACTGATATACTAGCTAGATTTGTAAAACTTCTAAATATTAAAAATCACACTAATGTTCAAACTGGTGGATATGGTGGATGGTTTATAGTAAATCAAGCAGTTAGACAAAAGCCTGAAGGTCAAAGAGATTCTACAAGAGCAATAAAAATAAAATACTTTCATGGATCTGGTGGAGGTGGTGTAGTTACTAAAGGTGCACTAAACCTTACTAGAGCTTTAGAAATGTACGAAGACTTTGATGTATTTACTATGGGACATATTCATGAGAATGCAGCAAGAAATGATGCAAGAGATGTTTGTACTATGGGATCTTCTGCTTACAGACATGTTCAAAAACAACTTCACATGATGCTGACAGGCACGTACAAAGAGGAATATGGCACTGGTGGAAAAGGTTGGCATGTTGAAAGAGGTGCTCCTATTAAACCTGTGGGAGGTAGAATTCTTACTATAGATTACAAGAGAGTAAGAAGTAATAATACTGATACATATGATAGACAAGTAGATTCATCTAAATTTCCCTTGTAAATACTACGTAGTTACACTTATTTTTATTATATTATAGTATATATATTTATAATAAGACAATGGAAGTTTCAAGTTTACAAATAGGGTTTGATGCATTAATAGCATTATTAGTTTCAGTAACAGGTGCGTTGGGAGTATGGTATTCATTAAAAGGAAAAGTTACAATCCAACAAATGACTTTAGATAGCCTGGAAAAAGATTTAGATGAAATGAAAACTGATAAAAAAGATAATCTAAAACTATTACACAAAAGAATTGATGATCTTAAAACCCAAGTAGAAAGAAACAGAGAAAAGAATGATAAATCTTTAGCTGATCTTAAATCTGAAATGGGTCAGATGGAAATTAGAATTATCAATGCTATTAATAGTAAATAATTAGTAAGACTCATAAACATTATTGCCCAAGCTGTATAGGTTATACAATGCAGAAAGGAAATACATGTACTGTGTGTGGTTTTACAAGAAAGAGAGACTACTCATTTATACCTAGAAATATGAAGTTTATACTTTACATAATGATGGCTAGCTTTCTTATAGCTTGCACTCCTCAGAGAAGGTTTACTAGGTTAATAGAGAAACATCCATATTTACTTACTACTGATACACTAGTTATTCATGATACAGTTAAAGTTACTGTACCTAAAATAATTCATGATACAATTATCAATGAACACTTTTTTCATGAAATTACTAGAGACACATTAGTATTACAGAAAGAAAGACTTACTGTAAAAATATTTCACGACACTATTAAGAAGAATGTATTTATTCAAGGAGAGT
>Ga0208645_1001280_pt1 | contig 22477 bp, 35 predicted proteins | sample VirMetDEL_Sep_01_FD_184519 | JGI IMG/M metagenome (GOLD analysis project Ga0208645, IMG submission 184519) | Aqueous microbial communities from the Delaware River and Bay under freshwater to marine salinity gradient to study organic matter... | ecosystem: Environmental > Aquatic > Marine >... | reverse complement strand
GGATGCTACTTTTTTGGAGTTGCTCGATACAGCAAGAGATAAGGCAGGAGTACCATTCAAGATTACAAGTGGTTACAGATCTAAGGAACATAATGCTAAGGTCGGAGGAGTTGAGAACAGCTCGCACCTTAGAGGATACGCTGCTGATATTGCCTGCACCTCAGGCACACAAAGATGGCAAATAATTAATGCACTTATAGAGGCAGGATTCTCAAGAATAGGAGTTGCTAAAACTTTTATTCACGTTGATAATGATCCTGACAAGTCTAGTGCTATTTGGACTTACTGAATAAAAAAAATGAGTAAGAAGTTTAAAGATACAGCAGTAGGAAAATTCTTGCTTCAGAAGATACCTCAAGTGGTAGGCAAAATAGCTGAGGACACTCCAGTAGGATCGGTTATAGAAGCTATCATAGGTGGCTCAGATATGCCTCAAGAGGATAAGGATGTAGCTTTAAAAAAACTAGAACTAGAAAGAACAGAAATAGATGGAATCACTCGCAGATGGGTGGCTGATAGTCGCAGTAGCAGTTGGCTTGCTCAAAATGTGCGACCTCTTACTTTAGCTTTTCTTACTGTAGCTTTTGTAGTAGGATGGTCTATGCAACTAGAAGAACTAGAAGTAGTAAAAGAGCTGCTTCAAATTGTTTTCATAGGCTACTTCGGATCGAGAGGTGCTGAGAAGATACTAGGTAACAAACATCACAAATAAGGTACCTCACAGCCCTTTTAAGAGACTTTTATATATTTTAGGTATATCTATATACTTTATAAGAAGATAAGCTCTTAGAAAGCTTTATTTAGCTTTGCTATTTTTTCTTAGTTATATATAGTTAGTTATATAATATATTAGTTATATTTAGCTAGCTATAATTAGTTTAGCTATATATAGCTATATAGAAAAAAACAAAAAAAATGAAAACTACAGATGTATTAGAAAGAGCTGCTAAAATAATGAGCTATAAAACATATTCAGTAAAAAGAAAAATAGATGCTTTGTTAGAGCTTGATAGTAAGATGTATACAGAAAGAGGATTAGATACTACTGTTACAGAAATGCGAGATACTAAAAGAGCTTCTAAAAAGATTTACAGAATGATAGCTGACATATCTCCTATTGATGGGTTTTTACTCAGAGCTTTAAGCGTAGACATTCCTGAGATAGAATGAAACAAAAGAAGCCTGCTAAAAAGCCAGTAAGATCAAAACTAGTAAGAAAGCTAGATGTAATCTTCTCTCAGTATATTAGAAACAAATATGCCAACAAAAAAGGGATGGTAAAGTGCTTTACTTGTGATAGAGAATATCCTGTTAAAAATATTCAAAATGGGCATTTTATGAGCAGAAAGCATTATTCGACTAGGTGGCACGAAGATAATTGCAGACCTCAATGTTACTCTTGCAATGTTATGCAGGGAGGACAGCAATATATTTTTGCTATGAAGTTAGGCAAAGAATTATCAGATGAAATGTATCAGCTCAGCAGAGAGATTGTTAAATTTTCAAATTATGAGCTAGAAGAAATGATAGAATACTATCAAAAAGAGTTAAAAAAGTTATTGTGATAATTTAAATATAGTTATCTTTGCGTATGTTTGAAACATATTACTTGTTTTTAAAGGGGTGGGGTTGAAATATTATTTCACCCCTTTTTTTTTCTGTTATCAAAAAAATTTTTTATATTTATCAAAAAATAAGTAATATGAATATTAAACACTACACCAACGAACAGTTATGGGATGCTGTACAAAACCCAGAATTACTAGTTTCTTATCGCAGAGCCTGTAAACAGGAATTGGAATTAAGAGGTAATTTTAAACTACTTCACAATGACATACACTGAGGACTTGCTCAGACTTTATGAAGCTAGAATAATAGCTATGGAGCAAAAAATAGCAGAACTAGAAGCAAAATTAGAAATTTCTCAAAACAATTATTATGCAAAGTAAAATTATTCACGTAGAGCCAAAAGGAACGTGGAACAATGGACAGCGAACATTTAACAAGTATCAGGTTAGCTTCGCGAACGGAGACTCTCTTAGCTTTTTAGCGGTAGGAGAGTTCAAAAAAAATGTAGGAGATGTTATCACTTATGAAAAAAACGATCAACATCAAACTGGAAAGATTATTTATGAGCAGCCACCTGTTACTAAATCAGGCAATCCTAAAGATGATGTACAAAAATACATTATTAGACAAAGCTCACTAAACAGAGCTACAGATTTATTTTCAGGCTCAGGAACTTGGGATGAAATGCAGATAATAGAAACTGCAAGGATATTTGAAAACTATGTGTACAACGGATAAAAAATAAGATATGGAAGATAAAAAACCTAAAATATTTGCAGATGGTATATACGCTTTCAAAACAGATTTTGATTGGATGCCTTTCAAATTACAAATAGTGGCTAAAGAATTTGCTGAAACTCTTATAAAGCACGCTGATCTTGCTGCTAAAAATGATGGAAAGCTAAATATAGATTGCAAAGTATCAGGAAAAGGCAAGCTTTATTTAGAGATTAATGACTTTGTTAGGCAAAAGGAAGTAACTAAGTCAGACTATTCACCTGATCGGCAGGAAGCAGACTTACCAATTTAGTTTAAAGGGGAGCAATTAGCTCCCTTTTTTTTATATTAGACTTTTCAAAACCAAAGTATTATGATTTTAAACATTAAACAACAAGTAGAAAAGCTACAAAAGATTCGCAACAATGAAATAAAAGAGGGATATTCATTAGGCATACAAGAGTTTGATGAATATTTTAAGCTCAAATCAGGATCATTCAACGTAGTATTAGGACATTCTAACACAGGTAAGACAACAACTATCTTATATGTGATGCTGTTATACTCAGTAAAGCATAATTTAAGATGGTTAATATATAGCTCAGAGAACGAAGCTTATGTAGTAATAAGAAAGCTTGTAGAGTTTTTAGAAAGCAAACCAATTAACAAAGTTGAGGAGGTAGATTTTGTTCAAAGAATTAAGTGGATAGATGCACATTTTAAAATAATTGACCCTAATACGTTATTTAATTATAAAAAACTGTTAAATTTAGCAGAAGAAATAAAAAAAGCGTGGGATTATGAAGGATTTTTAATTGACCCTTATAACTCATTAATGATAGATAAAAAGGGTTTGACAGGAATATCTAAGCACGACTACGATTATCAAGCGACAAGCGAAATGAGAATATTTTGCAAGTCTAATAATGTTACTATATGGCTATGTACACACGCTGCTACAGAAGCTCTTAGAAAAACACACGCTAAAGATCACGAATATGCAGGGCATCCTATGCCTCCTATGGGATCAGATGTTGAGGGCGGAGGTAAGTTTATAAATCGTAGCGATGACTTCTTAGTAATTCATAGATATACACAGCATCCTACTGAATGGATGTACTCTATGATTCACGTTAGAAAAATAAAAGATATGGATAGCGGGGGGAGACCTACAAGTTTAGACAGCCCAATTATGATGAAGTCAGTTATTAATAATGTAGGCTTTACAATTAATGGAGAAAATATGATGCATAAAGTTTTAGAAAAAATATGATAGAATTTTTCTTTTTTGGTTATGCAGTAAATATTCAATTTATACCAATATATGGTTGTGGCTTAGGAGTGCTTTATTATAATCCTAATCTACAGCCTGATGAAGAAGATGTGCCTGAAGATGATTTTTATCATCAGGTTACAGTTATGTTTTTGTTTTTTGGAATACACTTGACAATTTGGAAATATTACTAGAGGCATACAAAAAGCACAAAGATTGGTGTGAAATTGTGATGTCTTTTGGTTGTAATAAAGACACAGCAGAAGATCTTGTGCAAGAAATGTATCTTAAATTATATGATCTAACACAAAAAGGTGTAAATATTAAATACAATAATACAGTTAATTATTATTACATCTACAAAATATTAAGAAGCTTTTTTATAGACTTAAAAAGAAAAGAAAGCAAAATAAATATAGTAGATATTGATGCAATACATATTCATAATCTAAATGTAGCTAACATATATTTTAATGAAGGCTCACCAGTTGAGATGTTTGATGTTACATTTTACAATGAATTATATGATAAATTAATGAGTGTTTTAGATAGTTTGTATTGGTATGACAGAAAAGTATTTGAATTGTTAGATGGAGAAACATCAGTATCAGAGCTGTCAAGAAACACAGGAATCAGTTACTACTCTTTGTACAACACTTATAAAAAAGTAAAACAAATTATAAAAGACGAATTATTATGAAACTAGGAGATTTATTAGAAACAATATTCAAGTACACAGGTATCAAGTGGCTAGTTAAAAAAGTTACAGAAGCTGTAGGAATAGAGGACTGTGGCTGTGAAAGTAGAAAGCAAGCACTTAATAAAATTAAAATAGATAGAAAATATGGAAGCACAAGACCAACCGAAGTGGGAAAAGTTCAGAGAAAAAAAGAGAAATAGCATCACTAATGCAGAGTTTGAGTTAATCTGCGAGTTGCACGCTAAATACTTTAATCACCAATACTACAAGCCTTGTACTTGTAATCCAAAGACAATCAACAGATGGATAGCTGACTTGAATATGTACTATGAGGCTGTCTGATGTACACAAGTGGGAGAAAGCAGTAATAGCAGTTCTTAATCTAGATGGATGGGATCTGCAATGGTGTGGAGGTGGCTATGAGCATTACGATGCTGTAGGTGCAACTCCTAAGGGCAATGAGTGTGTTATAGAGATGAAGTTTAGAACTACATATTATGACACTAAGATGCTAGAGAAATACAAATACGATCAGCTAATGGATATGCCTGCTGATATGGTTAAGCTATACTTTGTTAATGATCCTAAAGCAAACTATCTTTTTTGGCTTAATCAAATCTCAATGCCTGAGCCAGTGGAGATGTACTGCCCTGATACTACACTATGGACTAAGAGCAAAAAAACAAAAGCAGTATATTTGTTAGAAGAAAGTCAAGCAACAATTATAAATATAAACGACAACAATGCCAATACCTAAGCCAAAAACAGGAGAAAAACAAGCAGAGTTTGTAAACAGATGTATGGCAAACCCTACTATGAAGTCAGAATACCCTGACAAAGATCAAAGATTAGCTGTATGTTATAATGCTTTTATTAACAAAAGTTAATTTTTTTTATTATTTTAGTTAAAAATAAACAAGATATGATACAAACAAGATCAGATAAGGAAACTACCTATCTAAAATTAGAAACCCTTGAGGATATTAAGTATATGAATAACTTCAACTTAGTGTCCTCTGTGCTTTTAAAGTGGTCAAAGATTAAAAAAAATCCTGACTTAAATTCTATGATAGAGGCTATGAATGAGATAGCTTTCTACAATCTCAAACTAAAGAGAGAAAGAGATGACCTATTAGAGATTATCTCCACATATCGAGCTGATAAGATCAGAGCTATTGAAAGAGCTAGAAGATGTGAAGAAAAAATACAGAACTAATGGGATGTGTAATATATATGATAGCCTTTGGCATCTTTGGATTTGTTATGGGAATAGCAGTAGCATTAAATAATAAAGAATAAGATGATAACATTACTAGATGGAACACAATGGAATAAAGAGGACTTGCTAAAAGAAATGCAGTCAGATGAGTTTTACTATGGTTACTTATCAAAAGCAGCTCTTAGTAGTTCATCCTTAAAGCTATTATTAGATAGCCCTAAAACATATTACAATGTTATTCAATATGGCAATGAAGAAAGCCAAGCCCTTAGAGATGGATGGTTATTCCACACAGCTATACTAGAGCCTGATGTATTTAATGCTCAGGTATTTGTAGATGTAGCTTCAAAAAATACAAAAGCTTATAAGTTAGCCAAAGAAGAACACGGCAGAGTATTTACTAAAACAGAAAAAAAGTTTGCAGAAAGAATGGCTGATGCTTTTTTAAGAAATGAAAAGGCTTTGCAGTATATTCAAAAATCAGAATTTGAAGTCCCTGTTGTTGGCAATGTTATGGGTATGCCATTTAGGGGTAAAGCTGATGTCTTGGGAGATGGTAGGATATGCGATTTAAAAAGCTCATCAGACTTAAAGGCATTTCCATATTCAGCTAAAAAATATTCTTATGACATTCAATGCTATCTTTATTGTACTCTTTTTGATGTGCCATACGATGCATTTACTTTTCTAGTTATAGACAAGGGCAGCTTAGATATCGGAATATATCATTGCTCAGAGGAGTTTTATTTATCAGGGAAAGAGAAAACAGAGAAAGCTATACAGATATACGAAACATATTTTTTACAAGAAACAGACTTAGACCAATATTATATAGAAGGAATATTATGACAATACAAGAACACTGTGCAAAAGAAGTAGTAGAGCATTACTATCAAATAAAATTAAATGAAAAAACAAGGAGATTTCCTTATGTAGAAGCAAGAGCAGTTTATTTTAAATTGGTAAGAGATAACAGCCATTTATCTTTCAGCAAAATAGGTATGCCATTTGGAAAAGATCACACAACTGTTTTATATTTATGTAATAAGATACAGGATTGGATGGAAACTGATAAAAACTTTTTAGCAACCTATCATCTTATTCAATCTGCTTATGAAAAAATATTAGACTTAAAGCCTAAATTGGTAGAAGAAGATTTATACAGTAAAATAGTAGAAGATAATGATTATAGAATAAAAGATATAATTCTGGAAAATCAAAAACAAATAGAAAGGCTCAAAAAAGAAAAAGAGAGTCTTAAAAAAATTATTTTAACAGAAAGATCAAAAAGAAAAAAATACGAAAAAATGTACAGTGAAAAAATAAATAAAGCTTTATGCAGCGAATAGTACATCAGGTTTTTTTTGGAATAAACGGAGAAACCTTAAAAGATCATTTATTGTTTGAGAAAAGCATTAGGTCTATTAAAAAAATTAATCCTAAAATAAAACACGTTCTTTGGTCAGAAGAAGATTGCCTAAATTTAGTCAAAGAAAACTTTCCTGAATATGTAGATTTTTATCTTAATATGAGATATGATATACAGCGTATGGACTATATTAGAAACGTTATTTTGTATTGCTATGGTGGGATATATGTAGATTTAGATATGATCTGTTTAAAGAGCTTAGATGAGCTATTTGAAAAAAAGTTTTTTATTCATAGTCTTAGACACATAAAGCCAAAACATAGTGAATTTGTTTTAAACGATTTAATGGGATCAGAAAAGGGCTTCAAGTTTTGGAAAATATTAATAGATAAAACTGTAGAAAACTATAAAGAAAAGGAAAAGATTGAAGTCTATGACACTTGGAAAGCAAGATTTGTTTTGCAAACAACGGGACCTAAATTTTTAAGCAGAGTTTTAAAAGAAGTTCTGCCAAGCTATAAGCCTGAGCATCTTGTTTATATAGACACAGAAAATGCAATGCATAAAGAATGGCGTTTTTCCACAGATGTAAAAGACAAAAGCAAGTATTATTTTGAAGACTATAAAGCAGGAACGTGGTTAAATAATTTATACGATGATTAAAAAAGTTAAAATTTCAGAAGTAAAGAAAAATCCTAACAATCCAAGATTGATAAAGGATTACAAGTATCAAAAGCTAGTTAAAAGCATTAAGGATTTTCCTGAAATGCTTGAGCTTAGACCCATTGTTGTAGATGAAAATATGATTATACTTGGTGGTAATATGAGATACCGAGCAAGTGTAGATGCAGGTCTTGGTGAGGTTTGGATTAAGATTGCAGACAATCTAACAGAAGATCAAAAAAAAGAATTTGTTATTAAGGACAATTCTAATTTTGGTGAATGGGATTGGGATTTATTAGCAAATGAATGGGATATTAAAGCACTATCAGATTGGGGTCTTGACTTGCCAGCTGTTTACTTTGATGATGATGAAGAGCCTGAGTTTGATGAAGAAGAATTAGATCAAGACCTTGATACATACATTAACAACAACATTAAACAAATTGTTTTATATTATAACACAGAAGAATATGAAGCTGTTATAGAAAGCTTAGACAAGCTAAAAGAAAGTCTAAATATAGATGATAATTCTAAGCTAGTAAAACATTTGATTGATGAAAAACTTTCCTAAGATATTTATCCCAAGCTACAATAGACCAGAGGAGATAAAAACATTAAGAAACTTAGATGGCTATGATCCTGTTATTGTTTTACATTCAGATGAGCAGCTTAAATTATATAAGCAATATAATCCTGATCTAAAATATGTAGTGACAAACGTGCCTGTTGGTGACTATAGTATGATTAAAACAAGAAACTATGTTCAAAATAATCTTGTAGAGGATGGCGAGTGGTTTATTATGTTTGATGATAACAATCACAAGATAACTAAAGTGCAAGATGAATATTATCCATTTCAGGTTTTAGATGTAAAATCAGATAAGAAATATCAGGAAATATATAATCAGCAGGTAACACTAAAAGACATTGAAGAAGATATAATAAAAGATATAAGATTAGCTGAGCGAACAAATATTTATCATATTGCCTATGCACCTAATGAAAATTATTTTTTCAGACCAACAAAATATAGAAACATAGGATATACAAAGGGCAACGCTACTATCACTAGAAAAGATGGGTTGATATATGATGAGAATTTAAAATCAATGGACGACTACTCATATGCTTGTCAGCAGCTTGTTAAATATGGTAAAGTCTTAATAAACTATTTTATTTGCTTTCATAAAAATCACTATTCAAAAGGAGGTATAGGAACTTATGAAAAAAGACTTCCTATGAAACTACACGACACAAAATATTTGATGGAAAAATATGCAGGACTTTTACGTTATTCTATTAAGAAGAATATGCATCCTGAATCAGATCTAACATTTAGGATAACAAATATGAATAGCTTTAAAAAGTGGAGACATCAATATTTAAGAAATGAAAAAAATAGAATTAGCTAGAAAACCAATAGATGTAGCAAAGTTTAAGAAAAGAACTGCGTTATTATCAGACGTTAACAACAAAATAACAGAAGACTGCATAATCTATAACGAGGGAAAGCCTGTTATATTATATATGAAGCTAGATAATAATGAAACAAAAAACCTTAGATGGGCAGTTAAAAACACTACATTTATTACAGGCAAAAGATCAAGAGGGCTAAAGCACACTTCAAGAACTTTTGGATATGCTCCACGGATAGCTATGAGGCAGGACTATTGCCACACTACTTCTTTAGCTTATGATCAGCCTAAGCATCACTTTGTTGTTTCAAGCTTTGCTAAAAACTTACAGGAAATATACAGTAAATATTTTCCTGATACATTTGAGCAACATCAGAACAAAGTAGAAGAAAAAATAAAGCCTGAGTGGAAAATAGCAGATACTCCTTTTACAAGCGGGATCATAAATAAAAACAACCCCTTAAAATACCACTATGATCAAGGAAACTTCAAAGGAGTTATGAGTAATATGATAGCCTTTAAAAAAGATGTATTAGGCGGACATCTAGTAATACCTGAATTTGATATAGCTTTAGATATAGATGATAATACTTTAACTATATTTGATGGTCAAGATATATTGCACGGAGTATCAGGATTTGAAAGAAAAAATGATCACGGATATAGATACACGATAGTTTATTATTCACTAGAACAGATGTGGAAGTGTGAACCAATAGATGATGAGGTTGTAAGAATAAGAAAGGTAAAAGAGCAAAGAGAAAAAAATAGACTAAACCCTGAGCATCTAGACTCTCTTAAAAAAAGAAAGGATGAACTTAAAGCACATTCAGATAAAGAGAAAGCTCTAAATAAAATAAAAAATGAACAAAACCGAACAACATAAAAAAGCAATTTTAGAAGCTTTAGAAAAATCTTTAGGTATAGTTACTACTGCTTGCAAGCAAGTTGGTATTGGTAGAACTCAATTTTATGAATGGTTAAAAGATCCTGATTTTAAAGCGCAGGTAGATGACATTCAAAACATTACTTTAGACTTTGCAGAAAGCCAACTACACAAGCAGATAAAAGATGGCAATACCACCGCCACAATATTTTATTTAAAGACAAAAGGCAAGTCCAGAGGCTTTGTGGAGCGTCAAGAAATAACAGGAGCTGATGGCTTTCCAACAGAGATTGAGTTAAATATTATCAAGACTAATGCGGATTGACACCAATGTTGTTTGTGAACATCTTCTTGAGACAGATAAAAAAATAATTGTAGAGCAGGGGGGTACTCGCTCGGGCAAAACGTACAATATACTTGTATGGATTATATTTTATTACTGTGCTTTTAACAAGGGCAAGATCATAACAATATGCAGAAAAACATATCCTGCCTTAAGAACCTCAGCTATGAGGGATTTTATAACAATACTTAGAGAAAAAAATATATACAAAGAAGAAGATCATAACAAGTCAGCTTCTGAGTATAGACTAAACGGAAACTTAATAGAATTTATATCTTTGGATCAGCCTCAAAAAGTGAGAGGTAGAAAAAGAGATTTGCTTTTTATTAATGAGGCTAATGAATTATACTGGGAAGACTGGCAGCAGCTTATATTCAGAACGCAGGAGAAGATAGTAATAGACTACAACCCCTCTGATGAATATCACTGGATATATGACAAGGTTATACCAAGAGATGATGCAGCTTTTTTTCAAACAACCTATAAAGACAACCCATATTTAGAGAAAACTATCATAGAGGAGATAGAAAGACTTAGACAAACTGATGAAGAATATTGGCAGATTTATGGGCTTGGGCAAAGAGGTATATCAAAGTCCACTATCTTTAGGTACACAGAGGTTGAATCAATCCCTGAGACAGCTTCTTTTTTAGCTTATGGTATAGACTATGGCTTCACTAATGATCCAACAACCATAGTGGGCGTATGGACTGATGGCTATATGCTATACGCTAAAGAATATTTATATCAAACAATGATGACAACAATCGACATACATAGAAAGCTAAAGGCTATTGGTATAGATCGAGAGATGATATTTGGAGATAGTGCTGAGCCAAGACTAAATGAGGAGCTAAGGAGAATGGGGTGGAATGTAAAGCCAAGCCTTAAAGGCAGGGATAGTGTTAATGCAGGAATTGATTTACTTAAAAGATATAAAATACACCTAACAAGAGACTCTGATAATATGATACAGGAGTTCAGAAACTATAAGTGGAAGCAAGATAGGAATGGAAAAACATTAAACATACCAGAAGATAAAGCAAACCACACAACCGATGCACTCAGATATGCCACCTATTCTTTGTTGAGCAAGCCAAACTTTGGTAAATATGCTATACAATAAATTATAAAAATATTAGGCAGTTTAAATTTATTTAGCGATATTAGTTAATATAAAACAAGTATTATGGACTTTCAATTCTTAGGGTATTCTCTTGAATACTATCAAAACAACAAGTATGTTGGCTCTGTTAAAGTAACACAAGCTGACAGACCTCTCGGTTATAGCGGTAGGAAATATCAAATTGCTGAGCAGGATATTGTGATTTACAATTCGATGAACAAAGCTAAAAAGATTCGCAAAGGTACGGAGTACTATACAGAAATTATTGTGCTTTGTGGGAAATTAAAAGGCTCACAAGAAGAAAAAGTATCAAGACTTCGATCTTCTTTCGAGTGGAGAAACCAACTTAAATCTATTGGAAATGAGTTATAATGGTTGGAAAAACTATCCTACGTGGAGAGTAGCACTAGAATTTTTTGACAGCTGTGAACAGTACGATGAATTTATAGCTGAAAACGATGACGTATGTGACTTAGCAGCTTGCCTTAGAGAAGAAGTAGAAGAATATTTATCGGCAAATGGAATGGGTATGACTTTAGATTATGCCCTAGCTTTTTTGCACGAATGTTCCTATTACGAAATAGCTGAGCATCTAATAGAAGAATACAAAGAAAAACTAAAACACGAAGAAGTATGAAACTGACAGGAAATAGGATGAAAAAAATAATGAAAATATATCACGGCTTTAACCTATATGAATTAGAATACTTTTTGTCTGCGTGTGCTGACAGAATAACTGTGCCTGTGGACAGGGGTGATTCAGTAGAGTGCCAAAAAGGGTGCTTTGCAGTGATTAATGGGAGATACATAGATATTATTACAGAGGAGTTTGAGGAGGCTATGCAAAGAGAAAAAGAAAATTTAAGGTCAGATATTAAAAAACAAAAACAAGCTAATAACCTTTTAAAAGATACAGATGAAAAATTATGATTGGACACCCGACAGAGAGCTAACACCTCCTGATGTTTACGAAAGAGAATGCTGCGAATGTGGCAGACCTATAAGTGATTATAGTGATTATTGGTGCAGCGATGCCTGCTTTGAAGCAAGTTTATTATAAAATTAAAAAAAATGAAAAATTATTTGTTTATATCATTTCCAATTTATATCTTAACAATAATATTCCTTCTGCTGTGCAAGTATGCAGATAGTTTGATGTTCATAAATTAAATTCTTAATTGTTTAAGTTTGGAAGGGTGGCAGAAATGCTGCCCTTTTTTTATTTTTAAAAAAAAATATCAAAAACGTTATATTAATATGAAAATAGATATTACAGTACCTGATCAGTTATCTGAGATTACTCTAGGACAGTATCAGAAATTCTTAAAAATACAAGATGAAAATCCTGATGAAAGATTTTTGTCATCTAAGATGATAGAGATATTTTGTGATGTCAGCTTAAAGAAAGTAATGAGGATGAAGCTGTCAGATGTTACTAGTATTTGTCAGATATTAATAAATATGTTTCAAGAAAAGCCAGCACTTAGAAAAAGATTTTTTTTAGATGGTGTGGAATATGGGTTTGTGCCTAACTTAGAGGATATATCTTTTGGAGAATATGTAGATTTGGATAGCTATTTATCTGATTGGGAATTAATGCACAGGGCTATGAGTGTGCTTTATAGACCCATAAAGGTAAAATATGGGGAGAGATATTCTATTGAAGACTACGATGCAAGTGATACTATTGTTATGAAACGAATGCCTTTAGATGCTGCTCTAGGTGCTGTGCTTTTTTTTTATCATTTAGGGATAGACTTATCAACGACTATTCTGAATTATTTGGATCACAAGGAGGAGACAGCTTTACAGCGGTATCTCAGTTTGGAAAAAAGTGGGGCTGGTATCAATCAATTTACACACTCGCTCAAGGCGATGTTACAAGATATGAAAATATCACTCAACTAAATATTCATCAAGCTTTATTAGCATTGACATTTATAAAAGAAAAATCAGAGTTAGAAGAAAAACAAATAAAAAATAAATTCAAATGAGTTATAAAGCAGCAAGAGGCTTCTATTTAATAACAAACCTTATAGAGGATTTACTTATAGCAGATGAGTATATCAACACAGTTACTTATGGTGATATTTCAGATATTGATCTAAACAAGCAAACCATCTTTCCACTTGGACACTTGATAATAAACTCTATTACATCAGGAGAGCAAACTTTAACATTTAACATAAGCATCCTTTCTATGGATATAGTTAATGTAGAAAAGAAGCCAACTACAAATTGGTTTAGAGGCAACACAAATGAGCAAGATGTTCTTAACGCACAATTTAAAGTGCTAAATAAATTAATACAAAAAATAAGAATAGGCAGCCTTTATAGAGAGGGCTATCAAGTATTAGGAGATGTATCCTTTGAGCCTTTTACAGATAGATTTGAAAACCTATTGGCAGGATGGGCAGCTACATTTGATATAATGATTAACAATGATCAATCAGTTTGCTAATGAAGTATAAGAACACAGAAGAAGCTCTTAGGAAGTTTGCACAGCACGTTATATTTGAAGCTCGAAAGAACCTTAAAGACAAAGATAAAAACGTTTCTAGCAAGCTGTCAGAGAGTATCACATATAAAACTAAAGAGTTTCCAAATTCTTTTTTTCTTAGCTTCTCAATGGAGGAATATGGATGGTATCAAGATCGTGGGGTGCGTGGTACAAAAAGTGGAAGATCTTTAGATAATTTTAGATATAAAAAAAGCAGTAATCTTGTGGGGCTAGAGGCTGCCACAGGAATATTTGCAGCTTGGGCTAGATCAAGAGGTTTGTTTAAAGCAGGTAAATTTGATCAGCCTAGAACTAGAAAAGGTAGGTTTCAAGGCTATGCAACTTTAGGTTACATACTAGCTAATAGCATAAAAAAGAAAGGAATTAAACCAAGTATGTTTTTTACTAAGCCATTTGAAAAAGCCTTTAAAGATTTACCTGATGCATTGATAGAAAGCTACGGATTAGACGCTGAAAATTTAATACAATATATTAGAAAATAATGGCAAATATTTTACTTAGATCACCTTACTACGAATACAACACTCAAGCAGGATCATCAACTGCTACAATGGAATTATATACAGGGGGTACGCTTCGATATACTTTATCAAAAGATGTAGATGCTGATGAGGGTGCATTATTTGATATAAGCGAACTAGCAAGAGACTATTTAGATATAACATTTGATGGCACATATACATCTCAAGTTGTAGCAATAACTGGTAACATTAAATTTTATGACAGCTCTAATGTTCAGGTAGGATCAACTGTTAATTTTTCTCACAAAGGTTTTGATGGCTATGGGAGATTCTTAGATGGTGCTAATCCTACTATCACATCAGGGAGTTTACTTCAAAGCAATACAAAAATATATTGGCTAGAAGGACAAGCAGGAAGAATACCTGAAGAAAGTGGAGGTGCAATTAACTATTACAGTTTTGGTAGTATCGATACCTCAGCTAGTGTAGGCGGACAGACTGTTTCTATTGAAAGAATATGTGAACCAAGATACACTCCTATATTAGTAAACTTTGTGAATAAATTTGGTGCTATTCAAGGCATTTATTTTTTTAAAAAATCAATAGAAAGTGTTAGCACTAGCTCAGAGACTTACAAAAGGTCTTTAGTGGACAGCACAGGGAGTTATTCTATAAACGAGCATTCAGTAAGAACTTTAAGAACAGTAGGAACAGAGTCCATAACAATGAATACTGGTTATATGGATCAAGGAATGAACCGAACAATGGAGGAGCTTTTAATGAGCCATCAAGTTTGGGCAACAATCAACTCTGTGGTAACACCAATAATAATAACAAGCAATCAACTTACATATAAGACAAGCGTTAATGACAGGCTGGTAGATTATACAATCACAGCAGATATGGCTTTTAATCTTGCAAATGATCTTAGATAATGCAGACAATACAGCTTTACATAGGTGGACAAAGAGTTGATCTTTTTAAAGATGAATCAGTAAGCATAACTCAAACAATACAAAACGTTAGGGATATAGGAAAAGTATTTACAGACTTTAGCAAAACCTTTAGCCTGCCTGCCTCAAGAACTAACAACAAAATATTTCAGCATTATTATAACTACGACATAGACAATGGTTATGATGCTAGAAAAAAAGTATCAGCAAGAATTGAATTAAACAACAAAGAATTTAGAAAGGGAAAGATAAAGCTTGAGGGGGTACAGTTAAAAGAGGGGGAGCCACATACTTATAAGATTACATTCTATGGAAACACAGTTAATCTTAAAGACCTAGTGGGAGAAGATACTTTAAGCTCTCTTGATTGGTTAAATAATTTTAGCACAACATATAATGCATCAACTGTTAAAACAGCTCTAACTACAGGAATAGATAAGACAGTAGATTCAGTTACATATACTGATGCTGTTGTTGCTCCTTTAATCACACACACTACAAGGCTATTTTATAATACCACATATTCTAATACTGCATATCCTGATGCAAACTCAGGCAACTTATACCCTAATGGAACAACATCTCCAACTATGCACGGAGTATATTATGGCGACTTAAAATATGCTATACCTGTTTATTTAATTGTCAAAGCCATTGAGCAAAATTATAGCATTACATTCTCAGATGATTTTTTTAACAGCACCAATAATAGTTACTATGATTTGTATATGTGGCTGCATAGAAAAAAAGGAGATGCTTTTGAAGAAGATGAGCCTATAACAGAATTAATAGATAACTTTACTCCTGATACTTCTTCTATGAGCAAGGTGTTTTTTACGGCATCTAGCTTTTATGTTTTTGGATTAACAGGATCACAATCATTACCATATACACTTACAGTTAATAGCACAACAACAAGTCCATATACTGTTATATTAAAAAAAGATGGTCAAGTTATTGATCAGCAAAGCGTAACTAGTGGCAATAATGTTTTAACAGGAAGCCTTACAAATACCTCAACAGGATATTCTGTTTATATTCAGACAGACACAGCTATGACAGTTAGTTCTATAACAATAGCTATCAGTGATCCTTATGCTTCTCAAAGCAACACATATTCCACCTCAGGAAGCCAATCTATAACCACTACACGCAACTTTATTATAACAGAGCAGGTTCCTAAGATAAAGGTAATAGACTTCCTTACAGGGCTTTTTAAGATGTTTAACCTAACAGCTTATTACGATGGTGAAACTATTGTAGTAAAAACCCTTGATGAGTATTATGATAGCTCAACAACAACTTGGGATATAACAAAGTATGTAGATAACACAGCTTCTGATGTTAATATCTTGCTTCCTTTTAAAGAAATAGATTTGAAGTATCAGGGACTAGGCACTAAACTAGCACTAAGACACGAGCAAGACAACAATCAAGGATGGGGAACAATAGAATACAGAGGAGGAGATAACTATGATGCAGGAGGAGATGTGTATTCAGTAGAAGCTCCTTTTGAACACGTTAAATATGAGAGGTTAATAGATGGTGCTACTTCGTCAGTTACTTTTGCACAAGTAGGTTGGTTTGTAGATGATAACAATGATCCATACATAGGAAAGCCTTTAGTTTTTTATCCTATTTTAAATTCAGGAACAACTATTAGATTCTTAGAGGATTCAACTAGTACCTATTCTGACATTACCGCATATTTTATACCATCAAATAGCGAGGCACTAGCATCTTCTACAAGCACTAAAAATATTAATTTTAATTTAGAGGTAAACGAATATACTTTTGATACTTCATTTTCAGGCACTTTGTTTGATCAGTATTACACAGGATATATCTCAGAGGTTTTCAATACAAAAGTTAGACTAACTAAAGTAAAAGCATATTTACCTTTGAAGTTTTTGCTTACATATTCTTTGGCAGATCGTATTCAAATATTAGATAGAAAATATATTATTAATAGCATTCAGTCAAACCTAGAAACAGGACTTAGCTCATTAGAATTAATTAATGTGGTAAACTATCCACCACCACCACCTGAGGTTTTAGCTAGCGTTACCACTAGCACACAATCATCAGTAACACAAACCTCAGCAGTTTTCAATGGGCAAGTAACAGAGGAGGGTAATCCTGCATATACAGAGAGAGGATTTTACTGGAAAGTAGGCACAGGAACACCAACAGCTTCTGATAATGTTCAAATAGTGTCAGGAACAGATACTAATCCTTTCTCATATACAAACAGTTCGTTGTCAGCAGGAACTACTTATAGCTATGTGGCTTATGCTACAAACTCAGTAGGCACTCAAACGGGAACAACAATATCTTTTACCACTAGTGCAGCATTTAGTTTGCCTGCTGTTTTAACATCAGGATCAACTAGTGTTACTCAAACAAGTGCTACATTATTAGGCTATGTTACAGATGTTGGAAACCCTAACTATACAGTTAAAGGATTCTATTGGGTGCAAGGAACAGGCACTCCTACTGCAAGCGATAATGTAGAAACAGTTTCAGGAACATCATCAGGTTCGTACTCTAAAAGTATTTCAGGGCTTTCTACGGCAACTTCTTACTCTGTCGTAGCCTATGCCACAAATACTCAAGGAACGGCAACAGGGAGCAAATATACATTTACAACAGCTGCTAATACTTATGCTCCATCTGTAACTACAAATGCAGCGACAGGAGTAGGAACAAATAGTGCAACACTAAATGGAAATATAACAGACGTTGGCAACCCTAATTATACAGAGAAAGGATTTGTTTATGTTGTAGGAAGTGGCACGCCAACAACATCTAATAGCAAAGCAATAGTTAGTGGAACTTCTGCAGGAACATATAGCACAACATTAACATCATTAAGCTCAAGTCAATTATATTCTGTAAGGGCTTATGCTATTAATTCAGTGGGAACTTCCTATGGAGCAACAATTACATTCACAACTTCTGCTACTGTAACTTGTGATGGAGGCACACTATACTTCCAAAACCACCAGATAACAGGGATCAATGCTACTCTAGCTACTGGTAGTTTGACTTATGGCACAGGAGATTGTAGTAGTGCAATCAGCCCACAATTAGAATTGACATTTACTAACAATGAGGGTGAATGGGTATCTACTTCTCAGATAACTAGCTTACAGTTATACGAGGGAGCTACAAATGTTACAAGTCAGTACACTATTGGTGCTACACTAACAGGAGATGTTATGAAGATAACCTTGTCAGGCAACTATCCAAGTGCATCTAATGATGGCAATCACACTTATAGCTTCCATATTACAGCTTATAATGTAGCATCTTATACTACAACTATAACACTACCTACTGCTAGTGATGTAGATAATAGTTCTTTAACAGTTACTCCTGATACATCAGCTTCTTATCCTGCTTCTAAGACAGATACAGATTACAATGTATCTACTTTATATCCTAGAGGTGAGGCAGGAGATGCTTACAGATACACATTAACATACACAGCAGATTCAGGATTTGAGTGGACAGGCTTAGGAAATATAACACAGCCTGCTGTTAGTCCATCAGGTACAGGGGTGTCAGCAACGGCAAGCTCTTACACAAGCACAACTCTTACAGTGATTATTAGCGGTAGTATTCAGGCTAGCGATAAGGCAGCAACCGTTGCTTACACAGGAAGCCCAGTAGCAGCCCCAGCAACAAGTATTACTCAGATTAGATACAAGTTGTCTAGTAGCTCTACTTGGATAACACTAACTAGCCCTAGATCATTTGAGGTAAATGAAAACACTTCTTATGATATTGAGGTAACAGCTAATGGTGCATACTATGTGAGCTATCAAAATACTACACTTATAGCATCAGTTACACCTACTACAAACAACACAGGCGAAGTAATGGAGCATACAGTAGTGATTAATAATGGGCTAGTAGGCGGTGGAAATGAGATAGGACAGTTTTTAATTTATCCTAGAGGTAGTACAACGCTACTTGCAGGAGTAAGATTAGATTTTATAGACACATAATATGTTAGAAAATATATTACAACTCCTTAAATTTATGAAAGGAGAAACAGAAAACATTAGAATAGCACAGGGTAAATATTTGCTTCCTGATACATTCAAAGGGGCTTTTAATCAGGTTAAAAAAGAAAACAAATGGCACAAAAAAGAGTAATAGAATTAGAGGTAGTAGCCAAAGGTCAAAAAGATCTTGACAACCTTAATGACACTTTAGAAGAACAAAGGGAGATATTAGTTTTCTTAGAAAGAGAATTGCTTAAAGTGGAGCAAGCTCAGAAAAAAACATCTAAAACAAATCTTGCTGCTCAAAAAAGATTAACTGATCAAGCTGAAAAATTAAAAGATGCTATCAAAGATCAAAGGCTTTCACTCAGACAGTTAAATCAAGAAAAAAGAAAAGCATTAAAGGTAGAAAAAGAACTATCAGGAGAAAAAATAAGTGCTGTCGATATTACACAGCTGTTAGATAAGTTTACTGGTGGCTATGCAGGCAAGATAAGAAATGCTTATGAAGGTCTTGTTGAGATGTCAAAAGCCATTAAAGCAACAACCCTTGCACAAATTAAAATGAATGCAGCTATGCTATTAAACCCTATTGTTGTAATTACGACAGCAGTAGTAGGGCTAACAGCAGCTTTCTCAAAATACGCTTCAGTAATGACAGATGGATTAGTCAGCACAACTGAGAGCTTTTTTAACTTTATAAAATCAGGAGGGAACTCTTTTAAATTTGCTGCGCTTCAAGCTGAAACATATAGCACCAATCTTAAAAAAATAAAAGATGCACAAGACGAATTGCAATTAGACAGAGCAATAAAAGTGCTTGGTGCTTATGGTCAAGAAACTATTGATCTTGAAATACAATTAGCCGAAAGAAAAGTAGCTGCTTTAAAAGAAGGTGAAGAAGGTTATGATCAAGCATTAACAAACTTATTAGTTCTTAGGGCTAGAAAAAATAAAAAACAAGCGGAAGACGAAGCAACTGCAACAGAAAAAGCAAGACAAGAAAAGCTAAAAGAATTGCAGCAACAATGGGCTTTAGAAAAAGAAGCTGAGGGATTTGATAAAGAATTTTATGAAAGGTTCGGCAAAGATGCAGGTATGACATTTCAGGAAGCTTTTGAACAAGGCAGAGAAGAAGTTTTTGATCCCAATAGAGTAGAGATAGCTGAGGAATATGACCCTGATACTGATCCTGAGCTTCAAGCCTCTTTAGATAGAAACAATAAGATTGTTGAGTCTATGAAAGAAAGGGATGCTTTGATTAAGCAATCAAGAAAAGATATGTTGAGCAATTTAATTCAGGTGGTAGGAGCAGAAAGCAAAGTAGGAAAGGCATTAATAGTTGCCAAAGGAATACAGGCTGCTAGAGAGCTTGCTATGGATGCAGCAAAAACATTGGGAATTGCTACTCAGTCAGCAGCAAGAAGTTCAGTAGCAGTAGCAGAGGGTACGGCACAAACTGCTAAAGTAGGTTTTCCACAGAACATACCATTGTTAATTGGATATGCAGCACAAGCAGCAGGAATTATATCATCTGTTAAATCTGCATTATCAGCAGCAAAAGCTCCCACAGATGTAAGAGCAGATGTACCAACTGCAAGAATGGAAGCTCCAACTGTCGTTCAGCAAGCACCCGCATTTAATGTAGTAGGAGCGTCAGGCATTAGTCAATTAGCAGCAGGGATAGCAGGAGCTCAGCCACAAAGAGCTTATGTTGTAGCAAACGATGTAACAACGGCACAAGGATTAGAAAGAAGCATTGTTGAGGGTGCGAGTATTTAAAAAGCAAAATAAAAAGTTTTAATCGCTATATAATTATGAGAATAGTAGAACTTATCTTAGATGAAGACCAAGAGATGACAGGAATAGAAGCCATTTCTGTGGTAGAAAACCCTGCAATAGAAGAAGACTTCATAGCTTTAAAAGCAGAAGAAATAAAATTAGCAGAGGTAAACAAAGAAAAGCGTATCCTTATGGGTGCTTTATTGATACCTAACAAGCCTATATACAGAAGATCAGGAGAAGATGAGTATTACATTTACTTTTCAAGAGATACTGTCTTAAAAGCTTCTCAAATGTATTTAATGAAAGGCAATCAGAATAACTCAACACTAGAGCATCAATACGAGCTATCAGGACTTAGCTTAGTGGAAAGTTGGATAGTAGAGGATGAAGTACACGATAAGAGTAGAAAATATGGTATGGAAGTGCCTATTGGAACTTGGATGGGCGCAGTTAAGGTAAACAACGATGATGTTTGGGATAACTATGTTAAAACAGGCAAGGTAAAAGGCTTTTCTATTGAGGGATATTTTGCTGATAAAATGGAAAGACCACAGGATGCTGTCGGTATGAGCGCAGAAGATCAGGAAGCACATAGCCTTATAGAGCAAATTAAGGCACTTTTTAAGGAAGAACTTGAATCTTATGCAGACTACCCCCAATCAGCAACAAACAATGCTAAGAAAGCCTTAAAATGGGCTGAAAAGAATGGGTGGGGATCTTGTGGCACAGCTGTTGGTAAGCAAAGAGCAAATCAGTTAGCTAATAGAGAACCATTAACAAGAGACACCATAGCTAGAATGGCATCTTTCAAAAGACATCAGCAACATAAAGACGTGCCTTATTCAGAAGGATGTGGTGGTCTTATGTGGGATGCTTGGGGTGGCACTAGTGGGATTGAATGGGCAATAAATAAGCTTAAAAAAATTGATTTAAAAGATCCTTGTTGGGATGGCTACGAAATGATCGGTTGGAAAGAAAAAGATGGTAAGAAAGTTCCTAATTGTGTAAAAATTAAAAATGGCTAAAATTCAAATATCAAATTATAGAAAAAAGCCAAAGGTTAGCAGACCTAATGTTCATTCTAAAACTAAGATGAGCAGCTTAAAATCTTCAAGAAACTACAAGAAAAAATATAAAGGACAAGGCAGATGATAAAAAACACTTCATATAAAGTACAAGCAGACGTAGATAGCGAAGCAGTAAGACTCCAATACCAAATAGAGGAGGGTGCTTATGTTACTACTTCTACAGGAGTATGGACTGTTTGGAATGGAGAATGGAGAAAGATATATCCTCAATCAGGAGCAGGATCAGGATTAGGATGGGGTAGATATATGGATACAGAGTACACAGAGGTAAGTCCATTATCTTTAGCTGCCGACACTTTAACTGTATTGCCAAACAATAAAGGTAGCGTAATAACAAGCGATCCTTCTGTTGATTATTATGAGAATGATGCTAATC
>Ga0208645_1001278_pt1 | contig 22494 bp, 23 predicted proteins | sample VirMetDEL_Sep_01_FD_184519 | JGI IMG/M metagenome (GOLD analysis project Ga0208645, IMG submission 184519) | Aqueous microbial communities from the Delaware River and Bay under freshwater to marine salinity gradient to study organic matter... | ecosystem: Environmental > Aquatic > Marine >... | reverse complement strand
TCTGTTGCCATCGATAAAGAAAGACACGATGTTTGTTGAGCTCAACCCTATGAGTTCACCAAAAGCACTGGAGATGGCCAATAAAAAAGGTTTACGAGTTGTAGCCACTAGTGACAACTATTTCCCGTCAGTAAAAGACAGGAAGGCATATGAGGTTTTGGTTGGCCGCAACAGGACAGACCGAACAGCTCCGATGCACATAATGAATGAGTGGGAGTGGAAGTCTGCGTTGCCTTGGGCACCACAAGAGGCCATTGACAATACCTATGTTGTTGCTGAGATGTGTAACGCAAACCTGCCGACAGCACAGATGGTTTCTTTTGATGCTCAAAAGACACTGCGTGAGATGTGTCAAGAAGGTGCTCCCCCAAGAGGTGTTGATCTGTCTGATCCAGAATACTCAGCTCGCCTAGACAGAGAGCTGCAACTGATTGCTGAGAAAAAGTTTGAGGATTACTTCTATGTAATCGCTGACATGATCAACTACGCAAAAGAGCACATGCTTGTTGGACCAGCACGAGGATCATCTGCTGGCTCTTTGGTTTGCTACTTGATAGGCATCACAGACATTGACCCGATCAAGCATGACCTACTGTTTGAACGATTCATTGACATCACTCGTGAGGATCTTCCGGACATCGACATCGACTTTCAGGACGACCGCAGAGAAATGGTGTTCGAATATCTCAGGCAAAAGTACGGAGCAGAGAAGGTTGCTCACCTTGGGACTGTGTCTCGCTACAAAGCCAAGAGCACTATCGCAGAGGTTGCCAAAGAGCTAGGCATCCCTGCTTGGGAAGTGAATGATCTGAAAGGAGCAATCATTGAGCGCAGCACAGGCGACTCTCGTGCAGCATTCTGTATCCTTGATACATTCAACGAGCTTGATGTTGGTCGGCAGGTTCTTGAAAAGTACCCACAAATGAAGATTGCCGCAGATATGGAAAATCATGCTCGGCACTCTGGGGTTCATGCGGCAGGGATTCTCGTCACAGAAGAGCCAGTCAGCAAGTATTGTTCTGTCAACTCTCAGACTGGTGCAGCACAGATAGACAAGAAAGATGCAGAATCGCTAAATTTGCTCAAAATCGATGCTCTTGGGCTCAGAACCTTGTCAGTACTGCAGGATGTCCTGGATCAAGTTGGTTGGACGAGGGATCAGATCGTCAACTACCAACTGGAAGACCCAGAGGCTTTTGCTATCCTTAATGATGAGAAATACGCTGGGATATTTCAGTTTGAGGGCTACGCACTTCAATCTGTGACCCGTCAGATGAAGGTGCACAAGTTTGAGGACATCGCAGCAATCACTGCGTTGGCTCGTCCTGGACCACTCAACTCAGGAGGCACGACAGAGTACATCAAACGCCACACAGGTGCAGCTCCTGTTCAGTACTTGCACCCTTTGACAGAAGGCATCACCAAAGTGACCAATGGTGTTGTGGTTTATCAAGAGCAGGTCATGACTATCGGTCGTGATGTCGGCAAGCTCTCTTGGGAGGACGTTTCGACGTTACGGAAGGCCATGAGTAAGTCTCTCGGAAAAGAGTTCTTTGACACTTTTTGGGAGAAGTTCAAGGTTGGTGCTGCAGAGAATGGCATTGAAGAAGATCAAGCACAGCGCATCTGGGATAACATCAACACAATGGGGTCTTGGGCATTCAACAGATCTCATGCGATTGCGTACGGATTGTTGAGCTACTGGTGCTGTGTTCTCAAGGCAAAGTTCCCTCTCGAGTTTGCAGCTGCATGTTTGCGCAATGTGAAGGACGACGAGCAGGGAATCAGGCTTTTGCGGGAAGTTGTCAAGGAAGGCTTGAGCTACAAGCCATATGACAAGTTCAAGTCAACACAGAACTGGTCTGTTCAAGATGGCGAGTTGATCGGTGGCCTGATCGGAATCAAGGGCATTGGTCCTAAAATGGCCGAGGACATCGTTTTCCGCAGGGAGATGTGCCAACCCCTGACCCCAAGACAAAACAAGCTCCTGGACGAAGGGGAGACGCCATACGACGATATTTTTGAGTGCGAGCGCAGATTCGGACACATAAAGGCCAATCCACAAGACCATAACATCGTTTCTCCGATCACAGACATCGTCGATCTGGATGGGGACAATCCAGGAATGTTCGTGTTCTTCGGCAAGCTCAAAGAGAAGAACTTGCGAGACATGAACGAGACAGTCAACCTAGCCAAGCGTGGCGGACGCAGAGTTGATCGCAACAACCTGTGGCTGAACGTCACTTTTGAAGATGACACTGGACCAATCATTTGCACCATTGATCGCTTCAAATATGACAAGATGGGCAAGCCCATTGTTGAGGACGGAAGATTGGGTGATTGGTATCTGATAAAAGGCCAAATCAAGGCTGGCTTCAGAAAAATTTATGTCGACAAATGGCGTAAGCTCACATAAGTCCTTGTTTTTGATCAAAAACTATTTTTAATTATTTTTGACAAAATTGTTGCTTTTTTAGTTGAGATCACCGATAATAACTGTATTGAGAAAGGAGCACATTATGTCAGAACTGTTGAAGCACATCGAATCTTTAAATGCCCATGCTGATCTTATGATGGAGCAGGAGCCAGGACTTTGGATGTCAAAGTGGACGGACGACTTGTCACATTGGAATGACATGGGTATTTTCACTGTTGAGGACTTTGAGCGCAACTCGTTGATCAACAACATCAGCGATGCTTCCAAAGAGCTGTATGGTTGCCGTCTTCGCCTTGAGTGGGATGAAATGTCAATTGAGCGTATGAAGGAAATGTATGCGAACATTTGCCATCAGCTCAACGAGCAGTATGAGGCAGAGAAAGAAGCTGAAGCTCTTGCTGCCGAGTGGAAGAAAGGTCTTCCTGATGACTGTGAGCCTCTTCCTTACGAAGAGTATGCGTACCTAGAGGCTCAATGTTGAGCCTCTTTTGAGAGAAAGGAAATTATCATGAGCAACGAAGTTTATTGGGCATTATTCATCGACGACGATTTCGATGGCTATTTCGAATCTGTTGAAGAGGCTAACAAGAAAGGCGAAGAGTCTGGCATGGATTTCTACGTCGAAGAGCGAGTTGACGAGCCTGACCAGTTCAGAAGCGATGCTGAGGCTGATGCCGATGCACTTGCGTCAGCAGGTTGGGGAACTGATGAAGACTATGGCTACTATGGCGGGGATGACTACTAATGCATCGTTTTAATTTGAAAATAGTTGTTGACTTTTTAGTCAGTTTGTAAGATAATATACATATTGAGAAAGGAGCACATTATGAAACATACACCATCCCGTCGCCAAGTAACTGATCGTCTCGGAAACCTCCGTAAGACGTGGTGTGGCCCATATGCCTTGGCAGTTGTTGCAGGCAAGACCTACGAGTTTGCCTACCAGATGCTGAAGCAGATCCGTGGCAAGCGTCATGCTTGTGGTGTCTACAACACCAACATGGATAAGGCTTTTGGCTTCTGTGGCCTCAAGGCTGAGTTTGTCAAGGCTGAGAAGCGTTGCAATCTTCGCAAGTACATTGATGAGTACTTGGCTCCCAACAAGCTGTACATCATCAACATCACTCGCCACTATGTGGTAGTTGATACCCGCGATCATACCACGATCGACAACCAGAACCCTGAGTGGGTTCCTACCGAGAACAGCAAGCACCTCCGCTGTCTCGTACAGTGTGTTGCTGAGATCAAGAATCCAGCAATCGAGCCTCTGCACCAGAACGCAGAGTTCGACTTCGGATTGACCAACTGGAAGAGCGCGTAATGCGCTCGACCATTCCTCTGGTAGAGGATTTCGTGATTGAAGACATGACCCACTGGCCAGAATATGACTGTGGGTTTTCCATTTTGGCTCGCATGGAAAATGGCGATATCTGGATCAGCAACTGGCTGTTGGCAGATTGGGAAGAAGCATTCAAGCACATGGAGATAATATCTAGCATTCACAAAAAGCAGTATGAAAACAAGCCTGATGGAATCCTTCACCACTTCAAGTTCAATGGTTGGACAAAAGCAAAGCACAAATGGATTCGTCTTGATGAGATGAACATTCCAACGTTCGGAAGAGCTAAGTAGCTGTTATTGATCAATAAAAAAGTTTATTTATTTTTGACAAAATTGTTGCTTTTTGTCACAAGATCAACGATAATAATACTATTGAGAAAGGAGATTACCATGGCACGATATGTTTACTACACACTTCAGACTGGGGCTAAAGACGCGATGTTCGGTATGTGGCGTATGCATTATAGTCAAGACGACAACTTCTGCACTTACCCTAGCTATGTGCAAAACATTGCTGCGCACCCTGATGAGGCCAATGCCAAAGCTCAGGCTTTCATTGATGCCAAGAACGCCAAGGATAATACTTGGGAGCACGTTCTGGTTGAGCCAGCTGAGTTCGAGCGTAACAAAATTGACTATGGCCCAATTGCCATCAAGAATCAGGAGCTTGTTAACAGCATCCGTATTGACGGCAAGATTCCTTTCGGAAAGCACGTCAACAAGCCTATCGTTGATCTTGCCAAAGAGAATGTTGGCTATTTGCTTTGGGTGATCAACACCTTCAATGAAAAGTGGGCTGACTACTTTTCTGACTCAACCTCTGTGAACCCAACAGATGTCCTTGATGTTGCTTGCAAAACCAGCACCAAGCTGACAGTGCTTGAAGCTCTTGCGATTGTTCTGGTCGAGATGGATCAGGATGGCTTGATTGAGCTTGCTGTTGAAGCTAACAGCGATGCTCCTCGCAGTGAGCACATTGGCTCTATCGGTGATAAAATCACTGTGGTCGTTACTGTCAACTCAATTCAAGAGAAAGGCACAGACTACGGTTGGACTTACTCTTACAAGTGCACTGACACTAACAGCAACTATGTCGGTTTCAAAACAGTTGCCAAGTCTTTCTCTGAAGTCAAGGTTGGTGATCAAATCACTGTTGAGGGAACTGTCAGCTATCATGGCGAGTATCACCGCCAGAAGCGCACCTACCTCAAGAGGGTCAAGTGCCTATGATCATAACGAAGGCTCATGGCAAACTGTGTCTGGCTCGCGTGAAGCTGGACACAAGTTCAATCAATGTTTTGTCGAGCCTTCCAGGATTCAAAAAGTGGGTTGGTCGTGACCTGCTTTTTGCCCCGACTGGAGCTAACCTAAAGATCCTCTGCAAACATTGGCCAGATGCTGAGTGGGATGAAGAATCAAAGCGCATACTTGATGATTACATCACCTCCTTGAAGGAAGCCGAAAAGACTCGCAAAGATCGCGAAGAGTTTGAGCCTCCTAATGAGGACGATTTCAAATTCAAGACCAGACCTTTTGATCATCAGCGCAAAGCATTCTACATGAGTCGTGACAAAAAGAACTTTGCGCTGCTCATGGAGCAAGGGACTGGCAAAACAAAAGTCATCATTGATACTGCTGCATATCTCTACGCCAACAACAAAATTACAGCCTTAGTTGTTATCGCTCCCAATGGCGTTCACCGTAACTGGTTGAACAAAGAAATTCCAGAGCATCTTCCGGAGTGGTGTCCTCATGAGTCAATCTACTACTATTCCGGAATGAACAAAACTCATATGAAAAAGTTTGACGATGTTCTTGGCTGTTCTGAGAAGCTAAAAATATTCAGCTTCAATGTTGAAGGATTCGTCAGCACCACAGCTGTCAAATTTATTGAGAGAGCTTTGGTCAGCAACAAAACTCTTCTTGTCATTGATGAGAGCTCTCGGATAAAACGTCCAGGAGCAAAGCGAACAAAGACCATAACCAAGTTTGCTAAGTTCGCTGAATACCGCAGGATCATGACTGGGACTCCTGTAACAAAAGGACCAGAGGATGTCTACAGCCAGTTCAGGTTCCTTGACGACAAGATTCTCGGATACGACAGCTTTTACTCTTTTAGAGCTCGCTATTGCATCATGGGTGGTTTTGAGAACAAACAGATCGTCTCTTATCAGAATCTCCCAGAGCTGACAAACAATATTGAAGGACATTCATTCAGAGTTCTCAAGAAAGATTGTCTGGATCTCCCAGATAAAATTTACCAGCGACACTACGTTGACCTCTCCCCAAAACAAAAGAAACTCTACGATCAGTTGCGTAAAGAGTTCATCGTTGAGATGGAAGGCAAAGAAATATCAGCCCCAGAGACAATCACAAGATTGCTCAGACTTCAGCAGATAGTCTGTGGTTGGTTCCCTCAAGAAGATGGTACGATAGCTATTGATGAGAAAAATCCAAGAATGGAAGCTCTAAAAGAGATTTTGGAGAACATTGAGCAGAAGGTCATCATATGGGCACGCTTTAAGGCTGATTTAAGAGCCATAGAGAGGCTGTTAGGAGACAAGGCTGTTGCTTACCATGGGGATGTGTCAAACGACGCCAGAGAGGACGCTGTAAAGCGTTTCCAGAACGACGATTCAATCCGTTACTTTATCGGACAGCCTCAGTCTGGTGGCATTGGCTTGACATTGACTGCGGCAGAATATGCAATCTACTACTCTAACAGCTTTGATCTTGAGACTAGGCTGCAGTCTGAGGACAGATGTCACCGCATCGGGACAAAGAACAACATAACATACATTGACATTGAAGCAAGCAAGACGATTGATACTAAAATCATCAAAGCATTGCGTGGGAAGAAAAACCTAGCTGATGTCGTTAACAATGATCCTGTGTCATTATTCTTAGAGGTGAAGGATGAGTGAGAAAAATTTCTGGACTCTGGTGCGCAAATCACTGCCGCTCAAAATGTATCGGGTTGAGAATCGGGTTGCCAAAGGTATGCCCGATGTTCATTATTTGAAGGACGGCAACTCTGGTTGGGTTGAATTAAAATACTTGAAACAATGGCCAAAGACTCGTATTTCTGTCGGGTTGCGTCAAAACCAATACATATGGCACAAGCAATACAGAGCCGAAAATGGTAAATGTTGGGTTTTGATCAGGATTGGCAGAGATTTCACTGCGTTGTTTGACGGATTGGTTTCTCAAGAACTTTTCAAAAGACCAGCTCGTAAAGATTTCGTTGAAATGGCTTCTTGGTGTAAGTTTGGCAATTTGACCAAAGAAGACTGGGAAGAACTTGCTGGGATTCTGACTAAGGAAGAACTTTAGCTATTTGCCCTTAAGACTAACAAGAAACAGTAGTAAGGCCACAGCCCCGCCAACCAAACCGAGAGTGAAAATGCCCACAGCACCATAAGTAAGTGCAGTCTTGATGGCTTTCTTCTTAGCCAGTCTTTTAGCTTGTTCACGCTCAATAGCCTTGCGTTTAAGTTCCTTACGGTTAGTCATGAATTTTTGGTAGTCGTCCCAAAGTCCTGCTCGACCTTGGTAGATAAAAATTTGTTTTATTTCAGCTTCGTGATTTTTAATTTTTTCGAGTTCAAAGAAAGCCTGCATATCACCTTGTTTAGCATCTTCCTCTAACTGTTCTTTTGCGTCTGAAAGTTTTACGAGGTGCGGACCCATTTCTCCTACAGAAGTTATGTGCCCACAAAGTTCTTTGACTGCGCCAATCGCCTCATTTGCGACTTTAATCGCGGCTATGGCTTCAAAGATCATTGCTGTGTCGCTTGCAAAATCTGCTCTCTGGCTGTTGGCGACAAACCTTCAACTACATTCTTAACAGCGGGAGGAGTTTCTTCCATGTCTTCCGTAGTCAGCTCTGGCCTCAGAGAAGCAGCAACTGTTGAAGTTAGTAGCGGTTGTTGAGTTCTTGCTGTGTATTGACGGACAGCATCACGAGCTTGACCTGCTGCAGCCATGCCCTCTCCAGCCTCAATCGCTTCCCTTACGAATGGTATGAATTTGCCGTATTGAAGTATCCCTGCACGAGCCATTCCTGAAAGAATCGTGTAGCCTGATCCCGATGGGTTGAGTTTGATCTCCGCCCAAAGTGTTGGCATCACATTCTTTCGGAACTCGGCAATCCTAGCGAGCTCGTCCGGAGTGAATACTTGTTCCATCAATTTTTTATTTTTTACGAACACATCGTCGTAGCTATTGACGATCGCTGTCCTAGTTATGCCACCTGCTCTTCCGCCAGTGAAGGCTTTCTCAAGTATGCCGTCTTTGAGCAAAGCGACAACTTCTGCATACTGCTCTGCTGGCATGTTCTGCTCGAGCTTTTTGAGCGCAAGACCTATCGCTTGATTTGGTGCGAACTTGGCGTGACCGAACAAAATATTGGCGACTTGAAGTGGCGTGTACTCTGGGTTGCTAAGAGTCTCTAGAATCTTGTTTGCAGCTTTCTGCGGAGAAGTTGCTGCAGTTCCTTTCCCAGTCATCCCGATGTATTGCTTGTAGAGGCCTGTTGCTTCTTTGAGTTGATCAATGACTACTTGATCGCCTGTTATCAAACCTTTTTCAATGCCATCAAAAACAGTCTCATCAACAACAGCTTTGATCCTGCCTAAAGCAAGAGCCTCTGGAGTTCCAGGAGTTGCCTGTCTTGATGCGGCATTCAGTGATTTCTGATAAGCGTGCAGCTGAGTCAGATTTATGCCTTCAAGAGTCCCTTCCTCTGCAGCCTTCAATAGTTGCTGGAGATATTTGACCTCACCACTCAGAATTGGCATTTGAGCTAGCAATCTTTCTTCAATGCCTAGGTCGTCAACAACAGACAAAGCATTGTTAGCCATAGTAACACGACCTTCAGTTGTAAGCAGTGGCTGATCAACAGCCTCTTTTACAGCTTCATAGCCTTCTTTTGCAGCTTGTTTAGTTTGCGTAGCTTGTTTCTGAACAACTCCTGCAGCAGTTTCTGCAGCAGCTAACGGGACGCTCTCCGCCCCAGTCACAGCTTTAGAGCCTGACCCAAACTCATCCTGAAGAGCACGAGCATCAGCTCGAATGGCTTCAATCTGTGTGTCATCAAAGCCACGCAAAATCGATTGAGCAGTCGGGTCGGTGCTAGGGGCACGACGCATGACATCTTCAGCTTCCAATTGCTCTGTAACTTTTTCTGTCGGTGTGGATCTGTCTGGCAGTGGGGCTGTCCTCTGACCAGATGTCAATGGGTACTTTGATTCCTGCTGAGCACCGCCACCAGCACGTTGTGCCAAAGACTCAAGAACTGGAGTTATGCGAGGAGCTGTAGCTCTTACAACTTCTGTCGCCCCTTCAACCACAGGCTTTGCAACAGCTCCAACACCTTTACTGATGCCTTTGACCAAAGGTGGCAATAGTACATCTGCACCAACGCCAACCCCAGTCGCAATTGCAACGTCTTCTGCCAGATCACCAACACCCTCTTTTTTCTGTGCTGTTGTTTCTGGTGTGAGAGAAGCCTCAATGCCTTTCCCACCAAGCTCTGTTGTTGAGTAGGCTGGCAAGCCCCTCATGATAGTTTGGCCAGTAGTTTTAGCACCGCTAACAAGTTTGGTTGCTGGCAGGTACTTGTAGATTTCACCAGTCAATGTCCCGATATCTTGCTCTGAGATTCCTGGCTTGTTGACGTAGTATGGCTTGTCGTTCCAGATGATCATCGGGTGATTGAACTCGTCGGAGTAGACGCCACCAAAACGCTCGTCACCTTTGAACTGATTCTTGATTACTTCAGCCTTGCCCCAATCATCACGAGTGAACATCAATCGCACATTGGTCCCGAAAGCATCCCAAAAGCCAACGTCTGGGATATCTGTTGCTTCTGGCACAGTTGGGTATTCTAGCTCTACGCCATGGCCTGTTGCTGCTTGATACAAGCCTTTGACAACATCTGCAGCTTGATCAGAGAGTGAGACTTCTTCTGTTTCAGTCTGTTCGTCAAGAATCGGACCACTACCACCAACTGTACCTGCACCTGCAGGGACTTGTAAACCCATTATTGTGCTCCCCATCCTTTGATGATATACGGAGACATGCTGTCAAAAATACCATTGTTAATGACGACAGCACCATTAGGCAATGCATTGTAAAAAGCATCAAACTCTTCCTGATTGTTAGGATCGCCTGTGTATTTCTCAAATATTCCTTTGTCAACTTTGCGCAACTCTTGGTTGATCTCTTTGGTTGTTGCACCTTGTTCAAGCATTTCAATCTCTGTGTCATTCATCCACATTCCATTTTCTGCCATCTTTTTGAAAGCATACAAAGAAATGTAGTTGGCTTCTGGGGTGTTGCCCATGCTGACAGATGCTTTTTGATATGCTGCAAATTCAATGTCAGAAGTCGAGCCAGAGCCTGAAGGACGCATCTTCGGAGCCAAGAAATAAGAAACTTGCTCAAGTGTTTCGAATCCGACAATCTGTGGATCTTTCACACCGAACGTCTGTGAGAAAATTTGTTTGAATGGCTGAAGGACTTGAGCCAGCCTTCCAGTTTCGACGTTACCAGACAGCAACAAATCCATTGCTTCGTTGACTTTCGGTATGACAGTCGCAGCTTTATCAACGTACTCTGTTTTAATGTCAGCGAGTGCTTCACTACGCTTCTTTTGAAAAGTAGCACTAGGTGGCGGTTGCCCACCTTGAGCAACGCCAAGGTTAATGCCTATAATTTCTCCATCTCTGACTTGAGCTGTTAACTCTTGATAATTGTTCCCGAGAACGATAGCCTTGCCTATTTTATCATCTTCATCTGTAGCTATTTTTTCAAATATTGAAACGTAGTTAGGATCGCCTTCTTTCAAACCATTGCGCTCAAGGAATGTTTTAGCATTCTCTGGCGACATATAAACTGCAGAACCGAGGCTCATAGATTTCAGAGTCGTTTTACTAGGCTTGTCTGTCAGGGTGAATCCTTCAGCTTTAGCTTTTTCATAGTCTTGCGAGCCGAAGACCACTGGTAAACTCTTTTGACCAGCGTCGTTATAAAGTGTGATTGGCTTCATGCTTGCCATTGCAGTTGTATCTGGGCCAGTGAATGCTGCGCCAATTTGATTGCCAGCTGCATCTTGTTTGATGTAATGATACATAGGTGCGCCATCGGCACTTCTCATCACTTTATTATCAGAGCCCATAACAGGATCAAGTTTTACAAGTTTGATTCCTTTGCCAGTTCCCTTTGGATTAATCAATGTCGCTAACTGAACTGCTGTTGTTGGGAGAGTTGCCTCTTCTTTCCTTCGCAGCTGTGCGTCTTGTATCAAGTACTGTGCAGGTGACATTGCTGCTGTTCCAGCTGCACCCAATGCTGTGGCTCCTGGCTTGCTAGCCTCTGCTGCCATCTGGCTAAAGAACATCAAGGAAAGCAATGCAGGATCAACTGGCTCTCTCTGTGGGTACAGACTTCTTGCCAAGTTCATAGCAGACTCAAGATTTTGATTGCCAAGAACACCAGCCAAAGCACCTTGTGGGAGTGTGCTAACATCAGTTGATGAAGCTCCCAAGACCTGACTTGGTTGTGCTGTTACTCTTGGCGTTGCGGTTCTTTCAACCATTATAAATTACCTCAGGTTGAAGCGAGCTTGTATGCACTTGCCAGTGCACCTAGCCCACCCATTGTCTGCCCATAAACACTTGGCGATTGTAAATACTGGTTGCCTTGTGTTAAGCTGTACTGAGTCGTTTCGTACGGGACACCTTTCAAAGCACCTAGTGCAAAATTGAGCATCTGGAATGGGAACTCACGTTGCTCAACATAATCTGCATATGCTAGGTCAAGAGCCATCTGATCAAGCCTTCTCCTAGCCTCACCAGCAGTCAACAAGCCTGCAGCAGTTTGCTCTTCAATGCCTTGGACAAGAGGAGCCAGCTCTGTGAGCCTCTCTGCTTGGCGGAGGCGAGAAGCTTCTTCAGTTTCATACGCAGAGCGCAATGAATCTTCCGCCCCGAATCTTGCTTCACGCTCTCTGTCAAATCTTTGTCCTGCAAACTCAAGACCTCTGGCTGCAGCCTCAGCACGGATATCGCCTATGGCTTTGGCACCTTCTGTCGCAGTTAAAACGTCTTGAATTGCAGAACGAGAACCACCAAATGCTCCTGCTCTTGCAGCCTGTGCTGCTTGCGCTCTCTTTTCTAGTTCAATCTGCTCTTGTGCTGCACGGACTGCTGGGTCTGCAGCTTGCTGATAAATATCCAAGAAAGGCTGTGCAGAGGTCATGCTGAACTGATCGCCCAACAACTGCTCTCTTGTTGCAGCATCGTAACCTTGACCTAATGCTTCTGTCGCTGTTTGTGCACGAGTAAGAAGAGGATCTACTTTGGCACCAACTCCTTCAAGGATCCTGAATGCCTCTTGTTCTTCTGGCGTCAGTTTAGATCCATCGTAAGTTGCAACACGAGGAGCATCAAAAGAAGGAAATTCAGAAGCAGCTAACTCACGAGCCTGATCATAAAGTTCACGGCCACCAGCAGAAACCCATTCAGGGATGTCTGTTCCCTGAAGGACATTGGAATAGCTCGGTAATTCTTCAACACTTGTTGAGCAGAAACCACCCATATCAACTCTCCACGTACACTATCCCAGCTTTTATCAGGCCGAGCTTTGTATAAAATTTATCTTTCCGTTCTAGGTCTCCGGAGAAGATGTGACCAAGCCTAAGTGGAATTTTAGCCTCTTTAGCCACATTCATAAACTCTTTTATCAAAAGATACCCTGCTCTTGACTTCCTGTTCTCTGGATGAACATAGAACCAGTTGTCTGCTAGGAACTTCTCTTCCGACCACCAATCGGAGCCAACATGGCCTCCGATAGAACCTATTATGCCATTTTCATCAGTTGTCGCTACGAAAACAACACCCCGATGAACTGCCTCGCTGATTTTGTTTATCAGCTTTTCAGAACTGATTTTTGGCGTGTTCAGCTCTGTTTGATTATGCATGTCAACCAACATCATCGCCAAAGCAGAGATGTCAAATATGGTTGCTCTGCGAATATTCATCGAATACCGCCAAGAGCTCCCATGTCACCACCTTGCTGCATCGGTTGTTGACCGCCACCTTGTTGCTGCATGACAGCATCAATGAGCTTTTGAAGTTCTGGTAACAGCTTCATCAAAACTCTAGCGACTTCTGGTGTGATGACAGAATCAAGCATTTTTAGCTCTTCTGGAGACATATTAGCCAGACGAGACATCAAAACAGCCGCAATGCTGTCAGATGGCTTCATGAGATTCTCACGAGCTTCTGGTGGCATTGCTGAAAGTGGATTCTGATTAGCACCTTGTTGCATGCGCATCATTTCTTCTTGACTACGAGCCATATTAGCACTCCTTGGTTTCGTATAATACAGACCAGTCGGACTGAGAGCAGAATGCTCCGATCAACCAGCATGTTGGTTCTAAGATCTTCCTGTAGATCTTTCCGAGCAGATCTCCTTTATCACGAAGACCGTAAATGTATTCAATCTCGTTTGCTCTGTGCGTAGCGATGTGTTTCCACAACTTAACACCCTTACCCTTCCGCATGTTGCGAACGACGCTTACAGCCCAGATATGATAGCCATTCACATGCTGAGGTGTTAGGTAATCGCGAGTGAATCTGTAATCTAACACAACTTGTTTTCTCGTCATAAATCCTTGACGACACAACTCGTTGCAAATGACTCGTCCACCAAGGATTCCGCCAAGCGTTCCGCCAATGACGCCACCGAGTCCAGGGAGCAACGCATTTCCTAGTGCTGTACCGATGGCAGAAGCCCCAGCAGATTTTGCAGCTTTCTCTGGATCTTTGCCCATCGCAAGTTGAACACCAAAGTTGAAAACGCCACCCATGCCTGCAGAAGACCAGTTCTGTTTAGCACCTTCGCCATATAGCCTGTTGCCAACTCCCTCTAAATAACTTGGCTGAGGCAATGCTGGGTTGATGTCTGCTGCTGGTAAGCTCCCACCAACTTCTTTGATAGCTTCTCTTACAGCATCTTCTGAGTAAACTGTTGGACCTTTTAATCCACCAATTTTCGATGCACCTTCAGTCCCTTTCAATTTGTTATAAAGATCTAGGTTGCCTGTTGCTTCTGCTGTTGCCCTGTCTGCGATATCAGGATAGTAAATTTTTCCTTTAGGTATTGCATCGAGCTTCAAAAGTTGTTGGCCTCTTGATGCAGAAGCTGCAGCAGATTCTGAGGCTGTATCAAAACCAATAGAGGATGCTAGTCCTTTGCCTGTTTTCTCAAGAGTCCCAAGGTTCATATAATAAGGATCTGTTAGTGCAGCTCCAACGTTCGTTCCAACATAGGTCGCGGCAGATGATGCAACGTCACCTATTGCTTGTTTCCGGATTTCTTCAGGAGTCATATATCCTGGAGGAGTCTGATCACCAACTGTTTCTTGATACCTGTTGAGCATCTCTTGATCAACTGGGTTGCTCGGAGTATATGTCCTTTCGCCTGTTTGAATCGTACGAACCCATTGGAAAACTGGCATTGATTCTGTGCCATATATGTCCTGCAGTTGAGTAAGATCAATATCAGGTGCGGCTGACTCTGTTTGATAAACATTGTATGTATAAGTCTGAGGATCTTCGTTTGTCAATCCCGAGAGTGCTCCTGGTTCTGCCATTAGCTGATCACTCCTTTAGCTTTAAGATCGGTTATTAAAGTCCCCAGAACATCTGCGACTTCTGCTAAAGTCGTAGAGTCTGCATCAAGAACTCTGTCTGTTGTAACATTGCTCATTTGATATGGCTCTACGGAAGCAGAGCTCTGCAAAGAACGTATCTGGAGTTCCAGTGTGTTGACTAATCTGTCACCCCAACCTTTTTGATATTCTGCTGGTGCTGCTGGTAGTCTTGGGTTTATCCTACTCATCGCATTCCATCCGTTCTAGTGTTCACTCGGAAATCACCAAATGACCATGAATCTCCGAGATCGTCACTTTCAACTTTAAATTTCATCTGACGGCCTCGAGCTCTCATGCTGATTTTAGTCGTTGTTGGTGTAATAGTAAATGGTCCTTTGGTTATTCCTGTGTCTGAAGGGTATTTTCTTGTTGTCACAGTAACGTCAGCAGAGCCGGAGAGAGTCAAGTTGGGAATGATTTTGTCCACCATCATCAGAGTTTCACCAGTCATGTCTATTTCCATAGGCGAACTCTCTATGTAGGCTGTCATAGCAGAACCATTATCATCAGTTCCCGTTTCGTGATTGTACATTTCCCCATTTACATCAAAAGCGAATGGGACTGTCCTTGAACCAAAAGCATCTGACCAGCATGTTCTGTCTAATGTACCAATGCTCCAAGCATCTTCCCTGTAATTATAAGTCACGTAAGAATCTGGCTCTGGGTCATTAATGTCTGTGTTGTCTGTGCTAACGTAAAACCAAGATATTTCGTCAAACTGATTGTTGTGTGCCACAAATGCTTTATCAAACTGGCTCTTATTCAGCCTGTCGTAAACGAAATACTGAACAGGGCAATTCATTTCGCGCAACGCACCATCGTACATGAAGAAATTGTTTTCTCCCATCCAGAAAACTCTGCTGTCTATGTTAAACATTACATTTTTGCCAGCAGCACCACAAGCCGTTCCAAGCAATCGGAAAGAGAATGTGAATGGAGGACCAACAAATGTCATGCCGTAAACAGCTTCGTCTGTTGATATAAACATCTCATCACGGGTTGGTAGCAAAGAAACAACTCTAGTTCCAACCTCAAGCCTTTGATCCCCTGCTGTGTTTGTGGCAGTAGGAGCCCAATCGGCAAAATCTTCTTGATCTGACCACCTGACCTGCATTGGATCTATATCAGAACCTCCATACGGCACAGTTCCTGCAGCAATCCAGTGACGATCTGGGAAAGATATTTGAGTTAATCTTGTATTGGTCGGGACAGAGGTTGCACCTCCTAAGCTAGAGACGAGGACGGCACGAGTATTTGTTCCACCACTTAAATCCCAGTAATACATCGCATTGTTACGAACTGTTGCCAGAACATCTTCGCCCCAAAGATTGATGGACCATTGAGAAATTTCAGTTATTAAACCACCACTAACTGTCCTTGGTGTGTCCCAAGTCTCTGCACCCCAAGCCCCTGAACTCCATCCAGACGCTGGAGCTGCAGTTACTGTTCCAAGGCCAGACAACAAACCTATTAAATAATTAGCATTAGTAGATCCACCACCTGTTGCTGTTGAAGTTGCCGCAGTCGGGGATTGTATCGTGTAAGTATTGGCATCAACATAAGTTATTTGATAGCCTCTTTTGCGATTTAGAGTATCTGCTGGTATCCCGCCAACTGCGGTAGCACTATCAAATACAACGTAGTCTCCATCTTCAGCACCGTGACTTGCATCTGTGACTGTTACAGTCGTTGTCCCATCTGTCGCAAATGGATCTGTCAATGCTGCGGTAGCTCTTAAAGGAGTTATGTCGTAAACAACTTCATTCTTTATGACGTAAAGGTGAGAAGACGTACCGACAGCAATGTAATCTTCTTGATCTGTTATAGCTCGCCAACTTACGACTCTTCTTGATATCCCTTGAAGAGTTTCTTCTGTGTTATAATCTGTTTCATCGGATGGTGTTACTGAGTAAAGCTCTTCTTTTTCCCAGCCACCTATTTTAGTTGGATAACCATTCCGGAAACGAACTTTGTCACAATCAATCCAATATGGACCATTTTTGCCAGCACTGTACTCTGTGATGTCTTTAACGATTCCTGGTTTGAATTGAAGCAAACGTAACGGCATCAGACATTCCTCATGCGCTCAACAAGACGCTTGGCTCTGTTTGGAACTTGCTCGTACCACTTTGAATCCATCATTTGATCCGCAGCCTCTTGCCATTCTCTGTTGTCAACAGCCTCTTTCATCTTCTTGAACTTGCTCAACCTAGGTCTCCCTAAATTAAACATCATGTTTGCGATGATTAGCTGGACTTCCTCCGGAAGGTCATCATAATCCGGGTAGAGTCTTATGCACTCGTTATACGTCGTTTCCACATCTTGTTCAAATACTTCTTGAACTCGCTCTGGTGCAACTGGAGTCCCGACTTCGCAACCATGCTCTTCATCGTTTTCTGTGATCAAGTGGCCTATGCCGAATGTCGGGTAACCAAGGTGATCAAGGTAAATTTTGTATTCACAACCTTCATCATACTCTAGTTCAAGCCTAAGTTGTTCTCTGTTCATCATCATTTGGTCAATCCTTTGGCTTTTTCAAACGTGCGCATGCCACCCAAGCCTAACATGCCGAGCAGAACTGTCATGAGCGAGTCCATATCGAACGCAGGGATTTGAGGTATCTCTGCCCCATACCACGCAACTCCAAATACAATGAGTGGAGCAAGCACAAAGTGATATGCCAACGCGACTCCGCATGTCCATCCGATGAATGGCCTCCATCCTGCGACAAAGATTGATCTGTGCTTTGCTTCTTCTCTGTTTGTGAGGACTTGTGCCATCGCAGCTTCATGAGCTTGCTTTTCAGCCATAGTCGCGATTTCATGAGCCAAGGCATTCTTTTGATCCTTATCCTCTATAAATTTATCAAGTAATCCTGTGACTGGTCCAATCAATGCTTGTAACATAACAGACTCCTAGCCAAGAATGCATCCTAGCGAAAATGCGACTGCAGCGGCAACGACTATGATTTGAACATCAAATAACGTCATCATCTTAATATCTCCACAGAACCTTTTTTAACCATTTTAGGGACGCAGTAAGCATCAACCTTCCTTTTAGTCCAATAATTATATCGCCATTTGCCTGTTCTCTCTGCAAAATAGTTGCAGCGATCAATGCTATACCAGTAGGACATATCTTTTGGTTGTGGTTCTCCATCAAGCACGACGATCAATGCGAAAACCAGAATCATAATAATACCTACTTTTTGGCCATATACGCGGTAGCTCCAAAATACATGCCGACAATCGACGCTTGAGATAAGAACAACATGTCCGACAAGGATGCGAGGGTTGAAAGCCTAGATTCAGGCACAAACGGCAATATCGGAAGTATAGCGAAGCCGACCATTGAAGCCATAGCAACGATAGCCAGTTGACGCTGTGATTTTGCTTTTTCTTCTCGTAACTCGAGTTCCATGATTTCTCTGGCATGTGCTAGCTCCTCATCAGATATGATGCCATCGCCATCCTCATCAAACCGCTCATATTTAGAGCCTGACTCAAAGTTCTTCAACCTTTGTCTGCCTTTCCATCCAACTTGTCGAATATAGCGTGCAGTATGTTTTTTATTTCTTGCATGTCCTCTCTGTAATCATCCCTGCGGACATAATGATCATTGATTCTTAGCTCTACTTGATGCAACTCATTCTTAAGACGCTGAACTGTGTCATACATAGTTCTGATAAACCAACTCACACCTGCGACTGCAGCTGCTATGCCGACATTGTACAGTTCTTGCATTTCCATTAGATTTCATCCGGCCAATCGTTAATTGGTGCGTTTCCGGTAGGATTACCGTCAGCATCTACTGGCGCATTATACAACGCCATAAACGCTGTGTGGTCAGCCGCGCCTGTGATCGCAGTTTCGATGGTATTGCTCGCTGTACGCACTGCCGCACGATAGGTTGTGACTTCAGCAGGGACAGTGTATCCAGATACCTCAGCCGCCTTGATGACCATCCAATCAGTCTGAGCAAGCAAGCCGCTAGCAGTCAATTTCGTCTGTGCAATGGCATTGCTCTTGAGTCCTTTGGTGACGATCTGAACACCGTCTTCATCCAGTACAGGATTACCGTCCTCGTCTACTGCGTTGACATCATCCAGTGCCTTTGGAATTCCTGCACTCCAGTAGAAGCGATTGTCGAACGGTACAGGCTGTAAGTCCTGATTCCACACCAGACCTTTAGCGGCCTTCTCCTCGTCTGTCCAACGATTCCACTGAGCAGGATGTTGTGTACCTTCAGCGTCAGTCCACGCCCTGCCTTGCTTGATGACTCTACCTAAGTAAGTCCACATTGTTTCTATCTCCTATCAGCGAGCATTGCTGTACTTAAATGGGTTTTCGGCAAAGGCCATGTAGATGTATGTCTGTCCACTAGCATTGACTTGTGCGCTACTTGTCTGATGAATTTTGAATCCATTAGATAGGAATGTCATCCTTTGAATAGAAGTGTTTTCTGCCTTGCTATCATCGGCCTCTAATTGCCAATTATCTAAATTGTATCCATCTCGTTTTGAGTCCCATAAGTTCCAAGCAGTACCTGATCCTGATGATTGCTTAATTAAGACCCATGCGGGGCGAAAACCTAAATAAACAAAAGGCGAATCTGTTGCACTACCATTGCCAGCGTATGAGCCAATCTTTGAGTAGCCTTCGACACTGTGGAATGCATAAAACACATGAGATTTTGTATTGTTGTTTGCAAGATTGGAACTACCTAAAGTGAATACAGAAGTAGTCGGTGCTGTGTTGTTCCATATTGTAGATTCAGTGAATGCCGCATTAGTTGAATTTAATTTTATAGTTTGTGAAGGCGAAATACTTGTATGGTAGACAGGCCAATCATTAACAGTCGGACGGTCTTTGATGATAATCATCTCAGGTGCTTGTGATAAGCCGTGACCTACGGTTGCTCCTGCCGTTTGATTTCCAACGAATGTCCCAATACTAAACCCAGACTCCGTATTCACACTTACTGTTGAAGGGATAGAGCCATCTGTGTTGGATACACCAGAGCCGTTGGCTTTCCACGCCCAGATTACATATGGGGCAAGACTAAACATTGAACCGCCATAATCAAACCCATCACTATTAAATGCAGTAATCAGATTGGCATTAGTGTTTTCCACGCTAGTTGAGTTTGATACCAACTCTTTGTCACCGCCACGAACAGCATCATATAAACCGTGATTTTGTGAAGCATCTCTGCGTTTTCTCCAGACCCAATCAGGTTGGAAGTTGTAACCACTAATGCTTCCAGTGGCAGATGAAATAGTTGTCGTCACAACACCAAAGTAATCCTGTGGACTGCTTCCCTGTGCAGGGTCTATCGCAGGATCGGGTAGGTTGGCTGTGCTGAGTGGTAAATATGCCATGTCTAGTTCCTACGCAGGTGGATCGTATTTGAATGGCTGTTGGCCAAAGTTGAAATCAACTACTGACTTTGATGCTCCTGATCCATTTGTAACAAACGGGAAATAATCATTGCTTGAACCGCCCGTTGACAAACTTAGATCAATGCTAAATGGCCCTTGACTCGTACCATTCTTAAAAAACTCTATGGTTGATCCATCAACATCAACAGCAACGCCAATGGTATCCCCTGCAGCAAATGAATCACCATAAGATGACTCTGAAGTATTAACGATTTTGGCTCCGTTGCTTCTGTAAACATATCTGGATTGGTTTCCAGTTGTTCGCTGAACAGATATTCCGATTCTGGGGCCACCTGATACGTCAGAAAACGTAGCTTCAAAAAAGAATTGACCAGAAGATGGAATTGCCATTGTGCCGTATGCGTGAGCCACGCTCGTAATCGGTGCGCCTAAATCAACATTTAAATTACCATCAGAAAGGGTAGCTTTAGTCCCATTGTCACGCACGGCAATCGGACTCATAGTGCAGAAGTTATTCGTAGGACTGTCTGCAACGGTATCGTTATGGTCTAGGTTGACTGGTTGCCAATCGTTGTCATTACCAGACTGATCTAACCAGAAGGCCGCTTCTCTTGTGTCTGCAAAGGCGGCATAGATGTATGTCTTGCCTGATTCGTTCAGGAAGTTACCATTAGAGCCACCCGTACACACTTTAAATCCATTGCTTTCAAAGTCTACAAAATTGGCTGTTGCACTGCTTTCTGCACTGCTATCTTGAGCTTGTAGTAAGAATGATCTTGGATTAGATGTATTTCTTGTTCCATCATAAATACCCCAACCGTCAATTCCATCAGATTCTTTAATCAACACAAAAGCGGGTTTAAACCCTGTCTCAATTAGTGCAGAAGGCGCAGAACCCGATCCACTGTAACTAGAAAACTTAGAGTAGCCAGTCTTCTCTGCCCAACAGTAGGCGATGTAGTCATATCCATTTTCTTGAACATAAGAATAGTTGCCAAGTGTGACGACAGAGTTTGTTGGACTTGTGTTGTTCCACCACTCATCACTTGTTATTGTCGAGCCTGTGCTATTCAATAGAACACCGCCAGTGTTTCCAATATCTTTATGGTACACGCCCCAGTTACGTCCTGTTGCGTTATTACGTCCTTTAAAGATCATGAAATCAGGAGCAGAGCTTAAGCCGTGTCCTATGGTGTCACCTTTTACTGTTGTGTCCTTACACTTATAGGATACGATACTAAAACCTGTTGTATCATTTGCTTTGACTCGTGTATCTACATCTCCATTAGTGTTGTAGTCAGTGATGTAGTCTGAGTAGCTTCCTGCAAATGCGGCGTAGATGTAAGTTGCATTTAAAGCGTTAATCGCAGAGTTTGTACCAAGAGTCATGCTGTCAGAATCAACAGTCACAGTACGTCCTGATGACTCGCCTTCAGATGATGCAGCATCTGCATACAAAGAGTTTGTCATGCCAAATGGATCACGACTTGAATCAAATATATACCAGTTTTCAGTAGAGCCAGGGTCAGTGCGTTTAATCATGACCCATCCTGCTCTAAAACCTAACGGAATATCTAAACTAGCACCTGTGCCAGTGTATGAGTCAAACTTCTGCTTGCCTGTTACATCGTGCCAACAGTAGGCGATGTAGTTGTTACTGCTAGATGACCACGCAAGATCATTGACTGAAGGCAATGTAATCGTGTCAGTATTAAATGTAATCGGATAGTTTCCGAAATCATCATCATTGGTGTTTAACTTCAACCGACCGCTAGAAATACTTGAATGGAACGTAGGCCAATCAGTTGAGCCAGTTGTTCTATTTTTAAGAATCACAAACCAACTTGAAGGGGCAGAGCCAAGTCCGTGACCAACAGTTGAACTAGCAGAGTCATCGCCAGTATAAGAAACAATACTAAACCCATTAGTCGTACTAGCCTTCACAGTCGATGTAATAGACCCGTCTGTGTTGCTTACAGGATCACCGTCTCCTGCGTCCCATGCCCATGCGACATATTTTTCACCAGATGTATTGGTAAAGGAGTAATTTCCTGCAAGGATAAATCCATCATTGGTAAAACTAGATACCCTGTTAGTTGTATCCTCAGCGTCCGTAGTGTTTGACTCAAGGTTATTTGGAAGTCCAACCACGCTGTTCATTAGCTGATGATTTTGTGCGCTATCCCTGTTTTTTATCCAGAGTAGATCGGGACGGAATGGCAAGCCCGATATGGTCTGAGTACCACCATTACCAGTGTACGTCACAGACGAATGACCAGTGACAGCGTTGTTAGCTCCTGCGTCCCAACCCCAACCAACGTAGGTTTGTCCTGATGTGTTTACATAATCATCGCCAACAGTGCCTTCATTTACAGTAAATCCGTCAGCGTCAGCAGACGAAACAAAGCCATAACTAGGGTCATTTGTACCTTCTGCGGCTGTGTTTTGAGACTGCAATCCTTTACCGTTACCGAACCCACGCACAGCATCAAACAAAATGTGCGAGTTACCACTGCTTCTTTGTTTAACCCAAACTAGATCAGGCTGAAACCCCATACCAGTAATAGATTGTTTGGTTGCTCCATCACCACGCCA
>Ga0208645_1001273_pt1 | contig 22558 bp, 28 predicted proteins | sample VirMetDEL_Sep_01_FD_184519 | JGI IMG/M metagenome (GOLD analysis project Ga0208645, IMG submission 184519) | Aqueous microbial communities from the Delaware River and Bay under freshwater to marine salinity gradient to study organic matter... | ecosystem: Environmental > Aquatic > Marine >... | reverse complement strand
AGTTACCTTAATAAGAGACTGGCAGATGAAAAAGATCAGAAAGAACAACTTCATCAAAGGTTACAATACAGTATTCACTGAAGGTAATTATCTAAAAGAGTTCAAAAAATCAGTGGATTCCATACCGGAAATGTACAAACCGTTCTTCCCTGAGTTCAATAAATCACTTGCAACTCCTGCAATTGAAATGCAGTTTGAGGAGTACTACAAGGACATGTTCATGTCATTTGACACCATGGTAAACATGATGGACATATTCATGAATGACATGATCCATAATCTTGTAACGCTGATGCCATTGAAAGGCTCGACATCAACTCTTACACAGGAAATAAGAAATCTTCTTGTAACAGATGTGGAATCAGGAAATGCATCATCAGCTCTGCAGCTTAAAAAGTTCAAAGAACAGCTACCTGACCTTGCAAAAGAGAATGCATTCATATCCAGACTTACTCCTATATTCAATGAAGAGGGAGGTGATAGGATATTGATGTATGATCAGCCTAAGGAGCCTACAGACATAGATGATGTAATAGATGGTTGGAGAGAACTTATGACGCATAATGACAGAAGAATAAGAAGCTTTGCAGACAGACTTGCAAAAACTGCAATAGTACAGTTCGGATTCAGAAACCATCCAGTAGGATTTACCAAATACATACCTTCCGAGTATACCTCAGAACTGGTACAGAATGCATATGATCAATACAGATCAATGGGTATTCAAAGTCAACGTCTGTTCAAGAACTATACATTCTTTGACAGTGTACTTGGTAACTACAACAACACTGACATACTTCCAAGAAAAGGAAGAGTGGCTCTTAAACTGGAGTATGCTCTTAAACCTGAGTATCTTGGAAAAGACAATGAAAAGAAACTTGAGGCTGATAGAGCTGCCGGTATGGATGTTTTCATTAAAAGATTGAAAGTTACAACTAAAACATATGACAATAACGGAGAGTTGATAGACAGAATGATGCCTATCTTTGGAGGGCCTGAAGGAGTTACATTCATACCTATGGAACAGTATGTCAAGCAATATGAGATGTTAAAAGGCAGAGGAGCTGTAAAACTCTTCACTGATACTACAAACAGAAAGATCCTTAAAGGTACAATGCATACTAAGATGAAGGGTAAAGCTGCATCAGAAAATCCATTGTTCGATAAGGCTCAGAACATAGCGCCTATAGTTGAAGATGCTGATGAGAATACCAGAGAACTTAAAGGAAAGGAGGCAGTGAAGGAGAAAAAAGATACTAACGGAACAGAAGATACTTGTAAATGAGTTGCTCAATAGTAAGAAACAGTAACAGCCAGATCATAGAGGGGGTCTTTGCTGATAACGGAAACTCCTCTAAACTGTATAAGGATCTTGTAGAAAAGACAGGGGATGCTGAAGTAGCATTGGACAAATGGTTACTTGCATATGTACCTTCATTCATAGATAAGTATGAAGGTGCCAGGGATGAGAACGGAGAGCCTGTGGTAGATGCCATACTGGAAGCAGATCCTGAAGGAGTTGAGCTTCAGGTCGAGGTACTGAAAAAACTTGTAAATCAGACAGCAGTCAAAACTCCTGAAGGTTACAAAGACATGGAAACCTCTACAGTAATAGCAAACCGTGTTTCAGATCTGGTAAAGAAATACCGTGATGAGATAGGAGCATACTCGAGCAGTGATACTACTGCAGCAGACATCGGTACAACTGTACACATGTTAGTGGAGAACATGTTCAAGCACTTTACCGGTATAAAGAAAATGTCCCATGCTGAAATGATATCTGAGGTTGAAAAGGCATTGGTATCTGCAGGTATAGATTCTAAGTGGGTAAAGAGCATTGACAATAAGACAATGCTTAATCTTGATAAAGGTGTGCGTGAGCTGTATGATAATATCATCAAGACCCAGGAAACAATAGATCCTGATAAAAAACCCATCATACTTACAGAGCATGTTGTGCATGACAAGTTCAAAGACCTTGCCGGTACAATAGATGCTGTCATAGTATACTCCAATGGTCAGGTGGGAATACTTGACTTCAAGACCATGTACACTTCAAAGTCCGCTCTTGATGAGGGTAGGAATGTGGTGAACAGTAGTAAGATCACTGAGTGGAACATTCAGTTGAGCAACTACAAGGAAATGCTAAAGAGTCAACTCGGTATTGAAGACCTTCGAGAGTCACGTATCATACCTATTGGAGTCGACTATAAGGTATTTGACAAAAAACAGAACAAGCTTGTCATTGCAGACAGAGTTAAAGCCATAAACATGGCAGGTACCATAGGTACAAGAACACTTGATCCTGTACCGGTTGCTGGAGAGGTCACTGGAAAGAAACTTACAGACAATGCCATCAAAAGATTGGAAGGTCAAAGAGCAAAGCTGTTGTCAGACTACAGATCCACTTCAAATAAAAAGTCACGTAAACTGATAGAGATCAAACTCAATCAGATAGATACTGCAATGCAGGCACTCAGACTCTATGATGATGTAAAGGATGTCACCAAGATGGCGTCCAATACCATTGAAGAGATCACAAAGAAAATGAATGTGATCAAAAAAGGGTCAAGATCATATCTTTCTGCCGGAGACATCAGAAACTACATCAACGAACTGCAGTTCTTTGGAGAGATAATAAAGGCAGTGGATCCTAACTCAGATGAGTTTGTAGCCTTAAAGGGTAAAACAGAGAAAGAGCTTAAAAAACTTCTGAAGTCTGGAGAGCTTCAAGGTATCCTTGATAAAAGTGAGGCCTTATACGTAGGAAGTCAGATCAATAATATGGTAAGCACTCTGGAAGGAATGTTGTTCGACCGTATGAATGAGGAGGCAGGAGACGAAATAGACCTGAGACATACAGGTAAGAAGCCTGGAGTAATGGGAAGGGCCTTCTTAGGAGTAGCTGAAGTGGATTCTCCAGTATTTCAGAGATTCACTCAACTGTTCACACAGGCAAGGGATGCTGCAGAGAACAATACCTTTGATGATATCAGAGAGATCCAGGAAAAACATGAGGCCTTAAAGGCATGGGCAAAGTCAAGTGGAAGGTCTTTGCAGGAAGTGTTCGACATGATGATAAATAAAAAGAACATGTCACTGGTAACGCCTGCAAGACAGGAGTTCTATGATGATAGGGAAAAGGCCAAAAAGAATAAGGATGTAAAATGGTTTGAGACCAATACTACATTCAACGAAAAGAAATATCAGGAGGCCAGAGATCAGGAGCTTGCCATCTACAATGATCCGGCTTTTGATGCTGCAGCCTTTTTCAATATGAGAAAGGGGTTCAAAGAAAGTGACGCTGACTTTAAAAAGAGACTTGATCAAAAGGTAAAGGATGCAAAAGAGACCTTTGAAAAACAGCATAACCCTAACAAAAATAAAAGTGCATATCTGACATCTGCATTCCTTCAACCTAATGTAGAGTCAGGACAATATGCATCAGAGTTGTACCGTCTTATGAATCAATCAGGGAATCAGGCCCTGAAAGATTATTATGAGATGTACACCGGTCTGAACGAGAAGTTTGACTCTCTTGTAGGTTCTGAGACAAAGATCAAAAGAAACTTCATTGCAAATGTATCTCAGTCAATGACCGATAAGATAATGGAGTTGGGACCGGTTGAAGGGGTAAAAGAGCTGTGGAATGCCTTTAAGTATGATCTGCAGATCCGTGAACAGGATGAAGTAGTAGGTAGGACAGATCCAGAAACCGGTGAAAGAAAAAGAAGTATACCTCTGTTGTATACTGATGAGATGAGAATAAAGTTATCTCCTAAAGAACAAAAGCAGATAGAATCAACTACCAGAATAAAACTGGAAGAGGAGTTCAAGCAAAAACAAAAAAGTATTACAAGTAGGGATTTTCAGAATGCATTGAAAACTGCAACTGACACTGCAATAGCTGCAGCAGAGTACAAGAAAGGAAGGAATGTAAAGTCAGTGGACCTGACGTCTTCATTGATACTTCTTACAAACTCAGTGCATAGATTTGCTGAGATGAAGAATATTGAAGAGGATGTACTCACATTAAGGGAAATACTCGTCAACGGAGATGTCAACGAAACTGTAGTAGATGAGTTCGGTCGTCCTATCAAGGATAAACTCATGGGAAAGATAGCTGAGCGTATAGGCATCAGTAACGATACAGTGGCTCTGTTCGATAGACATGTGGATTTCCTACTATATGGAAAGAAAGGATCCGATGTGGAATTTGCAGGAGTAGCAGGACAGAAACTACTTAATAAGTTCCATTCCTATCTATCTCTCAAAGCACTTGCACTTAACGTACCTCTGGGTTTTGCATCTTATCAGGGAGCAAAGGCAAACCTCAAATTCCTTGCAGGTGAAGGGCGTGTGTTCAATCAGGAAGATCTTAAATACGCTGACAGGATAATACCTATCATAAGATCTGCAGAGTTCACTGCAGAGGATGATATGACAGATGATAAGATAAAAGCTGCACATGCTGTTGCCTTTTTCAGACCATCTACAAGAAATCTTACATATGAGGAAGCTGAAAAGACCTCATCATCATGGGGCAAACAGTTCATGACCTGGAGAAATGCATTTGTGCTTCACAGACTTGGTGATGATGCCATTGACAACAAGATCCTCATATCTCTACTAAAAAGCCATGGTGTAGACAGTACCGGTAAAGTGGTAAGACGTGACAGGGCCAAAGGAGACTTCACATCCATCATGGACATGGAGTTCAAAAATGAAAAGGGAAAGCTGAGCATCATACACAATGGTAAGGACATATTCAAAGAGAATCCATCACTGTTCACTACTCTACGTAACCGTACAAGAAAGGTAGCATTCAATGTAAAAGGATCCATCTCTGAAGAGCAGAGAGCTGCAATGCAAGGAAACATTCTGTTTCAAATGGCAATGAAGTTCAGGACATGGATGCCTGGTATAGTGCAGTCAAGGTTTGGAGATATAAAATACGATGCAATACTTGATGACCTTGAAATAGGTAGATACAAAGTATTTTTAGGAATGATGTTCAAACAGGGAATAGCACCGGGACTTGAAAACCTGAAAAATGTAATGATATCCACCATGCCTCTCATGTTGGACTACTATCAAGGTAAATTAAAGGGAGAGTATGCTGAAAAGAAGTATCAGGAGTTCCTGGAAATAAACCCACAACTCAGAGGTAGATTCACAAAGCAGGATTTTATCCAGCTTATGGAAGATAAGATGAGGGGAGCTATAATAGAGGCCAGGATGGCCGCAGCTCTTGGTGCAATGGTATTGTTCCTATCAGCAGGACTAAATTGGGATGATCCTGATGAGAACAACATAATAACAAGAAATCTGTTCCTGATGCTGAAAAGAACATCTGTTGAACTTTCATTCCCACATTCTCCAAAATCTGTAGTAGAACTTGCAAAGTTTCCATTCCCGGTAATGTCCTTAATAAAGAGTATAGATAAAATAATATCCAATGGTGTAGATGAAACAAGAGACCTGCTATTAGGAGAAAACTCAAGAAGGGACACAACTCCTATGTTGTACTATACCTCTAAGCAGATACCACTGCTCAATCAGGTAATGAATGTAGCAGGACTGTTCAACCCATCGATCTACGAAACAGAGGAAACGATCACAGAACAATTGATAGAAGAAGTTCTAGCAAACTAAATAAAAAGGGGAGGCTTTTACACCTCCCCTCTTCTTCTGTCTAACGCCAAGTTTAAGGCACTTAGCAACCTATTTCTTCATCTGACCTTCCAGGTAATTTCTAATGATCACCAGGTTGTCAAGAGTAGCTTCACAATTCTCATCTGTTATTTCAGACCATCTACCGTCCTGAAGCATCTCTACGTCTTCTACAACGCAACTAAGAGCTTCCATGGCTTTATTGAGTTCTGCTTTATTATCCATCTTTTCTATCGCTGCTTTAAGATATTTAGCTGTATCACAGGTCTCTTCATAGGCTTCCTGTAACCAGTCTCTCAGGGTGTAGTCTTCCCTGTCAACTGTCACACCGTACTCTTCCAGACCTTTCTTATCAGACTCTATTAGGTCTTCAATTATCTTCTTGGTTATGTTGCTTGTCATTTCGTAAGGTTATCAGTTGACTTTTTGATCTGTTTCGTCAGTCTTTGACTTGACCTCATCTCTCCAAAAATACTCACACGTTCCTCCAAGTACAGGAGGTTTTGCGAAGTATGATTGGTAATCACTCGGCTTTGCAGTGTATCTGTAGCATATCTGCTTCAGTGGGCATTTCTCGCCCGAACACATCGTAATGTCTGGCATGGCTATTCTTCTTCTTTATCTTGCAGTTCATATGACTTCTCAATGATGGCCTGTTCGATTGATTCAATTGACCATCCTGCCACCATTGCAGCAGATACGAACAGGTCTATAAGGTCGTGAGTTGTAACGTCTATCGGTGCAGATACTAAATACTCACCGCTTTCATTCTTGATTGTTATCGTTGTGTTCATTCTTCCTGTTTTGTTACACTAAAATCCTTAGCCGTAAAATCACTTTGACCTTGCTGATAAATGGCTTCTCTTGCGTTCATAAGAACTCTAACATCCTCATAAAACTCATTAAACTCTTCTAAAGACTGATTTGAAAGCTGTTCAAGAACCCCTATCGCTTTAGTGTGCTTGTACCTTTCTCTGAATCTTTCAGATATATGGATCCACCTTTGGTGTATTTCTACTTGACGTTCATGCTCAACTGCTTCTTCTTGAGTTTCAAACACTCTACCAGTGCTTTCTACTTTATACCCTGTGATCTGTTTTATCATTCTTCTACGTCTTTACTTCTTTTCACTTTAGGTGCTTCACTTTTTGTGTACTTTAATTTGCGATTCGCGATTCGCGATTTCTCTAAGATACGTTCCATCTGTTTCATCTGTCTGCTCCAGTCAATGGTTGCTCGTTCTGCTGATTCTACCTTGCGGATGAACTGCTCTGCTTCGTCTCCTTCAAGTGTTGGGATATAGTTATTCATCTTTTTTTAATTTCTCTCTTATTTTCTGCATATACTCTTCACACTCATTCTGAAGCTCAATAGCTCTATCTATTAACCTTTTTCTGATTTCTTTTTGCTCTGGGTTTTCATCCGACAGGAACACCGTTACCTTCTGCGTTGAGCAGCTCAGTTTATGGAAGCCTACCTTGTGGCAGTACTCACATTTTATGTTCGTTGCTTTGCTCATTTTCAATATACCATTTCAATAGTTCGTTAAGCTTTATTGATACCTCCTTCTTGCACTGCTTCTTCTTCTTTCTCGGAAGCTTTGGAAGGTCTTTGGCGCAATCGCATACAAGCTCAAGCACCTCTACATCGATCTTTATCTTAGCCATCTTTATTTTGATCTATTTCTTCTAATTTCATTATAAATCTTCTACCATCTTTAGTAGTAATAACACCTTTGCTATCGATATCTTTTACAGTTTTGTAGATCTCTCTATGAGGGATATTTAAAGTTTTGCAAATAGCAGATCTATAATGATGACCTGCTTGTCCATTTAATTTCCAACTATTCATTTTATTGTTTTAGGTTAAAAGTTAAGAGCGGGTGGGCATATGTTACCACCATTATCACCGAGCTGATCCATGGAATTTACGGCTGTTTATACTCTGATCAAGAGTTTCGCTCCACTATTTTCTTACACTTCTCGTAGTCCTCAATGGACTCGTAATACTTCAGTAAAACATCTGGGTCTTCATGGTTCTCAGGCAGGTAGAACTCTTCCTGCTCTGCAAGTTCGTCATAAGTTGTCTCACCTATCAGTAAAAGATAGGCATTATGATAGGCCTCTTCCATTCTTTGTAAGATTTTCTGCAGCTTCTGTTATCCAACGCTCATAGTCTTCGTAGGTCTCATCCTCCTGAGGTACAGGAAATACGATGTGAAGGAGTTCATGTATGATACTCTCTTCATCAAGATCAACATCATGGTATATGATGGCGCTTTTCTGTCCAAAATCCCTGGCAATGCCAATGAAATAGGACTCATCATCATACTCTACCTGCTCCGGATCTATTCTTTCCAGAGTTATGTTCCAATCTTCCAGTCGGAGTATCTTCATCCACTCCTTCAACATCTCTTCCATTATTACAAATTTACAACTTCACATGAACCACCACTACACGCAAGCTCATTTGATAGATCAGTATTATCATCTATCTCAACAACCTTGGTCAGATCAACTTCAGAAAGAGCTGCATATCTTTTATTGAACTCTTCCTCAGTGATCTCCTCAAACGGTGCCTGTACATAAGTACCACCATCATAAGGAAGAACTGACAGACCATTGAAGGTGTCCTTGTTCTCCCACATCCATTCTACGATGCCTTCCCACTCATCAGGCTTTACTGATACAGTGGCAGATACATTATGCGTATTTGCTCCATGGATATGGCCTGATCTTACCCATTCTGTATTCCAACGCTGAACACGTTCCAGCATCTGCAAAGCTGTTTCATCCTCACGTAGAGTAGCTGTATCTGGAGCCTTCTGAGGTATCTCAATGACCGCAGAGTTAGGAATGAGCTTCATATCATCTACAAGCTCAGGATGATTGATTGCAAGATATTGGTACAATGCTTCATCTTTATTGCACTGCATACGTCTGATGTAATACTTTGAATGCCATGCATGGATACCGGAGCTTGTACCTACTACACATGAAGTGGTCCCTGAAGGCTTCACTGTAGTGATACGTGCAGCAGGATTGATACCTATTACCTGAGCAGTACTGTAATTGCTTTCTATTGCAACACCTGCAGCCTCTTTAAGATCTAAAGGATAAACAGCACCGTTACAGATACCTGTCATACCTACACCTACAAGAGCATCCTTCTCAGTTGTCTCTTTCCAGATAGGTCTGAGATAATGAAAGTCTGTGAATCCTGCCTGTAATGTACCGAAGAATGCAGCAGCTCTTGCACGATTATTTAGATCAAGCTGATCTGTTACATTACCTGCATTGATCTCTGTAAGGTTACAGAACTGAAATGGTCTCAATGCTATCTCACAACATGGATTGGTTCCCCAGTCCTTATCATTTGTAAGATATGTACCTGGCTCTCCTGATCCTGACTCCTCTATCTTCTTCCATAAATTCACAAAGAAATCCTTTGTAATCCTATGACGTAACAGTACAGCAGAGTTATTGGCACGTCCACGTTGAGGATTCTTTTCCCACCATGATCCGCTCTTACATGCTATCATCTCATCATCATCTGCAGAGAATAAAGAAATAAGTGCTGCCCGTCTGATACCTCCGGCAAGTACAGCATCTGCAATATGACAGATCATGTCATGTACTTCAATAGGTGTCAGCTTCTCACCATCCTCTTTACGCTCAAGCATAAGCTCAAGATTGAACAGACATTTCTTAAGCGGCTCAGGCCCAGGAGCTTTACCACCTGCAGTTACCAGTCTTGCACCTTTAGGTCTGATATCAGAGAAATCAAACACAGGCTTTGTCTTACGTAGTCCGAAGTAGGCTGCCATAAGATGACGCACTGCATCTGCCCATCCCTCAATGGAATCTCCTACAAGATACTTCTGCTTTTTCTTAGGCTTTACTATCTCTGGAAGGTTATTCACATGATCACGCTGTACAGAATATCCTACACCGGTACCACCAAGAAGCAGGAACATCGTCTCACTGAATGCACGGTAGTCATCAATAGGAAGATATGCACAGTTATATACCCTGGATTCTGACTTTTCAATGGCAGGTCCTGCAAATTGAGCACCTCTCATCGACATGAGTATCTTCTTGTCATATATGAACTTGGCATTCTCTTCTATTTCAGGAGTAAGGTTGGGGTACTTCTTCTTCATCATAATGATGTACCTATCAACTATCTCTTCCCACGTCTCTCTTCTTTCTTCGTTCGATAAGTACTTTGCGTACTTGTTAAAGACAACTATGTCACTTAGGATCTGATTACTTTTATCCATTTGAATTGTTTAGAGACAGAAAAGACGAGGGGTTACCTCGTCTTTAACTGCCACTGTTATTATAATTACTGAGTTACCTCTTCTCCTAAGAGTTCGTTGAAATCAGGTTCAACGTAATTGATGGACTTCATTACCTTATGATCTGATTCTCTCTTGATCACGTAGTAACGTCCGTTGTCCATTTCCTGAAAATAGCATTTGATCTTTTGACCCTGTTTGTTGGGATGCTCTCCGTTAAGGTATGCTGTAACTGTCTCTTCCGCCTCTTCCTTTGAACTGCAGAACTTTGACATGTTACTCTCATAGATCTTGGTCATCACATAATTGATGTCAAGTCCATGTACCATACTCATACGTAAGGTCACCCACACAAGATCTCCAAGAGCGTCAGCTATCTCTACGATATTCTGAGTATCCCTGTTAAGAGCCTGTCTGAGCTCTTCAAGTTCCTCTACGATCTGTTCGTAATGGGATCCCTGAACATTTGATTCAGGAAATCCAGGTTGATTCATCTTTGGAAGTCCTCCGATACGACTCCAGTTTGCAACTCTATTGATAAGAGTTGGTCTTTTGACCACATACTTGGGTCCACCTCTATTCATTTTAGTTAGTTATTGAATTAAAAATATACTGAGATCACAAATATAATGTTTTAAACAACATCATAGACCTCATCTGCAGGTGCAAACCAATCATAATCCGGAAATTGCATAGCAATTTGCAGTTTAAGACCTGCAGTGTCAGTAGCCAGTACGACCACTATTCTTGTTTCCAACCTCTTTTTATGGGTCAGTACTACTTTATACGCTTTCATGTAGATTCCAGTCTATAGGCTCTTTACCCTGTTCTTCCAATACTATATTGCATTTACTGAAGATACCACTTTTAAGAAAACCTCCTCTTCTACCATAGGCCTCTGCTGCAGGATGGGATGCCTTGAGTACGGGATTGCCGTTCAGACACTTCTCAAATGCAGCAGCTTTGGATCCTAAGAAGATGACAGGCACATCAGGATATTCCTTTGTGATGGCTGTCAACAGTCTTTCAGTAAAAGGTCTCCACATCTCTGTATGGGAACCTATCCGTCCTGCTTCAAGTGTAAAGGCAGTGTTCAACATGAGAACCCCTTGCCTGCACCATGGCTCAAGAGTATGATCAGGATCAAGCTGAAGGACACCGGTAGTGTTCTCAACCTCCTCCAGTATCATCTTCAGTGAAAAAGGAACTGTCTTGGATCTCTCAATGTCAACTCCAAAGGCCACACCTGTAGGCTGTCCATACTTAGGATATGGATCCTGTCCTACAAGTATCACCTTTAAGTTCTCAGGTTGAGTAAGTTCAAATGCCCGGAAGGTATCTTTCTTGGAAGGTATTACCAAGGTAGCTGCCCGTAACTTTGCAACTCTCATACCAAGATCTGACATATCAGCCATTATAGGCTTCATGATCCTATCCCATTGCTTGAGATCTGAAGATCCTGTATCTGGTTTTATATGTTTCCCTATCTTCATCTATTATGTGATATAGTTCGGCAGAATCAGGAAGATCCTCGCCTATTCTTTCTTCTACTTTGGCCTTTCTCTTATCTGTCCTGTACAGGATACCATAGACCTCATGGGTCTTTTTCATTGAATGAAAATCAAGTATCCTTACCTTATAGGCATCTGACATCTGAGAGTATTTGCCTTTTACAAACTTAAGGAAGTCATCCTCATATATCATAGGTACGTTGAACACGTACATGACAGAGAAATCATCGACCTCCAACCTGTCCACAAAGTCATCATGGTTCTTTATAATGGCCTCCAGTGCATTGAATGCATCAGTATAACCTTTACGTAAAAGAACATGAAGTCTCATGGTAGGTACATCTTCCATCCACAGAAATACATTCATGAAGTATGTGTCCCACATTACCTGAGACCTTGTATTGAATAACATCGGTGTCAGGAATATGGAAGAGTCAGACGTCTCCATGGAATACAGATAATAAAGGTTAGGTCCCTTCTTCTCTATACTCTCTATACGGAAGAGTCCGTCCTGGACAGGAATAATCCTGCCAGGAGCGTAACTCATACCGGAGTGACGTACTTCATGAATGGTCTTATCATCCTGCCGTATCTCTGCAGTATCATCTACTCTGATACTTACACAGGTAGGATCCTTTATTGTAACTGCAGTTGCTGTTTCCATGGTGCTGTACAGTTTAAAGGCATGTCATGATCGTGTGCATACACATTACGTGGATGTTGCCAAAGATCATTCTCATAGTGCCATGACAGATCTTCAAGAAGGGTTATCCAACCTCTATGATAGTTACCATACAGATCAGTATAACCGTAATCTCCTGCCCGCAGATCTGCATCAGATACAGTATATGTAAGAACTTCATTGCGTCCAGTAGTGCCTACTACAATGAACTTGAAGTTCTCAACAGTATAACCCTCAGAGATCTCATTGGCGAACAGCTCTTCAACTGCTGCAGTGTACATGGAGGACTGTAGATAATACTTGTACTTGATGAATGAAGATGCAAAATAATATACACTGCTTGAAGTTGTCTTCAGATCCACAGGGTATATCTTCTTCTCCGCATGATCTACAAGTACAATATCAAGAAGGGCCTTGCATGTTACTCCTGACTGCTCCCAGAATACCGGTACCTGAAACTTCAGCTCAAGATCAGGATGTGCATTTCTGATAAAGAATCTTCTGGCAGAGCTGTCTGTCAGACAGTTCGCCTTCATTCTGCTCATCATATCATACTCTTCCTGAGAAATACAGACCTTACCATCATTCTCACATCTTTCGTTGATGTAGTCACTGAAGGTCTCAAACTGAGTAAGTGCGGTCTTCTTATAGGAAGGCTTGTAGTCAGAGGCTTCAAACGCAAGATCTGCAACATCAACATCTCCAAAAGGATCTGCAAGTTTGATGTTTATTGCAGCCTCTACCATACCTACCATCATTCCTGTAGGAGGAGTTGCAGTCGATACATAGTATCTCTCATTCCATTCATCCGGTGTCTGGAACATCAGAGCGTCAAATGCACTCCCTATACGGAATGCATCTGATTCTACACTTTCTCTGGGTTCTTTCACATTCATGGGGTGATCATCAAAGTCACTGAGAAGTGACCTTGATATACCCTCTGCATTTCTGTACTCCTGTTCATTCATAGATTTCATTTATTAGTTGTTTTAAGTGTGTATTTACTTTACTGTTGAACTGTTCAAACTCGCCAAATCCCTTAGGGGCCTTGATCCTGTGATCGAACATGTCGTCAAATATACTCAGATCCTCAGAATACTCAAGTCTTTCAAAGGTCTTTTTCAATTTTCTCACATGTGGTCCGAAAGTATACTCCTCCTTTGTACCTTTTGTAAGGCATAGCGGATGAACATACAGTACTGAGTCATGCGGAACATTGATGACAGAGCTACCTATTGCAGCGTTGATGGCAACATCCTTCTTAATGGATATCCTGTTCGTAGTATTGTTCTTTATGAATAATCCGAACAGTGGGATAACAACATCATCCTTATGTCTGTACATGACCCCATCCTTAAGGAACAGAGTATCATCATAAGGAGCTCTACTGCTCATCATATAGTTGGCAACATCATTTCCCACATGATCATTTACAAGATCCATTATATCCTTACGTTTCTTTCCATAACTGTGTATGATCTTACAGCTTATGGAGCTTGACCCTTGAATAATGGCATCAAGAGGAATGAATCTAGCTGAAGTGTTGTACTTCATCTCAAACAGAGGTACTGAGTTTGAGAATCCATAGATATAACCATCAATCACTCTATGTTCTACAGGCCAACCTGTGACCGGCATGGACCGTATCACCTTCTTATTGCTTTTATTGTGTATTATTCTCATAACTCTACGGTTTCCATCATCATTGAAAGATCATACTTTATGAAGAAAGGCAACTCCCTGGTCGCATCAGATCCATGATCAATGCATATCCAATTGTTCAAAACAGCGACCATCTTACCTGCAAGCATGGCTGCAGTGTGAGAAGTTGCCTTGTAACTGCATGCAAGATCCGGTACAGAGGAATCATCATACAGATGTTCTTTATACCTCTCTGCATTCTTAGGGGTCACTGCAAATAACTGAAACGCCTCAGCATTCATCCTACCATCTATAAAGAGCTTAGGGTTGTCCTGCTTCTCCCAGTTGGCGAACATGTCCTGTCTGGCCTGCATGTTATCAAAACATGAGACCATGATGGGAGTAGCCTCAGATCCTGGAAGATATCTTTCAGTATTGTAAAACAGCCCAGGCTTATTACCGCACATCCTATCAACATGATCAGAGACAGCAGCCACCTTTGTTTTACCTATATCAGCTTCAGTGTAGAACTGACCTGCAAGATTGCTCTCCTCTACAATATCAGGATCCATCAGCATTACCTGATGATCTCCTGTACGCATCAGAAGGATCATGAACCATGATCCGATACCGCCCGCACCTCCTACAATAATAGGAGGGAGGGATTTACCGAACCATGGGCTGTCCTTGAATCTACCATAACGTGTATCATTCATTTTATATGATTTTATTATAAGTTACTGTAATTACATGGTCAATACTCCTATTTCTTCAAAAAGTGTATTTATCACTTCTTGTACGAACGGATGATCCTTGAGCTCTCTGTCTTCTGGAAAATAATCCGCCATCACGTTATAGATCTCATTACATCCTAAAACCACATCCTCTTCCTGAGTACCATAGACCTCTTGTAAAATAAGACCGATAGAATGCTCTATCTCAGTATCAATGATGGCCCGCTTTGTTTCTTCAGAAAAAGCTTCAAAGGGTTTCAACGCATTTATGATATTTTCCTTTGTAAACTCCTTACTTATCGGCAGACCTATCAACTTACGTACTGCAGTAAAGGCATTGATGCTGTACATATGCTCCGGATATTTATCAAACTCAGACTCCACTCCAGGCACATCAAAGATGGTCATCTGGTTAGGAGAGATATGATCCTCGAACGGAGTGTCCTTGTACAACTGTCTTGAACTCTGATATCCCTGTACCACAGGCTTTGACAGCTTGAACTGTCTTGCTGCAAGGTTGACAGGAATATCAAACTCCACCTTACCATCGAATGTAAGAATAGGTGGGTTCTCTATTTTAAATGCAGTTCCTGTCACTCCTATCTCAGCCTCCATGCCTATCTTGGTAACAAACAGGGTAGCATGGTTGACTATGAGGGACAGATAGTAATCATAGTACTTGGTATTGTCATACAGCTCAGACATGTCAGTTCCTGAGAAGTATGCTTTCATACCATGATGAGTGTGAATGAATCCACGTTTCATGTCTTCAGCTTCAGGAACCTCTTCAAAGAAATCAAGGAGTTCAAGATCAATGGAGCCTTCTGTATATGAAGAACTTCCTATGTCAAGAAGATAGATGTGTTTTGCACGTAGCACAAGATCATCTGTAAAGATGGATCCTGATACTTCTTCGTAGAACAGTACACCGCACCATTCCTTATTGTCATTCTTTGAATGAAGATACGCTATCTCATTCATCAGCGATGGGCTGATCATCAAGGTATAACCTTGGGGCATTTCAAAGTGTTTCATAGATTAAGATATTTATTTAAGAATGTTTCTAAATACTTGTAGGCCTTTTTTACATCTTCAGCCCCTGAACTCACATTGTCTCTGATGTGGGACAGTTCCTCCTCAGTAGGGATTATATGTTTTCTGTCAATTGTCACACCGTCAATGGTAAAGGGATTCAAAAGACCGAGATGATACTCTCCATCCTCTTCCCGAACAGATAAGTGTATCTTTTGCATGAGCTGTAACATACTATAAGAGGACATGTCTGTTCCCAGTCCATTGTCCACTAAAAGTCTCAGCAACCTCTCATCATCTCCTGACCGTATCTTTATTCTAGGAAGAATACCGTCAGACACATACTGATAGGAAAGATTACCATTCTCCAACATATCCTTTGCAATACTTGATATGTGACGTATGGTAGGGACCTTACTTTTTAAGAGATGTGACAATACATTGTTCAGGTCCAGTACAGTATCCAGTTTTACATGAGGTACTCCTGCTACTGATTCATTACGTACGAATGAGTTCACAAGACCGAATACAACATCCATGTCAACTTCTGTAGTATCCAAAGCAGCTTTCATAGGAGTATCACTTCCAAGACAGAATCTGTTAAAGTCATCAAGTCCGAATTTAGGAAGATGGGAGTGGGAATAATATCCCAGAAACTGAGTAAGATCGGTCTGTATACGCAGTCCCTGCATGTTTTCAAACATGACCTTATTGTCCCTGAGTATACTGTACTCCAACTTTACTACAAGATCCTGTATGTCTATACTGAGATCCAGCTCATTGGTAACTGTAAGCTCCGGAAACAGTATGTACACAAAATTGGAGGATACTTCCACATGATCAAAGAAATGCAGAGCACATTCTTTTATGGATCCGGCCGTGACGGCCTGTGTTATCACCATGGTATATTTATTTATAGTTAGTGAATAAGAAAAAGAAAGAGAGGCTTTCGCCTCTCTCTCCTTTCATTTTAAGCGCCTGCCTTCATACGGGAAGCGCTGGCAACGAGGGTGATATTCCCTGTAGGTAACGGTGTACTCAGATCATCCATCATCAGTCTTGCCTCCTTGGCAATTACTGACTGACCTGTAAAGTCAACTCCTGTTTCTGCAGAAAGTTCTGCCAAGGTTGTTGCATTAGACTGATAGCTCTGTACTCCGCTTCCTGTTTTTACTGTGATCGTTCTCATTTTCTTCAAATTTTTGTATGAGTTGTGAATAATATGTACTTAGTGTATAATGATCCTTTATCAACTGGATCACCATCTCATCCGGTTCAGGTACCATGATATTGAGTGAATACTCTGTCATCATGTCCTCCAGATAATTACGTGCCAGTGTAAAAGATGCATTCTTCCCGAGCCTTGACTCCAGATATTCCAGAACATCCCTATCAAGACCGAGGTTTGCTATTCTCAATGTATCCATTTAGAATCCTTACAAAATCCATCATATCGAGCATTACGAATCTGCCCTTCTCATAGAAGCGCTTACCTTTCTTCTCTGTCAACTTACTGAGTATGACATTGATCTTCCCCTCGTCCGGCATCTCTGCCAGTATCTCATCGTAATTTACCTTCTTTGATAAATTCTTACATTGGAAATTAAACTCACCTGTATGACATATGTCCACCTTGGCAGCATCTCTCGCCCTGCTCTCAGCCCTTGAGCTTACAGCATCAGGAAAGATATCCTTCAAGATGGCTATGCAATCCAGTTCCCATTTATTACCCCTTCTTCTATTGTTGTTCATTCAACAGTTCTTTTAACGTATTCTTGGTATACTCCTTGCCATGCAAAAATACATGATCTGAAAGATCTTTTGCCTCAGTAAGGAATATTTTCTCAAGATCATACTGTTCTGACAGTTGTGTTGCGGCCTTTATGCCAGCATCATCGTTATCATAGAGTATGACAATACGTTTGAATCTTTGTTTCATGTCCTCCATTATATCAGAAGGTATCGGACACGTCTCACTCTGCGGTGCCATTGCAGGATATCCGAACTCATAGCACAGCATCACGTCCTTGTATGATTTCTGAATGATCAGAATGTCGTGTGTGCGTGGTAACAGATCTATACCCTGTATCTTGACACCACCTGCTATGAACCTGTAATCCTCCTTGGTAGGTCTGTACACCTTGTACTCTCCACCGAGATCATAGGCATATGCAGGCTCTTCACATGTGAACCTCGTGTCGTTTATCCAGTAATATGAAATGGGGCTGACCCTGAACAGTTTCAGAGTCCTTTGTGTGATACCGTACTGATCCCAGAATGCCAGATCTCCTTTAGTATATTCCCTGCGTTTTATCTTCAGATCCCTCTTTATGGGATTCTTTCTCACATATGTGACGTCAGGTACTTCACCGGTATCAAGATCCTTTGTTATCTGTAACAGCAGTTCATCACGGTCCAGTTCAGGATATACATTGGAGACGAAGGATATAACATCCCCCGTCTCTCCCAATGCATAGTCATGATAATAGGTGTGATCATCCTTCACCCTTATTATGAATGAAGGATTCTTATCCTCTCTGAACGGAGAGGATGTCAACTCACCTATAGGAATGTCAGGAAAGTAGTGTCTGTATATCTGCAGCTCACTGTACTCCTCAAGGATATCTATCCTTAATGGTACTTCCGCATTCCTTGTCTGGAACATCTTACCAAGGTGCCTCTGTCTCAGGCTCTGGGATCACAGAGTCTGGAGTATCAGTGGTTTCCACTGGTTTAGGAACGTACTCCTTGAACTCAAGGGAGTTCTGGTAGTTACCTTTACACTGAGTGTAGTCATTGGCAAGTGCGTTCTCCCATGCCTTGGTAGACTTGGAAGCTGCTCTATCAAAGTGATGCATGTAAACATCCTGATAGGTCTTACCGTCTTCAGTGGTAATTACATTGAGTAACACCTTTACCTCATTGTCATCCTTGATCTGATCAAAGATCTCACGGATCTCACTCAGATCATTGGTGAACAACTTGGACACGTCCTCGAAGTAGCAAAGACCTCTGTTACCTGCTGCATCTGCATAAGGATTCACATTGGCCCAAGCTGCAATGAAGTTGATGAGCTGTCCCTCACCTACCTTGGAAGGACGTGCACCCTCTTTACCGAACCACTGCTGAAGAGCATCAATGCTTTCTACGAATGTTGTCTGTCCGTAGTTATTGATGTACTCTTTCTTATCACCGGCACGGGTATCACGATCACGGTTCTCCAACCAGAATCTTCTCTTTGCAAGAAGTCCTGTCTCCTCATGCTTGAGGAAGAAATCGATCACTACCTTGGCATGGCCTTCAGGTGTCACTGAGATGTACTCAGGTTCCTGTTGTGGATTGTATCCAAGATCAGTGAGCTCAGACATTGTAGGATTGATCGCTACTACTTTCATGTTAGCAATGCCGGTGTACAATTTTCTTGATCCACCTTCGTCATTTGATCTATTATCGATCTTCATTTTTATCAGTTTTACTGATTAGTTAAATATACTTCATCCCAGTGGGATACCAAATTACCATCAACCTCTTCACCGAGTATGATGCTTTTACCTTTAAGGTGTGCAGATCGGGATCCGCAGAGCACTTCCTCAGATGATGAGAAGTTGAGAATGGTCTTGTTCTTGTCCCGGTACAGGTATCCGATGGCATCTGCATCAGCACAGACAATGTTCTTGTTCTGTCCTGTAAGGTTGATGTCCTTTGCATTCACCTCTTTACCTTCCTTACCGAGCATCTTCTCCTTCAGGTGACCTATCAGGATTATACCCTTTGATGCACTCTTCTCTATCCGTGCTATCACCTTTGAAAAGGCCTCACGCAGATACAGATAACCTGCACCGTTAGGTAACTTTCTGACATCATCACCCTTGAAGTTCTTACCCATAGGTGTGTTCTTGTACAACTTGAGGGCAAGTGGAAGTACCATCTCCTCAAGTTTGGTCACCGTGTCTATGGCTATATAGTCATAGGGTTTTCCGGCTTCATCTATCTTGTCCATGATCTGACGGATCTCATCTACGCTGTTCGCCTTCAGTTTCATGGCATCAACGAAGTCAGAACCGTTCTCCAGATCAAGTATCAGACAGTTGCCCAACATTGATACAAGTGTGGTCTTCCCCATTTTGGGAGGTGCATATAGCACAAGCCTTCTAGGATTCACCTGGGTGGCCTTTACCTTCTCCCTTGGCAGGATAATTTCACTCATTAAGTGTTTCTATTAAATTGAAAACTCTACTCATCTGTACTTCATCTGATACATTGGGCAGTTCTACGAAGTCACCTACGCAACCGTCAAAGAACGTCCCTACTCTCAGATTTGAAGCCCCATACCTGTTCTTGAGAACTGAGATGGATCGATAGAAGTCCTGCATCTTACGGATATTGTAACCTCTGTGCTGAGGTATCTCATATCTGTTAGGTGCAAACAGTCCTATTACCATGTCCGCATCCCTCTGTGTCTTCTTATTGTCGGCCAGGCCGTCCAGTGACGGCTCCAACTTTGATTCCACAGAAGAACCTGATGTGGTATAGACCTGCTTCTCCTTATCAGAGGACTGCTGTTGCACCACAATAGGGGACATTCCGTAAGTATTCCTGAGATCGACAAGAAAGTTTGAAGAGAATCTGTTTATCGCATCCATCAATGATTCTCCCTTGCCGGGTTGAAGAAGTGATATGTGATCAAAGATCGGTACCACCAGCTCTTCAGGATCATTGGGAACGTAAACATCATTCTCCCATTTACCGTTCGTCTCAGCATAACTTTTCAACGCATGGTATATCTTCTCAGGACTTTTCAGTCTATCATAGATCACCAGACAGTTACGCTCCATCTCATCAAAATACTCCTTGAGCCCTCTTATCTGCTCAACAGTTTCCTCATCCAACACCTTCTCAGGATGCATGGAGTTCAGTACCTTGATATCCACCCTCTTATTGTACAGAGTATAAAGACGGTGGATGATAAGTGACTGCATGAATATCTCTCTATACTCCTCAAGGCAGAAGTAAAAGATCTTCAGTTTGATCCCACAATCGGGGTTCTCCCTGATGTAATCATACGCCCTTATCACATACAACAGCTTAGCAAGCTTTGACTTCCCCACACCACTTGATGCTGTGATTATGGTGTAGGTCTTTGGTTCAAGTCCCGGTACGAATTTTTGGAGTCTTGGTAGTTTGAAAGGTATACAGTTGACCTTTCCTGACAGAACCCTGTCACGGTTTCCAATTATTCGATCATACGCAGCATCATACGTCCTTTCCCCAGTCATCATCACTTCTTCCTGTTGTACCTTTGGCCAATAATTCCTCACATTCTGCTGCAAGCATCGATATTCCATCCTTTTCGATGAAATATGGTGCCAGCTTCATATGATTATAGGCCTCTCTTGCTTTTCTGTCCACATAGTTCTTGGTCGCCTGAAGGATGATCGCCTCATCATAATCAGGATACTTTCTTCTAAAGGATCTAAGCTTACTTTCACATGACTGTGCAGTACCTCTTACAAGATAACCTCCACTTCTCACACCTACAGGGAACAGGGCCTGATACTTCTTAGCGAACTCTTTGATGTTCTCTACACTTACTGCAGCATCAATGTCCACCTTAGGAGTAACAAATCCTTCTCTCGGTATCTTGAAAAGTTCTCTGGTCTTATCTGTCAGATAGGCCTGCCCATCATTTATCTCAATGTATCCACGTCTTACAAGTTTCTTACCGTCAACATTCAACAGTACTTTCTTCAGAGCATCCGTATCGGCCATGAGTCTGGCCAGATATACATACTCATCAGGTCTTATAAGATGTTCATCAAGAATCTCCGTATCGATTGTAATAATCATTCTACTACTTTACAAGGATCATAAATATACTATCCCTGTATCCCTTCTTCTACAATATACGGTCTGCCGTAAAGAATGTCCTGTACCTGCTCATAACTGAGACCGATACCGAACCTTTTCCTTAACAACAGTGGTAGTTGATCCTCCTGTATATCATCCATCTCTTCCCGCAGGATATCGATGAATGCCTGTATAAGATCAACATTCTCTATTTCAGCCTGGATACAAGATCCGTCACGTTCAAACAGGGAGTCATTCTTATGTTCACTCCCTCTGTCATCTTTGTGAACCATTTTTCTTCTTGTGTACCTACAGTTACCGGGATGATAACGGTACCGATGCGATTGCCATCCTTTCTCAATCGACCTACACGTTGAAGAAGATCTCTCTCCTTACTGTAGTACGACATGAGAATGACATTATCGATGCCTTTAAGATTGGCACCTTGTTTCAGCATCTTGAATGATGCTATCACATCTATGTCCCCGTTGTCAAACTTCTGCCTGATGCTTGAGTTCTCTGACTCACGCTGTTTGGCAGACTCTCCCTTCTTAGCTGATCTCACTACGTTAGGAGTTATCTGCTCCAGTGCATTGAGATCGTTGCCAAAGATAATGGTTTTACCATTAAGTTCTGCAAGTATCTGATTTATAGCTTCTACTTTTGAGGGAAGGGAATACAGAAGCTCAGCTCTTCTATTGGAGCTTATCCTGAACTCGACCTCTTTCTGAGATGGATTACGATAGAACATGGATCTTTTGAATCTCTTGTCCCAATACTCGTATGTCTTTGCCTCAGTGGTCATGAACGGTTTCTTCTTACTACCTCCAGGTATGATCTTTTTGGTACTGTCCAACTTATGGTGCAGTACATAGATATCAAGCGGTCTGGAAGTACCATCCTCCTGTCCCTCATCCAACGTGTATGAAAAGCATATGGGTGCAATGGTATTGAGCAGGTCCATCTTTGTGGTCTCTTCCCCATCTATGGTCACTTCATCGTCATCTATCGTAGCTGACAGTCCCATTATACGGTCATAACTGTTGTTATGATAATACTTTGAATATGCCGGAGATAGGGAATCATGTATCTCATCTGCAATTACAAGAGTGTGTTCCATACCTATCTTACGATAGGC
>Ga0208645_1001272_pt1 | contig 22593 bp, 15 predicted proteins | sample VirMetDEL_Sep_01_FD_184519 | JGI IMG/M metagenome (GOLD analysis project Ga0208645, IMG submission 184519) | Aqueous microbial communities from the Delaware River and Bay under freshwater to marine salinity gradient to study organic matter... | ecosystem: Environmental > Aquatic > Marine >... | reverse complement strand
GACACCAAGTTCCACACCGCCATCTCCGACCTGGAAGTGGAAAACCACGACGAGAAAGGCTCGCTGTGGAACCTGCGTTACCCGCTGGCTGACGGCAACAAGACCGCCGACGGCAAGGACTACCTGATCGTCGCCACCACCCGTCCGGAAACCATGCTCGGCGACAGCGCCGTGGCCGTGCACCCGGAAGACGAGCGCTACAAGGCGCTGATCGGCAGCTACGTCGAACTGCCGCTGCTGGGCCGCCGCATCCCGATCATCGCCGACGATTACTGCGACCCCGAGTTCGGCACCGGCTGCGTGAAGATCACCCCGGCGCACGACTTCAACGACTATGAAGTCGGCAAGCGCCACAACCTGCCGCTGATCAACATCTTCGACAAGAACGCCGCCGTGCTGGCCACTGCCCAGGTGTTCAACCTCGACGGCAGCGTCAACGAGCAGGTCGAAGCCAACATTCCGGCACAGTTCGCCGGCCTGGACCGCTTCGAGGCGCGCAAGCAGATCGTTGCCGCCTTCGACGCCGCCGGCCTGCTGGAGAAGATCGAAGACCACGCCCTGAAGGTGCCCAAGGGCGACCGTTCCGGCACCGTGATCGAGCCGTGGCTGACCGACCAGTGGTACGTCTCCACCAAGCCGCTGGCGGAGAAAGCCATCGCCGTGGTCGAGAGCGGTGAAATCCAGTTCGTACCCAAGCAGTACGAGAACATGTACTTCAGCTGGATGCGCGACATCCAGGACTGGTGCATCAGCCGTCAGCTGTGGTGGGGCCACCGCATCCCGGCCTGGTACGACGAAGCCGGTAACGTCTACGTCGGTCGCGACGAGGCGGAAGTGCGCGCCAAGCACAACCTCGGCGATGCTGCTCTGCGCCAGGACGAAGACGTGCTCGACACCTGGTTCAGCTCCGGCCTGTGGACCTTCTCCACCCTCGGCTGGCCGCAGCAGACTGACTTCCTCAAGACCTTCCACCCCACCGACGTGCTGGTCACCGGCTTCGACATCATCTTCTTCTGGGTCGCCCGGATGATCATGCTGTCGACCCACCTGACCGGGCAGATTCCGTTCAAGACCGTGTACGTGCACGGCCTGGTGCGCGATGGCCAGGGGCAGAAGATGTCCAAGTCCAAGGGCAACGTGCTCGATCCGCTGGATATCGTCGACGGCATCACCCTCGACGAGCTGCTGGAAAAACGCACCAGCGGCATGATGCAGCCCAAGCTGGCCGAGAAGATCGCCAAGCAGACCAAGGCCGAATTCCCGGACGGCATCGCCAGCTACGGCACCGACGCCCTGCGCTTCACCTTCTGCTCGCTGGCCACCACCGGCCGCGACGTGAAGTTCGACATGGGCCGCGTCGAGGGTTACCGCAACTTCTGCAACAAGCTGTGGAACGCCGCCAACTTCGTCATCGAGAACACCGATGGCCAGGACACCGGCATCAATGGCGAGGCAGTGGACCTGTCGCCGGTCGACCGCTGGATCATCTCCGCGCTGCAGCGCTGCGAGCAGGACGTGACCCGCCACCTCGACGCCTTCCGCTTCGACCTGGCCACCCAGGCACTCTACGAATTCGTCTGGGACGAGTACTGCGCCTGGTACCTGGAACTGGTCAAGCCGGTGCTGTGGGACGAGAACGCGCCGCTCGAGCGCCAGCGCGGCACCCGCCGCACCCTGGTGCGCGTGCTGGAAGTGATCCTGCGCCTGGCGCATCCGTTCATGCCGTTCATCAGCGAAGAAATCTGGCAGCGCATCAAGGGCCAGGCCGGTGTGCAGGGCGAGACCCTGATGCTGCAACCCTGGCCGGTGGCCAATGAGAGCCGCATCGACGCCGCCGCCGAAGGCGACATCGAGTGGGTCAAGCAGCTGATGCTCGGCGTACGCCAGATCCGTGGCGAGATGAAGATCTCCATGGCCAAGCGCATCGACATCATCGTCGCCAACGCCTCGGCCTCCGACCAGCGCCGCCTGGCCGACTTCGAACCGCTGCTGAACAAGCTGGCCAAGCTGGAATCGGTACGCGTGCTGGCCGCCGGTGAAGAAGCGCCGATGTCCGCCACCACCCTGGTCGGCGACATGGAAGTGCTGGTGCCGATGGCCGGGCTGATCGACAAGGACGCCGAACTGGCGCGCCTGGACAAGGAGATCGGCCGCCTGGAAGGTGAAGTCAAACGCGTCGGCGGCAAACTCGCCAACGAAGGCTTCGTCGCCAAGGCCCCGGCCGAAGTGCTGGAGAAGGAACGCGCCAAACTGACCGAGGCCGAGCAGGCCCTGGCCAAGATGGTCGAGCAGCGCGGCAAGATCGCCGCACTCTGATCATCCCGCAACACCCACAGACCCGCGCCCTGAAAGGCGCGGGTTTTGTTTTTTGTGGCAGGGGCGTCAGCCGCGAGCTTTAACAGCAAAGTCGCGGCTGAAGCCCCTCCCACGGTTAGTTTGATTGCCCGGTATACCCATGACAGCCCGCTCCCCTTCCCTTGCCGATGCGCTAATGCCTATCGGCGTGCTCGTCGTTCTCCTCAGTCTTTCCGTCTACCTGTTCGGCGATGGCTCCTCCAGCGGCCCGAACCAGATCGCCCTGATGAGCGCCGCCTTCGTCGCCGGCCTGGTCGGGCTGAAGAACGGCCTGCGCTGGAGCGAGATCGAGGAAGGCATACTCGCCGGCATCCACATGGCGATGAAGGCCAACCTGATCCTGCTCGCGGTCGGCGCGCTGATCGGCACCTGGATTCTCGCCGGCACCGTGCCGACCATGATCTGGCTCGGCCTGAAGCTGATCAGCGCCGAGTACTTCTATGTCACCAGTTGCCTGATCTGCGCGCTCACCGCGCTGTCCATCGGCAGCTCCTGGACGGTGGCCGGCACCCTCGGTATCGGCCTGATGGGCGTGGCCGCCGGCCTCGGCCTGGACCCGGCGATCACCGCCGGCGCGATCATTTCCGGTGCCTACTTCGGCGACAAGCTGTCGCCGCTGTCCGACACCACCAACCTGGCGCCAGCCGCCGCCGGCGCCGACCTGTTCGCGCATATCCGCAACATGTTGCGCACCACGGTGCCGGCGCTGCTGATTGCCCTGGCGATCTTCTTCACCCTCGGCCAGCAGGCCAGCACCGAACACAACACCGGGCGCATCAGCGAGGTCCTCGCCGCGCTGGAAGCCCAGTTCCGCCTGGGCTGGCACCTGCTGCTGCCGGTGGCCTTCCTGTTGCTGCTGGCGGTACGCCAATGGGCCGCCTTCCCGGCGATATTTCTCGCCGCCCTGCTCGGTGCGCTGTTCGCCATCGCCTTCCAGCCCGACGTGATGGCGCGGCTGGCCGATCCCTCGGCCGGGGCCCTGGCGCCATTGAAAACGGTATGGAGCGCACTGTTCGCCGGTTATGAATCGGCCAGCGGCAATGCCGAACTCGATGGTCTGTTGTCCAAAGGCGGCATGGCCAGCATGCTCACCACCGTCTGGCTGATTATCTGCGCCATGTGCTTTGGCGGCGTGCTGGAGCGCCTCGGCCTGCTGCAACGCCTGTTGCAGAGCGCGCTGCGCCTGGTGCGCAGCGACAGCGGCCTGGTCGCCAGTACCATCACCACCACCATCGGTACCAACGTCATCACCGCCGACCAGTACATCGCCCTGGTGCTGCCGGGTCGCATGTACCGCGCCGAATACGAGAAGCGCGGCCTGGCTCCGACCAGCCTGTCGCGCGCACTGGAAGACGGCGGCACCCTGACCTCGGTGCTGGTGCCCTGGAATACCTGCGGCGCCTACATGGCTGCCACGCTTGGCGTCGCCACCCTGAGCTATCTACCGTACTGCTTCTTCAACCTGATCATGCCGGTGCTGGCCATCAGCCTGGCCTACCTGCTGCCGCCACGCCGCACCAGCGCGGCACAGTAGCCCCTGCTCACCTGCGCGCGAGCGGCATGGATCGCCCTCGCAGCGCCGCTGCGGCATTAAGTCCTTTCCTTTTACAAGGTGTTTCAGGCATCTTCCCCCGCCTACCGACCTTCAATATCAACAGAAGAAAACAGGCGGACCCTCCATGTATGCGTTGATGGCACTCGTATTCGTCCTCGGTTACCTGTGCATTGCACTCGAACACCCGTTAAAGATCGACAAGGCAGCCTCCGCACTGCTCACCGCCGTAATTGCCTGGACCCTTCTGGTCCTCGGCGCAGACAGCATCCTGCCGTTGCTCGGCACCGGTACCGCAGGCTCGAGCACCAACACCCATCACGTGGTCGAGGAACTGCGCCACCACCTCGGCGAGATCTCCGAAATCCTGTTCTTCCTGATGGGCGCGATGACCATCGTCGAGCTGATCGATGCCCACGAAGGCTTCAAGGTGATCACCGACCGCATCCGCACCCACAAGCGCGTCCACCTGCTGTGGCTGGTGGGGCTGATCACCTTCTTCCTGTCCTCGGCACTGGACAACCTGGCCACCACCATCGTGATGATCTCGCTGCTGCGCAAGCTGATCGCCGACCAGCATGAGCGCTGGTTCTACGCCGGCATCGTGGTCGTCGCCGCCAACGCCGGCGGCGCCTGGTCGCCGATCGGTGACGTCACCACCACCATGCTGTGGATCGGCAACCAGGTCACTGCTACCGGCATCATCGTCAAGCTGTTCCTGCCCAGCCTGGTCTGCCTGCTGGTGCCGCTGCTGATCATGAGCTTTCGCCTCAAGGGCGAAGTGGCCGAACCGCGCATCAAGGAAAGCAACGAAAGCCGCCGTGATCCGACCACACCGTTCGAACGCAACCTGGTGTTCAGCCTGGGCCTGGGTGCACTGATCTTCGTACCGATCTTCAAGACCGTCACCCATCTGCCGCCGTACATGGGCATCCTCTTCGGTCTCAGCCTGCTGTGGATCACCACCGAGATCATCCACCGCAGCAAGAACAGCGAAGAGAAGGATCCGCTGTCGGTGGTCGGCGTGCTGCGCCGTATCGACATCACCAGCGTGCTGTTCTTCCTCGGCATCCTGCTCGCGGTTTCCGCGCTGTCCAGCGCCGGCCACCTGACTCAGGTGGCCACCCTGCTCAAGGACGGCCTGGGTAACGTCTACAGCATCGCCATCTCCATCGGCATGCTCTCGGCCGTGGTGGACAACGTGCCGATGGTCGCCGGGGCCATGAAGATGTACCCGCTGATCAGCCCCGAGGCCCTGGCGACGGCGGCCGCTGACGAGCTGCCATGGCTGCGCAGCTTCGTGGTCAATGGCAACTTCTGGGAAATGCTCGCCTATTGCGCCGGTACCGGCGGCAGCTGCCTGATCATCGGCTCGGCAGCGGGCGTTGCGGCCATGGGCATGGAGAAGATCAACTTCATCTGGTATCTGAAGAAGATCACCGGCCTGGCCTTCATCGGCTACCTGGCCGGCGCAGCCACCTACATCCTGATGTTCGCCGCCTGATCCACGCGGCGCTCGGCACCGTACAGGGAGTCACCATGCAGACGAGCAAGACCCGCACCAGCTTCTACCGCCGCCTTTACCTGGCCTGGCTGATCGACAGCGGCCAGGCGGTCAGCGTGCCGGCGCTGATGGACGCCACCGGCATGCCGCGGCGCACCGCCCAGGACACCCTCGCCGCCCTGGCCGAGCTGGACATCGATTGCCAGTTCGAACAGAACGAGGGTGAACGCAACAACGCCGGGCACTACCAGATTCGCGACTGGGGCCCGATCGACAAGCGCTGGATCGCCGCCAACCTGCAGCAGATCAAAACCACGCTCGGTTATCCCTGAGATAATCGCGCCCTAGCCAATAGGAAGCGCGATGAATCTGGATCTGCTCTGGGTGCTGGGCCTGCTGGCCGGCGCCATCACCCTCTTCGTCATCGGCAAGCCACGCATGGATGTGGTCGCCTTGCTGGTACTGGTTGCCCTGCCGCTGACCGGCGTGCTCGACCTGCAGCAGACTCTGGCCGGTTTCAGTGACGCCAACGTCATCCTGATCGCCGCGCTGTTCATCATCGGCGATGGCCTGGTGCGTACCGGCATCGCCTACCGCCTCGGTGACTGGCTGGTGGCCAAAGCTGGCAGCAGTGAAACGCGCCTGCTGATCCTGCTGATGCTGGCGGTGGCCGGCCTCGGTTCGGTGATGAGCTCCACCGGCGTGGTGGCGATCTTCATCCCCGTGGTGCTCGGCGTCGCCGCACGGCTGCGCATCACCCCGGCGCGTTTGATGATGCCACTGGCCTTCGCTGGGCTGATCAGCGGCATGCTCACCCTAGTTGCGACGCCGCCGAACCTGGTGGTGCATGCCGAGCTGCGCCGCGCCGGACTGGCTGGCTTCGATTTCTTCGCCTTCACCCCGATAGGCCTGGCCGTGCTGGTACTGGGCGTTGGCTACATGCTGATCGCACGGCGCTGGCTGGTGCGCAATGACGCCCATGGCAACGCCGAACCGCCGCGGCTGACCCTGGCCGATCTAGCCGAGCGCTATCGCCTCAGCGAGCGCGAGCGGCGCCTGCAAGTGCGCGCCGACTCGCCGCTGGTCAATCAGGTGCTCAACGAACTGCAGCTGCGCCGCGAGCATGGCATCAATGTCATCGCCGTCGAACGCCGCCAGCGCCTGCGCACCCTGCTGCTGATGGCCAGCGGCAATACCCTGCTGGAGCCGGGCGACATACTGCTGGTGGACATCGCCAGCCCCACCATCGGCCTAATTGGCAGCTACCAGGCCCTGGGCCTGGCGCCCATGCCGCTGCCGCATTCGTACTTCAGCCTGCACGCCCACGAACTGGGCCTGGCCGAAGTGGCGCTGCCACCGGAGTCGCAACTGCCGGGCAAGAGCATCCAGGAGCTGGGCTTTCGCTCGCGGCACAAGCTCAACGTGGTCGGCCTGCGCCGCCAGGGCCAGGCGCTGGAGGGCGTGCTGGTGGACGAAAAGCTCAAGGCCTCCGATACCCTGCTGGTAGCCGGCGCCTGGCGCGACATCCACCGCCTGCAGGGGCTGAATCGGGATTTCCTGGTGCTCAGTCTGCCGGCGGAAGTGGCCGAGGTGGCCCCTGCCGCACGCAAGGCGCCCTACGCACTGCTCAGCCTGGCGGTGATGGTGCTGCTGATGGTCAGCGGCCTGGTGCCCAACGTGCAGGCCGCGCTGATCGCCTGCCTGCTGATGGGCGCTTTCCGCTGCATCGACCTGGACAGCGCCTACCGCGCCATTCACTGGCCGACGCTGATCCTCATCGTCGGTATGCTGCCTTTCGCCCAGGCGCTGCAACAGACCGGTGGCGTCGAACTGGCGGTACAAGGACTGGTAGGTGGTCTGGGCGATGCCGGGCCGCGACTGATCCTCGCCAGTCTGTTCGTCCTGACCGCTGTGATCGGCCTGTTCATCTCCAACACCGCCACAGCGGTGCTGATGTCGCCGGTGGCCATTGCCACCGCGCAGGCGCTGGGTGCCTCGCCGCTGCCCTTCGCCATGACCGTGGCCCTGGCCGCCTCGGCCGCTTTCATGACACCGATCTCCTCACCGGTAAACACCCTGGTGCTCGGTCCGGGTCAGTATCGTTTCGGCGACTTCGTGCGTGTCGGCGTGCCCTTCACCCTGCTGGTGATGATCGTCAGCGTGGCGCTGGTACCGCTGCTCTTTCCGCTCTGAGGCGGCTCACGCCGCACCGCGGAAAAAGCGCCGCCCGGCGCGACGTAGCCAACCGCCCTCGGAGACATCGGCACTGAGTCGACGCAGGTTGTCATTGACGGCTTCGACATAGTTTCGATCGTCGCTGCGGATATGGCTGAACAGCCAGCGCCCCAGCAGCCCCTTGAGTTCGTCGGCGATATCCTCGCCACTGACGAAGCGCTGGCGGTAGTCCTCCACGCGCTTGATGAACAGGGCGTGCACCCGCTTGTGCGCCTTGGTGAAGACATAGCCAGCTTCCTCGAGCATCGCCTCCTCGAAGGCGAAATGCGAGACGGTGTAATCGATCAACTCGTCGATCACCGTGCCCACCCTGCTCCTGCTAGCGGCGTGCTGGGCATCGTCCAACTGATTGATCATGGCAACGATACGCTTGTGCTGATCATCGATGACCGCGATACCGGTGTCCAAGTCATCACTCCATTGCAGATATGCCACAGTGCCTCCAAGCTGCTGATCGAAAAGGCTGGCAGTCTAAGACGGCAGGCGAGCACCCCATTGACGTGGGTCAACGCGAGGCTGGCTGCTTTATGTCCACTCGCCATATTTCGTTAAACAGCGCACAGATGGCTTTGCCTTCATCTCGGGTTACTGTCGGCGCGCAAAGCGTGGGAAAATCCCGCGCCCGCCTGAGCAGATGACCACCATGCCCCAGCCGCCGAAACGCCCGCGCAAAACCGCCCCCGCTGCAGTGAAGAGCTCACCGGGCAAGGGCGAGCTGCACCCGCGCAATCGTCACCAGGGGCGTTACGACTTCCCGGCGCTGATCAAGGCTAGCCCCGAGTTGGGTGAATTCGTCATCACCAACCCCTACGGCAAGCCGAGCATCGACTTCGCCAACCCGGCAGCGGTCAAGGTATTCAACCGCGCACTGTTGGCGCAGTACTACGGCATTCGCCACTGGAACATCCCCAATGGCTACCTGTGCCCGCCGATTCCCGGGCGCGCCGACTACCTGCACAACCTTGCCGATCTGCTGGCGGCCGACAACGATGGGCAGATCCCCCAGGGAGCCAGGGTTCACGCGCTGGATATCGGTGTCGGCGCCAACTGCATCTACCCGCTGATCGGCCATTGCGAATATGGCTGGCACTTTCTCGGGGCCGATATCGCAGCCGCCGCGCTGGACTCGGCACGCGCCATCGTCGACGCCAACGCGCAACTGAGCGGCGCCATCGAGCTGCGCCATCAGCCTCATGCCGAGCAGATCTTCGCCGGCCTGCTGCACAGCGACGAGCGCTTCGACCTGACCTTGTGCAACCCGCCCTTCCATACCAGCGCCGCCGAAGCCAGCAGCGGCAGCACGCGCAAGTGGCGCAACCTCGGCAAGCTCGACCCGAAACGCAAGCTGCCGGTACTCAACTTCGGCGGCCAGGCCGCCGAACTCTGGTGCCCTGGTGGTGAGGCAGGATTTCTCAAGCGCATGGCCAGCGAAAGCGCGCAGGTGGCGAAGCAGGTACTGTGGTTCAGCAGCCTGGTCTCCAAAGGCAGCAATGTGGAGTTGCTACAGGGCTGGCTGGCCAGGGCCGGCGCTGCCGAGGTCCGCATCCTCGGTATGTCCCAGGGGCAGAAGCAGAGCCGCCTGGTAGCCTGGACCTTCCAGGATGCGCCAGCACGCAGCGCCTGGCGCGACAGTCGCTGGCGCTGAGCCAGCCGGCAGCCCCTTCTACCAGGGCAGCCAGCCACCCAGCGCCAGCCAGAGCCCGGCCACCGTCATGCTCAGCAGCGTCACCGGCACGCCGCTGCGCGCATAATCGACGAAACCCAGGCTGACGCCTTGGCGTTTCGCCGCTTCGGCGACGATCAGGTTGACCACGCTGCCGATCAGCAACAGGTTGCCGGCCAACGTCGACATGACCGCCAGGCCGATCAGCACCGAATGTGACAGATCGGGCATCAGCCCCAGCAGCAGCACCACGAAGGGCACGTTGCCGATCAGATTGCCCGCCACCAGTGCGGCCGTGGCCAGCGATACCACGCCCTGTGGCAACAGGCCCTGCTCGGCCAGCCAGGTGGCACCCTGCGCCAGTTGCGGTAGCTGCAGCGCGGCGCCGCTGACCAGGAACAGCCCCACGAACAACAGCAGCAGGTTCCAGTCCACCTTGTTCACATAGTCACGACTGTCCACGCGGCGCGAGACCATCACCAGCACCGCTACCAGCAGCGCCGACAGCTCGCGCGGCATCGCCGTGGCGAACAGCGCCAGCAATGCCAGACTGGCCAGCAGCGGCTTCAGATAGCTATGCGCACCATAGATATGCTCGACCGGTGTGTCGTCCACCGTCAGCGGCCTGGCCTCCCCCCAGCGTTGCCGCCACTGCAGCCAGATCACCGCGTAAACGATCGCCATCGCAGCCAGCGCAGGCGGCCCCGCCACGGCCACGTAGCCCCAGAAATCCAGGCCGCCGGCCTGGCCGATGAGAATGTTCTGCGGGTTGCCGATCAGGCTCGCGGCCGAACCGGCATTGCACGACAACGCCAGCGCCAACAGAAACGGCCGTGGCTCCAGGCCTCGCTGGTGCAGGCTGCGACACAGCAGTGGGGTCAGGGCGAAGGCGACGATATCGTTGACCAGCACCGCCGAGAGCACGCCACCCAGCAGCACCACGCCCAGTAACAGAACGGCTGGACGCTCGGCATGCTCGGTGAGGTAGCGGTTGAGCCAGGCATAGACCCCGGAAAAATCGAACTGCGCGGAGATCAGCATCAGCGCCAACAGCAACAACAATGCGCCCGGGTCCAGATGATGGGCAGCCTCTTCCATGCCCAACGCCCCGCTGACCAGCAACAGCACCGCGGCGCAGCAGGCGATCCAGCTGCGGTCGATGCGCAGGCCGCGAATGCCGCCGGCAGCCATACCGAGATAAGTGAAGGCAAACAAGCCGATGGTCAGCCACGAGGCGAAGGTCATGCAGAAACATCCAAGGATGAGACAGGCGCCAGCACTCTAGCCGTAGATCACACGCGGCGAAATCCTTGTTCGCGTGTCGTGGCTAAAGCCTCTCCCACACGGGACGCCCTGGCCTGGAATGCGGGAGGGGCTTGAGCCGCGACAGCTTCAGCGAATAAAGCCCTTGCTGACCTCGCGAAATACCTCCGTGCCGGCCTGCTCCAGCCACTCGAAGGCGACCATCTCACGCGAGACGATCACCGCCCCGGCCCGCTCCATGCGCGCCAGGCCCAGTGCCTTGTCGCGCGCTCGGCGCGAGCCCACCGCCTCGTCGACCACGAACACCTCGCGCCCGGCGGCCAGCAGGCCGAGCACCGTCTGCAGGACGCAGACGTGGGTTTCGGTACCGCAGACGATGAACTGCTGGCGCTCGCCACCGGGTAAGTCGAACACACCGGCCCCGGCGGTTGCCGAGAAATGAATCTTCTCCCGCAGCCCCTCGCCCGGCAGCAGCTCATGCAGGCTCGGCTCGGTATAACCCAGCCCCTTGGGGTACTGCTCGGTCGCGATCACCGGCACGTGCAGACGCTGCGCCACCTGCACCAGCCAGGCGGCCTGCTCGACCACTGCCGCGCCGCCGTCGATGGCCGGCAGCAGCCGTTCCTGCAGGTCGATCACCAGCAGGGTGGAATCCTTCGCTCGCATCAGCATCGCTACGCTCCTTCCTTCACCGCAAAACGCGCGTCGAGCCGGCTGTAACCCAGGCCGACACCCTTGTGCACCCGCAACTGCACGGGAATACGCTCCTTCATCGCCTCGACGTGACTGATCACACCGATGGTCTTGCCGCTGGCGTTGAGGTTGTCCAGGGCATCGAGCGCCACCTCCAGCGTCTCGCCGTCCAGGGTGCCAAAACCCTCGTCGAGAAACAGCGAGTCGATGCTGGTCTTGTGGCTGACCAGGTCCGACAGCGCCAATGCCAGCGCCAGGCTGACCAGGAAGCTCTCGCCGCCAGACAGCGTGCGGCAGTCGCGCGCCACGTCAGCCTGCCAGGTGTCACACACCTCCAGTTCGAGCTCACCGCTGCTCTTGCGCGCCAATTGGTAGCGACCATGCAGGCGTGCCAATTGGCGGTTGGCCAGGTGGATCAGATGGTCGAGGGTCAGGCCCTGGGCGAACTTGCGGAACTTGGCGCCGTCGGCCGAGCCGATCAGGCCGTTGAGCTGTTGCCACAAGGCCTGCTCAACGGCCTGCGCCTCGATCTCGGCAAACAGCGCCTGCTGGCTGCTACGCCGCGCCTCATCGGCCTGCAGTTGGCCACGCAGCTCGCCAAGGCGTTCGCTGCAGGTGCGCAAGCGCGCCTGCACGGCCAGCAGTTGCTCATCCAGTTCGGCCAGGCTCAATGTGCTCAGCGCCTGCACGTGCAATTGCTGCCAGTGCGCCTCGGCAGCGGCAAGCAAGGTGCCGGCCTCACTCTGCGCCTGCTGCAGGCGCGCCTGCAGGGCGCTCAGGCGTTCGCGTTCGGCGTCATCGAGGCGCGCCGCGAGAAATGCCGCCTCATCGGCGAAGGGGCTGGCCGTCAGCGCCTGCAACCAGTGCCCGCCAGTCTCGTCCAGCCGCGCCTGCGTCTGCGCCAGTTGCGCCTGCAAGCTCTGCTCACGCCCCTGCAGTTCGGCACCTTCGCGCTGCACCGCTGCCAGACGGCTGAGCGCTGTGTCCAGCGCCTGCGCCGGTTGCGCCTCCTGGTCCGGCTCGGCCAGCGGCGCACTGCCGGCAGCCTGCCAGCGCTGCAGCCAATGTTCGGCCTGAGCCTGAGCTTCGCCAAGCAGGCGCTGAGCCTCACGCTGCTGCTCCTGTAGCTGCTGCGCCTGACTCAGGTCCTGCTGCCAGCTCTGCCACGCATTCTGCTGCGCGGTCAGCCAGGCTTGTCCATCAGCCGGCAACGCCTCGGAAAAACCATCCAGCGCCGCCAACAGCGCCTGTTCCTGAGCCTGTTGCGTGTGCACCAATGCATCCAGTTGCTGCTGCTGATCGGCCTGCTGCGTCTGCAGCGTGCGACGCTCGCCCTGCGCCTGCAGGTGGCGTTTTTCCAGCGCCTCCAGCGCCTGCCTGGCCGCTTCACGGGCCACGCGCGCCTGGTCGAGTACGCGCTGCTGGCTGTCCAGCGCGGTCTGCCGCGCCTGCAGCTCGGCCAGCTGCGTTTCGTGTATCTGCTGCTGCTCGCGCACCGCGGCCGCGTCAGCCAGCTCGAACGCCTGCTCGGCTTGCAGCTGCTGCCACTGCACATCACGTTGCGCCAAATGCTCGCGGGCCTGATCGAGCTGCAATTGCTGCTGCTCGATCTGCGCACTGAGCTTGGCCTGCGCCTCACCCAGGCTGGAACCCTCGTTTTTCAGGCGCTCCAGTTCTTCACGGGCCAGTTGCAGCGCCTGCTGCGTCGCCGGGACATTCAGCGCCTGATATTCGCTGATCGCCGGATGCTCGTGAGAGCCGCACAGCGGGCAGGCGTCACCGGCCTGCAGCTGCAGGCGATAGACGTCCAGCGCCTGGATGCGCTGCTCCTGTTCGAGCAGTTTCTCCTTGTCGGCGATCTGTTCGCGCAGCGTCTTGTAGCGCTCGCGCAGCGCGACGATCTGTTCGTTGCGCTCGGTATGCAGCTGTTGCTGGCGGACCAGCTGCGGCTGCAGCGTGGCGATCTGCGCCAGCAGTTGCGCGCGCGCATCGGCCAGCTGCTGCAGGCGCTCCAGCCCACGCAGACGCTGCTGCAGCGCTTGCCAACGCTGGCGCAAGCCGGCCTCACCGCCCTCGCCCAGCAGCGCCTGCAGAGCCTGTTGTTGCTGGGCCTCGGCGGCCTGAGCGGCAGCGAGCTTTTCGCCTGCACCGTGGGTCTGGCGTTCGAGTTCGACGACCTCGTCCTGTACGCGCTGCAGCTGCTGCGCAGTGTTCTGCAGTCGCATCTGCAGGCCGTGCTGCTCGGCCTGCAACTGGCTGCGCCGGTCGAACTGCGCCCTCCAGCCTCCCAGCAGTTCCCCCAGCTGTGCTCGCTGCGGCGCTTGATCGAGTTGCGCCTGCACACGCTGATGCTGCACAGCCAAATGTTGCAGCTGGGCCTGCCGCTGCAGCAGCGCCTGCCCGGCATAGCGGCTGGCCAGCCACAGCTGCTGACTCTCGGCCTCGGCATTGCTCTGCAGTTGCTGCTGCAGGGCCTGCAGGCTGACGTCGGCCTGCAGGTGATCACGCTGCGCCTGCTGCATGCTCTGATACAACGGCTGCAAACGCGCGGCCGGCTCACTGGCAGCCAGGCGCTGCAAGTCAGCCGCTGCGGCGGCGGCCGTCTGCTGCGCCTGGTGCAAAGCCTGACGCGCCTGCTGCTGTTGCTGCTCGGCTTGCTGAAGGTCCTCGCGCCAACGGCGCTGCGCCAGCCATTGCTGCTGGCTGGCGAGCAGCGGCGCTTCCTCGTTACGCAGGCGCTCGGTCTCGGCCTGCAGCTCGGCGCGCTGCGCCTCGTCCAGCAGCTCCATGCCCAGGGCACGACTTTTCAGCAGATTCAGCGCCTGCTCGGCGGCCTTGGTGCGCTCGTAAACCTGCTGGGAAATCTGCCCATACACCTCGGTGCCGGTCAGCTCTTCGAGCAGTTCGGCGCGCTGGTTGGCGTTGGCTTCGAGAAATGCGGCAAAACCGCCCTGGGCCAGCAACATGGACTTGGTGAAACGCTCGAAGTCCAGACCGGTCAGTTCGGCAGTCAGGCTTTCCTTCTCGCGGATCTTGTCGGTGAGGATTTCGCCGCCTTCGATCCGCGCCAGCTCGACCTTGGGCGCCTGCAAAGCACCGTCGACCTTGTCTCGCGCGCGGCGCTGGCTCCAGAAGGCACGATAGCCCTGCCCTTTCACCTCAAACTCGACCTCGGCCAGGCAATCGGCGGTATGCCGGGTCATCAGCTCGTTGCCGCTGGCCGACAGCGTGCTCATGCGCGGCGTGCGGTGATACAGGGCCAGGCAGATGGCGTCGAGCAATGTGGTCTTGCCCGCGCCGGTCGGCCCGGTGATGGCGAACAGGCCGCTACCGGCGAAGGGCTCGGCGGCGAAGTCGATCTTCCATTCGCCCTTGAGGGAATTGAGGTTCTTGAGGCGCAGGCTGAGGATTTTCATGCACAGGTCGTAAGCCGATGAAGGCCGTCATTCTGGCATTGTCCGCCGCGCCTTGCAGGCTCAGTCGCGGCAATAGCCCTCACCGCTGCGCACGGTCAGGCAGTTGCGCTTGCCCTGCAGCCATTTCATGCCGGTGGCTTCGCCGTCGGTGGCACGGATGCTCTCCACCACACCGTCGCGCACGAATACGATCTTCGCCCCCTGCGCACGCCCGACGAAACGCCGTGGACCATCGAGGTTGGCGATGGTCAGGCGGTAATCGGCAGGCGAGCCGGTGATGTCCAGGTAGGTGCCCTCCGGCCCATTCCAGCGCCCCAGCCACTGCTCGGTCACCTTGGCGTCGTGCGCGCCGGAGGATTTGGCGCAGCCGGCCAGCAACGCTACGGCCACAGCCACGAGAATAAACGGTGCAGTTACTTGCATGACGCTCTCCACTGGAAGGGGTGTAACGATTTCGACCGATACCGTTCATAGCCGGTTCAGGCCTGCTCTCACAGTATCGCGATACGGTCGCGGCCACCGGCCTTGGCGCAGTACATCGCCTGGTCCGCACGCTCCATCAGGCTGTCCAGGCTCTCCCCCGGACGATATTCGGCGATGCCGAAGCTGGCGCTCTTGCGTTGCACGCGGTCGAAGGTGAAGCCGTTGATGCGCTGCTGCAGAGCCTGCATCGCCTGCTCAGCGTGGGCCGCATCGATCTCCGGCAGGATGATGAGAAACTCCTCGCCACCGAGCCGCCCGACCTTGTCCACCACACGCACGCCATCGCGCAGCAGGCCGGCGAACTGACGCAGCACACTGTCGCCCACGGCATGGCCATGGGTGTCATTGACGCTCTTGAAGTGATCGATGTCGATCAGCACCACCGAGAACGGCGTGCCGTAGCGATTGGCCCGAGCGCCCTCCTCGACCAGAAAATGCAGGGTGCGCGAGCGATTCCACAGCCCGGTCAGGCTGTCGATGCTGGCGCTCAGGGCCAGGCTGTCCTGATGCAGGAACATGCGTTTGTGCGCCTTCTCCAGCAGAAAGGCGCTGAGCAGTCCGAAGGAGAACGACGCCAGGATCCAGATCAGATGCAGGCGCTGCATGCCGGGCATCAGCGACTGCTCCAGAGTGACCAGCAGGATCGCCGTGAGAGAAACCAGAGACGTCAGCATCGCGCGCTTGAGCGTCAGCCCGGATACGGCGAAGGTCCACATCAGGTTGAGGTAGATTTCCGGCGCGTAAAAGGCAAAGCGCGGCGAGCCGAAGTTGAAGTAGAGATTGGCCACTACCGAGATGATTGGAGCGGCCGACAGCAAACCCAGCATCAAGGGCTGCTGCCTTGGCTGGAAGCTAAGCAGCCCGATCGCCAGCAGCAGCCCCGGCACCAGCAACGCATGAACGATCAACCGCGCGAAAGGCTGGTCGGCCTCGACATTCTGTTCGATGGCGGCATAGATCAGGTAAAGCCCGGTAGTAAGAAACGCCACGTAGCGGATCTGTGCAATCTTCGCCTGCAAATACCAGCAGGCGAAGGCTTGCCGAGTCGCTTCGGGCACTCCATGCAAAGGGTCAAGCGCTCGCAGCAAGGCATTGAACAACGGCACTTTCACTCCCCTGTCGAAAAGCCACTATTCCACAGCATAGAACGCTATTCGCGCCCGATGCGATGCGGATCGCCACCCTGGCCCTGCTTCACAGCACGGCAGCGAGATTGCTCCGCGCCTGCGCCTCGTAACGCGCTCTGAAATGATCCGTACTGTAGAGAGTCGGTCGTGCAAGAAATGACTTGAGCACAGAGCGCCGCTTCATTCGGTACACGAAGCCCGGCACCCAGGCGTACTCGGCACGTACCTGGGCGTCGTACTCGGCGAAACGTTCTGGCGCAGCCCCGAGAATCGCCAGGTCTATATCCACCAGTAACTGCTCATCCGGCTCGCTGGGCGTCGCGTCATGCCGGGTGACCATGATCAGTTGCTCGACCCGCGCCAACGTCACCTGGCTGGCCTGACAGCTCGCAAGCACCCGGCACGCCCAATCCGCGCTCTGGCGCTCGTTGTCCTTGCCGCGCACGTCGTAGACGGCGTCATGGAACCAGAGCGCGATGGCCACCTCCCCCGGTCGCTGCGTCAAATGCCGTGACTGCTCGAAATGCATCAGGCATTCGCGCAGATGCTGCAGCGAGTGATAGTGCCGCTGCGGTTGCTCGTAGGCACCAACGAGCTGCTCGAACAGACCTGCCGGAGGCTGTAGGTCGAGATCTGACCAGGCGTTAACCCAGGATGTTTCGAGGATGATCATGCTCAATTGCCTGACACTGGAGTTAAGCCACTGGCGAATGGTATCGGCGTCGATGAGAGATTAGCCCGCCTTATTGCGAAGCGGGCATACAACCGCCCTCCCTCATATCGGACGGACCACAAGCGTCACCACTCAGTACATCCAAGCTGGTGAAGACACCGCCTTATTGGCGTGCCTACAAAGAGCAACTGGCCAACAAACTGGTACACGGATCTGCTGGGCGGAGTGCTGCCATGAGCGGCGCTTCAATGGCAATTGGCAGAGCACAAAGCCCGCCTGACGGCGGGGGTAATCAGGAAGGGGTGATGGTTTTCTTGTGGTTGTGGTGAGCAGCAGCACTGTCGGAACAGGCGAGTCCTGCAGCGGAATAAGGCCGATAACAATGATGATCCCCGTGATCGATTGAACGCTTGGCCCCCGCTGCGCGAACTACAGAATGGCCAGGGCAGAAAAGCCCTCAACAGGCCGGATATACGAATGCAACCGCGCTGACGACAGGTGCAAAAGCAAAGCTTTGCTCACTACTTGTGGGGAGAGTCCATATACGACTTGTTAGGTTTCATTGCATACCACGTTTTGAACCAATATGTTTTGCACCGATATCTATTAAGAAAAATGCTGAGATAGGTAGCGATAGCCAAAATAGGATTGGACTCCAGAATATACCGAAGCCTAGCCAGGGTAATAGATCAACGCCACCAGCTGAGCATGGGGCGAGATTCTTAATGTTGCCTTGGCAATTGAAGTAGTGATAGGAAAAAACGCCCAGTTTCCAGAAGGTAAAAAGCAGAACTGGAGGAGTCACTGCCAATGTGTATTTAGTCATCCATGTCATGTTGAAACCTAACAGTGATTAGATGGAAGGCGGTACTAATCCGATAGTAGAGCCTTCCATCTAACTCCGCACCATCGTCAATCCCGCCACAAAGTAAATCTAATTAAATCAATACTTTACTGCCGCACCACTGCCCCGGCAACGTATTCGCTTGACTTCCTCTTTTTGCTCTACCATTACTACTGTACAAAAACACAGCCAAGGAGTCGACCATGGAAACCTCCAGCAAACCTCGCCTGCCAGAGCGGCACCGCAGGATGGGTAGAGCAACGTGAAACCCATCGAATCTCCCTCTGGGTTTTGCTGTGCTCTACCCAGGCTACTGGCTAAATGTTGAGTCCAAAGCGTTGTCAGAGGGAGTTCGAAGATTGAAGGGCTAATCAACCATTCGGCAAACGTAACGAACTTCTTCAAGCAACCGACCACCCAGCTCAAACTGCTGCGGAGGCAGGTTATCGGCTACAAAACCGATTGATCGGTAGAAACGAATAGCCCGTTTGTTCTCTGTTAAAACCCATAGGCTGCATGTGTTGTAGCCTCGTTCAGATAAGATGCCTCGAACCCGCTGCCACAATTGGCGACCAACACCTCTAGACCAGCTAATCGGTGCGACGTAGATAGCCCATATCTCCGCCTGACAGGTCTGTGCAGACTGGTCTCTGCAATTGCCAAACGCCACCCAACCGAGTACATCGCTGCCGTCCTTGGCGACAAGTAGTTCCGGTTGCCCGGATTCGACGGCTTTCCTCCATATCGCCTCACGCTGCTCGATCGACAGTGCGGATAGGTAATCTGCGGGAAGTATTCGGCCGTAGGCAGAACGCCAAGCTTCAACGTGAATCTCAGCTATTGCACGAGTATCAGAAAGGGTGGCGCGCTCGATGTTCATTGACACCTAAGGACAGTGGTTCGATGGTGAACGGCGCCCATCCGGCATATAGCGCCCCTCATAGTGATGCTGCCTGCATATGAGTTCGCTCGAACAATATTCCCCGGATTGCATCCGGGCTACGGGGCCTGGCCGCTAGGCCTTGGGTAATGCCTCCAACACCTGCCGATACAGCCCCTGCAAGCGCTGGGCATCCTCTTCTTCCAGCGTTTCCTGCTGCAGGCGCCGGGCGAATACGTCTTCCACGCTCAGCTCGTCCAGCGTTTCCCGTGCTTCGCTGGCCAGGCTAGCCATGGCGTTACCACGTTCGCGGCGGATGCGCAGCACTTCCACGGGGTGCCCTTCGCACAGAGTGTTGATGCGGCTTTGCAGATCGCTGAGATAGTCGTCGCTGCTCACCTGCACTTCCAACCAGACAGGCCGTTCGGGCGTGCCCTGGCTGGCGATGCCTGCGATGGCATCGGCCAGTTCCTTGAGCGAACCGCGCAGGCTGGCCATGGGCTGGAACACCGGCACGGCCAGCGGCGTGATCGATTGCAACGCACTATCAGCGAACTCCAGCAGCAGCACCTCCTTCTGCTGGCGCGCTTCGTCGAAGGACAGGGCAATGGGCGAGCCGCTGTAGCGGATGTGCTCCAGGCCGCCGACCTTCTGCGGGCGATGGATATGACCCAGGGCGATGTAATCGGCTGGGGGGAAGGCACTAGTGGGGAAGGCTTCCAGGCTGCCGACGTAGATTTCCCGTACCGATTCGCTGGCACTGGCACCGACGGTGGTCAGGTGGCCGGTGGCGATGATCGGCAGCGCCTGCCCGATCTCGTTGCGCCGCTCCAGCGCCAGCGCGTGCAGGGCCTGGTAATGCTCGGCGATGGCCTGTTGCAATGATTGCTGTTTGTCCTGCGCGCTCTGCCCGGCCTGACTGGCCAGCACGTCACGCGGACGAATGAAGGGGATGGCGCAGAGGATGGCGCCGGGCTGGCCGGCGCGATCATTGAGCAGCAGCACCTGTTCGGCGAGGTCGAGCCCCACACCCGGCACCACCTGGGTGCCCAGTTGCGCCAGCAGGCTGCGGCTCTCGCCGAGCATGGCCGGCGAGTCGTGGTTGCCGCCGAGCACGATCAGAGCGCAACCGGCATCGCGCAGTTCGACCACCAGGCGGTAATACTGCTCGCGGGCATAGCTGGGCGGTGCGCCGGTGTCGAATACATCACCGGCGATCAGTAGCACGTCCACCTGGTGCGTGCGTACCTGCTCCAGCAGCCAGGCGCAGAAGGCCTGGTGCTCGACCTGGCGGGTCTTGCCCATGAAGTGCTGGCCCAGGTGCCAGTCGGAGCTGTGCAGGACGCGCAGGCTCATAGCGGCCAGTCCTGTACCACGACATGGGTCTTGACCCGCTGCATCTGCGGGAAGGCTTCGATGGCTGCGCGCACCTCGCTCAGGCGCGCCATGCTCGGCGCCTCGACCAGTACCAGCATGTCGGTCTCGCCGCTGATGCCGCTGCAATGGCGGATTTCCGGGTATTCGCGCATGCGCTCGACGTAATCCTGGCAACGGGCGTTCTGGTAGAAGAGTTCGAGGTAAGCCCTGACCCCGCCCTCGCCCGGCACCGCAACCTGGGCGTGATAGCCGCGAATCACCCCGCTCTCTTCCAGATGGCGAATCCGCTCGCTGACCGCCGAACGGGAAAGATTGACCTCACGGGCGATCTGGCTGACGGAGGTGCGCGCATCGCTGCGCAGCAGGGCGAGGATCTGACGATCAAACTTGTCCACGGGGCTTCTCGGGGCGGCAATCAGGTTGACGGTGGAAACCGCCATTTCGTCGGCAAAAGGCGGCAGCCTGTAATCGGGCGGCGCTCTACCATGGCAGCATCTGAAAAGTGACGAGCATACCCCATGAGTCGATTGAACAAGGAATTGGGCCTGCTGCAGGGTGTCGCCCTGCTCAGCACCTCGCTGCTCGGCACTGGCATCTTCGTGGTGCCGGCACTGGCCGCCACCGCCGCGGGCCAGGCGTCGCTATGGGCCTGGATGATCCTGATTGCCCTGGTGCTGCCGGTGGCCTTCACCTTCGCCCAACTGGGCAAGCGCTTCCCCCACGCCGGCGGCGCGCCGCATCTGATCGGCCGCGCCTTTGGCCTGCGCATGGAAGGCGTCAGCGCCCTGTTGTTTCTCGCCGTACTGCCGGTCGGCTTGCCCGCTGCGCTGCATATCGCCAGCGGCTTCTGGCTGGCGCTGTTCGATCTAGACCGGGCCGGGCTGCTGGCCATCGAACTGGCCACACTGGGCGCCATCCTCCTGCTCGGCCAGCGCCCGCCAAAGGCGTCAGGCCTGCTGCAGGGCCTGATCGCCGTGGCCATCGTATCCAGCGTGGCGCTGATCTGGTGGATGGGTGATCTGCCGCGCGCCAGCCAGCCCCTGCTGCCGGCCATGGACGGCCAATGGCACCTGTTGCCGACGGCGCTGGGGGTGATGTTCTGGTGCTTCGTCGGTATCGAAGCCTTCACCCATCTGGGCGAGGAGTTCAAACACCCGGAGCGGGACTTTCCCCTGGCGCTGCTGCTCGGCGTGCTGCTGGCCGGCCTGGTGTACTGGGCCTGTTCGGTGGCGGTGCTGAGTTTCGCCACCTACGGCGACGTACACAGCGACACCACCGCCCTGCCCCGCCTGTTCGAGCAGTTGCTGGGCGAGCAGGCGCGAGTACTGGTGGCGGTGCTCGGCTATCTGGCCTGCTTCGCCTCGATGAACGTGTACATCCAGGGTTTCGCCCGGCTGATCTGGAGCCTGGCCGAGGAAGGCCGCCTGCCCACTGCCCTGGCCGTACGCAACCGCCAGGGCGTGCCCGGCAAGGCCTTGCTGCTGGTGGTGATCAGTTGCGCGCTGTGCGCCGTGCTGTCGGCCACCATGAATCTGTCGGTGGACGACCTGATCCGCTACGCCAACGGCAACTTCGTGCTGATCTACCTGCTCAGCATGGCCGCAGGCTGGGTGTTGCTGCGCGGCGTCTGGCGTCTGCTGGCCGGGCTCAGCGCGCTGCTCTGTGCAGCGGTGCTGGCCATGCTGGGCAGCGATGCACTGTACGCCGTGGTGCTGCTCGCCGCCTTGTTGCTGTTCAGCCATCTGCGCGCCAGGCACAAGGCGCTGGCGTAGGGTGGATGAAGCTCTTTTCATTCACCATCACGCAAGGCGCTGTCGGTGGACGGGTGAAGCGTCGTCCACCCTACGCCTGTCCACCGTGTTGCTAGCGGCCAGCCACGCTGCAGATGACCTCGGGGCACATGGGGTTCTATCCTTAGGCTGAATTCGCCGAAAGGAAGCCCCATGCGCCGCGTACTCAATGACCTGAAAATCATGATCCTGGCCAACCTGTGGATAGTCCCGGTGGTGGCTGGGCTGGTCTGGGCGCTGTTCCAGTTCGTCGCGCCGCCACCGCCGATGAGCGCCAGCATGGCCACCGGCGCCCAGGGTGGCGCCTACCAGCAGTTCGCCGAGCGCCTGAAGGAAGAACTGGCCAAGGAGGGTTTCGAGCTCACTCTGGTGCCGTCGTCCGGCTCGCGCGACAACCTGCAGCGCCTGCTGGCCAAGGACCCGGAAGTGCAGATCGCCCTGGTACAGAGCGGCCTGGAGCGCCAGCTGGCGCCCGAGCAGCAGCACCAGCTGGAAAGCCTGGGGGCGATTTATCAGGAACCGCTGTGGCTGTTCTACCGCCGCGACGTCAGCCTGGATCGCATCGCCGATCTGCTACCGCTGCGCCTCGGCCTCGGCGGCGAAGGCAGCGGCACCCGCGCCGCCAGTGATGCCATCCTCGGCGCCAACGCCATCTCGCCGGAACAATATCCACCGAGCTGGCAGAGCCTCGGCGGAGGCAAGGCAGCCCGCGCGCTGATGGCGGACGAACTTGACGCG
>Ga0208645_1001271_pt1 | contig 22611 bp, 31 predicted proteins | sample VirMetDEL_Sep_01_FD_184519 | JGI IMG/M metagenome (GOLD analysis project Ga0208645, IMG submission 184519) | Aqueous microbial communities from the Delaware River and Bay under freshwater to marine salinity gradient to study organic matter... | ecosystem: Environmental > Aquatic > Marine >... | reverse complement strand
TGAACTCATAAAAATCCATGCTGAAATACTCAGCAAAGTCTTGTAGCTTGCTGATCTTCATGTCTGGAGACTTCCTCCAGCGTGTGATCTGCTGATGAAAAACATTCATGTCAGAAGCCAATTTGAGGTTAGAAACCCCAAACAGCCTCTGAGCTTTTTCAATGCATCGTCCTGCGTGTATTCGTTTCATTGGCTCCCCTTGTGCTATTCTGTAATGGCATCGGACATTTGATGCATTCCCTCTATGACTTTTGACCCGCTCCGCGCGGGTCTTTTTTCGGCCTAAAACGGTATCTCGTCATTCACATCCGCAACAGGCGTTGGAGCCGATGTCGGCTGACTTGCCTGCTGTGGCGCTTGATCCTTAATCCCCTCACGCACTGACAAGCTCAACACCGGCTGACGCTCACTTGTGCGCTCGTTCTTCCAGGCACTTAACTGAAACTCGTTGTCCTGCTTGCAGTGTGGGCAACACGCATTCACATACCCCTGAAAATCAGGATCACGCTTCTCTGGACGCTTCTTGTCTTTGTTGCTCCACAGAGCGCCACGGTTGGAATTATCGTATTTTTGTTCCATTACATTTCCTTTAATCGATTAACTTCAATTTCGATGGTATCAACTGCCTTAGCAACCTCAGTCGCCAATGCATTGATGTAGTCCTCATCACGATGGACTCGGACAATCAGCGCAGGCATCGACTCGTGATAGGACACAAAGTCCCACCAGTCTCTACCTGTCACCCACAAACAACCCATCACCTGCTGTTTGTATTTGGTAGGCAACTTACCCTCTCTCAGATAAGCCACATGATTATGCGGAGCAGGACACTTGATCTCTAGGCCACCATCCTCTCTAACTAGGCCGTCCGGTGACACTCCGCATCTCAGCACATCATGAAGGCAGAAACCAACCTCCTGAACCTGGTGACCACTGGCTAACTCGTAGAAGTCACGAGCCATTGGCTCTAGCTCAGTGCCGCGCTCCATAGCCTCAGTTACCTTGAACTCTGTCGGCTTTCCTGTAATCAACTCAGCGATCAACTGGTTAATATAGCCCTCAGACTGCGTAGAAGACTTGCCAGTAGACGTAATTAACTTATCGAACCCTGACCCACTAGGACAGCCTAGGCGGCTTGTCAGCCACTCCTGTGTGCCTTGCTCGTGATTCAGCACTCTCATCACTTTTGTCCCTCTTGAAGATGTTGTCCCAGTTTTGCTGGAATTTTTCCTTGTCTGGTATCGGACGCGGTTTGCTTCCTTTTCCCATTTCCTACTCCTTTGAGCCAACACGCGGCGCACTGGATGCCAAAGCTGTCGATGACGACAGCCTTTTCACCACACCACTTACAGATCGACATCTGACAACTCCTCGTCAGCCTGTGCAGTCTGGGCTTCCATATTTGCGATCTTTTGCGCTAGCGCGTTATACGCCTGCTCGTAATGCGACTTTGGAAGTTCTGACACAGAACTGATCTTGTAGTGCGCTAGAAACTTAGCAACGTCAGTGCCGGAATAGTCCAACATCTCATTAAGACGTTGAGCCTGGTCCTTGTCGATAGGTTGTGTGAGAGCCTCTGCCTCGGCCTGTGGGATGTCCTCACCTGCGTAGATGTAGAACCCAAGACCAAACATAGCCAAGCACTTCACAAGACAGCGCATGCGAGTGTCTGAGATATCGCGTGAGTTTGGATTGATGATCGCCTTGTTCTTGTGATCCATGACAGGCAACCACATCGTGCGAGTGGCAACCTCTTCACCCTCGTGAATAGTCAGGACGCACTCAACCATCACAGAGCCGTCATTCTCTGCGTGATCCTCAAAGACGTAGTATGACTCTGGATACTTGGACATCAGAGTTGACCACGCCCAAGTCCATGAGAGGTAGGATAGATTGACCTTCTTCTGAACATGCTCGTTGACATTGATCGCAGAAAGGTCAGCCCAGATGCGGGCCATGAGTGTTGTTTGATTTTTCATTTCAAGCTCCTATTGGTAAACAACAGGAGCATTGAAACATATTTTGTTAACTAGTGCAACACTAATTGTTGTCTATCATTGTGATCGCTTGATCGAGTGTCTCTTGATTTCTGCGACTCCATCCTTTGCCGAACGTGTCGAACGTAGACAGGCTTTCGTAGAACGCCTGACGCGCCTCAAACATCTGCATCACGATCTCTTTAGGATCGCACTCAGCAAGTGTCTTCAGTGTGTTAGGACCAATCGCTCCATCGGCTGTAGCTCCGATACACGTTTGGAGAGCTTTTGCACTCCTGCCAGTCCCACTATTAACAGCCCAATCAAAAACAGCCCAATCAAGACCAGACGGCAGATCATCACCCTTCACCCTGTCCCAATAGTTACGCTTGTACAGTGGCGCGACATCCTCTGGCGTCAATGCTCTCATCTCGTCCTCTGTGACCTCGCGGCCCAGGTACTCCTCGTAGACCTTCTTGGTCACTCCGAGATTGGTCATCCCGCCTGGATCAGCAGGATGGTTTACGAATCCACCTTCATGGTGCAGTAACATCTCTAGGCACTGCTGGTAGTTCTCGATCATTTCTTTCCTCGCATTTTCATTAACTTGTCAGCACCCTTCACGCCAAATGAACTCGTCACAGCGATGAAGAGTAGGTATTGATACCATTCCGGGAGAGTGTTCAGAGTATCGAACGCCATGTCGAGACGCTCAATTACTTGTGGGCTGTCCATCGCTACGCTGTACGCAACAGCGATTAGTGGCATTGCTAAAATGATGGAGAAAAATTCATCCTTCCAGGAGTCCTTTGTAGCGTCAGCCATCTTGGCTTCCCAGTCAGCGTCATTCTGGATCGCTTGGATCTTGCGCTCTTGGATGGCCTTCTTCTCGTCAGCCTTGCCCTTGATGAACTCTTTGCCTAGCTCCATCGCTGGACCGAGTAATAAATTAAGCACGACTACGCCTCCTTGACTTAGCCTTCTTCGCAACTGACTGAGCGATAGCTACAGCTTGCTTTTGGCTCTTACCTTCACCGATCAGCGTTTTGATGTTCTTGCTTATCGACTTCTGGCTGTACCCGTTGATCAGCGGCATAAGCCACCTCCTCTGGTTTTCTTCCACACCTGTCGCATTTAGTGGTTGGCCTGGTGACAGTCTTGCCTCCGCACTCAGTCTCGTACAGCCCTCTTGTGTAGCTATACAGACAGGTCTTCACGTTACTCGGCCTTCTTCTTGGTTATTGCGCTTGCCCCAAAGAACGCAGATACCAAGACCGCTATCGATGCAAAGTAAGTCGGAGCAATGTCAGCGATCAAACCCGCCGCTGTAGCAAGTCCGAAAACATCACATAGAAAAATACCAAAGGGATACAGCAGTAAGCCAAACAGCGCGAACCACGCCATCTTGCGGATCGAATCGCGCTGAGCGTCTTCATCCTCCATCTTACGGCGGCGATCCTCAAGTTCAATAAGAGCAAGCTCATCCGGATCGAGAACGCCGTTGCCGTTCGCATCATATTTCTCCAACATCTCTTTTGTCATGCCCGTTATGTCCTTTTCTTTGGCTTTTTCTTAGCCGTCTTCTTGGCCTTAGCGAATGCCGCGTCTGTAGGCGCACCCTTAGAACCAGGCTTCCGCATCTTCTCTTTCGAGCCTTCTGCAATGCGCTTCCGCTTTGCATGAATGTTTGCGTACAGTCCTGACTTAGCCATTAGCCAATCGCCTTAGCCAGGCACATTCCTGCCCGCTTGCATGATGCTGGGTTAGGACACCGGCTACATGGAGTGAACTCCTTCTTAGCCATCTTCTTCATGCCCTTCTTTGCTGTCTTTTTGCCGTACATTGCCATGTTCTTCACCATTTAACCTTGTGTGACCAGTATTTTGCAGAGAGCTTGCTTGTGGGTTTTCCCTGCGCGTTATGGCGAGCATAGTATGATCTACGCCGCGCCTTCTCCTTCTCGGTCTTCGGCTTCTTGCCCGCACCGCTGACTCCTTGCTGACCGAAACGAATAAGCTTGATTGTGTCGCCTTCTTTTGCCAGAACAGCATGCGACTTACGAGGATGATTTGGTGTCCTCTTAGGTTTGTTGTAACCGGCGAATCGTTCGCCTCGATACTCAATAGCCATCTCTAAGTACCTTTAAGGCTAATAAGCCACAGTAGTAAGGCCACGGCCCCACCCACAATACCGAGAACAGCAATGCCAACAGCCACATACAAAAATCCATTCTGTATGGCTTTCTTTCGAGCCAATTTCTTAGCTTCCGCACGTTTACGCTCGTTCTCACGCAATTGCTTGCGGTTGGCTATGAACTTACAGTAATCATCCCAAAGGCCAGCCCGGCCCGCGTAGATGAACTGTTGCTTCACCTCAGCCTCATGCCGCTTGATATCTTCTAACGCCCAGAACGCTTCCATATCGCCATCCTTGGCCGCTTTCTCGATATCGTCCTTGGCATCAGCCAATTTTGTTAAATCCTTACCCATTTCTCCTACAGAAGAAACGTGGCCTGCAAACTCTTTTATTGCGGACACAGCTTCGTTCGCAATTTTTATGGCGGCTATTGCCTCAAATATCATGGCTCTCTATCCCGTTTTGGTTAACAGGGTGATCAGGAGCATGATGGTAGCACCCGCTGTCCCGATCATGATCGCCTCAATCCTTTTGATTCGTAAAATTGTTTCTGTCCAACGCTCTGTAGACACTGCCTCATGTTTCACGAGTTGTTTCTCCAGATCATCGATCCGCTTATGAGCAGAAGCCGCAGTACGTCTGTCCACCTCAATACGTTCCCTTCCACACTCTGAACTTGTCAAAGTCCCCTGACAGGATCTTGCGCTTCACAACTTCCTGCCGAGCTTGTATGTCATTCCACCTTACTCCGGCCTCTTTGCACCATTCTGCAATAAGGTTCAGTGGAATTGTTCCAACGAGCCGATGCTCGCCCTTTTGGCCTGCACCAGCCTCACGCAACATCTGTGCGCGATGCATCTCAGGGTTTACGTCATGAGTCTTCTGGACCACTACCTTATCTTCAGTGTGGTCATACAGAACCTTCTCACCTAACTTCATTCTGCCGCCTTCTTAGCTCGTGGCTTACGAGCAGGTTTTGGCTTCTCTTCTACCTTTGGCTCCGCGACTACTTCTAGTCGGGTTCCGAAATCTTGTGGGTTGGCGCACTCTACGATGTCGCCTCGGCGGTACTTCTGACCTGCCATGAACAGTGTTCCAACAACTACTTTGTATTTAGCCATTTCCTATCCCCCAAAGCAGAAAGGGGCCGTAGCCCCTTCCTTGGTCACTTCATTAAGAAGTTGTGTTGTCAGCGATGATGCCTGAGGCCTTCTCATTTTTACAAATAAGAGTCAGTTCAGTAACCACCTGGCGGCGCTCTGAGTCACCTGTCTTGCTCAACGCAGTGTTCTTAGTTGGACGTAGAACGCCAACAGACCACATGTCGTTTTGCATGATGAACACATCGCGTGAACGGTTCTCACGAGTAGGGATAAATTCTACAGTCCCCCAAGGAGTAACGTATACGTCAACTGCGTTGATCACAGCGTTAGTACCACCAACAGAAGCACCGATAGTTGAACGCTGGTTGTTCATACCAGTGAATCCGAGTGCCTTGTTCATCTGGAACGCTGACAAGTAAACAACATCAGGGTTTCCGCCTTGCTCCCAGATTGACTGCATAACACCGTCAAACTTGGCTTGGCTGAACGCTGTTAACGAGCCAACTGCATCTGTACGAGCGTCAGTACCGTCACCAGTAGGATCTGCACCATCAGTCGCGCCGCCAGTAACAAAGTCAGTGTTAGTGATCATCCAAGCAGGAGCGCCCGCCAATTCACGCGCAGTAGTAGAGTTACCTGCTACACGAGCGTTGTTGTCGAACAATGCCTTCTCGATGTCGAGCTTTTGCTCTTTAGCGATCTTCAGTGTCTGGTACGCCATTTCTTTAGCGCGGCCAGCCTTATCAAGACCGTTGTCTGTATCAGGTACAGATACTGCGTTCTTGAAGATTTGAGTGTAGTTACCCAAACGTGAAGTCGCTGTACGAGCTTCAGCAGTGGTGTCGTCACCTTCAACGTGAGCGTTTGCCGCTGATGCGCGTAATGCGTCTGTTTGCCACTCGTGCAAAGTGTTAGTTGCCTTTACTTTCGCGCAAGCACTATAAAACGGCGTGTCTTCGGGGCTTACATCGTATATCAGGTCCTCTAGCGACTCGCGGATACCGACAGCATCATAGCTGTCAAAAGTGTTGGTTGGCTGTGCCATGTCTATTACCTCAAGTTAGTTATTCAACATCAGTGCCAGTGCGTCTTCAACGCTACCTGACTTTCTCAGTTTGGCTCGCTTCTTACGAGCTACGTCATTGTTGGTAGTAACTTTCTTAGTACCTGGCTTGATGACTGGACTGGCCTTTTTGACCTTACCCTTCACCTTGTCCTCGTTGCCCATGAGTTTCCGATACATCATCGCGTCTCGTAACACTAATAAGTCTCGGTGACTTGTGATGTTACCTAGTAGCTCCTCTGGGTATCCATATACCTCTGTCGCTACCTGTACGATATCTTTCTTGAACTGCGTTGCCTTACCAGCGTCACGCAACTCAGGTATCTTCTCCATAAGGATCTGCGCCTCTTGTTGAGCCATAGCCTGTTTGGCTTGTTGCTCAGCGTAAGTTTGCTGTTCTGCTTTGGCGGCTAGCTCTTGCTGTACCGCGTTCCACTTCTTAGCTTGCGCGTCAAACTCCATCTTGGCTTCAAAGTAGCCGATGGGGTCATCCTTAAACATTTCCTCATTTGGCTCTACAGGAGGCGCAATACCACCGTGTTGTACCTGTTCTACCAACTGTGCAAGATTTTGTCTTTCTTGCATTAGGGCGCTGTACTGTGCCTCCGCCGCTTTACGCGCCTCAGCAACCTGTTGCATGCCCTTTTGGACGTACTGCTGACCTGAGTAACCACGCTTGAGTTCTTCGAGAGTTACCTGCAATTCTTGCCCGTCTACCTTTACGGTATGTGCTTCTAGCGCAGGGTCCGTTTCCTCAACGTCTTCCTCGTTGTCTTCGTACTCATCCTCGTCTTCTGCGTCATCATCAACCTCGTTGACTTCATCGGCATCGACATCCTCAACCTCACCGTCATCCGAGTCATCGGCCTCATCGAAAGAATCCGCTACGGGTTGTCCTTCCTCAGCCTCAGCTACCTCTTCAGTCGCTTCTGGTTGCTCTTCTTCCCGCTGTACGAGAAGTTCCGCCGCCGACTCAACAGTCATTGGCCCATTACTAGATTCTGTCGTTTCCACGGTCCAGTGTCTCCAGTCTAAGTGTTTTTCTTGTCGTACACGGCCTCGTCATTTAGTACGGTACGCATGTACGCCTCAATTTTATCAAGTGCAACAACGATTTGATGCGCTTCCTCAATATCTTCGATTGTAGCATTACTGGATAAAAATACACCAACTTGCTCAGTTCTGACCCCTTGCATGACATCCCTGAATGTCTCGTCACGCATGAGATCGCGTATCTTTCCAGCCCTATCTTTAATGTTCGACATTAGTACCTACTTTGAGCGACTGCTTGAGCCGGAGACACATCAGCGAATCGTTGCTGTTTTTGCATGCTCTTGATGTTCTCTACGTCTACCGCAGTGCCGTACTTGCCGATGATCTCAGCGGCCTTGATAAGTAGGTCTTGATCCATCTTATCGCGCTCGCGGTCATCCTGTGCCAGAGCCTTCTGAGCATCCAACTGGATCTTAGCCAGATCTGACTGAGCCTTAGCCTGCGCTCGGATTGTCTCGGCCTGCACCAGTGCTTGCGCCTGTTGGTCTTGCTGACCTTGTGCCGCCTGAGCCATTGCCTGCTGTTGCATCATGATCAACTGAGCTTCGATCTCAGGAGTCATTGTCTGGTAGTAGCGATCAGAGTTGCGGATACCTGTGATCGCCAGGATATCGGCCAAAGTATTGCGGATGTTTGTCATACTGACGATGCCGTTGTTTGGACCGCCTGTCTGATAGAACTGCAACTGTGTCTGTAAGGTCTGCTGAAGCGCCATGAGACGCTCATCTTCCTTACCAGTACCCAAGCCTACATTCACAGAAATCGACATCTCTGTGTTCCATGAGCGCGGATCAATCGGTCTAAACATACCGCCGGTCATACGCATCATTTGTTCTTCTGGAGAGTTCTCGGCAAGTAGCTTCAGCATGAGCTTGAACATGCGTGACATACCGCCCTCTGCTAAGTTGCGAGCAATGACCTCAATCTGTCCTGCCGCCGCACTCGCTGTGAGACGAGCCGCTGTCGCTGTCTGATTGTTCAGCGCATCAGGATCTAGGCCAACAGATGCCTTTGAGACACCAGTCTTTGACTCGACTACCTGATCGTAATACTGCATCGCTCCAAGCACTTGGCCTGCCGCAAATGGGATGTTGAGTTGCTGTACTGCGTTTGGATCGCGTAGGCGAACAATGCCACCGATCTCGTTGTTCAGTAGATCATCAATGTTTACCTGACCCTCAACCATCGCTAGGCGAGGATTGTTGACCATTGCAATGTTATCAAGAACACCACGCAAGATAGCCGTTGCCGCATCCTGGTCTTCAATGATCAGATCAGCAACTGAGCGCCCAAAGAACGCATGTGGCTCTGGGTCACACTCAAATACTGCGAATGGGATTTGATCCCAAGGCTCATAGTCGAGTAGTTGATACTGCCCACCGCCCATCGTGATCTTGTGCAACTGTGCCACGCCAGTGCCATCCACATCGATACGCATATAGGCTTCTGTGACAGCAACCTTACGCATTGATGGATCGCGGATATCTTCATCTTGCTCTTGATCGTAGCCACGGCGTTCAAAGTCTTCCGCCTCAGCCATTGTGTCGTGATCAGAGATACCAGATAGGCTGAACACGATGTCAGGGTCATAACCCATCGCAACCAAGTCACCGGCTCGCATCTCTGTTCTGTGGCCGATCACATAGAAGTCGTCAATCGACTTAGAGTTACGGTCTACAAAGAACTCTTCTGGAGGTACTGACTCAACGCGCAACGAGCCTTCTGTTGTTGTGCGTACAATCTTTGCGTCATGGAATGGAATCTGTATCTCCACTCCTTGCTCGTCCATCTGCACCTCGTAAGTAACTGAGTGCTGAGTGACATCAACGTCATCATCCTGGGCCAGAAGCATGAACTCTTCTTCTGTCAGGTTAGTGTACTCGTGTGTATCTGACTTCTGTGCCTCGTCCCAGTAGACCTTTACAACACCTGCCTTTTTCAACAGTGCATCGTGGAACACATCGTTGATAACTCGATAGCCATTCTTCTCAGTGAACTGAGAGTGGACGTACCGAGTGGCTACGTCAGCCGCCTCAACGTCCTGTGGCTTAGATGGAGTGAACTGGACATAGCTCTCATTTGATAGGAACACACGCATCAGGGATGGCTTGATCTGGCGAATGGTGTCACGCACCTTAGTCGCTACAATCTTGCTCCGGCCTTCCTCTTCACCGAGGTCTACCTCGCCTTCAAAGTAGCGTTGCGCCTTAATACGATCCTGAGCGATCTCAGACTCAATGAAGTCGATAGCGTCAGATACAGCATCACGAGCAATGCTTTCGATCTGACCTTCATCCATTGGTTGTGGTTTGTCTATCATTGTTGATCCCTAGTCGCCGCCGCTGTTCCAAACATTGCAGATGGTAATGTAACACTATTCACTAAGAAATCTGCCGCCCTCTGCATTTCTTCGGCTGTCGCACGATTCTCTTTCACAGCATTATAAATCACTTTCAACTGATCTTTTGCCGCCTCGCCACGAGCCTGGGTCATTGCACGAGCAATCTCACGCATGATCTGGCTCTTCTGAGCTTCTGTGTACTCAGTGCCAGCGCCAGTGGTTGCCTTAACTACTTGCTGAATTGCTGTGATTGGCTCACCCTGCATTGCAGTTTGTAAAGCACCAGGCTCTGTTAAAGCCTCAATGCTTTCTTTCATTGACTGCCTAATCGCTGTCTTTGAGTTCACTGCAACAGCCGCCCGTAGAGAGAGCGCCGCATTGGCTTTTTCTAACTCTCTGAACAACTTAGCCGCGTTCTCATTACCGATTATGTACTTCACCTTAGACTGATTTGCCTTAGATGAAAGATCACGCAAAATGTTTTGCAGTGCTTTCACATCAACATCAGGAGATGCAATGGTTGCCTTTACGTTATCGATAGTGCGCTCAATCGCGTCACGCAGTCCAACACGAGCGTATAACTTTTGGCCCTCATCAAGACCTGCAAGATCACGAGCAACCTGACGAGGAGTCACATTTGTTTTTAATGCGCTCTCGCCAATCTGTAGCGCCTGATCTCGGCCTATCTTATCTCCGCCAAGTTTCACGGCTTCCTTGTATGCTGGAACCGCTATGCCAAGCGCTGTGCTTAACTCACGATATAGAGACTGAGCGCGGCCTGCCTCAGATGTTGGTCTTCCGAGGTTGTCTACTTCTTGGCCGATCTTTCCGAGAGAGCGCTTGATATAGTCTAGCTGTACCATGTTTGGCATTTCGATAAATGTTACTGATCCATCATCAGCGATATCAGCCATAATCTGTTTAGTGCCAACACCCTCTACTTGCATTGTGTCGTTTGCTTCACTGATCGCCTTACGCAAAGTTCCAGATGGAATGCGTCCGATCAGAGACTCAATCGCTCTACCTGCGTCTGTGTCATAACGTACTGGAGTGTTGTATGCCTTGTTGTATGCCGCTTGTCTTTGTGGTCTTGTCTGAGCCGCAATCTCTGAGGCGATATCTTGTACATCAGCCGCTTCACCTGCCGCAGTAGTTGGGCGCGGAGAAATGGTTTCACCAAGAGTCGTCTCTAACTGCTGACCTGCTTGCTTGGCTCTGCCTTCTACAGCAGAACGAACAATGGCCGCCGCTCCACCTTCTGTAGCCGCCGCCGCATCAAGCAACACCTGAGTAGCGATATCTGCATCAGCGATCATACCCTGCTCGCCTGCGCGATCAATCGCCGCCAACATATCAGCGAGATCAGCATCACCCTGCTGTACAACAGACTGAATAACTTTTGCAGTTTCGTTTGATACACCAAGAGTCGATGCAATGTTCGTTAGGTCTTTACGTCCTAAGAATGTTTTGAGGTTTGCGTACCCTTTGGCTAATGTTGAGCCAATTGCGGGGACACCTGTTGCAACTGCACCACCAATAGCACCGCCAATCATTCCAGCCTTTGTTGGATCTTTGTCTTCGCCAGTCGCATAGATAGCGGCCTCACTGCCGCCGAGTGCGCCACCAAGACCAAGATACGATAGATACTTTCCTGCTCTCGGTAGGCGAGAGATTTTATCAATTAACTGCGCCCCGCCAACGAATGTTGAACCTAAGCCCAATACCGAGCCACCAGCAACTCCGCCAGCAACCTGTCCTGCTAATGCCTCACCTGGACGCTGTGTTTCAAATGCCGATTGTAGACCTCTGATCTGCGCCTCTTCACGAGGTGTCTGACCAATGAACTCATCCATGTACGATCCAGCAAAAGGAAGACCCTTGAGTAAAGTTGCACCTTTAGCGCCTCGCATCGCTCCAGGCTGTGCAAGGATCTCTCCTGCGCGTTTCTGCCTTGATGCCTCTACTGGGCTTTCGCCGCGCATTGCCGCGTTGACGATATCTGGGTCTTTCGATGCAAGTCCTGCCTCTTGGTTGAGAACTTGCATTGTTCCATCACTGAACTGCAAAACTTGAGAGCCATCAGGAAGAGTCTTAACCACATCATATGACTTGGCCTTAACCCTTTCCTGCACTTGCTCCATGATACGCATTTGTTCAGGAGTGAATGTTTGCCCACCTGGAGTTGTTACCGATCCGCCAAGCCTTGCTGTTGCGGCATCAATAGCGGCCTGTTGTTGTGGTGTCGGGGTCATTTCCGCTCCTTACTTAAATGCAAGCCTTTCTTCATTAGTCATTGCATCCCAGATTTGCTGAGATACCCCAGCAGGCTTTTGAATACCTTGAGCTACATTTTGCAAGATCACTTTTGGATCTTCTGTTAATCCCTTGATAGGAACGCCAGCCATCATCAATTTAGTTGCCAATTCACGATTAGCACGTTTTTGTGATATTACTTGATCGCTGTCCCCAGGTTGTGGGAAGTATTGTTTGTCAGCGTTATCAAACTCACTGGCCGCAATTGCCGCACCTGACTCCTTACGCAACACAGCGTTAATGAAATCGCGTTTTGCCTGTGAGTACGACTGATATTCAGGACTCAATAAATAGTTACCTGCAATTGGAATATTTTGCACTAAACTTTGATAAAGGTCTGTCCCTTGCGACTCAACCTGATTCAAGATTTGTCCAGATGACTGCATACGTCCGCCGAATGTCAAAGCGTTTGTCTGACCTTCAGTCAACTTACTTGCAGTCGCACCGCCTTCAGTGATCTCAAATGTGCCGTCAGGATTTGTCTTAATACTCAATCCTGAGCGTTGACCGCCATTGATCATAAATTGATTGAACGGTTCGGTTCCAGGTTTTAGTCCTGCCGCTTCAGCGCGCAACTGTAATGTTCTATATGCCGCCGGAAGCTCTCCATCTTCACCAGTGCCGTCATAAATGACTTGTGATGTGTATGGGTTGACGATCTTCTTGCCGACAACAACACCTTTTCTCTGAGATTGATACATCTCGATAGCAGTTTTAGGGTCCATTCCTTCTCTAACTGCTTGCGCGAGCTTAGGATCGAACTTCTCTAAAGCATCTGCTGTACGATTTGCTGTCGCCTGTATCCTGCGAGTGTCCCGGATGTCCTTCAGTTCAGAGCCAATGATCGTAGCAAGTCCAGTGTCTGGATTTAACCGCATCGAGTTGAACGCCAGTGCGAGTCCGAGCATCTTCTCTCTGTCGCCAAAAAATCCTTTGACTCGATCTTGGAATGATGGATCTGCTTTGAGTTCTGGGTTCTTGGCTTCAACCTCTGCAACCTTAGCCGCCGCGATCATCTTCTCGCGATCCATACCTGGTTGCATTACGCCAGATCCAACAGGTCCACGCTCACCTATCATGCGGTTAGGCTCAAGCATCTGTGGGCGAGCCGCTGTTACCTGTGGAGGTGTTACTGTCGCAGTGCGCTCTGGAGCTTGTCCGCGCATCATTGCCTGAACTTGTGGGGTTGTTTCCTGCATAGCAACCATCCCAGATGGGTATGCTGTGTTCATCTTTGTTGGCAATGTTGCTGAAATATCAACCTGTGGGCGGCCCATTGATCTGCTCAAATAACTTTGATTTTGAACTATTGGACTTGCCTGTGGAGGAGTGATGAGATCAGCGCCTGTCTTAGCGATGAAATCCATGATCCCCATTCCGCGTGGTCTTAACATTGTCTTCTCCGCTTACCTGTATGGGAACATGTACGCGCCTAACGTAAGGTAATCAAACGCACCTGGCGAACGGCTTTGTGTTGTTGTCTGTGGCATTGGAGATGCTCCGAGTGCCGCTGATACATACGGTAGGCTTTGTACTGGCTGTCCAAAGAATCCTGTAGCCTGACCTACTTGCTGACCGTACAGGTTAGTTTGCAAGCCTTGCTTCATAGCCTCGTTCGCCATGAACTGGTTCATCTGTTGGTTTGCTAGGTTGTACCCAGTTAGACCCATGCCACCAAGTTGGTTGTAAGCACCGAGTTGGAACTGAGCGCCAGAAAGTCCTGCCGCTTGATTTAACTGATCAGCCTGTAGCTGACGAGCCAAATCTGTTTGCGCGAGGTTTTGCGCCTGAGTAAATCCTGCTGAACGTAGTCCTGCCGCCAATGTACCTGCTTGACGAGCAAACGCCTCATTGGTCATTGCCTCTTGGATGCCCATGCGAGATCCGCCGAACGCACCTGCCGCCTGCGCCTGTGCGCCGATACCTTGCTGTTGGATTAAACGCTGACGCTCAAGATCTGCTAGTGATGTATCAATGACCTGTTGAGTGTATGGGTCCATGTATTGAGAGATATCTACACCAGGTAGTGTTCCTGCTGTAACTGTCTCTGGAGTGTAACTAGCTAACGTCTCAGTGCCTTCAGCGCTACGCTTCATGTAGTCTAGTGAAGTATCGAACAGGCTTTTTGGCTCTGTAGCCGCTGTAGGAGCAGGTCTTCCTCCGGCAGAGTATTGGTCACTCACTGCCGTGTCCTCTACAGGTGCAGATGCAGATGCGATTCTTGATTGAGCATCTTGTGACGCCTGTGCAACCAATTCAGGGCTGATGTTATATTGCGCTAAAGCATCTCTGATTTCTTGATCAGTGATATCTGGACGCGCATTTAAGTACAACCCAATGTCATTTGCTGTAGGAATATAAGGGGTATCAATAGTAGTACCCTGCGTAACCCCACTGCTCATAGCAATATCTGTTGGTGTAGGGCCGATAGCTACTGGAGCAGGAGCGCCGTAATTCAATGTATCACGCTGAGGTAATGCGAAAGTAGCACCTGGTTGTGATCCGATTAAAACTGCCATTACTAATCTCCAAACCCATAAGCGCTATCGAAAGATGTTTTCGATAAACCTGATCTTGCTTCTGCGCTCAAGCCTGAAATATCACGCTCTTCGCCTGTGCTTGTAGTGTAAGTATTACCATCAATGCCTTGGTTAATATTGTAATAGTCGCTAGTTGGGTCTTTTGCTTGCTTATTGACGTAATCTTGAGCTATTTTTTGCGCGAGAATACTTCCTGGTAAGAACGCCAAAGCGCCTAGATCATTTTGCGCGAAACCTTGTATATCTCCCACGGTGAACCCACCGCCTGAAGGTGTGTTATCGCCATCGCCGCCTTGAGAGGCCATCAATGCATCAAGTGTGTTGCTTGGTAATTGACTCATTAAGTCAGCAGTTCTGATTTCTTGGTACGTTGGAGCGTTTGCGTACAGAGATTCATACGAGCGTTGCAGTGCTGGATTCTCTTCAAAGGCGGCAAGGACTCGCTCTTTGGCTCCAGGATAGCTTGCGTATGCTGTCAGACCATTGCCCACATCGATCTCACCTGGCATGTAACCAGATGCAACATCGTAGCTTTGTGGGATGATGCCCATGCGCTGTGCAAGTGCCGCCTGAGACTCCATACCGGCTTTTTGTCCAGATGTGAACCCTGCCATAGTCGGCCCCATAATCGGCGCATACGGCATGTTCTGAACGGCCTGAGCGCGAGCGATGTTTTGTCTTGCCGCGTCTTCCGCCCACTGTGGAATTTGAACCTGTGCTGACTGGCTTCCGCCTTTACCGCCGCTCATTTAAGAAGTCTCCTTGCTCATGACAACGAACGATTCTTTCCAACCGTGGTTGCCTAAAACTTTTGTCCAACCCTTGCGCCCTGCAAGCGTCATTGTTGTACACCCGTTCATTCTACCAAATTCTAGCGCAGATGCCTCAAAATCAATGATTTGACTCATATCTCCACCCGCTAGAAACACATGGATGACCTTTTTGCGTGGGTATTGGATGATTTCTGTAACAGCGCATCCCTTTTCTCCTGCCCACAATTGCATCTTGCCTTCCATCACAGACTGGACGATATCCTCATAGATGTGCGTCCCGCCTGCGTACTCTAGTGCCGCCTCAATCCACGGCCTGCACCGATCTAGCTCGGCCTCTACACTCACTACCGGCGACTACCTTGTCTTACGTCCATGCGGAGTGTGCCAAACTTAAATCCATCGTCCTCAACAGCCTCTAGTTTAACCTGTAGCTGTCGAGCATTGATCCTGGTGTCCACATAGCCATCAACCTGATCGAATGTGTATTCATAGGATGATCCAGTGTCCTGTGGTGTCTTTTGTGCGGTGATAGTCGCCTTCACCGAAGGTAACTGTGCGTACTCGTCTGCGATGATCCTGTTGACCACTGCAAAGCGATCACCTTGCCCGATCTCTACTGGTCCAGACTGAGCGTAGACTGTACCGACACGAGTCGTGCCATCATTAGTCCAACCGTTCTCATGCTCGTAGATGTATCTATCAGCACCAACACCGAATGGATTGTTGTATGTCCCTTGGTCCTCCCATGCAGTTCTGCTGAGTGACCCGATCATCCAGTGGCTTAGACGATAGTTGTACGCGATGTACTTGTCGTTCTCGCCGGTATCTTCTGGCGTGTCGGTTGATGGATAGAAGAACCAGAACTCACCAAACTCAGAGTTGTGGCCGCCAAAGGTCTTAGCCTGCTGTTGGCGATTCATACTATCTGTGACCTCTAACAATGCGTCACACTGAAGCGGCCTTACAGAACCATCGTAGGTCCAGAACCCTGATTCGCTCAGCCAGATCGCAGTGTTACCTGCCACAGCGACAGCGTTAGGGCCAACAATACCAGCACCAGTCGCGACACGCTCAATGCCATAAACGAATGGAGGTCCAACGTAACGCATCAAGTGTACGTCTGTGTCTGTCCAGATTAGAATGTCGTTGCCTACCTTGCGAGCGCACCGGATACGTCCAGAGGTTTCTAACTCTAGGTCACCAGCAGTATTCGTAGCCGCAGGTGTCCAGACTGTGTTGTCTTCCTGCGTAGACCATTGGACCTTGCGCTTGTTACCGCCAGCACCCAGGCACACGAGATAACGCTCGTTTGTCACGATCACGCCTACATTATTCACTGGCGCGTTAGCAATGACCTCTGCCGCAGGAACCAATAAGATGCTCACAGCGTCAACGTCAAAGTTAGGCTCAGAGTCAGACGATGGGTAGATATCAATATCCACAGATGTATCGTCAGTAACGAACCGGAACACGTTGGCTCCGACAGTCAGCGTCTTGTCCATTAGCTCTGTGGTTGATGTAGAGCCGGTCACCTTGATCTTTGCGCTAGGGATCGTAGTCGCATCCGCATCGTTGTCTGGATCGATCAGAGTGATCAAGACTTCATAGGTCTTGGTGTCTGTCAAACCAGTAATCGTTTGCTCTAAGTTAGCCGCAGTGGTTCCAGTCCATGACGCAACACCAGAAGCAATTGCCCATCCTGTACCCTTTGTCCAATCAGAGTCGGCATCAAAAGTCCCGTTTGTGACCAAATTACTGCCGCCGGTCACGCCTAATTGATACTCAACGACTCGTCCATCAGTGCTAGAACAAGCAACCAAATACTCGCCCCAGTTATCCATTGACCATGTTGTTAATTCAATAAGGAGTGATGTTGAGCGAGCGTCACCGTAGTTCGCATCACCATACGCTCCTGCGCCATAACCGTAACCAGGGACTGAACTCGCCTTCCCGTCAGTGAAGTTAGCTGGAGTGATGTCGTACAGCGTTCCGCCTTGTGCAGAGTACAGATTAGTCTCTGTGCCGAGTGCTAACCAACGAGTTGCATCGTTAGCTCGCCATGTGAGGATGCCTCGGCATATACCAGTAAGTTGAGTGTCTGAGTATTTAGTCCACCCACCAATCGGCTCTAACTTACCTTCTCTCCAGCGGACAAGGTTAGTGTCATACCACCTGCCCTTTGCCTGATACTCAGTGCCGTTGCGATAAACACCTGGTTGTATTTCGAGTGGTACTAATGGCATTTATCTCAACTCCGTAATCATGATAGTTGCGGATGGTGAAGCAGGGGAGAATGCTGTTGCGGCTGAACCATCAATAGTGAGATTTGTATCTGTTACCGCGTAATATGCTTCAATGTAATCGCCTGCACTAAGCTCAAATATACCAGATCTGCTGACTGTTTTGGACTCACCAGCGTTTGCGACTGTGTGGACAATTGTTGAGAATGTAACATCAGTCCCGTTGACGCGAGGCCAGATGTACACCGTCTTACTGCTTGAGTTACCAGACTGCAACTCGCATGAGAAGTCGATCTGATACGTCCCAGCGTAGGTGAAGTTGATGCGACTTGTCACAACACCGTCTATTGCTACATCGTTACTGAGCGCAGTGTTTTCCCATGTGATAGCTGTTGCGGTATTTGTCGATCCTGCTGAATGAGTGGCAGTGCTGTAAAAAGAACCATAGCTGTTATGTCCCCAGGCTAAAGGCTCAAACGCACCATTGCTTGAGACGACAACATGATCTAACTCTGGGTCATACAGCAAGACACCTTCTGTCTCCGCCGACTCATCTCCAGACTTGTGCTGTAAAAGAGTCCTGACGCGGTTCAGGTATGTGTTGAGCCGTATAGCCCAATCGGTCCATAAAGATCCAGTTGGGCTTGGCGGTTGCGACTGATTCGCCATCTAGCTCACCATTAGCCTTAGCTATACTCATCCCAAGATAGGGTGTCTTCGTTCCATAAAAACCAATTTGTACCGTCAGAAGATGGGCGTGAAACAGGCGGCTCCCAAAGACCTGACTGATCTAAAGTCCATGATGGATAAGGTTGAGGAGAAACAAACCAGTCGTTAGTAGCATCATAAGTGTCGCCGATGTCTGCTTGCTGATTCCTAATTGATCCATCCCGTGATGTTTGCTTCCATTCTGTCTGACTGCCAAACAAAGACTTGCAAAAGTTTACGCCTACGGTCTCTGAATGATTGCCATCACTATCAAGACAGTCTGAATCTTTAACAACAATCACATTTGTTACTGTATTGTTTGCATCTATTTGTGCGAAATAAGCCATTTTCTATCCCTATGCCGCATACCGAATAATTACAACACCAGACTTTCCTGACCCGCCATCATCTTCATTTGCTCCGCCGCCGCCGCCAGAGCCATAAGATACTGCATTGTATGCGGCTCCCGGCCTGTGTCCACTGCGACCATTTCCGCCTCCTGTGCCTGCAGTGCCAGCGGCTCCATCATAGTTGCCTCCGCCTCCGCCAGAACAAATAACTGTCATGCTTGACAACGATGTGAAATTTGCAGAAGTAAGGTTGGAGTCAATATCAGTTAGTGTATAACCCTCGCCTCCATCGCCGTTTTGAAATGAAACCGCATTACTCCCTGCTTCAGTAGCTCCACCGCCACCGCCTGTAAACTGGAATTGTCCGCTACCGCCGGCAAACGTATTGGAACCACTAGCTCCACCGCCTCCAAGGTATTGACCTCCGCCTCCGCCAGAACCTCCAGTTGCACCTGATTGTTCTCCAGATCCACCACGTCCTCCACCTAATGAGGTGACGCTTACTGCAAAACTACTGGTTCCTCCATTAGATGCGGCTATACCTTCATCGTGTCGCCTTCCTGCGCCTCCTGCGCCAATAGTGATTGAGTAAGTTCCTGCCGCAACTTCGACTGACGACAATACGTCAAGCTCCCCGCCGCCGCCACCACCGCCACCGTTGGCGCCTCCGCCACCTCCACCGCCTGCTGAAGTTACTTCAATAGTTCCTCCGCCTGTAACGGTGAAAGTTCCTGATGATGTGAACACATGGTATTTGTAGTCACCGATAGTCTGTGTTTCATCGCCACCAGATGCTTCGACTGGAGGAGGTCCATAATTACCTCCTACGAAACCAAGAAGTATTCCGCTCATTACGATACGTTCCCTGTTAGAACTGCTACTGTGCCGCTAATAAACAAGATGTTACAAACACCCCTTGTCGCCAAAGTGACAGAAGCAACATCTGAATCTGTTCCGCTAATGTAAGCAGTTGTGATTGAGCATGTGACAGTGATATCGCCAGTTGTGTTGTTGAACAGCACAATCGCATCACCTTCTGAGAAGGTAGCGTCTGGGATTGTGATTGATCCGCCAGAACCGACTTGTACATACTTACCAACATCGCCTGTTGCCAATGTGTAAGAAGATGTCTTAGTTCCGACAGCAGGAATCTCGCGGAACCCGATATCACCAAACCCATCTAGCTTGTTCAGTTCTGCCGCTGTTGATGTAACAGCAGTCCCGCCGATCTCCCAAGAACCCTCTGTCAGATTCGGAGCAATCGCAGTTGTTCCATCGAGAAGATCGTCCAACGAATCCAAATTGTTGTTGATCTTGGTTCCCCAAGTATCTGTCGACGCGCCGACCTCTGGCTTCGTCAATCCATAAGTAGTGGTTGTAGTATCAGCCATTTAAGCCACCTTCGTCCAAGTTAATCTATGAGGCTATTCTAACCCAAGTTTCAGGAGCTATTGGTATTGGCTCCCATTTTTCGCGAGCAACAGCAGCAAACGATGATTCCGATGCCGTGATGCCTGCTGCAATAAATGTCGCAGACGCTGTACATGTAAATGTCGCCGACACGTTAACTGTACCCGATCCGCCAGCAGTCGCAACACCATCAGCCGTATTCGTGCTGCTTGCAGATACTGTCGCAACTCCATCGACCACTGTGAGCGCAGAAGACGTTGCTGACGCTGAAGCATTTGCTGTCGCCGAACCTTGGAATACTTTGGTTGCGGCTGACGTCACTGACGCCGAAGCAGTTGCCGTTGTATCTAGCGGTCCCTGTCCATACGACCCATAACCATATGCGCCATCACCGTAGTCGTATTCGCTAATGATCTTGAGAACAAACTCTTCGCCGCTCGACGCATTGGTTGCCGTTGAACTGACTAGCGCTCCAGACTCTCGTACTCGCGTGGCAGATGCAGTGATCGACGACGTTACGATTGAGTCAGATGCTGATCCGTCCTTACGAATACCGCCATTCGCTGTAACACTGGATGTTACAACGACGGAAGCCGATCCGGTCTGAATAACTCCTTCAGTACCAAAATCGGCATCACTGTATGGGCCGTAGCCGTATCCAATACGACTGCTAGGCATTTAATTAGTCCAGTGTGATATCGAGATCACCGGCTGGTACGCGGAACACGTCGCCTGTCTCGATTGTCTTTGAACTCGTCAATGCCGCAAATGCGAGCATGTTGCCTGCTGTCGATGCATCCCATACTGCAACGTGAGACACAGTTCCGAAGTTTGCTGTCGCTGTTGAGTATTCAACTGCTGCGCTTGTCGTTGCTGTATCGCCTGAAACCGTGAATGCCACAGTTTGACGCGCATATGCAGTACCTGAAGTTGATACTTCAGTTCCTGAACCATCTTCAGCTGGATCAGCTGTGTGCAGCGCTAGGTACAAAGTTGCTGGCGCTGTATACGCATTGCCGCCAAAAACGTGATCCAGAATCTCTGTTTCGAGATAGTTTGAAAAACCGGCCATTATCCGAAGCTCCTAATTTTGATCCGTGGTGTTGACCCATTAAATGACGAACTGGCATCTCGCGCAATCAATTCCTCGCGCGCTTTAGCCGCCAGTTGCGACCAAACTCCAATCCGCTCGTCATCTTTCAGATAAGGCGCGGAATGCATAAGTGAAGTATACAGGTAAATGTCTGGATAGTCTGTCAATAACCAGTTGGTGTCCGTGTCAGCTGACAACGCAGGAATCTTCGCGAAGTACGACATCTCCAACGAATACTGTTGATCCGGTGTCGGCACAAACTCGAACTGACCGCCAACCACTGAAAAGTACCTCGGTGTCGATGCAGCCGTGTAAGTCGTGTTTCGCTCTTGCGCCATTTCTTGCTGCGTAATGAACTCAAGCGGCTGGACGGGATTCGTGGTCACGATCACTAAATCTTTCGCTTCAATGAAGTCAGCTGGAACCGCTGAGAAGCGTGCGTCGATCTGCGCTTCGGCGCGCAACACCATCTGGCGGACGCGCAAGTTACGATTGAACTCCGCCTCGGCGAAGTCGATAAATGTCGGGATGACTGACGTCAAATCCGATCGGTTTAGAAAGTCAGCTATCGTTGACTTCAGTTCGCCGTAATTCGTCACGCTCATCTAGTTTCTTCCTCAATTCGATAAACTCTTTGACGACCTCTTCGTCGTCGTCCTTGTTAATGATCGCATCTTCGTGACTAAACTCATAGGAACCCGTGTGTCGAATACTGTGCGACAAGTCTTGATCGACCCACACTTGGTAACCGGCCTGACGCGCCTTTGCACAAAAGTATACATCTTCCCCCATAAAATGTTGGAAGTAGTCATCCCAAACGATCTCAAAGAACGGCAGGTCCATGCGGAAAAACACTTCGGTCTTAATCAGCATGATCGCAGTTCCTACCGCTGCGACTTCATGTAACCCAGTGGAGTCTTTATCAATCCACAGGTGAAGCGACGGGCGGATGGACCGGAACGCATTGGTCTTTGCAGGAAACTTACGCGTCGAGGAACACGCAGCGAGTATCTCTTTATCGCGAGAAACCATTTGCTCGATGATGTCATGGGGGAAACGCATGTCCGAATCCAACATCAACAGATAATCCGCTTCTTCAAGAATCGCTTTCTTTGCCAGTTCGTGCCGCTGGTCGGCGATCAACGTCCCGCGCTTCATCGACAGCACAATCTCGTCCTCTGGATGATTCCGTTGATGCGTCGATATTGCCATCGCTAAATCATAAGAGAATGTTGTATGTACTTCGTCCCGGCATGGGACTCCGACAACAATCTTCATACTTTCCCCTCGCGTGTTCTGAAATATTTATTCTCTGGATCATTCAGCCACTTCTTCAGCGCCTTCTCGTCGTCCAGTATTCCCTTCTGTTTTAGATCGTAATACACCGTCAACGGGATAGACGCGACACGCGACCATTCGCCCCACTTAGTGTGCTTATCCGTTTCTTTCGTTAAGTTTCGATTGTTCTGAATAATTTCTTTGAAGTCTTGATCGGTTTCGATCGTGTATGTG
>Ga0208645_1001269_pt1 | contig 22639 bp, 19 predicted proteins | sample VirMetDEL_Sep_01_FD_184519 | JGI IMG/M metagenome (GOLD analysis project Ga0208645, IMG submission 184519) | Aqueous microbial communities from the Delaware River and Bay under freshwater to marine salinity gradient to study organic matter... | ecosystem: Environmental > Aquatic > Marine >... | reverse complement strand
ATTTGCCGAAGTTTTGCCGTAAAGCCATTGAAAAGCTTTTTTCTTTGCGTTCTCACGATCATCAATACGAGAAAAGACGTTTTGCATGTTCCATTCGTGAATGTCTTCTTCGGGTTGTTCTTTGCCAGCAAGAGCCAACATTGTTCTAAGCTCTGCGGCGTTGAAGTCCAACTCAACAAAAAGGTCATTGTGTGGACGAATGGCTGTTTTAAACTCAGCAGGAAGGTTTAGAATAGGAAAAGAGTTTGGTTTTGTGCTTAGCCTTCCTGTGATGGTACCATAAGGATCGTAGTGAACCCATCTGTTGTTGCCTCTCAGGCTTCGCAGTTTGCCTTGTAAGGCTTTTGTGTTCACCATACGTGCGGCGACATCAAAGTCAAAAAGAACTTCGTTATAGTTCATTTGAGAAAGAATACGATGAACTTTAACCATGTGGTCGTATGCTTTTGGTTTTGTGTAGTTGTTAAGAACGTTGGTTGTTATTTTGTTTTTGATCTCGCAAAGGTCAATAAGAAATGAGAGCGGCATAAAGTCATACACACACCATTCTTCAATGTTAAAGTCAACTGCTTCAAAAGCCAAGTTGAAAGATTGCAGTTTTTTCTCAACGTTGGTGTATTCTTCCATAAGATCGGCTGGGCAGCATTCTTTTAAGGAAGCACCATTAGCCCAGATCTGAGCAACTTTTTGTTGGGGCTTATCTGTTGTTTTATGAAAAGCCCAAGTTTCATTTGTGTTTGTTTTGTATTCGTCAAAATGAAAAACGCCGTCTTCATAGACAGCGTGGCATTGATTTTTTGTGTCAAGTGTTTGGAACATTATGTAAAAGTCCGGGTCGTTTTGAGTTTTCTCATCTGTCCAACAGCATACTCCATTGCGGAGCGGAAGTCAAGCGTCTCGTTGACGATGATAGCATTATTTATTACATCGTTTTTTGCTTTAGCGTTGGTTATACCATTCTCAGCAAACAAAGCGGTAATGTAAAGTTTTATTTTTTTGTCTTTGCTCACAAAACTATCTGTGTTAATGTTCTTTTTGGCTGTTTTGATGATTTTCTCGCACTGCTCCCTGGGTATTGCAACTGAAGTTTTATCTGTTGTGTATTGTTTATACATTGTTTCCATTGCTGAGTCAAGATAAGACATTTCCAAGGCATAATAATCATAAAAGTTGTTTTTATAAAAGTTATTTATTTCTTGTTTATTAATACCACGATAGGGATTAAAGATCATTCTATAAGGTATTGCAGCATCAACTTCAAAGCCGGTCAGGTTTGCTATTCTAATGTAGTCATTTGTATTATCAAATCTATTAAGAAAGTCTGTTATTATTTTTCTTTCATTATCTAACTTGTCTTGTTGCAATAAAATAACCAAACCAGTATTTTCAAAGTATCTTTTATTTTTTAAGTTTGTTGTGTAAAGAGTAAAAGGTAAAATACTGCAGTATTGCTCTGTGTATAATAAAAACTCTTGATAAAATGTTTCTATGTTTGTTATTCTTTTTCTATTAGCAATAAAGTTAACAAAGTTAATGTAATGGCTGTTTAGAATACCAATGTATACTTCTTGTAAGTTTCTGTTAATAAACTGAGGTTTTTGTGTAAAGTTATAAAACTTAAAATTAACTTTATTTTGTAAAATCTTACGTGTTATAAGATCTGTAAACTTTTGGTATTGTTGTTGCACAATAGAAAGAACATTGCAAGTTTCGTTGAGGGCAATACTTTTTTCTTCCAATGGAAATAAAGGCATTAAATTTGGATCAAGAAAGACTTTAAAACTATTATCTGAGTTGTAGTTTGTTTGTAGTCTTCTTGTTAGGTTGTTTTTGATAGCTGATGTATTAAATTCTTGTATGGTCATTATAGTATTCTTCCCGTTCTTGCAATTGATTCTGCGGTGAAATCGTCAAAACCTTGCTCTTGAGCTCGTTGGCGGCGCTCACGAACCCTTTGGATATCAGCGTCGATATCAAGTGGTGGTGATATTACCGGCGCCGGAGGTCTAAATTCGAAACCCTGTTCTTCTGGTGTTAAAGCCTCAATAGGTAGTTCAGTTATTCCGGAAGCATTTGGTGGGATTATTCGTGTTAGAACGGGGATTGGACATCCATCAATGTCTTTTCCATCACCATAAGAATTCCAACTTGCTTCAATTGTGGTTTCAAAGTTTCCGTCGCCTGAGATTCTGTTTGATACTTTGTTAATGAAATAATAACCACCAATCCCAAGAATGCGAGCAGCAGAGTTTGTTTGATCGGGAAAACCTAGCCCAACCATTGATGGGTTAAGATAAAAGTACATCCCTGGGAAGAAAAATGGTGCACCAAATGTAGTTATTGTTACATCATACTTTTCTCTCAATGCTGAAAAATTTAAAGCACCTGCTCTTACAATACGACCTTCCCGACGACCTTGTATTTCGTCTCGTCTAAAATTGATTGATTTAAGTATTCCTTTATCTGCACCAATAGTTATATGGTAGATACCTCTGTTAATATCTTCATTTTCGTTAGGAGCATCTCCAATACTTTGTACTGTAAAGTTGGTGCTTTTAAGTGTGAAATAATTAATTACATCTGCTCTATCACTATAATTTATTTCATTAAGAAAACTTAAATCTTCTATAACAGTTCTTCTATAAACAGCACGCAATACGTCCTTAGTGGCCTCAAGCCAGGCAGAGCTATCTGTATCAACGCCTGCTTCTTCAGCATAGGACTGAAAAAGTGCTCTTTCTTCAAGGTTCAAATCTGGTCCTTGAAAAACAGAAAATGCAGGTCTAGACTCTTGTCTGACATAAGTCTCTTCTGAAGCCGCAACCAATGATTGCACATAAGAAAATTCATTAACAAGATCAATAACGAATTGCTTAAGAGTATACTTTGTTTTTAATTGTCTTATTACTTTTTCAATAAAGAAAGATCTAAATGAATTAAGCGAAATAAGCATATCACAATAATTGTATGCTTTTCTTGTACCATCAATAGCATCAATATAATAATAAAGACCTGAAATAAACGTAAAGAAATCTTTTTGTTGATTTAAAAATGTACCTTCTTCATTTTTTAGCCCTGTAATAATGTTATCAATAATGTCTCCTAATCTTACAAAGTTAATTGTATAATCATCATTATTATCTGATAAATCATTCATTATTCTTGTTTCAAGCGCTTGTCTTAAGTTCGCTTCGGACAAAGCCTGCTGTGCTTCTTGAAGTGTTTCTGCTTCGTTTGCTATAGTTCTAGCAGCATCTTCTAGATCTCTTGCTACTTCTGACTGAACTCCGAGCACATCGAGGGCCTCGCTACCTCTTTGTAATCCAGTTAATGCATTTATTCTTCTAACTTCTAATTGAGAAGCGTTCAGGTTGCGTATTGTTTCAATTCCTAAAAATTCTTGAAATATTCTAAAGTTATTTAAATTTCTTTCCCTTTCTCTAACTTCATTGATATCTGATTGCTGATTACCAGTCCTACCTCCTGGTGCAACTGCTCTAACGGCCTGATCGGCTAAACCGGCGAGAGTAGGCAATATACCACCAGCAGCATCCGCAGCTGTACGAGCAAAACTATTTTGTACGATCAGTGAAACAGCACTAGCATCAATCTTAACTTGATAAACTTTTGATGCATCGTTTTCACCGTTGAAAGCTCCATTTAAAAGACCTCGAAAAATTGTTGAATAATTATTAAGTATATTGTTTTCTCTATCTGCACGCAAAGCTTCAAGAAGAACCCTATCTCTATTAGAAGGTGGTTCTTCATCTTCTTCTGTTTCATCTTCTTCTGTGTTTCTGACTGTTGCTGAATTTATTCGCCCTGTTGTACAACCATCGCTTCCCATTCTTGAAATACGATCAGATCTTGCAGCTTCTGCCTCTGCTGCGGCTTCTGCTGTGTCTTGTTCTTCAGCGGCATTAATAGCATCAATAACTGTGTTTCTTCCAAGAGCAAGTATGTTCATAGTGTTATCTGTAAACGATTGATCTATTGATGAGAAATAAGATAAGTCTAAAGTAAGAGTTCCATCTTCATTAAAATTAATATTATGCTCTCTTAAAGATAAGTTTAAATTTATGCTTGTGCTTTCGATTATTCTTCTTATGTCTTGTATAGATTGATCAGCAGCAAGGTCTTCAGTTATTTGGTCAGATAAAGTCCATCCAAGTTCTGCATCAATCAAAAACTTGAAAGGAGTACTTGTCTGCGTTTCTCTTTCTCCTATGCGAGCATCGTCTGTTCCAATACCAGCGCCAATTAATTGTATAAGGCTTGTATCATCAATGTCTCTAAAAACAGAATCGTCAGCGCCACGAGGTATAAGATCGGATAAGTTCTGAAAAAATAAACTAATATTAAAATTAATAAACGAGTTAACTGTTTCTGGGTTTGTTCCTTCGTATTCCCAACTTACATCTTTTATACCTACACCATCGCCTCGACCAAAGCCTTCAGCCGTTATTTGTTCAATTGTATTTGTACTTGTGAAAGATTTAAACTTAAATTCTTTTCTTCCATTATTTTCTTCTAAAAGTACGTATTCATCACCTTCTTTTATATAAACTTTCTTATAAAGTCTTATTTTTGGTACAATTAAAGAAAGATAAGGTGATCTAATTCTAAAAAACTCTCTTAGATCTGTTCTTCTTTGGATTTTATTTACAAGAAGTTCTGTGTCTTCTGACGAAATTTGTATAATGTTATCTTGTGCTGTATCTAGTTTTGAAAATCTCTCAGAGATTATTTTTTCGTTTAAAGCAGCAAGAATTCCTTGTTCTTTTTGAAGTAAGAAATCAAAAGCTTCCCCGCCTTCAAGAACCTTTAGTCCATCGCCATTAATGTCAGGGGCAAGAACTGCTTCTGATAAATCTAAATCATCTCTAATTCGTCTGGCATCGTTCGCAGAAGTGTTTTCAACCAGATCTTTATTATAACGATAAATTGTGAAAAGGATCTCTCCTAATTCTACTGCACCGATAGAGATCCGGGTTTCGAAATCGACATTTTCAGGAAATCCTTCTTGCAGAACAGCAATTAGAGCATTTGAAGCAAGTGTGGTTCTTCTTATATTTTCATTTTCTAGTTGTTCTAAAACATAGCTAACATAATCTTCAGCATTTGTAAAGTCTGTAGAAACTAGTCTTATTCTATCACTTGTATCAACCCTCGTAATTGATTGCAGTTCTACACCAAGACCTGACAAGTTAAAAGTGCTAGATGGATCATCAGCTCGTAAGTTTTCTACAATGTTGCGTTGAAATTGTTCTAATGAAATTTCTCCACTTCTAAATGCACGAGCAGCTTCAAGTGGTGTTTTACTATCAGTAGAATTATTGCTTTGAGAAAAATTTCTCCAAAATCTTCTATTAGCCATTATACCACCCTACGAATAACCTCTTCCAAAGGAAAAGGAATTAAAACTTGATCGCCTGGTGAATAATCTGCATCGGTTGGTCTTTGATTAAACCAAGCAATAACCCACCATAAGGTTGGATCACCATAGAACTCATAAGCTAACTTAAATAGTCTTGTTCTTCTTTGCCAAACAATTGTTCTTGTTTGGAATTTTTTTCTTTCTTCATCAGATAGTGGTCTAATGTTAAAAGTTTCTAAAATCCTAGCAGATGGGATTTGTCTTGACTTCAATAACTTATTTGTATTTGAGTCAATAGTTTTAAAAACTCTTTTATTTACGTATCTGCTAGGCATCTATTAGTCTCCTGTTATACCACTTGTATCATTATTAGGTCTTTGATTGTATTGGATGCTAGTGCTGAAACTATCTGTTGGGCTTCCTTCTGAACTGAGTATTCTTGTTAGGTTTGCATCTGCGCTAACAGCAGTTTCGATTTCGCCAACAGGATTGTAATCGACTGCTGTGTTGTAAGGGAAAAGTTGTGCATCTTCATCATAGCCACCAATGAAACCTTCACCATCAATAAATCCTAAGTCGTGTGTATGAAGTATGACTGCATTAAATGAAATAGAAAATTTCATTGGTATTAGTTGATTTTCTCTATCAATCCAGTTTCCTGCCTGATCAAAGTAAAACTGATGTTGAAAATTTTGTATACCACAAACTAATCCAGAATCAGCAACGCTACCATCTGGATCTCCATTAATATCATAAACTAAGTTTGCAAACTTTATTCTAAAAAGTGGTGCTGCTGAGATTGCATTTGCAGTTCCGGCTTTTTGATAAGCGGGGTATAAAAAACTAATCAGTTGATTTAAACGTGTTAGATTATCTTTTGCTTCTCGCTTTGAAGCAGCCGGAACATCAAAACCAACGGCGATTGTTCTTTGCGTGTTCTGAAAAGTTATTATTGGATCTTGACGACCAAAAACGTTTTGTGTGTTCCAGTTTGAGGCAAAGCTATCTTGAAGATTTGTTATAAATGCTGGGAATCGAACTATTCTTTCTTGTCCAGCGATAACTGAATAGAAATCAAAATAATAACCTTTTGCTTCTGCGTATGATATATGAGTTTTGGCCATTGTTTATACCTTATTATCCATTCTGCCCTGAAAGAACAACTCTTGCATTTCTTGTTTCTCTGCGGTCAATCCATCTTCCTAGATTATAGCCATCAAGCTCAATGGTTGCTTCTCTTCCTTCGGCATTTGATGTAATTAGATTCTGAATGGCGTTTGCTAGTTGCCCTACCCCATTATCACCTTCAGCGTTGGTCATTGCCTGCACTAAAGCAGCCATACTGGCTAGTTTTGCTTCTTCTATTGTTGATGCGGCATTTGTTAGATTTGCTAGCGCATCAGCAGTTGTTGCAAAAGTTAAAGCTTTTGTTTGATCATCAGGCATTTCATTTAATGCAGATGTTATTTCTCTAATGCCGCCGGCAACTTCACCAGCAACAGAGCCAACATTAGCAATGCTGAAAATTGCGCCAAGTGCTTCTAGTGCGCCTGTTAAACTGTTTGAGAAAGAGCCTATTTTATCAATAAGATAACCAAATCCTGCAGCTGCTATACCTATACCAGCACCAATCCCAGCAACAGCCAAAACTAGCGAGCCAACACCAACGGCGGCGCCTCCAGCAGCAGCCCCTATTGTTGAAAGCCCACCAGCAGCAGCGGGAGCACTAGCCGCAACAGACGCCGCCATAGAGCTTACAGAAAAACCAAAAACTTTGGCCGTTAAAAATGCGCCTAATCTTAAAGCGCCTAAACCACCAACAACAGTTAAAATAGCTGCAGCAACCCCATTTCCACCGGTAACTGATTCTGTAAAGCCAATAAAACCATCAACAAACTTGTTCAAATATTCAACAGCCGGAGCTATTAAAATAGCAAAATTACCTATAAGAACATTTAGTTTTTCTTGTGCTGTTGCTGCATCTTGTGTTCTTTGAGCCAACTCTTCTGACGTCATGTTGGCGTACATTATTTCTGCGGCAGTTTTTCGTACTTCTCCGCTTGTTGTGTTGAATAGTTGCGCTGCTTGTTCAAGCGGTATGTTTAATGCAGAGGCTATTTCTAGTCTTTCAAACCTGTCCATTTCTTCGAACGTCCGACCTGATGCTTCCAAGGTTTGTTGAAGAAGCGCCACTCTTTCTTCTTCTGTTGCCGCCAAAAGAGAATAAGTATCAATAAGGTTTCCACCAAGAACCATGTTAAGGCGACCAGCGGCAGCGGCAGCATTGTTGAAATCATCGTATTGTCCAACAATACCGTAAAGCTCCTGAACGCTTAATCCGGTTTCCTTTGCGGCGGCTGTTAATCCAGCAAAAGTGTCTAGTCCTTGATCGCCCATCTTGGCGAACAACTCACCCATGCCTGCTATGTCGCTGCTTAGTTGGCTTAAAGGTATTCCAACAGCATCAGCAATACCTGCAACTCGCTGCATAGCCATACCTGTTTGAGAAATGTCCATGTTGGCGACTTTTGTGAATACTTGCCCCATTTCTCCAGCATTGCCGCCTAGTTTTTCTATTTGTGCAGATAAAGCAACAAAATCACGTTGTGATGCTTGCGAAAGTTGAGAAAACTCACTCATTTGTGAGTAAAGTTTTCCCATTGTCTCAACTGCATCATTTCCTGTTATACCAAGGAAAGCTAGTTCGGAACGAGTTCTAAATGCATTTGCAGCAAACTCTCTTGAAGCGCCCGTGTTTTGCACAAATGCCGCTTGTTGTTGATCAAGGGCTAAAACTAAATCTTTTGTGTTGTTTATTAACTTGTCAATCGATGCCATCGCAAAGCCAGTCTTTCTGGCAGATTCATCGATCTTTGCTGCTGTTTGGCCTATAGCCGCTTCTAAAGAGCCGGCTTCAATAACAGCCCGGGCAATTGTACTATGTAGTCCAAAAAACCTATCGCCTATTTGTTTTCCAAGCTCAGTAGCAGCTGAAAGCTTTTTATTTAACTCTTCTTGGGCTTTAACCTGCTCTTCTTGGACTTTAAGCTGCCCTTTGAGTGTCCCTAAAGTTTCAGCGGCTTTCTTTGCTGTTTTTTCATCGCCTTCTTGTAACGCTTCTAGAAGTTCCAACTGTGCTTCAAGCAGTTCTTTCTGTGAGCCTTCTGTTTCTTTTATCCTCTCTTTCAGCTCAGCAATTTCTTGGAGCCTTCTAACTTGTGCTGATGTTATTTCGTCTGCCATTTATAAGTACCTTATTTGAGCGGCCACTTCATGCCTGTTTCACGCTCAAAGTTTCTAATGGCGGCATTTAGTCTAGATTTAGAGGCGAAAGTTTTTGGATCGTTTAGTCCGTGTTTTTTGACGGCATCCATGTATTTTTTCTCTCCAACTGCTGCATTACGAAAAGAGGAAACTTGAGATTTTGTACCTCTTATTGTTGTAGGTCTTGGAAAGATTTTAAAATAATCGTCAAACCCCAAAAAAGACATTAAAGCAAGCTTGAGTTTTGCTGCTTCTGGTGATCCGATACCTTCATCAAGTTTTGTAAAATCTAAGATTAGATCTTCTTCGTTTATTTCTCTTTCTTCAGACATAACTTTCCTCCTAACACAATAAATAGTTTATAAAATAAAACCCGCCAATAAAGGCGGGCTTAGATTAGCGTTTCTGAACTTTTTCCATTTGCTCTTTTTCAGTTTCTTTTTGCTTTATCAGCCTTTCAATAAGCCATTTTCTTAAACCAACTGGGATTGAATAACTCTCAAAAAGAGAATACCCACCATGGTATTTTAAAATAAACAACTCTTCATAAAGAAGTTCTTGATAGTTAGAAGTCAGGCCAAAAGAAGCGAAAGTTGATTGGAAGCTCTGTTTCATTCTGAGAGCCGCATGACCCGCATTCATAAGTTCCGATTAGTTCAACGTTTGGTGGAACTTCTTTTATGATTCTTTTGAACATTCTTGAGTCTTGAAGAGGCATGTTCTCTAAGTATTGATTGATTAGATTGGTTTGCCCATTCACTGAAACAATCAAAGCTTTAAATGCCTCTAAGGTAGCAGAGTATTGTACATTATGCTTTGCATACTTTTTTTCTTTCTCTGCTAGATCTTTTTCATCTCGTTGGGTTAAAAGCTTAAACTCAACGACTGCTTTTGATTTTGGCATTGCAACTTCATAAGTTCCACGATCAGTTGCTTTAACACCATCGATTAGATTTACACTACGAGGTCGAACACAATCTTCCAAAATAAAAGTTTGCTCGCCGGGTTTTCCACAGTTTCTGCACACCATTTGAACTGGGTATTCATCACCATAAGCAGAGCGTCTAACCTGAACTAAGATTGCATTTTTATCTCCAATAAGAAGATCGTCTAAGTTTAGAGACTTATCTACAATAAGAGATTGCAATAACTTTTCTACAACAACACCTTGCTTAATGTAAGACTCGTTTAGAAGAATGTCTTCTTCTTTTGCTGTCATTTGTTTTATTTCAATTCTTGGGTTATTGCGAAGTGGATGTCCTTCTGGGTATTGTTCTCCACCAGAGGGAAGTTCTACAATATCATTTGCTGCTACAAAAGAAAAATCAGCACCCTGCTGAGTTAAAGCAGGGGCTGGTTCGCTAGTATTGGGAACTTCAGGTGCTCCCAAACGGTCTTGGTTATTTCTCATTATACTCCTTGAGTTTTATTATGCTGCGCCGAAGCCAGGAAGTTTCTCGCCACCAGTCTTCTCAAAGTTGAAGAAGTCATAGCGAAGTTCTACACCAATGTCTGAAAGGTCTTCACTGGTGTAGTCTAAGCCTGTTGGGAACTCAATGTCTTTGACCCAAGCATTGCGGAGAGTAAAGGCAATCTTACCGTTTTGCCCATCTTCGTCAGAGCCCAAGTGCTCTATACGAACATTTCCTAGGGCACGAACACTGGCTGCTTTAGTCATAAGAGAATCAACGGCTCTTACAGCATCTTCAGGTGTATTATACCCGGACTGTGTAAAGTCTGCAAGTATTTTTTCTGAGATCTTCTCATCAATAACATCAACAACTCTAAAAGTAACAGTATTGTATGATATTGTTCCTGGGAAGTAGAAAGTATGATTTAGAAACTTATGTTCTGATTCTCCAACTGTGATCTTGGGAAGGTTTACTTGCTTTACAACCCAAGTTGGTATTCTACCAACAGTTAAGAGGAACTTAAAGTTGCGACGGGGTTCAGCGGCTGTGTTGCTCCAGAATGCCATTTATTATTTCTCCTTTACTCTAAATAGTCTTAGTCGTCAAAACTTGCGCCTGAGCGGAAAATCTCGAAGTCGATAGCAATGAACTCAATGGCTCGTGCCGGCTTGAGAAGAACTCGTGCGTAAAGTGTATTACGGTCGATTAGCTCGGGTGTAGTTGTTGTTTCGTCAAGAATGAGACGGTAGTCAGTTAGACCGAAGTCGGCTTTGACGCCATCAAGGAAAGGCTCTGCCTGAGCAATGAAGCGATTCCATGTATCACGAACATTGGGCTCAAAGAGAATTGAGTTAGCAATTCTTGAGATTTCTTTCTTGACGTAGATAAGAAGACGACGGACATTTACACGGTCAAGCGCTGTGCGTGTTGACTGAAGTGTCTTCTGACCGAAGATAACAACGCCTTCTTGTGGGAACTGAGCGATTGGGTTTACGTTTACATCGTAAAGTTCGTCACGCTCTCTGCTTGTAAGGCGCTTGGAAACACCGGTTGCTACAATGCCTGATGAACCATCTGAAAGTCCACCACGATTGAAACCAGCAGGTGCAAACCAAGGGAATGCAACATTGTCTGTGTAGCCAAGTGCGGCCATTGCTGCAACAGTTGCTGGGACATAAAGAACAGTGTTTGTTCCTCGGTCTCTTACTTGTACTGCAGGGTAGTATGCTGCGCCATAAGAAGTGTTGAAGCCTCTTGTTATCATTGAAGTTACAGCATTATCAACGTTTGGTAGTGCTGTTCTGTTTGTTCCAATTTCTCCAGATGTAAGTTCAAAACGAGGCTTGTAGTCATTTTGAATATCGATAATAGCCATTGTGTCTCTTCTTTCCTCAGCCATGTCGACTAAGAAGTCAGTTACAAGAGGATCAGAGATACCGGGGACTGCGACAACATTGTGTTCGACAACATCGGGGTCACGAATGGTATCGATTGCTTTACGGACTGAGTATAATTCATAACCAGTTTGCTCGGTTGTTCCGTTTATTAGCCTGTTAGCAAAAGGCTCAGGTTCAATTATGTCTAAGCCGTCTGTACCACCAACCATCGGAAGTGTGAATGCGCTAATACCAGCATTTAGAAGTGTATCAACACTTCCTGTGCCTCTTAGCGAACCTGCGGCTGCACGAGAGCCTGATGTGTAAACAGGTGCGGTTGTTGAACCGGCTATATCATCAAGTGTGAAAATGTATGAGTATTCACCACCGGTGGCGGGTGTTGCACTACCGTCGCCGTATACGCTTTCACCCAAGTCTGATGAAATTCTTACAGTGTAATCGCCGTAGCCATTATCACGACGTGCAAATCGGCCTTGTGCAACGGCACCGTAGAAAGCCTTTTTGGGGTTTGAGACGCCGTAAGAGCCTGACTCACGAAGTGAAAGGCTTGGTCCAGTTGCTTTGATGCCGAAAGTTGCAGCAACTGTTTCTGATGTGTATAGACTTAGACCAGAGCCAGTTGTTACAGTAACAGCGCCAAACTGCATTTTTTCTGCTAGGACTGCTTGACCAGCAGTAGCAGCAACAGCTTGAGTTGCTGTTCTAATAGGTCCAAAGTAGCCAAATGGTAGAACTGCAGGGTTGGTTGTTGCATTGTCTACTTCATCATTCATTTCCATACGGATGTACTTAGAAATATTGTTGTAAGTACCGTATTCTTGGTAGTACTTCTCATCATTGTCCCAAACAAGGTACTTGTCGCCAATACGACGAGCAATGTAGTCTGGTGAAGCAGGATTTAGATTGAGACCAGTGAATGACTCAATAAGATCTAGAGTGTTATCTGTATCTCTTGCATCACGAACCAAAACATCAAATGTTCCGTAAGGATTGACGGTTGGGTTTGTTGATGCTTTAACGTTTGCTATTGATACCTTGACGCTTCTGTTATCCCATTCACCTCTAATGTCTGTTGCGACAAAGCGGAAAAGCTGTTGCTGAGAAACGGGATTATAAGAACCGGTATCTTGTGTGAGATCTTGTGCAAATACTAAACCAGATTTTGCTACTGCTGCAGGGCTTCTACGAATACCCAAGTCAGCGCCAGAGCCTGTTAGAGCATTACGGTAAATAAGAGCATAATCATTTGCTCCTGCGAGGTCGGTTGGTGCGCCGCTGCCGGGACCAGAACCTGTGATAAGTGCTTCAGCAACTGATGATTCAAATGTTTCACCTAGGAAGTAGCTTAAGGCATTTCCGTAGATAGTATCGTTAACGTAATGTGGGTTTGTGTTGAAAACCTTACGAATGTATTTTTCTGAATTTGGATCAAAGTTAAATGTTGCTGTAAGGTGGTTGGTTCCATCATAAAGACGAACTACAGCTGTGAATTCAAGTTTTGATACATCTGAGCTTTCATTCTCGCAAAGACGACCATTTGTATCGGAAGATGCCTTTCCGTGAGTGTTGCTCATTAGTTCAAGCGTAGCATTATCATAAAGATAGAAGACCGCTGCTAAAGAAGAAGTCATCTGATCTAGGCCGCTGGAACCAGAAACCGCTCTTGTTACAAAAAGACCAACAGCGTTGCCAGCCGCAACTTCCCATCCGGCTTCACCAGCGTCTGTTGCGTTTTGATCTTGTTCACCGGCTAAACGAACAAACGTTACCGGGCCATTATTGCGAAGATAAGCTTCGGCTGCAAAAAGACCATAAGTTGGTGCTGCGTAATTACCTTCACGCCATACATCGCCACCACGACCACCGGGTGACGGTGCGCCGAAGATCTGATAAAGATCGGCGGTTGATTCAAGACGGACGGGCTGCATTGCTGGTCCGTGTGTCGCACGACCAATTACTGCTGGTCCGATTGCGGGTGCTTCTGCGGGGATACCTGAGCGATCAATTTCTGCTACTTGAACTCCAGGTGATATAAAACGAAACTTATCTGCTGGCATTGTTTAAAACTCCTTAAATGAATTATAAAGTTATAGTTCATTACTAAATAGTTATTTAAATCTTAAAAACACTTATAGATTAAAAATTGTTGTTTCCTTGGGGAACTTGTACTCTACGATACTTTCCCTTATGATTATCTTTGGTTTTTCTTCATTGACGTATTGTCCAAATAAATAACCAATAACATTAAAAGTTATTTTTGCTTCTAATTTTCTTTGTTCTTCGCCTAAGTTTGATGAGTTGTCTGAGATATTGTAGTTTGAGTCCATAAACAACTCATAGCGGTGAATGTTGTTCTCAATAACCTTATAGTTAATGTTGCCTGTTCTTACCATAAAAGGCTGCAACATTTCATTCATTTGCTGGGTGTATAATGAGGTAAGGGTTACTTCATAAGTTGGATTAATGTGAACAATCTGTGGGACGCCAATAAAGTCATAAACAACTTTTGTCTTTTTTAATCTTTTGTTCTGCGTGGACTGTCCGGTTTTTTGCTTTGCATAAGCATTTGAGAAGTCTGCAGTTTTGCTTTGCATTATTCTTTTGGCGATCTGAATGGAAGCACCATTAGAGTCTGGTGGAACATTACCATACATAAAACCTTTTTTGCTAGGATCTTTTGATAGTCCTGAACGAGCAACTGTAATAACGGGAAAGTTTAGAACATCGTTTGGTCTTGGATCTTTTTTTGTATACCAAGCACGTTCTGATCCTTGCCAGAATACAGGAACTTTTTTAAAGCCTTTATTTGTTCTTGTGCTAACATTAAGATCTTCATTAACAAAGTTAAATACTGCTTGATCAATGTTTTCTAATGTAGAAGGCTCAAAAGGTATTTGTATTAAGTTTTCTGATTCTTTATTGTCCATCGAATAAACCTTCTCTTGATCTTAGACACTTGGCTGAAATCTCAAATCTTCTATCTCCTTGACCAAATAAAAGCCTGGGTTCCATAAGAGTTGTTATTTCGTATAAGATCTCATCATACAAAACAAAATCACCTTCTCTAACATAAAGATCTTGGTCTTCTGTAAGTCTTCTTTTGTGGAAGTTTACAGTTATTGAGGCTGTTTTGTCTAAACCGTAGTTTGAGGTTTCAGTTTGGATTCCATCAAACTTTACAAGAGCATAAACTCTAACAGGAGGAAGGAAAGATTTTTCTATTGCTTCTCCATAAAGTGAATGATAGTTTGTGTGCTCTAAAGAAAGTGGATAATAAGCAACAGTTTGCCCTATTACTCTTTCAATAAGCTCATCATTAACTTGTTTTACAAGATCTCGTTCTTTCTTGTTGAAGAATAACGGTGGTGGTGGCTGTGCCGGTCTTGACCATTCATTATCAGCCATTATGAGCTACCTTGTGGTCCAGCATAAATAGGCATTGGAATAGACTTGAAAGTTTCAACCGTTGCTGTTATTTTTGCTTGGTCATCCTGGGCAAGTTTTGTATAAGTTAACTCATCCATAATGGTCTTGAGTTCGTCTCTAAGCGCTTGCTTTTCTGTCTTGGACTCATCCTTTAGGGCGGTGCCGTTAAGGGTTACAGACTCGCCAGGAATAGGCACAGTGGCAAACTTAGAACGTATTTCACCTAACTGTCCTTTTGATACAGCCAACGCATAACGACGAATCCAATGCTTACCTATTGCATTGATGCTAGCATAAGGCACATTCTCAAAAGGAAGTGTGTTCATGTTGTTAACACCGTTTATTTGTTTTTCAACATAAGCAATTGAAGAAGAAAGCGGTGATTCGTCAACAGAGTACTCAATCCACATTTTCTTGGGCTGAACAATTGAAGGAGAAGGAAAGATTCTAAGTTGGTTGTTTCTTAACTGATAAGAAAAACCACTTGTTCTTGTATAAATCGCATCTTCAAAAGCCATTGCTTGTGCTTTATTTTGCCAAACTGGAATAACTTCAAATGTTGAGTCATCTGCATACTGACCATAATGAGCCAAGTTGCCTACAGTGTTTAATCCGCCATAATAACCATAAAAACGCCACATTGCTTGTGGGGTCTTATAATAAACTTTTCTAATAAAAATTCTATTATCTGTTCCAACTCTTGCTGATTGTACAGGGTCTGCTCTTAAGATTGCTTCTAGATCATAGTCTTGTTTATTGACCTCAACATCAATAGAAGCAGAGTAGATGTTTGTTAAGCCACCGACACGAACTTCGGTTCCAACAGCATCACCAATTCTTCTTGAATACTCAAAAGAAAAGCGAGTGTATTTTATGTTTGCTGCGGATCCAGATGCATCACCAGCTATTATTGTTCCATCTGAGTCAAATGAACCGGTTGAAGATCCCAAAAGATCAGATAATGAGTTTTTGCTTTGATGAAGGTTTACTAAATAAGAGTATTCTATACAAGCATCTTCATAGGCGGCATAAACATTTCCAGCGGTAAGTTCAATGTCCAAAACATCGCCGCCAAGCATTTTATAAGTATAAGCAACTTGATCTGCGGCGCCGGTCAAAAAGGAGTCTGAAGTAGAATAAATACCATAAGGTAAAGTTGCTGATACGTCAGTTGTTGTTCCTGTTACCGGTAAGATAACTGCCGATGTTTGTGATACTGGTGTTAAAACAGGCAAAGCCATTCATTAAGTCTCCTTTTTAATCGATCTAAGATAAATAGTTCTCGACAAAAGAAAACCCCCGGTGTTTCCACCGAGGGCATCTTTTATCCTAGTTCAGACTAGTGATTAGCCAAGGAAGTCCTTGCAGATAACTAGACCGTACATATCAGGACGGACCATCTTCTTGGCGTAGCGTGTCATAACGCCCTTACGAGGTACGAAGTCCTCGACACCGAAGATTGTCGGAGTGACCTGAAGCGGGACGTAAGGAGCGTATACGTAGCCACTCTCAAGGAATGAAGCGCCACGACGACCTACTAGTACGACATTGCGTAGGAAGTAAGGATCGACGTAAACGTCAAGCTTCTTGGAAAGTGAACCAACACGTACAGCACCAACGGTACCACGGTCATCATCGTGAGTTACAGCAGCACGGAAGCCAGCGGTGAACTCAAGGATGTTAGCCATTTCGGGTGAGACAACAATAAAGTTGGCGCCACCACGAAGTGTCTTACGGTGGATCTGAGCGGATACATCATTGATTGTCTCAATGAGGGTTTCGTACCACTCTGAAACGTTACCGGTAAAGTCACCAAGGCGTCCTGTGAGGTCTTCGCCAGTGGTACGATTAACGAATGTACCGGGGCGGCGTGACCAGTAAAGTGTTTCGGCAGTTGCGCCCTTAACGAGGTCTTCAAGGATCTCACGGTCGATTTCAAGAGCAACCTGCTCTGAAAGGATTGAGGTAAGCTCAACCTCTGCGTCCATGTTGTGGTAAGCGTTAAGGTCCTGACCAAGTTCAGGTGTCCACTTAGCCTTAAGCTTCTTGGTAACAGCGGTGACTGATACTGAATCGACCTTGATGTCGATCTCAGGGATATCAGTTGAGCCTTCGAGACCCCAATCTGATGCGCCGATAACTGAACCAATTGCGGATCCAGCAGCAAGATTGTCTTTCTGCGGATGGTCACAACCGTCGACCCCATCAAGAGAGGAACTTAGATTTGCTGCTTCTGCGGCGGCTGCGTTCCAAGCAACAAGTAGAACTTTTGTAGCGTCTGTCGGGTCGATGCGGGTAAGGCGTCTTACAGTTCGTATGTATGTAGCGCCGGCGACAGTTGGAAGAATTGCTACAAAATCATCTGCATTGAATTCTGTTGCTGCTGTAGTAATAGAACTAAGCGGGAATGTTGCTGCAGCGAAACTTGAACCGGAAGGAAGGTCAGGGTCAAACTGTAGTAGTTCCTGTAACTGGTATGCAGCGACAGAGCCGGCGTCGAATACTAGACCGCCATCAGTTACTGAGCCAGAAGCAACAATTGTTGTTGTGATGCCTGATGAGGCTGTTGGTGAAGCAAAGCCGTTGTTAAGTGAGTAAGGCCCAAGCTCGGTAAGTGGCTGGGAGAGGATTACACCACCAGTGATCTGTGAAGCAACACGACCACCACCATAAATTGATGAACCACTGACGTTACCTAGACGGGAGCCCTGAGCGTTGTAAGCTGAGGCAGGCTCGGTTCCATAGGTGAAATCTAGGAAGAAGATTAGACCTGAAGGAAGTGACATTGGCTGAACAGAAACAAGGTCCTGTGCAACTAATGAAGCGAATACACGACGAACAAGGGGGAATGCAACTGCGGCAAAACCTTCAACGTCGCCACCAGCCATTGTGGATGATTCACGAAGAAGCTCCTTGGCTTGGTTTTCAAGTAGACGAGCCATTTGATTACGCTGGTCGTCTGAGTTTAGACCTTCAAGAAGACCAGTGCGCTCCCACTTTGAAAGAAGGGCGGATGATTCCTTGTAAAGGTCACGGGGCTCGATGCCCTCTGTGAGTGTCTTAAGTACTGACATTTTCTATTTCTCCTTTTTGAATTTTTATAAGATACCTGCTAGTTTCTTCATACGAAGAACGTCGCTTGACTCGCTTATTGTTTCTTTCTTTGTTGGGCGAGCCACCAGTGTTCTAACTTTGAGTGCTTCAGTTAGGTTTTCTGGTCCAGCATTCTTTGCAGGTTCAGTCGAAACCGATTCACATAGAGTTTCAAACACGTCTTTGACCTTTTCGGTCGTGCTGGCTCTGTTGATTGCTTCGACAATTCTACCTTTTTGTCGCTCATTCAAGGAGGAATCTGTTAGAGCCTTATTTGAATAAAACAGTTTTGTGTTAACGAGGTGAGACTCTGAAAGCTTATTCTGCAAGCTCTCAACCAATACTGCTGTATTTTTAATTAGTGTGTTTTTTTCTGAAAGTTCTTTTTCTAAGTTGTTCTTGCTCTCGGTAAGTTCTTCAACGGCTGCTTTGAATACAGCGTTGTCTTCCTCAAGCTCAGTTGATCTCATACGGGCAAGCTCAAGTTCTTGTTCAAAGAATACTTGGCTATCGGCACGTCCTGCCCAACCGCTTTTTTGTGCTGAAGTATCAACAGTAAGTTTTTCCATAAGAGCAAGAAGGTCATCTTCGGAAAGGTCTAACTCTTCTTCAAGTGCTTCGGGCTCTCCGGGAACTTCTTCTATTTCTGCTTCTGTTTCATCTTCAACTTTATCTTCTAAGCTATCTAAGTCAATGGTGACAATATCTTCGTCACTTTCTTCATCACCCATTTTTGCTACTTTAACAGCAAGTTGATCAAGGACATTTTGTGCTTGTTCAAGAGCGTCAGCTGCATCATCGATCATTTGCTCTGCTTCTTCTGTTTCGTCAGAAGGCTGTGCTTGATAAGAAGAAGGCATGTCGTCTTCAACGTCCTTCTCTACTTCGGCGTCAAGGTCTAAAACCTCAGCGCCTGCTTCAGCACCAAGATCTCCTGCTTCGATTTCTTCTTCGTCTTGTTCCAAAAGACGATCAACAGCTTCTTTTATTTGTGATGAATACTTTTCTAGAACTTCGGCTTCAGCATTTGCCTTAGCAACTTCACGAAGTTCCTTTGCATCGATTATGGCTTGTTCAAGCATTGACATTAAATAAACTCCTTATAAAAATAAATTACCATTTATAAATAGTGTGTTTTTTCTTAAAATACTAAATCTCAACAAAATCTGGTGAAGGATTAAAGAAAATTTTATTTGTATCCACTGAATGTCCTACAACTCTAACAATCTCGCCAGTGCTAGTTGGCCTTACAGTTGTGTAGCCACCGGCAGTTGAAGGCGAAATGTAAACTTGTGATGCTTTATCTAAAGAACCAGCGGCTGTGGAAGAACTTAATAAAGAAGTGGCTATTTGATAAATACCACGAGTTAAAACCCCATCAGTTTGTGGTGCTGCGGATAAAGAAATACCTATCAGTTGTGCATCGCCAGATCCAGTTGCAGCTGCGGAGGCTTGATACCAAGTTCCTGTGTTGTCTAAGTAAACTACATTACCTATGGCAACACTAGTATCTGCGGCTGAACCAGCCAATAGGACGTTTCCAGCATTTGAGTCATCAGTGCTTAAGTATCCTACGTCATTTTTTAAAACATAAGCTGGATTACCACCAAATGTGGCTGCGTTGTATAGAGTTCCGGTAAGGAAAATGCTGCCATTTGTTTGGATTTCGGCGCTTCCAAGTGTTGACAGTAGAATTCCTCCACCGACTCCAAAATATGACAACCCATTTGGATCAACAGTTAAAGTATTCCCACCAGTATCATTATAGAAATTGACACCTTCAGAAGCTATTACATCTAATGTGTAATTTGGATTTGCGTTCCCAATACCTACTCTATTGTTGGTGTAATCAAAAACAAAATTAGAAGAACCAGAAAATGTGGAACCTGAATTAAATTGCAGCTGCATATCTAATCCACCAGGAGAGCCTCCGCCAATCCCGCTTAAGTTTGAACCATCACCATAAAAGGTTGATGCTGAAACATGACCAGAAGCCGTAATGTTGCCTACTGTGTTGATATTGCCGTAAGCTCGTATATCATCGGCAGAGGAGGAAAGCTCAACATACCCCAAAGATCCAGTAGAGGTTAGCGAAGCGGCTCCTTCGGCAGTTAGAGAAACTAAAGATGCATTAATGCCAAAATTGCTATTTAGGCATGATATAGAACTATTATATGGACTTAAATTTAAGACAGCTGACTGAGAAGAATCAAAATCAAAAACCTTTATTATTGTGTTAGCGCCGCCGCCGAGGTCTGCATTGGTAATTTCAAGAGAGGCAGAGGGAAGTCCAAAAAAGTCTTCACCAGATGTATAAGCTAGCTTGCTGCCGGTTATTGTTAAGATTTCTGTATTATAGTCATACTGAAAATTGTCTGTTCCTGATACAACACTTGCTCCAGACATAAACAAAACTTGTTTGTCCGCTATACCTGAATCAAATGATACAGTGCTACCTGATATATAAGCCCAACCTAAAAATCCTGTTTTTGGCATTTTTTATTCTCTTAACCTATTCCGGCTGACCCGGACCAATTAGTTGTTAGTTCTGTACTAGAGATTGTTGTAACACCGGCACGAATTTCGTAATCTACTGTTGCTCCGGAGCCACTTAAGAAAACTGAGGTTATTCTCCAGTCGTAAATATCACTTACGCCAGCGTTTAAAACAAAATAATTATCGTTTGTTGTGACACCTAGTTCTGAAAAACCAAGCCTGACATCTCCTGATGATGAAACTTGGATGAAATTAGTTACACTATCAAATGAAACTTGATCGACAGTACTACCACCGGTGGTTGTGCCTCTGAGTATGTAAGGTCTAGCGCTTACTTGATAAGCAGCAGAGTTCCCTAATCCACTTTTGTATTGAAAAGTACTCATTTAAATGCCTCTTAGTTGTTGTTTAGTTTATCCAACATTTTTTGTCTTTGAACTTCTTTTTGTATTCTGCGCTTTGTGCGGCGCTTGTGTTCGTTTCTTTTTTCGGAAGGTTTTTTAAAGTATCTTCGTTCTTTGTATTCTTCCAAGACACGATCTTTCTTTAACATTCTTTCCAAGATCTTGTAAGCTTTCTGAACGTTGTCATTTCTTACTTCTACTTGGTAAGGTTCAATACCGTCAAGGGCATTCATTTTCTTTCCGTGCCTTTTTCTTTTCTTGGCAAGTCTTTGATCGTAATCTTTAAACTTGCCTTTATCTGACTTGTTGTACTTTCTCATTTTTCTCCTATAGTCCAAAAGCTGATAAATCTACACCGGAGTCATTAGGATCTTGGTCTCTAAGCGCTCCGTATTTTTCTTGACTTGAAGATGGAGCAGCAGGAAGAGGATCTGTCCCTTCAAAAATGTTTACTCCATTAAAGTTGTTAGCGCCGCCGATTGAATCTAAAAGACGCTTTCTTGTTTCATTTAAGTCTTGCTTGGGTTTTGCTTTTTGAGCTTTTCGCATAAACTTGCGAATAGGCTCTTCGTCTTTTCTGTTCTCGGTTATAGTTGAGACAGAAACACCCTGAACTGATTCTTTAATAATGTGAGCAAGAACACCAGGTTCTTCCATTATTACTTCTTTTACACACTCTTTGATAAGAGGTTTTAAGATTTTTGTAAGTTCTTCTTTATTCATTATAGTCCTACTAGGTCATAGATTTTTGAAAGTATTATTTGTTCTTTTGTGTTCTCGATTGCATGTCGGGTCATGTCTTCATTCATGCTAAATGAGCTTCTTTTTGAAGGACCAACAAAAGCACCAGGTGTTGACGGCTCTTGAACAATATCAAAGCAAATAAGTTGGAAGTCTTCGTTTACCATTGTTCCTTCACGAGTTTCACGAACTGATCCGAGACCTCTTGAAGAAATACCTATTTTTACGCCGGCATTTACAAGACCTTTTAAAATGTCTCCTGCTGGCGTTGGGAGAACTTCTAATTTCCCCATTACTTTATTACCGTCTAACCAAATGTCCGTAACCAAATGTGAAACATTCTTCAAATTTACAACTGAGTCATCGGGGTGGTCTAATTCACCAACAGAGCGACGATCGGCAACTACTTTTTTGTAGTTATCTACTTCTCTGCGAAGTGTTTTTTCTGGATAAACACGACCATTGCCGTTTCGCTCACCATACTTTTGTAAGCATCCGGTAAGAATAACAGCACCTTCTGATACTCTGCGCTTTTCACCTTCCGTTAAGAAGTCTTGGCAAACACCGCCATCGCAAAGTTCGTAAAATTCTCTTAATAGTTGTTTAGACATTTGTTCTTCCTTTAACGGGCGCCACCCGCTTGCTCTAAGAGCCCTTGCAGCAACGGCGAACTGGCTGTAAAGCCCATTTTTGTGTCCAAGGCATAAATACTCCGTTCTTTTATAAATAGTGTTAAGTTTTATTAGTTCTAAAATTTATTCCTTCATCACCGAATATTTGGCAAAGAGCATAAGAAGTGCCTGATGAGAGGCAACCATAAGCAAAGCCATAAGTTGGATCAAAAGGGTTAAAAAGCCAATAAATAAAGGCACCAACCCAAAAGCCCATACACATAGGGCAATGGAAAAAATGGTGCCTTGGTCTTATTTTGTTAAAGATTGACCCATAAACTAAGATTTGAGTCAATCCATAACAAACTAAAATAAAAAATAATAAATCCATTAGAAATGGTAGGTAATGTAGTATCTT
>Ga0208645_1001266_pt1 | contig 22673 bp, 36 predicted proteins | sample VirMetDEL_Sep_01_FD_184519 | JGI IMG/M metagenome (GOLD analysis project Ga0208645, IMG submission 184519) | Aqueous microbial communities from the Delaware River and Bay under freshwater to marine salinity gradient to study organic matter... | ecosystem: Environmental > Aquatic > Marine >... | reverse complement strand
AACGATTTTGTGCCGCAGGCCGAAAATGTCCAAGCTGAGTAGAACCAAGGGCGCGTCATTCGAGCGTGAGCTTGTCAAGATATTCCGAGAGGAATTAGGTGTCGAGTGTCGCCGTAATCTCACGCAATACCAAGAAAGCGAGTTGGGTGACATAGAGCTTGGCGAGTTAATTTTAGTCGAGGCCAAAAGGTACAAAGCGGGTAACTGGTTTGCACCGTCATGGTGGGAACAGACCAAACACGCCGCCGCAAAACAAAACATGATACCCTGTTTAATTTGGCGATATGACCGCCAGCCGATTCGAGTCACGCTGCCCGTGTATGCCATCAATGCGGATTGGGCTATGAATAGCGACCAATATAGCTGGCCTGTCGAGGGCAACGGGTTGATACCTGTGACGCTAGATTTAGCTGGCGGGTTAGCTGTTTTGCGGGAATGGTTGTCGTGAAAGTATTAGATTTATTTAGCGGAATAGGGGGATTTTCCATTGGACTTGAAAAAGCAGGGTTTGAAACAGTCGCGTTCTGCGAAATCGAAGAATACCCAAGAGCCGTCCTTCGACGGCACTGGCCTGATGTCCCAATCTACGGAGATATTAAACAACTCACAGGAGAGCAGCTCAGAGCAGATGGAATTGTTCCCAACCTTATTTGCGGAGGGTACCCTTGTCAGCCGTTTTCAGTTGCCGGACAGCGAAGAGGCGCGGAGGATGACAGGCACCTCTGGCCTGAAGTGCATAGACTTGTTACCGAAATCAGACCCTCTTGGTGCATTTTCGAGAATGTTGCTGGACACATCAAACTGGGTCTCGACGAGGTGCTATCTGACTTGGAAGGCGAAGGCTACGCCGCAAGGACGTATAATATTCCAGCTTGCGCCGTCGATGCCCGACACCAAAGACAAAGAGTTTGGATTGTGGCGCACACCAGACACGGGGCAAGGGGGGGGCAGTATCCGAGGAAGTGTTGAACGAAATGGCAAATGGGAGCATGAAAAGGGAAAGCGGTCACAATCGGCAGCTCAGGTTGCAAGACCAAGTGAGGCATCCGAAACTATGGCCTACAGCAACAGCGACCGAAGCGGAAGGGCTGGAACACAGTTCTGGGAAACTGAACCCAGTGTGGGTCGAGTGGTTAATGGGGTTCCCCACCAATCACACCGCCTTAAATCACTCGGAAATGCAGTCGTTCCGCAAATCCCAGAAATAATCGGACGGACGATTATGCGGTATGAAAGGGAGTTTCTTTAATGAGTTTCAAACTTGTTGAAAGTGCCTTCGATGCACCCGTGGCAGACCCGCAAGCCAAGCTGGTTTTGCTGGCTATAGCACGTCACGCAGACAAGCGCGGTTCGTGTTATCCTTCAGCCGCACGCTTGATGGTTGTAACAGGATTGAGCAAGGCATCGGTTTACAGAAAGATAAGCTATTTAGAAAAGCACGGCTTCATACGGGTCACTCGCAGGGGCAAGGATGGAAAGAAAACAAGCAATCTATATCGCCTCTTGTTGTCTCAGTCTGAGACTAAACAGTCTCACAGTGAGACTAAAGTGTCTCTGTGTGAGCCATTAACCAGTCATGAACCAGTAAATAATATATCTTGTAATGTTTATGACTCACAGGGAGACAACGAAACAAAACAAGACCCGTTTTTAGACTTAGCAAAGAAAGCACTGAAAGGGAAAAAATGACAGATAAAATGGATTATGAAGGTCGCATGAGCCTTTGCCGCACCAAGTTTGCCGCAAACATGGCGACACTATACGCGCCACACGTTGCGCTTAGAGACAATCCCGAAGGCGCGAAGCTATACCTTCAGGAAATTTGTGAAGCCATAAATAGCAACATGCCCAGCGATATTAACAGCGAATTATATACAGAATATCTCCGTAAAATATGGCGGGGCGTAATTGGCGAACACACTAGCCGCTATTGGTTCCCGCTTAATTTAATCGTAAAACACTCAAAGCAAGTGGCGCGTGAACACCATCAGAGAAATAGAACACCTGCAAGCTACATACCGCAGGGTCAGCAACAGGCCGATGATATTCGCACAAAGGGCGGGAATTGGACTATTGAGGGCGCAAGGTCAGCAATCGCCAAAACGCAAGCCGAAATAGATTCGGGTGCCCTGCCTGCTAATATCGGGCAAATACTTATAAGGATACCGCAAAAGGCCATAGAACGCCTTACAGAGCAAAACAGGGGTGAAGGTATACCAGACCTAGGGGATTTATGAAAACGCTTCTAAGGTGCCTCTGAGGGCTTTCTAGGGGCTATGCAATAAAAAGGGGCGACCCGTGAAGGCCGCCCCCTAAATAAGCCGAAAAGGGAAAAACGGCTTATGTGTTTTTATATTCCATTAAAAGAATTTGTGACGGGTTCTTTTTTGCCAATGCCGCCTTAAATCCAGCCATGACAAGACTATTACGAGAGTTTTGAGAATACCACGCCTCGCCGCAGTCTTGGCAAGTCACTAGGCCGCGTTGGTATTTGAAGGGCGGCACATTTCCGCGCCCTTCGTCTTTCTGGTCTATTACCGCAAGCGTGGTGTTATAGCCGCCACAACCCCAACACCTATCCGCAAGCCGAATGTCTGAAAAAACACCATCACGCTTGTTTGCTTGGGCTATGCGCTCGACAGTGTGCCTATCGGTTAACATTTCTATCATTAGGGCGTTTGAAGTGCAGGGCACACTTGCCCCTGCTTCATAGCGTGCAACAGAAACTTCACCCATTCTCAAAAATGCCGAAACCTGTTTTTGTGTTGGTTTGCGCCCGTCACTGCGCCGCAAGGCGTGGCGAATTGCTTTCACTCTAGCAGGTGTCATGGTCAAGCCCTCCGCTCAAAAGCGGGTCGGTCTATATGGTGTTCGTCATAGAGCCAATGGCCTATGCTTCTGCCGCCGCAATTTGTGATTAGCCGCACGGTCACTTTTTGAGATTTGCTGCCAGTGCCAGCGTACAGGTGCGCGCCGCCATAGATAGCGATAAGCAAAAAGAAACCAGCCGCCATTCCGTAAATCATAAATCCAAGCATTGTTTATCCTTCCTTAAAATTGTGGGATATATCCCAAATCGCTGGCCTCATTTAACCAGCCTTGCGCGTAAAATTTCGCGGCCTTTTTGTCACTGCATGGGTCACGATATGTTGATTTATAAACAAAGGTTTTTCCGTTGCATTTTGCCACAAGTGAAGGCCAATATATTGGATGACCTCGCCTATGGGTAAGCCTTGCAGTGGCATATATTTTGTCGGCATAATCGCCATTCGGTAACTGAATTTTCATCGTTTATCCTTTCATAAAAATTTGTTTTCTTTGCTCCGCTTCCTGCTTTGTGCGGAAAGTTTTTTCTACCCATGACTTGCCGCCTTCATCGCAAAAGACGGCACACCAAACACCGCGCAAATCATCTTCATAGATAGAAGCGGAGCGCGTCAGGTTTTCAAAGCGGCGCGGGTTCTGGTATTTCAATTTGAATATGACTGGGTGCATTATGCCGCCTCGCTTTCTATCAATTCATGGTAGGCCAACGCCTTGAACTCATAAACCTCGACAAGTGACAAGTCGTCTAGTGCCTCAGTAATTTCATCGGGGAAATTCTCAGCGATAGCTTGCGCCATAATCACGCTGTCTTTGACGTGCAAGCTGTCTTTTACAGTATAGCGCATGTTCAGCCCGTCTATAACGTTCTGGGCTGATATAAACCGCGCCGCGAGTGCCATTGTTAGCTTGCCGTAATTTTGACGACCAGTAAAAGCGCGATGCCGTTTTTCATGGTCGCGCTCCATGTCAAAAAGGTTGGACATATAGGGGCGGTTGCCCTTGTTGTCCAAACGATAGGCAAGCGCAGAATATACGCGATTAATCAGTTTTATTTGATTTGTGCTAATAGTCATTGTGTTCCCTTTCGTGTTTGATTGTGGCGGTATTGCCTAGCAATCATCAGACAGGCCAGCATGTGCCAGCCTGTCCAATCATTTCTAGTCTTTCCATTGTGCCAGATAATCGGCCTCGCTATCGTAAATTACGCCGCCGCGTGACAGGTATTTGCCTTCATATTCTGCAATAGCCCATTCAATAGCCTGTGTTTCATTTGACGTTGCGTAGTGTTCTCCCTTCTCCCGTGGAAACTTCACGCCATTTACTCGAATTTTTACGCCTTCATTCACATCGAAAAAAACATGGTCGAAAGCCTCGATTTCATATCCTTTGTAAATCATGCGTCCAATAACTCCAAAAGTGCAACATCACTTGCAAGGTCAAAAATTTCTGGAAAGCTGGCTTTTAGTTTCTTGCGATTTTTCAAATCCGCTTTTTCGTATGCGTCACCCAACGCTGACGCAAAGTCACCAAAAGTGCCCGACTGCAATTTGTTAACCATGGCGTTTTCAGTTTCTTTTATACTTTCAATATATGTCATTATGCTTTCCCTTTCTGTTTGGCCTATCTCATCAGTGGTAAGCGGCCAGTCTTACCAGACGCGCACAAGGCGCGTTTCGATTATTGCGCTTCCATTTCGTATTCGATTGCTTCTATCTCTAGTATCAAATCATAAATTTCCTCGCACAAATCAAATTCTATTTGCTGAATTTTTCGGTGACTGTCTGGTGAAGCGCGGTTATACTTTTCACCTGTATCATCCACCCTTCCATCAAAAACCATTGCCCATTTATTGTATGCAATTTTTCCAAGCTCCACTTTTTTGGCTTCTACTTCCTTGCGCTTTGCCTCTATTACGTTTCGCATTGTGTTTTCCCTTTCGATTTGCCGACCCAATGTCGGGCTTACATATCCTTTATAATGCCCGGCGCGCATTATCACAAGAAAAAAATAGGGGATTTGACGTTTTTTTTATGTGTGGTATTTTTGCAACGGGGATTAAAATCAAATCAAGGGTTTAGGGGTATTTAAAAATGGCGATGAAATTGAGCAAGAATGGCAAGCGTCTTGGTCGTCCCGTTGGTAGCAAGGGAGTGCAAGTCGCAAACTATGTTCGTAATCAGCTGGAGCAGGCAATGGATATTCTGGAGCGTAGGGATGTGCCATTGAGTCAAATTATTGCAAACAGGTTGCAGGGCGATAATCCAGAGCGCATGCTTTCAGCGATAAGCCAGTTTCTCCCCAAGCAAGATTATCTAGAGGTGGAGCATACAGGCTCACCCCTTGAGAACGCTCTAAGCAATGTGCAGGTAGCGTTGCAGGAACGAAAGCGCGGCGAGATAATAGAAGCAGAATTCACAGATAAATCAGAGGCTTAGCCTAGATTTAGAATTGTTCTAATTTTATTTTGCGATTGGCCCCCCCTAAAATTTTCGGGCGGGGGCTGTTATATATTATATATACCCCTCCCTATGTGTGACATATCTTGCAACACCCCCCCCTTCGTCCTCAGAAACGCTAAGGTACCCTAGCCAAAAAATTTCCTGAAATATTCACGAGTCTCTGTGTGAGCCATAAATATAAGAGATATATCTTATATAGGTTAATGACTGGTTTATGACTCACTGTGAGACTACTAAGTCTCTGTGTGAGACTACTTGCCAGTAACACCGCACCTGTGTCATAAATATCACAGAGGAGATTAAGTTTCGGTTGAGCGTTCTCCTCCTTGTCGCTCCCGATTGGGGGGACGGGTTATTTCCCTTTCCTGTCCCCCCTACAAGGAGAAGTTATGAGTGAGAAAAAATTAGACGTAGAGGAGTTGTTGCTTGCAATAGCCCTTGACCCTGTTTTGTTTGTTGAGTCCATCCTGCAAGCCAGCCCAGAGGAGTGGCAGCGCAAGGCTCTATGTGCTGTGAGAGATAATGACCGTGTAGCCATCCGCTCTGGTCACGGTATCGGCAAGACTGCATTTCTTTCGTGGTTGATACTCTGGTGGGTATTGACACGCTCCCCTAGTCGGATAGCATGTACTGCCAACACTGCTAGTCAGTTGTCAGACATTTTATGGGCAGAGGTTGCAAAGTGGCATCGTCGTATGCCAGACGGCCTGAAAGATTTGATAGAAGTGAAGTCTGACAAAGTTGAGCTTACAGGGCACGACAGTTTTGCCGTTGCCCGTACTGCGCGCCGAGAGACTCCAGAGGCGTTGCAAGGTTTTCACTCACCCAACATGCTATTTCTGATTGATGAGGCATCTGGTGTGGACGATATCATCTTTGAGGTTGGTGAAGGTGCTATGTCTACAGAGGGTGCCAAGACCGTTATGACGGGCAACCCGACCCGTACATCTGGGTATTTCTACGAAGCCTTCAACAAGATGAGAGAGAGATGGTTTACCATGAAGGTGGCCTCTGCTGACAGCAGTCAGGTCAGCGACAACTTCATAGATGATATGAAAATGAAGTATGGGGAGGATAGCAACATCTATCGTGTGCGTGTTTTGGGTGAATGGCCTGAAGCCGATGACGATGTAGTCGTTCCGTTGCACCTCTTGCAAGCTGCCTCAGAGCGCGAACAAGAGGCCGCAGAAACAACGACAGTTGTTTGGGGCTTGGACGTTGCGCGTTTTGGTACTGATAAAACTGCCCTGTGCAAACGTAAGGGGAATGTCGTGACTGAGCCAGTCAAGACATGGCGCAACAAAGACCTAATGGAGATATGTGGGATTATATTGAATGAATATGAAACGACTAGGTGGAGTGATAGGCCATCCGAAATACTTGTTGACAGTATCGGTCTTGGTGCTGGTGTTGTTGACCGCCTTATGGAACTTGATTTACCTGTGCGTGGGATTAACGTCGCTGAGTCCCCCGCAATGGGTGACAGATACGGACGCTTACGCGATGAGTTGTGGTTTCTCGCAAAAGAGTGGTTTGAAGCCCGTGAGTGTACAATACCAAAACAAGACGAATTGATTGACGACCTGTCAAAGCCACGGTTCAAGTTTACGTCAAATGGTAAGCTGAAGGTTGAAAGCAAAGATGAGATGAAAAGGCGTGGGCTAAACTCTCCCGACCTTGCAGACAGTTTTTGCCTGACATTTGCAACTCGTGCTAGTATTGCCAAGAGTGGCGGCGCACATAAATGGAACAGGCCGCTAAATTATGGTTCAGCAAAATGGGTAGTGTGATGGATGAGTACATCGAAATGGGTGGCGATGAGTTTGAAGTTATCGTTGCGCTACTTGAAGAGTTGAGTGATTCGGGGGTTGAGTGGGATGACCTTTTGAACCTGACCTTGCTTGCATCAGCCTATTGTGGTCAAATGGCAGAAATGTCTCCTGAAGAGTATTTGCAGATTATAAGCTCTATCAGGGTGACAGATGATGGAATTTACGGGGAAGCCTGATGGCTAAGAAAACAGTGGTAGTTTTTGAGCCGCGCACACCTACGCGCCGCAGACACAAAAAACGTGGTCTGCACATTCGCAAAAAACTCGGCCCGAAACATCACATGAGGATTCGCTGATGGCTATTGTTTACCGTGGTGAGCGTTTTGCTGGTTACAACAAACCGAAGCGCACTCCAAAGCATCCGAAGAAGAGTCATGCTGTGCTGGCAAAGGAAGGCGACAAGGTTCGCCTAATACGTTTTGGTCAGCAGGGCGTGAAGGGTGCTGGTAAAAATCCGAAGACAGCAAAAGAAAAAGCGCGTAGAAAGAGCTATTATGCTCGTCACAATGCACAAGGCAAACCTACAAGCAGGCTGAGTGCAAAATACTGGTCACACAAAGTGAAGTGGTAGGAGTTTAAAATGGCAGGTTATATGTACAAAACTAGCAACTCTAAAAATAAAGATAAGAAAAAGAATAAAAAGGTAGCAAAAAAACCGACAAGAAGTCGGAGAGCATAATGGCTAAAGGTGTCGCACATTATTTTCGAGATGGCACTCGTCACACTGGTGGTATGCACAAGATGCCTAATGGGGAGCTTCACAGTGGTGGTTATCATACTGCGTCAAGCAAAAGGCTCTATCACTATGCAGACCTTTCTGAAACTGCTAAGAAGAAAGCAAGGAAGCGTTCTTAATGTATGTTACTATTTACACAAGGAATCGTGCTGCCGAGAAGCAGGCTGCACTGAAAGCTCAAAAAGCTGTTGAAGAGGCGGCTCCGAAAAAGCGTGGTCGCCCACGCAAACAGAGAAAGACAGACAAATGATTTGCCCACACTGCGGATACCCAAACCCTAATGGTTATCATGGAAACTGTAAGTCCTGCCGCAAGCCCTTGCAGGTTGAGCCTGTTGTTGAAACAAAACCAAAGGCCAAGTCAGAGCCTAAACCAAAACCAAAATCAAACCCGAAGAGCAAAAAAGCCAAAGTATCTAAGAAGGCATAGTCATGGCTAAGATGAACGACATTGAGTTTCAGTCGATTGTTCGCAATGAGATTGAACAGGCACTAGGACACTACGACACGGAGTATTCGCAAGACCGTATTGATGCGATGGACTACTATCTGGGTGAGCCATTTGGTAATGAGCAGACTGAACGCTCCCAAGTCGTTAGCACAGAAGTATCAGACACCATTGAACACATTATGCCATCTCTTATGCGTATCTTTACGCAGTCTGATGACTATGTGCGCTTTGTCCCGCACGGCCCCGAAGATGTTGCCATTGCCGAGCAAGCCAGTGACTACTGCAACTGGATTATCAACAACGATAATCGCGGCTTTGAAATCATGCACAACTGGTTCAAGGATTCTCTTATCCTAAAACTTGGTGTTGTGAAGTTCTATTGGGATGAAATCGTAGACGTTGAGACAGAGGAGTATGAAGGTCTTAACATGGACGAACTAACCATCTTGGTTTCAGACCCAGAGGTTGAGGTTGTCAGTCAGGATGAGCGCACCATCGGTGAAGACATGGAAGGGCCAGAGGGCATCGTTATCCCCGCCCCTGTTATCTATGATGTAAAAATTAAACGCACAAAAAACACTGGCAGTGTTCGTATTGAAAACATACCGCCAGAAGAGTTTTTGATTGGCAACAGAGCCAAGTCTCTCGAAGATGCTAGTTTCGTTGCTCACCGTTCAGCCATGACTGTCAGCGACCTTGTGTCGATGGGCTATGACCGTGATGAGATTGAGCAGTATGCTGGCTACACAGACCTAGACATTTCTGAAGAGCGCACATCTCGTTTTGAAGACCTAGAGTCAAACTCAGCCACTGATAGCAACGACCCGACCATGCGTCACGTTCTTGTGACCGAATGTTATATTCGCTCTGACTATGATGGTGATGGTGTTGCTGAGTTCCGCAGAGTTCTTACTGTGGGCAATGGGTATCACATTCTTGAGAATGAAGAGTTTGACCATATACCATTTGCTGTCCTCTCTCCGATTCTTATGCCGCACAGAGCCATTGGTCGCTCTGTAGCAGAGCTTGTCATGGATGTGCAGCTTATCAAGTCTACGCTTATGCGTCAGTTGCTTGATAATATTTACAACACAAACAACGCTCGTGTTGTTGCTGTTGAGGGTCAGGTAAACCTAGACGACCTACTTACTAACAGGCCAGGGGGGATAGTTAGAACCCGCACTGCTGGTGCTGTTCAGCCGTTGCAGGTTCCAGATGTTTCTAGCTCTGTATTCCCTGCGCTAAATTATATGGACAGTGTTCGTGAGCAGCGCACAGGTATTAGCAAGCAGTCAATGGGCTTGGATGCAGATGCGTTGCAATCAACAACGGCTACTGCTGTTGCCGCCATGCAAGCTGCATCTCAGGGCAAGATTGAAATGATTGCCCGTGTATTTGCAGAAACTGGTGTGCGTAGTCTTTTCCGTGGCATCTTGCACCTAGTTACGAAGTATCAAAACAAAGAAAAGATTATTCGTTTGCGTAATCAGTTTGTGCCGATGAATCCTCGTGAGTGGGAAAGTGCCTATGATGTACAAATCAACGTAGGTTTGGGCACAGCCCAGCGTGACCAGCAAGTTGCCTTCCTGTCTCAGATTGCTCAAAAACAAGAGCAGGTTCTTATGCAGATGGGGTTGAACAACCCAATGGTTAGCTTATCTCAGTATCGCAATACGCTTGCCAAGATTGCAGAACTTTCTGGTTTCAAGGATGCTTCTCAGTTCTTTGCACCTGCCGAACAGATTGAAGCCACTCTCATGCAACAGGCACAGGCCGCTCAACAAGCTGGGCCGCAGCAAGACCCTGCTGTTGCTGTTGAAATGCAAAAAATGCAAGCTGAGTTGCAGATGGAGCAACAAAAAATGGAGATGGAGTTCCAGCTTAAACGCGAGAAAATGGCTGCTGAACTTGAACTTCGCCGTCAAGAGCTTGAGTTTGAAATGCAGCTTCGTACAGAAAAAGTGCGCTCTGGCATAGAAACATCAATAAATCTACCTCGTGTATAAAATATCTTGCGTAAAAAGCATTGTGTGATATTTTTGCAACAAGGAGATGTGAATGAATGAAGGGAAACTAAGGGGGGAGCAAGATAGGGGTGAGCGCGCAAAAGCATTGCTTCGTGACCCTCTTATCTTGGAGGCGTTTAGTAAGTTAGAGGAGACTTACTTGGACGCTTGGAAAAATCCCTCGTCATCTGCTGATGAACGAGAAACGCTATTTCAGATGTACCAAGCACTAATGGTGGTGCAAGGCCATTTGAATGAGGTTGTCGAGACAGGCAACTTAGCAAAGATAGAGCTAGGCTCTTAAAGATTTATAGAGGAGAAACGAAATGAGCGATGAACCCAGCACCCTGTTAGGAACTGGAGAGTCACTTAGTAAGGGTCAAGCTGTTGACCTTCTCTTGAACACCAACGCCCCTGAAGAGGCAAGCGGAGATGCTCAAGAGCCTGTAGCCGAAGTTGAAGAGGCCATTGAGGTCGAAGAAACTGAGGCGACATCTGAAGATGAATTTGAGGCCGAGGACGCGCAAGAGCTATCCGAAGCTGATGAGGATTATGATGATGAAGAGTATGATGTTGACGTATCTGAGATTGAAGAAGTCGAAGACGAGACAGAATACTACACTGTGAAGATTGATGGTGAAGAGAAGAACGTCACTGCTGACGAACTTGTCAAATCTTATCAGTTGGAACAGGCTGCACAAAAGCGGATGCAAGAAGCTGCTGAGATTCGCAAGAACTCGGAAGTAGAGGTAGCCGCCCTAGCGCAGCAACGAGAGCAATATGCACAAGCTTTGCAATCGTTAGAAGCCCAACTAAGCTCTGCTGAAGAGAAGCCCCAAGAATACTGGGATAATCTCTACAGCGAAGACCCGATGGAGTATATGCGTCAACGTGAGGCTTATCGTGACCGCAAGGAAGCGACAGAAAAAGTAAAAGCCGAACAGGTGCGTGTACAGGAAGAACGTCAGCAGGAGTTTGTTCAACAGCATCAAGCTCACTTGGTAAAAGAGCAAGAGAAACTTCTTGAAGCCTTGCCAGACTGGAAAGACCCTGACGTTGCAGCAAAAGAGAAACAAGCTATTATCTCTTACGCTCAACGCAACTTAGGTTTTTCTGAAGCTGAACTTGCTGCCACATCGGATAGTAGAGCAGTATTGGCACTTCGCAAGGCGTATCTTTACGATGAGTTGATGGCTAAAAAGCCAGTAGCTGAGAAGAAAGTAAAGAAAGCCCCGAAGGTCACTAAGTCAGGCAAACCAACGACCAAAGCTCAAGCTAATGCTAATCGTAAGAAACAGGCACTTGAACGCCTAAATAAATCTGGCAGCAAAGATGATGCTGTCGCCGTACTATTAGAGAGAATGAGGTCTTAAAATGGCACAATTTACTACAGCCAACGCAGTTGGTGAACGGGAAGACCTGAGTGATGTAATCACTCGCATCGACCCAGATGAAACTCCAATTTTTTCTGCTCTGCGGAAAGAAACGGGTAACGGTGTATTTGTCGAGTGGCAAGTACAAGAATTGGCTGCTGCCGTAGCAACCAATTACCAAAACGAAGGTGCTGATGCAGCATACGCAACCCCGACAGCTACGACTCGCCTCGGAAACTACATGCAGATTTCACAGAAAGATGCACAAGTTTCTGGCACTCTGGACGCTGTTGATAAGGCGGGGCGTGATGCGGAAGTCGCATACCAAAAAGTTCTTAAAGGACTTGAGTTGCGGCGCGACATAGAAAAGTATCTGAACTCAGATACGGCTCGTAGCGCATCTGACCCGCGTAAAGCTGGTACTCTGTCAAGCTGGATTACCAACGTATCTATCGCTAGTGACGAAACTGCTTTCAATGCAGGTGTTGGCACTGGCACGCACGTTCCTGCTATGGATGGCACGAATCGCACCATGACTCTTGCTATGATTGACGCTGCTATGCAAGCTGCCTACACCGATGGTGGTCAGCCGAACATGCTCGTTGTTTCTCCTGCTAAGAAGGCTTCCTTTAGTGACCTGAACAGTGGTTCAGTTGCTACCAACCAAATCAACTATACTGCTCCTCGTGAGGCAGCTATTGTTGGGTCGGTTTCGCTGTATCTCAGCGACTATGGGCAGCTTGATGTGGTCATTGACCGTTTTGCCTCAGATGACCGCGTGTATCTGCTCGACAGTGACTACGCAAGCATCTGCACACTTCCCAACCGTAACTTCACGGTTGACGATTTGGCTAAAACGGGTGACTCAGAGAAGTTCCAAATCATTACGGAATTTACTCTGAAAGTATCTGCACCAAAAGCTCACGGTGCGGTTTACAACCTGTCGTAAGTCTTTAGGGGGTAGCTTCGGCTACCCCCATTACTTTTGGGGAGAAAGATGAAGAAAAGACTTGTTACGTCTGACCCTCTTTCTGGTAAGGAAACGTGGGCGCATTTTAACGAAGATGGCAAGATTATTTACGAGAGTAAGCAGAACGTAGACGCTATGCTTTCTCGTAACAGGGAAGAGCGAAACAGCTACAGGCAAGACTCTCTGATTGGTAATACACAAAAACACCATCAGAAGGTTGCGGAAATACCTTCGGCTCTGTATCATCAGCTTATTAAAGAGTTGGGTGAACCAAAGCATAATCCGAAGGCTTGGAAGAAGTGGCTGAATGATTATGATAACAGGTTCTTTAGGACTGGCGGCGGCAGCGTATAATGGCTATTACAAATTATTCTGAGCTAAAAACATCTATTGCCAACTTTTTGGCTCGTGATGATTTGACCACGCAAATCCCAGATTTTATATCTCTTGCAGAGTCTCGCATGTCTCGTGAGATGAACGCTCGTAGTCAGGAGAAGAGGGCTACGGCGACTCTTGTGGGTGGTGACGCATACGTTTCTTTGCCGACAGACCTGCGCTCCATACGTTTGGTTAAGCTAAACACATCTCCTAAAGAGGTTCTTGAGTATTACACACCAGCAAAGCTGGATGAGTTGTACGCAAGCAATGCACAAGGCAAGCCTCGTGCGTATACTATTATCGGCGGTGAGATTAAGTTTGCTCCAGAGCCTGACTCATCGTACACGGCAGAGATTGTGTATCAAGAAGGCGTACCAGACCTTTCTGATAGTAACAGCACCAATGAGATACTGACTCGTCATCCAGACGCATATCTTTATGGTTCTTTGGCTGCGGCTAGTGTATATTTGATGGACGACCAGAAAACTACTGTGTATGAACAGTTGTTTACACGGGCTATTGATGAAGTTAAGCGCGAAGAAGAGCGGAGCAAGCAAGCTGGTTCTGCGCTTCAAATGAAATCTGATTACGGAGAACTGACATGAGCGCAATGAGCGATTACCTTGAGAACAAGTTTCTCGACCACTTTCTTGGAACGTCTAGTACGTCCTCGCCATCTAATGTTTATGTTGCACTGCACACTGCCGACCCAACAGATGCTGGAACGGGCACAGAAGTAAGCGGGAATGGATATGCTCGTCAAACCATTGCTTTCGGTGCTGCTTCATCTGGTACTGCTTCTAATAGTGGTGCCGTTGAGTTTCCTGCTGCTTCTGGTGGTGATTTTGGAACGATTACTCATATCGGCCTCTGGGATGCGTCAACGAGCGGCAACCTTCTTTTCCACTCTGCGCTAACCACATCAAAAACTATCGCTGACGGTGACATCTTTAAGATTGCTGCATCAGGTATTGACATTACGGCAGCTTAGTTATGGCTGACATTGTAGGGCCAAACCTTGAGCAGCTTGATAACTGGGGTTACTTAGAGCAACTACCTAATCAGGCTCTTGACGCTGCGTTTTGGAATACGTTAGCCCTGCGTGAAGGTGAGGCTACACCCTCTGTTTCAGCAACTGTATCATCATCTGGTATTAGGATTCAGTTTGGTGCCTCAACACCGTCTGCATCGTCCACAGTAACGTCAGAAGGCATAAGAATACAGTTTGGTGAGGGTAGCCCAAGCGTTGCCGTTACAATCACCTCAGAGGGCATTAGAGTACAGTTTGGCGCATCTTTAGTTGTTGGCCCAGCCACCATGACTGCTGCTGGCGGTATTCTTGCAACAGGTGCTGCAACTCCTGCTACTGAGGCAATTATTGCTGCTGTTGCAACGGGTCAGTTTGATGGCGCATCTTCCTTGTCTGCTATTATTTCTGTTGGAGAAACAGATGTAGAGATTTTGGGCGAAGACTGGTCTATAGTTAGCGAAGGTGGTGAAACGTGGACAGAGGTATCTGAAGGAACAGAGATTTGGACTGTTGTTTCTGAAGGCTCTGAAACTTGGGGTGTGCAATGATTAAGCTAGGACAATTTTTACCTGACCAGCCTCCGTATAAAAATGCTGGAGCCACCGTAGCAACCAATGTTGTTCCTGCCGCAAATGGGTACACAAACCTTCCCGATGTTCTACCGTTTTCTGGTGCAACAAATAAATTTATTCGTGGATTGTTTGCTGCAAAGGATGACTCAGCCTCTGCTGCAATATATGTTGGCGATGAAAACTCTCTTTACAAATTTGACGCTACGGATTCGAGTCTTGACGATATTTCAAAAACATCTGACGCATCTTATACAACGGGTACTGGCTACGTCTGGCGGTTTGTCCAGTTTGGTGAAAATGTTGTTGCCACTAATTATAGTGACCCTATCCAAACAATTACAGCAGCAGGGGGTGGTCGATTTGCTGATTTAGGCGGCTCCCCACCTAAAGCACGGTTTATTGCTGTTGTGCGTGACTTTGTGATGTGTGGCTATACCAATGACACGACTGATGGTGAGAAGCCATATCGTGTTCGATGGTCTGGCATTGGTGATTATGATAGCTGGGCTGTTGACCCGAACACACAGGCAGACTTTCAGGACATCTCAGATATGGGTGCTGTTACTGGTCTTGTTGGTGGTGAATATGCAACCATCCTAATGGAGAAGGGAATTGTACGCGCACAGTATGTTGGCTCGCCGCTTGTTTTTGAATTTGATAAAGTTCAGTTGCAACGTGGCTGTAAGGTTTCTGGTTCTGTTGCCACTCTTGGTCGCAATGTATTTTATCTTTCTGACGATGGTTTTTATGTATTTGACGGTAGCTCTTCTAAACCCATTGGCGCAGAGAAGGTAAACAGATTTTTCCTGAAAAGGTTTCAGTCTAACAATGCTGCGCGTATGAGTGCTGTTGTTGACCCATCTCGTCAGATTGTTGTGTGGTCTTATCCTAGTGTTGACTCTGGTGATGGAACACCTGACGAGCTTATTATTTACAACTACGCAATAGATAGCTGGAGTACAGCCAGCATTGGCTTGGATGCAATGGCACCTCTATTTACGGCTGGCTACACGCTTGAGGGTCTTGCTACCATTTCCACCAACTTGGACACACTGCCCAGCTCTCTTGACTCCGCAGTTTACAAGGGTGGTGAATTTTTCTTTGCTGGGGCAAAAGACAAAAAGATTCAAACCTTCACAGGTGATAACTTAGACGCCATTGTTGAGACTGGCGAGTTCGACCTGCAAGCGGGAAGAAGCTCTCTTGTAAGTGGAATTATTCCGTACATTGAAAACGATGGTGGTTCACCTCTTACCGTTACTGCTCAAGTTGCCTCTAGGGATTCTGGTAACGCCGAAGTCACCTTTGGCACAGCATCAAGCCTAAATGCCGACAACTTTTGTCCTGTGCGGTCTTCTGGTCGCTTTCACCGTGTTCGTATTAACTTGAGCGGAAGCTGGACGAATGTACAGGGCATTGACGTTGATGGTCAGGTTAGAGGCCGTAGATAATGGCTAATCAGTTCCGCAATCTTCCCAAAGAAGGTGGTTCACCTCGTCAGATTTCTGAAGTGGTAAACAACATCATGGAGGGCAAGATTAACAGCACAGGAACATTTACGGCTGCAAGCGGGACAACGTCAACCACTGTGACTGACCGCCGTGCCAGTGTTAATAGCGTTATTCTGTTTGTTGGGCTTGACTCTCATTATTATGATGTTGACCCATATATTAGCTCCCGTGCCAATGGTAGCTTTGTTGTTGGTCACAAAAATCATGGTCATAGCAGTAGTATTGCATACGTTATAATAGGCTGATGATTTACAGGGGAGGAAGTAAGGATTGGGTGAGGGCTAAGAGATATCTTGTTGATGCCTTAGAGTACAGCGATGGGATGCTTGATATAGATGATATCAGGGATATGCTGGCTAGAAATCAAGCAGATTTATGGATGGGCAAAGATAGCGCGATAGTTACTCAGGTTATTGAAAGTCGTTTAGCCAAAGCTCTTCTTTATCATCTTGCTGGCGGCGATTTGAAAGAGTTAGTTGAAATGACAGAACACATAGAAAACTTGGCAAAAGATAAGGGCTGTAGTAAAGTGTTGATAAATGGTCGCGCTGGCTGGGGAAAAGCCCTTGGCGGCTACAAAGAACGCTCTAGGGTTTTTGAAAAGGATTTAACAAATGAGTAGTGTGGTAAGTAGTTTGGCTCCCGCAGTAGGCACTGCTCTTGGTGGCCCTGTGGGTGGCATGATAGGCACTGCTGTTGGTAGTGCGCTTGCACCAAAACCAAAGGGGCCATCTGTAGGTCAGGCACAGTTTAACACACAAGCCCCCGCTTATATTCAGCCCCTGCTTGAACAGGCCGCTACCGAATCTCAAAAATTATTTGAATCTGGTCAATTAGGCCAGTATCAGCAACTTTCCCCCCTAGAGCTTTCTGCCATTCAACAGGGAATTGGCATGGCGCAAGCTGGTACACCACTTACACCAGAAGCGCAGTTTGCAACAGGTCGGCTTCTTGGTGGGGCTGGTTCCTTTCTTTCTCCTGCACAGCAGGTGTTTGAGCGTCTTGCGGCTGCTCCTGCAACAACATCGACACCAGAGTTTCAGGCTGCTTTAGAAAGCGCGATATCCCCCGCGATTCAACGTACAACCAGCCAATTTGGTAAAGCGGGTCGTTTGGGTAGTGGTCTATTTGGTGAGGCTCTTGGTTCAGGCATTGCTAGTGTTGCCGCACCTGCTGTTCTTCAAGCGCAGCAAGCCGACCTTAAACGTCAACTTAGTGCCGCTACTGGCCTTGCCGATATTGGCAGGTTGGGCATCGGTGCTATGGAAGCGGGTGCCCGTCTTGCTCCAGATATTGGCGCACTTGGGTTTGGGGATATTGACCGTCAGCTACAGCTTGCTGGCTTGCTATCTCAGGAAGACCTGATTCGCAGACAGCAAGAGGCTCAATCTCTGCGTGAGTATCAAGACCTTATTTCTGGGGCAACATTTGGTCAAACAGAAACCAGACCTGTTTACTCAGCACCTCAGTATAGCACTGGCGACAAGATAAAAAGTGCGATTAGTGGTCAGCTTATTGATTATGGGACTGGCATGTTTGGTGACTTTTTAGGTGGTTTGGGAAGGCCGAATCTTGGTTCAGGTGGCCCCCTTGACCTCGAATCTGGAAGTATTATAGGTGGCCCAGTTCCAAGGCCAAGTCGGTAGGTTATATTATGGCTCTTTTATCTGATATTCGTTCTGGTCTTCTTGGTCTTGGCTCTAGTGCAGTTGATGCTGGTCAGTCCATTGGTCGTGGCATAGGCCAAACAGCAGGGCTTCTTGGTCAGCAGTTTGCCCAGCCTCTGTCTCAGGGAGTTAGGGACATTCCTGATGTTATGCGCTTCTATGAGGCACAGCGTATGGCTCAACCTATGATGTCTTATGACCCAGCAGACCTAAGACCTGTTACCCCAATGGGTGTTGCTGGTATGCTTCCCACCTTACGAGCGGCAGAGCAAGAAGCTGTGCAAAAGCCTATGCTTGATGCGCTGAAAGCTCAGGCTGATTTGGCTAGGGCGTCTGGTTCAGGAAGAGTTGGAACTAGATATAAATATCCTTCTTTGTATGTAAACAAAGACAATCCAAGTGATTTTATTAGAACCCTTACGGATACTCAAACTCAGCAGGTTGTAGACCAAGCTACGTTTGAGCCTATTGACACAAATCAGTATGTTCCATCAAGCACTGGAATAATGGGCAAGGGAATAGCATCTCGTAAAGAACTTAGAGATGAGTATACTGATTTGAATACAGTTGCTGGTCAATTTAGAAATGCTCAAAGATTTTTTGACAAACTTCCTGACCTTGAAAAAGGTATTAAAGGAAAGCTGCAAAGTTGGGGCGGGGATATTAAAACATTTTTTGGTGCTGATTTGTCTCCTCAAGAAGCTGCTAGACGTTTGGCTCAAGGTGAGCAGCAGGGTCTTTTGGGTATGTTTAGGGAAGAGGTTGTTGGTGGCGGTGTTATGACCGAGCAGGATGCTAGGCGTGTAATGGAACGTCTTGGTAATTACCTTGGAGATTGGACAACAGACCCTAAAATTGTAGCTCGTGCGGTTCAGTCAGTTTTGCAAGAAAAATATCAGACATATCGTGGTAATACAGCATTTTACAATGCCTCTTCTGGAGACTTTAAGGGTGCGCTATCTCACGATGTAGTGTCTATGCCCACCTTTGAGATTCCTCAAGAATTTCTTGATGCTGGTCTTGATGAGGATGACTGGGCTGACACTCCGTATGAGCAGCGTTTAGAGTGGCGTGGATTGAACTAGGTATTATTATGGCATCTAAAGAAGAGCTTACAAAGAAGGCGTTGGAGCGCAAAAAGAATAGAGCGAAGGATGATGATTCATCTTCAACTTTTTCTGATGTGGCTCGTGCTGCTGGGCAGGGTTTGACATTTGGCTTTGGGGATGAGCTTACCGCGCTTGCTTTGTCTCTTGGAGATAAAACTTATGAAGAAACTCTTGCTGAAGAAAGGGAGGCTCTTTCAAAGTTTAGAGATGAGTCTCCTCTGCTTGCATATCCGATTGAAGTAGCGGCATCAATTCCTACATCACTTCTTGGAATTGGTCTTTTGGGTCGCGCCGCTCAAGGTGCAACGCTTCTTCCTGCCGCAACCCGCGCCACTCAAGGTGCGACACTTCTTCCTTCTGCTGCTCGTGCTTCTCAGGCATCTCCAAGTCTTGCGCGGGTGTCTTCTGCATTGAGAAGCGCTCCCGCTCGTGCTGCCGCAGCAGGTGCAATAGAGGGGGGCTTGTATGGCGCAGGTGCTGCTGAAGAAGGTAGGCGTTTGGCTGGTGCTGGAGTAGGTGCGGCAACAGGCGGCGTACTTGGAGGTACTATTGGTGCCGCACTCCCTAAAGTATCTGAGCAAGCTAAAAAATTGATTGAAGAGGGTGTTCCTGTTACGGCAGGTCAGGCAATGGGGGGTATTCCTAGGGGCATCGAAACCGCTATGGGTGCTATTCCTGTTGTTAGGGAATTTGTTGAGCAAGCTAGAGGCAGAGCTATATCTGGCTTTACAGGGGCAACAATGAACAGGGCTTTGAAGCCTATCGGCAGGTCTCTTCCAGATGCTAAAGAAATGGGCGGCACTCAAGCTTATGATAAAGCGTTAGAGATTATTTCGGAAGAGTATGGGAAAGTTATTCCTTCTTTAAGTGTTGGTTATGCCGAAGAGATGACTCAGGCAGTTCAAAGAGGAATTGCAGAAGCTGTCGATGTTCAACCCACTCTTTATGGGAAAGACTTAAAAGAGTTTAACGACCTTGTTGGTAATATTTTTTCTAAGATGCCCAAATCGGGTAAGGTTGATGGAAAGGTTCTTAAAGAAATTGAGTCTCGCTTAGGCTCTGCCGCAAAAACAAAAATGAAAACTGGTCGCCCAGATGTTGCCTTTGCCCTCAATGATGTTAAGGCTGCTTTCAGGCAGGAGCTATCGCGTCAAGATAAGACTGGCTCCGAAGCTCTTGCTAATGTAAATGAAGCCTATAAGCGCATTCTTCCTATTGAAAAGGCTGTAAATAAGGCCATTGCAGAAGGTGGCGACTATACCCCTAAACAGCTTATGCAGTCTATGAGGCAGCAAGAACCAAGAGCGGCTGCTAGAGGAAAATTGCCAGACCAAGAGTTTGCTCAAGCGGCACAAGAGGTTCTAGGTAGGCGCAGAGGGGAGGGTGCTTTGGTTGCTCCGCTAACTGGTTTGGGCATCGGTCAACAGGCACTTAGCGGCAATTTAGGGCCTCTTTATCAACTCTTAGGAACAGCAGGGGTTGCTGCTCCACTATATTCACGCGCTGGCGTTCCGATTACTCGCGGCCTTTTTTCTGGTGCTGGCACTGTGGGCCAATCTCTTGTTCCTGCTGCAAGCGGGATGGTTTCAGGTGGACTTTTAGGACAGGAATAAAACTATGGCTAAGAATAGTATTAGAGATTATGCAAATGCTGCCGCATCAAATACTGATGTGCAGGGTCAGAACATCGACGAGGGATGCAGCCCTGCGGGAATTAATAATGCGTTGCGGGAAATACTTGCGGATTTGGCTGATGTCAATGATGGCACTATTAAGCTAGTATCTCCGTCCTTTGATACCGCAACCATTGGCAGTAACACCATTGACGCTTTCCCGTCTGGCACCAAGATGCTGTTTCAGCAAACCGCCGCACCTACTGGCTGGACAAAAGACACTACACACAACGACAAGGCTCTGCGTATCACTAGCGGCACTGTAAGCACTGGAGGTAGCGTTGCCTTTGAGACAGCTTTTGCAAGCCAAACACCTGCGGGTACTATTGCACTTACCATTGCTGGTCACGCCCTGAGTATCTCAGAGATACCTTCTCACAGACACTTTGCTTTTACTACTAGCATTAAAAGTACAGCAGACGCTGACCCCACCTCAACTACACAAGTCGCAAAAGCGCGAGGTGCTGGAGGCGATGGCGGTAATGACTTTAAGTACGCTACTGCTGCTGATTCTACAGAGGCCACCATCGGTCGAACATCTCCTACAGGTAGCTCTGCCACCCACACCCACTCAGGCTCTACGGCAACATTTACTGGCACAGCAATAGACCTTGATGTCTCTTATGTTGATGTAATCATTGCAACGAAAGACTAATCCATGAAGCTGGAAGTCAAACATAACTGCCCACTCAATAACTTTGAGCCTTGCAAGCAGATGGAGTGTGCGTGGTTTATTGAGATTCGCGGTACCCACCCCCAAACTGGAGAAGAGGTGGCTGAGTGGGGTTGCTCTATGGCAATGTTGCCTGTATTGATGATTGAGAATGGTCGTCAGACTAATCAGGCAGGTGCCGCCATTGAGAGCTTTCGCAATGAAATGGTAAAGGCAAATCAGTTAAATACAGAGATTATGATAGCTGCCGCAGAGGGCCGCTCTCCTAAGTTGATTGAGGGCTGACATGACTAAAGCAAACATTACAGAGTACGACAATACAGCCGCCAACAATACAGACGTTCAGGATGTGCCGCTTGGTGAGAACGCTATGTTCCCATCTCATGTAAACAATGCGTTTCGTGAGATTATGGCTGACTTGGCAGACATAAATGACGGTACAGTGGCAATGACTAGTCCATCGTTTACCTCTGCTACGATTAGCGGGGGCACAGTTACTGGCATCACTGACCTTGCTGTTGCTGATGGCGGCACGGGCGCATCGACAGCATCTGCGGCTCGTGCTAATTTGGACGTTGACCAAGCTGGCACTGCTGTCGCCTTGGCAATCGCATTGGGGTAACAGATGGCTAACACATTTAAGGTAAAAACTTTTGACGGTTCCAGCACTGCTGCTGACGCTGCAATGACTATTTACACCTGCCCTGCAAGTACACAGACGACAATTATTGGCATGACCATTGCTAACATTGTTTCCTCTGCTGTCACGGTAGATGTCACTCTTGAGAACAATGATGGAGATAATGTTCATCTCATTAAGGACGCTCCCATTGGGACTGGCTCATCATTTGTGCCTGTTGGGGGTGAGCAAAAAGTAGTTATGGAAGCGTCTGATGTTCTAAAGGTCACAAGCAATACAGCAAACAGTGTTGATACTATACTCTCGGTCTTGGAGATTACTTAATGGCCTATCTCGGAAACCCGCTTGGCGGTATTCGTGGAAGATTTATCTACACGGCTACTGCTGGTCAAACCACATTTAGTGGTACTGACGACCATAACCGCACATTGAGCTACACCGATGCGGAGTTTACCGATGTGTTCCTCAACGGCGTAAAGCTGGACAAGTCTGACTACACTGCTACCTCTGGCACTAGCATTGTTCTTGATAGCGGTGCCACAGCAGGTGACACGCTGGAAATCCTTGGGTTTGATACCTTCTCTGTCTTCTCTGGCGAGTTCAGTCAGGACGTTACAGTGGGTGGCTCTACTACATTGACTGGCGACCTGACTGTTGACACCAGCACTTTGAAGGTTGACAGCACGAATAATACTGTTGGCGTTGGCACAGTTTCTCCACACAGCGAACTAGATGTGCGTGGTGTTGGAGATATTCACTGTTCAGGGCG
>Ga0208645_1001263_pt1 | contig 22713 bp, 4 predicted proteins | sample VirMetDEL_Sep_01_FD_184519 | JGI IMG/M metagenome (GOLD analysis project Ga0208645, IMG submission 184519) | Aqueous microbial communities from the Delaware River and Bay under freshwater to marine salinity gradient to study organic matter... | ecosystem: Environmental > Aquatic > Marine >... | reverse complement strand
GGTCCGATGTACGCTCAAGTCTGTTTGATTTTGTCGATTTTGGTACTGCATCACTCATTGAAGATCAAATTATAACAGCAATTGAAAATTTTGAACCAAGAGTGGATAATTTAGAGGTTCAGGTCATTCCTGAACCTGATAATAATGCTTTTGACGTAACAGTGATCTTTGATATTGTCGGTCAAGATGTTCCTACTCAAGAATTTTCATTTTTACTAGAGGCTACCAGATAAAACATGCCTTTTACAAAATTTTCAAACCTAGATTTTGACCAAATAAAGACTTCTATTAAGAGTTATCTCCGTGCAAACTCAGATTTCACGGATTTTGACTTTGAGGGGTCTAATTTTTCGGTTTTAATCGACACATTAGCATATAATACCTATATTAATGCGTTTAACGCAAACATGGTTGCCAATGAATCCTTCTTGGACTCGGCAACATTACGTGAAAATGTCGTTTCTTTAGCAAGAAATATTGGATATGTACCTCGCTCTAGAAGCGCCTCTAAGGCAACTGTAAGTCTTAGAGTATCTGCAGCGGAAGATAAGAATACAGCGACCTTACAGGCGGGTCTAGTGTGTGTAGGAGCAGTAAATAACAGCAATTATATATTTTCTATTCCAGAAGATGTTACAACTACACTAAAATCTGGGAATGGAACTTTCAGTGATGTAACTGTCTATGAGGGAACATATCTTAAAAAGCAATTTGTTGCCAATACATCAATAAATCAACGTTTTATCCTTGATAATTCTTTTATTGACACTTCAACTATAGTTGTAAGAGTAAAAGGACCATCAGATAGTGGTGAAGGTAATGAATACACTAGAGTTGATAATATTCTGAACATTGATAAAAACTCTAAGGTATACTTAATTCAAGAAATTCAGGATGAGAAGTATGAACTTCTATTTGGAGATGATTATTTTGGTAAAAAGTTGGAAAATGGCGCAATAATTACAGTTTCATATTTGTTACTAATGGCGAGGAAGGTAATAATGCCAGTGAATTTTCTTTTGCAGGAAGAGTATTAGATGATAACAATTCTATAATTGAAAATATATCAATTACATCTAATACCAAATCTATAAATGGGGGAAATATTGAAAGTGTAAATTCAATTAAGTATTTTGCTCCTAGATTATATTCATCTCAACATCGTGCTGTAACTGCTCGTGACTATGAAGCAATTATCCAATCAATTTATCCAAATACAGAGTCTGTATCTGTTGTTGGTGGCGAAGAGTTAGATCCACCACAGTTTGGTAATGTTATCATCAGCATTAAACCAAAGAATGGTAATTATATTTCCGATTTTGATAAACAAACAATACTCTCAAAACTGAAGAATTATTCTCTTTCAGGAATAAATCAGAAAATTATAGATCTTAAAGTCTTATATGTTGAAATAAATTCTGCAGTTTATTATGACAACTCTAAGGTATCCAGTGTTGCTGATCTTAAGAGCACTGTATTATCAGTCCTCAATAGTTTTGCAAAAGCAAACATCAATCAGTTTGGAGGAAGGTTTAAGTATAGTAAGTTATGCCAAACAATTGATAACTCTGATAATGGGATTACATCAAATATTACAAGAGTTATCATTCGTAGAGATTTAAAAGTTCAGATTAATCAATCCACACAGTATGAATTATGTTTTGGTAATAAGTTCCATGTCAATAGTGTAGGATTTAATATAAAGAGTACGGGATTTACTCTTGCTGGCAGAACGGGAACATTCTATTTCACAGATGTTCCAAATAGCGATGGTAAGACCGGTGTTATGTCTGTCGTTAAAGATGTTGGAAATTCTGGTAAATATGAGGTTGTAGTTAAGTCTGCAGGAACTGTTGATTATGTCAAGGGAGAGATAATTTTAGAGACTTTGAATATAACTTCAACTACCGTAGACAATAATATTGTCGAAATTCAAGCGTTCCCAGAATCAAATGATATTGTTGGATTAAAGGATCTATATCTATCCTTTTCTGTTGCCGATAGCACCATAAATATGGTTAAAGATACTATAACATCTGGCGAACAGATTTCTGGCGTTGGATACAAGGTTACTTCAAGCTACTTAAACGGAGAACTTAAGAGGGGATAAAATGATACAAACGGGCTTTGAGAAGAGGGTAAAAGTTCAACAAATAATCGAGAGTCAATTACCAGAATTCATACTTTCAGAAAGTCCAAAGGCAGTAGATTTTCTAAAACAATATTATATTTCACAGGAATATCAGGGAGGAACTTTAGACCTTACTGACAACCTTGATCAATACTTAAAGTTAGATAATTTAACTCCCGATGTAATTTCTAACAACACTACACTGTCCGTTGGCATTACAACGACATCGGAAGTGAGTACTATTGAAGTTTCAAGTACCAAGGGATTTCCACCAGAATACGGATTATTTAAAATTGATGATGAAATTTTCACATATACTGGAGTAAGTGGAAATAGTTTTACTGGTTGTATTAGAGGATTTTCTGGAATAACTTCTTTCAGAACCGATCTAGACTCTGAAGAGATAATATTCAGTGAATCTAAGGCAGCAACACACTCTTCTGGTAAGAAGGTAGAGAATTTAAGTGTAGGATTTTTAAAAGAGTTCTATAAAAAATTAAAATATCAATTAACCCCAGGACTTGAAGGTACTAGTTTTGTATCGGATTTGAATGTTAATAATTTTATAAAGGAAGCAAGAAGTTTATACGAATCAAAAGGAACTGAAGAATCATTCAAAATTCTATTCAAGGTTCTTTATGGTGTAGATGCAAAAATAGTTGATTTAGAAAATTATCTACTCAAACCATCATCATCTAATTACAGAAGAAGAGAAGTTGTTATTGTCGAAGCTATTTCTGGAGAACCAAATAATTTGGTTGGACAAACCATAACAAAATCGTCAGATTCTGGAACTTCTGCATCAGTATCTGAAGTAGAAATTTTCAATAGACCTGGATTTGGAACATATTACAAACTAGGTTTGTTTATTGGATTTGATGATAGAGATTTAATTGAAGGAACTTTTAATGTTCAGGCAGAAACTAAAGTAATTAATGAAGTATCCGTAGGATCCTCCGTAATTACAGTAGATTCGACGATAGGTTTTCCTGATTCTGGGACAATCATAAGTGGCGATAATACTATTACATACACATCAAAATCAGTAAATCAGTTTTTAGGATGTAGTGGTATTCAAAATACAATTGAGATAAAGGACAATATAAGAACTGATGAGTACTTTTTTGGATATGAAAATGGAGATATTTCCAAAGAGGTAAGAATTAGACTTACTGGAGTTTTATCAAAATTTACTCCTAAAGGAACAGTTAGTTCTTTAGTGGAAGGTCAAAAAATATATGTTGATAATGTTGGAGAAAAAATCCTTAACCTTGGCAGAACAGAAAAAGAAATTTTAGCAAATAGTTGGATTTATAATACAAGTTCAAGATTTGATGTTGAGAGACGTGATGATACTACTTTTGTATTAAAGGATTCAGTTGATAAGTCCAGTTTAAGAGTTGGCGATTCTGTTGATATTCTTAATGGGACAACTAACACAGTTCTATACAGTGGAGCAATTGTATCTTCAATTGATGGTAAAAATTTATCATTAGATAATTTAGTAGGATTTTTAGAAACAGAAGAACTCACTTTAAGAAGAAATTTGAGAACTTCATCTAGCACTGGAGTACCAATTTCTTTTGGCAATAATTCAATTATTTCTGACGTTCAAAATTTATATACAGATTCTGATTATGCATATGTTGCGTCAAATTCTCTTCCATCTTATGATATAACTCAGAATATTATAAGTTCTACAATACCATCTCCAACAAAGAATAGTTATATATTAGGTTTCAATTCTACTACATTAAAGTATTCAATAATATCTTTTGATACTCCTGTAGATTTTATTACTGGAGATGAAATATATTACAGTTCCTCCAATCCTTTGACTGGTCTTCCAGAAGGTAATTATTTTGTAGAAGTTTTATCAAATCCAAGACAAATAAAATTATACGGTTCAATATCATTAATTGATATTGGTCTCAATCTAGAATTCACCATTCCAGAAGTATTAGCATCACATACTTTTACATTATACACTCAAAAAGATAATTCTATTGAACCACAAAGATTACTTAAAAAGTTTCCATTAGTCCGAAATATTAAGAAAGGAAATGATATTTTAACAAAACCACCAACGGTGGGAATGGCAATTAATGGAGTTGAAATTGCAAGTTACAAGTCTTCGGATAAAATTTATTATGGTCCTCTAGACAAAATAAACATCTATAATGGAGGAAAAGATTATGATGTAATCAATCCACCAGTAATTCAAGTTTCTTCACCTCCAGTTGGATATACTACTGCTTTAATTACTCCAGTAGTTAGTGGCAAATTGAAGGAAGTTAAGGTAGATCCACAAGACTTTGATTTGTACAATGTTCTTTCTGTATCTATTTCTGGTGGCAACGGTGACGGTGCTATTTTAAAACCTGTTTTAGAAACTAGAAATCGTGAAATTGAATTCAGTGCTAGATTAACTTCGGATGGTGGAGGTCTTAATACCACTGATGATACGATCACATTTAAAAAACCACACTATTTGACTAGTGGTGATGCGATCATTTACGATAGAAATAATAATAATCCTATTGGCGTAGGAACTTTTGGTGGAAGTAATGAATATCAAAATTTAGATTTAAGTTCTGGTTCTGTATACTATGCCGAAGTTGTCGATACAACAAAAATAAAACTGTATGATTCTCTCTCAAATTATAACAGTGGAATTAATACAGTAGGATTCACAACGACATCTCAGGGCATTCATAAGTTTAAATTATATAATACTAAGAAGACACTCAAAGAAATTAAAGTTATAAGTCCTGGATCAGGATATGAAAACAGAAAGTTAAAGGTAAAATCCGAAAACATTAATCCTGTAGATGACACTATAACATTTGAGAATCATGGATTTAGTGATGGCGATATTATATCTTACACCACTGATGGATCTTTAGTAGGTGGACTGTCAACATCAGTAAGATATAAAATTATAAAAATATCTGATAGTAAATTTAAACTCGCAAATGTTGGTGTTGGTGCTACAGATAATACAAATTATCTCAAGGGTATTGTTGTAGATATTACTAGTTCTGGTTCCGGATATCAAAATTTTGCATATCCAGATATAGAATTAACTATTAACGCCCAATATGATGGAGTATCAGGAAACATAACAGCAACTCCTGTTGTTAGAGGAGAAATTGTAGATTTATATCTTTACGAAAAAGGTACAGGGTATGGATCAAATATTCTCAATTTCCAAAAGAAACCCCAGTTAACTGTAAAAACTGGTAAAGGAGCAGAATTACTTCCAGTAATTTCGGATGGTAAAATAGTATCAGTTTACATAGAAACTCCAGGATCTGAATATTTCTCTACCCCAGATTTGGAAGTTGTTGGAGATGGTAATGGTGCAAAATTGAGAGCGATCACTTCTGGTGGAAAAATTACCAATATTGTTGTATTAAATTCCGGACGTGGTTATACTTCGACTGAAACTTTTATTCGTATTCTTCCTGCAGGTATAGGTTTAAATGTACAAACAAATTTGAGAGGTCTTACATTAAACAATCATTACCGTTTCGGAGATGAGATGGTTTTAAATAATAATGATAGTCTAGAATATGCATTAGTTGGTTATTCTACCTCTAAAGGATCGTCGGAGTTTGGAGATGCTGGAAAGGATCATTCTCCAATTATTGGATGGGCATATGATGGAAATCCAATATATGGTGGTTATGGATATACGGATCCTTCAAATTCAGATTCAAACATTAAATTATTGACCAGTGGTTACACATTATCAGCAAGTAATGTTGTTGATAGACCATCTGTTTCACTATTCCCATTAGGTTATTTTGTTGAAGATTATAAGTTTACAAGTTCTTCATCGGATTTAGATGAACATAATGGTAGATATGCAAAAACTCCCGAATACCCTAATGGTGTTTATGCTTATCATACTTCTCTTAGTTCTAACGGGAAGACCTCAATATTCCCATATTTTATAGGTAATACATATCGTTCTTTACCAATAGAACAAGATTTGGATCAAAGTTATGATTTTAACAGTTCAAGTTTGATTAGGAATACATTCCCATACAGGGTCAATGAAAAATATTCAAACAATGATTTCATTGTAGAACCGTATGAATATTTGGTTCAGAGTGGAGTTGTAGATTCTGTTACAAAGGGATCTGTAGAAGGTTTTATTATTAATGATTCTGGAAGTAATTACAAAATCGGTGATTCTTTAGTTTTTGATAATACTGGTACTAATGGGTATGCAATTTCTGCAGAGGTAAAATCTTTAGAAGGAAAGACAATTACCGATGTAACAACTACAACTATATCATATGAGCCATCTATTTTGATTAGGGATAATCAAAATCAAGTTTCTGTCCATATTTCACCATCTCATGAATTTTTAAATGATGATTATATATCAATATCTGGTCTATCTACTTTTATTTCTGGTATCACAAAAGTTCATAAAATTGGTGTTAGTACCGAATCAACAAGATTACTTACAGAAGTTTCAGCAAATTCAACAGTCGGTGTCGTAACTGATATCTTTGTTTTAAATATCCCTCCTAGTGTCTCTGCAGGGACCACTGTTTCTATCGGAACAGAGAGAATGTCTGTTCTTAACACTTATCCTCAGAACAGGGTTGTAAGGGTTGTTAGAGGGGTTACAGGGACTGCTCATACTGAGAATACTCGGGTAGATGTATCTACTGGAAGTTTTACTATACCAATAAACACAAAATATTTCGAATCTTATTTAAATGATAAGATTTATTTTAACCCTGCACAATCTATTGGTATTGGAACGATTTCTGGCACCTTTGTAAACAATAGTTACTTTATAGGAGACAGAAGTAGAGATCTATCTGTGGAGACACAGAATGTTTACCTCCCCAATCATCCATTTAAAACTGGACAACAAGTAACTTTAGAAATACCACCTTCATCTAATACAATCTCTGTTTCTTCCACAGAGACTAGTACATCATTCAATATTCCTCAAAGTGGAACTACTGAAACATTATTTGTAATCAAAAAGTCTGATGATTTTATTGGACTTTGCACACAAGTTGGATTGACGACGAATACAAAAGGTCTATTCTTTGTATCATTTGCTCAAAATGTAGATTATTCTACCAATTACAAGTATTCTTTAACATCAAACAAGACTCAAATAACTGCTAAAGCACAAAGAATAACATCTAGAGTATCGGTATCAACTGCTCATGGTCTTTTGGAAAAAGATCAGATTAATTTGACTGTAGTTCCTAACCAATCCGTTGGTATTGGAACTTCAACATCAGTATTTGTAAAATATAATTCATCATTTGATAAGTTGTTGCTAAATCCAGTTGGTTTTACTTCAGACAGTGTAAATGCTTCATCAAATACATTGACCATAGCAGATCATGGATTTGTAACTGGTGAAAAGGTATTTTATGATTCTTCAGATGATTTAATATCTGGATTGTCAACTGGTCCATACTATGTCTACCGTATAGATGATAATACAATAAACTTAACACCTTCTTACTATGATGCAGTATCTTCCCCACCATCCATAGTTAGTTTTGGTTCTACTGGAGGATCTGGGCAGGAGTTGTCATTAGTTAATCCAAAATTACACCCAACCAAGGGTAATAATTTAGTTTTTGATGTTTCCGATTCTTCTTTGAATGGATATTCCTTAGATTTTTACTATGATAAAGAATTTAAAAATAATTTTACTTCAATAGGATCTTCAACATCATTCAATGTTTCTGGTTTTGGTACAGTTGGTGTTACAACAAATGCAACAGTAACTTTAAATTATCAAAATAATTTACCAGAAAAAATTTATTATCAAATCTCCAAATCTGGTTTTATAAGCACTTCTGATACAGAGGTTAAAGATTACTCTACAATTTCTTTTGTTGATAGCGTTTATAATGGATCATACAATATTATTGGTGTAGGAACAATTACATTTGATATTTCTCTAGAAAAAAATCCAGAAAATAATAATTATACACAATCTTCTACAGGAACTTTAAAGTATTCCACCCAATCATTAACTGCAAGTGGTGGTGTTAATTCTATAAATCTGCTATTTGGTGGTGTAAACTATAAGAGACTTCCTGAGTTTTTATCCATAACTTCTACTAATGGAGAAAGTGCTGACATTATTCCAACATCAAGCACTATTGGTAATATTAACAAATTGACCATCAATGACCCTGGTTTCAATTTTTCTGCAGATAAAACACTAAGTCCAGAAGCATACATTTCTCCAAATATTGTTTTAAATAACAGAGATTATATTTCTGGTATTGATGTGACTTTTGGGGGTTCTGGATATTCTTCAGCACCAGATTTAGTAGTAGTTAATCCAAATACTGGTACTGAATATAGTGTAGGTGTTCTATTAGCAAAAATTCAAGGAACCGCTATTACATCTGTAGAGATTCTTGAATCTCCAAAAGGAATCTCAGAAGTTAAATCTGAAATTTATACAATTAACAATAGTAATGGTATTGCTATCAATAATTGCGACACTTCTTCATCAGGAATTGTAACCTGCACGTTAAGTACACCAATTGTCGGTTTTACTACTAGTCCCTTTGTTGAAGGTGATCTTGTTTTTGTTGAAGGAATACAACAGTATTCGACGACAGGGACTGGATTTAATTCAAAAGACTACTCTTACAATTTCTTCAAAGTAACGGAATATGTAAATTCTAATCCAGCAGTAGTTAAATTTGACATATCACCATATGCCACTAATCCAGGTATAGCTAAGACCATCCAAGGAGGGTTTGCTGCAATTATAAACAAAAAAGTGTATCCAAGGTTTAACGTAACACAAAAACCAAAACAATTTGCAATTGGTGAAAATATACTTATAAAATTAAATAATTCTTATACCGCAGTAGATCTTAAGATTACTCATGTCCTGAACGACTCCATAAAAGTTTATGGTTCTTACGATTTGGTAGTTGGTCAGGTAATATATGGACAAGATTCTGGATCAGAAGCAACAGTTAAATCAATTACAGAAAGTAATGGTGTTTTTACAATTGATTATAGTTTAGTCACAGATTTTGGGTGGTCTGATGATGTAGGAAAACTGAATAAGGATTATCAAGTTATTCAAGATAATGATTATTATCAGAATCTTTCATATTCAATCAATAGCCCTATAGAATATGATGATTGGGTCAACCCTGTTAATAGTGTTCTTCACTCTACTGGTCTCAAGAATTTTGCAGACACTACAATAATATCAAAGGCAACAGTTTCTACTGCACAAACAGGATCCTCAAACTCAATTGCAATTTTTGATCTTCTCTCCGAAAATAGAGTAGATAAAATTAATATTTTTGACTTTGGTTCGGATGTTAATGTTCTTTCAGGAAAATCAAAATTTGTTGCATTGCAAAATAAAAAATTAAGTGATTTTATTGAATGTAAAACAAATAGGGTCTTAACAATTGATAATTTTAATAACCTGTTTGTTAATAGTGAGGATGTAAATTCTACTTTGTATAGAGATTTTGAAATTGTATACCCTGGTCAGGGTTATATGAATTATTTGGTACAAATTATAAATCCAAATAACACAGATATACAGACAACAGAAATTGTATTATTAGATACTAATTTAGATAATATTGTAATAGGACAAAAATCATCTTTACATTCTACAGATAATCCCATTGCAGATTTACAAATATATAAAGATACTGTAGGAACTCATTATCTCAGATTTGTACCTGTAGATCCATATGATTCCGATTTTGATATCAAGTTTATAAAATCTGACTTTAATACTACTGCTTCTGGAGTTGGTACACAATCTATAGGATTTGTTGATTTGGTGGGAATCAACACAACTATTGGTGTTGGTTCAACAAGTGTAATATATCAGAAGTCTAAAGATACTTTTGAATTTTTGATTGCCGAAGTTGAATTATTCAACGAAGTTACAAAAAACAAAACAGTTGTTGATTTGTTTATAGACCATGACGATACCGATGTTTATAGATCGGAGTTGTTCTTTGATGGATTTGATTCGACACAATTCTCTTCCAACTTTATTGGAACATTTACCTCAGATATTGATTCTGCAACTGATTTATTCTCTCTTAAATTTGAGAATAACACTGAATTAAATACTGTACGCCTTAGATCTTCAATCGTTGGATTTGGAACAACTGCAGTAGGAATAGGTACTTATATATTTAAAGCAAGTGGACAACCAGACTCTAGTGTTAGAGAGGGTAGACTGGAATCGAATTATTTGGTATTACCTGGTTCTGGCATTTCTACAGTTTTGACATATGCCGAATCTGATGTCAGTAGTGTAAAATCTATAGTAAAAGTTTCATACGGCAATACTTCTGCTGTTGGTAAGGTTTTATTTAACCACAATGGAACTGATACTTATATAACACAGTATCCATACTTAAACATCGAGGATAATCTTGGGATCGGCACTTTTGGAGCAGAAATTGATGGAAGTGATTTTAATTTGATCTTCTATCCAGATGCTGGAATTTCTGATGATATTACATTCCAGTCTTATAGTGAAATTATACAGACCACCAGTGATGTTGATAATAATCCACAAACATTAAAATATGGTAGTGTTAGTAAAAATTTAAATACAACTCAGTTTAATTCAGTCAATGGAGATAGAACCAATAGAACAGACTTCAATTTAAATCATAATGAATATCCAATTTTTGAGAAAACATTCGACCCATCAGTATCAGTTGTAAATGCAACTGGATTATTTAAAATAGATAATCATTTCTTCAAGACTGGTGAACAGTTAATTTATACTCCAAGATCATCATTTATTGGATCTCCATCATCTTCAATGGTGATGTCTGATACGAATATTCTCCCAACGGATGTTTATGCTATTAGAATTAATGCAAATGAATTTAAACTTGCAACCAGTTTATCAAATGCAAACGCTGGAACAGCAGTAACATTTAATTCTGCAGGAAGTGGAAATGCTCATACTTTAGAAATGAGCAAAAAGATGGAAAAATCATTGATTATTCTTGATGGAATTGCAAGAGCACCTTTAGCATTTACAGAAATTAATCACCAGTTGTCTTACAATGAAGGTGGTTCTATCTCGGCAGGATCAACATTCTTTACTGTATCTGGCATCTCTTCTATTGCTGCAGGAAATGTTCTTAAAATTGACAATGAATATGTAAAGGTTGTATCGGTTGGTTTGGGAACAACAACTGTAGGTCCTATAACGGGAATTGGAACTTATAATGTAATAGAATCTAAAAGAGGATTTGTTGGTTCTTCTGCCACCACTCACAATAATGGAGCGACTGTTAGACTTTATGGAGGTTCTTATAATATAGTCAGAAACAAAATTCATTTCACAGAGGCACCAAGAGGAAATGCTTTTGAAATAGTGGATGATTCAAATCTTTTTCCTAATAAATCTGTATTCAGTGGTAGAGTTTATTTGAGAAATGATTACTCTAATAACAGAATTTTTGATGACATTTCATCACAATTTACTGGAATTGGTGCCACATATAGATTGACTGTTGAGGGTAGTGATGTTACTGGAATTGAAACGGGAAGTACTATGTTATTCCTCAATAATATCTTCCAAGAACCAATAACATCAAATAATGCTATCGGAAATTATAGTTACATTGAAAATTCTGGAATAAGCAGCGTTGTTTTCTCTGGCAATAGTGATAATAGTCTTTCTGATTATGATGTAAATCAAAACGTATTACCGAGAGGTGGTTTGATTGTTTCTCTTGGATCTACTCAAGGTCTCGGATTTGCACCTCTCGTTGGTGCTTCGGTGACCGCAGTCGTTGGGGCTGGAGGATCAATTGTATCCGTTGGTCTCGGAACCACTGATAATCTCGGTTCTGGATATTATGGAACTATTTCTATAGGTATTACTGATTCAAATCATAATGGTAATTCAGCAACTATTACTGCTAGTGTAGGTGCTGGAGGAACACTATCTTTCGTTGTTAGTAACGATGGTGGAACTGGTTACACAACCAGTACTACGGTAATTCAAATACCCGATCCATCATACTCCAATTTGGAGATTGTTGGAACATCGAGACTTGGAATTGGTGCTACAACCGACACTGGATCTGGATTGTTACTTAATGTTGAAGTTGGAGCAGCAAATACTAATGTTGGGATAGGATCAACATTGTTTGAAGTTAAAAACTTCAAGATAACAAGACCTGGATGGGGATTTAGAAAGGGTGACAAGTTTAAACCAGTTGGTTTAGTTACAGCGAAAGACCTTACAGAACCAGTTAATAATTTTGAATTAGAAGTTCTTGATGTTTTCAATGATTCATTCTCCTCTATACAACTTGGTCAGTTTGATTATATTGATTCAATAACTAGTCTTCAAGATGGTGTTAGGAAGAGATTTCCTTTAAAATACCAAGGCGAACTTGTAAGTTTTGAGGTTGATAGAGATAATCCAGATTCTGCAGAGATAGATCTAGAATCTGTTCTTTTAGTTTATATCAATGGCGTTCTTCAAAATCCAGGAGAAACTTATAAATTTGTAGGCGGAACATCTATTCTTTTTGTTGAAGCTCCACGCGGACCACAACTTCTTGATCCTAAACAGCAAGTTGGCGATAATATAGAAATATTCTTCTACAGAGGCACAAGAGGAGTTGATAGCATATTGATTGATGATATATCAGAAACAATCAAACCTGGTGATAAAATACAGTTATATCCAACCGATAATATAGTTGGACAAAATGAAAGAACTGTGTTTAATATTTACGGTTCTGATGAATTAGAAACCGATCCATATACTGGTATTGGTGTCTCCGACAGTCAGTTCAGACCTGTGAGTTGGGCAAAACAAAAAGTTGATCTTGTTGTTGGTGGGGAAATTGTATATAAAACAAGAGACTCTATAGAAGCACAAGTTTATCCGACAGCAAAAATTATTGGTGATTTCAGTTCAACAGATACGAACATTTTTATTGATGATGCAAGATTCTTCAACTATGAAGGTCTTATTGGACAAAATACAACTGACTTGTTCATAGTTAATACACCAATAAATTCAGTAGCAGCTGCTATAACAGCAACAGTTTCTGCTGCTGGAACTATTTCAGGATTTACTATTAGCGATGGTGGTTCTGGATATACAGGTTCTTCTGCAGACATAAAGATTTCTGCTCCTTCATATATTAAAGTGGGTGTTGGTACAACCGCTACAGCAACAGCAACTGTAACAAACGGTTCTATTACCTCAGTATCAATCACCAATCCTGGTCTTGGATATACTAACACCACACCCCCACAAGTTATAACTGCACTTCCAGAAGTGTCTTATGAAAATGTATTGAATGTAACTGGTATTGGTGGAACTACAGGAACTATAACAGGAATTGGAACTACAGTTGGTACTGGAAGTCACTCTTTGGCACTTAAATTCACTCTGAATATTGATACTGGAGAAACTTTTGAGGATATTACAGGTTATCCATTATATATTTTCAATACTAGTATTGGATCTGGTGTTACTTCAGTCAATAGTTCTGATAGTGCAACGGTTGGGATAGGAACTACTTTCTTAGATAATATCTATATTGCAAGTGCATTTAGTTCCAATAACAATGTAGGAGTTGTAACTTGTAATATTCTTTCAACAACCAGTGTTGTTGGGTTAGAGACATCGGGAAGTGTTACAAATCCACGTGGATTATTCTCTTGGGGTAAACTTTCTGGATTTGCTAGATCATCATCACCTATCTCTATTGGTGTTACAGGTCTTACAATTGATTCTGGTTTATCGACATTCCCAACTGTCCAAAGAAGAGGAATTGGATTAAGATCTAACGGTTCTTTGAGAAAGGGTCTTTGATAGTTATAAATACAAAAAAAAGCTATTACGATGGCGGCAATTGTAACAGATCAGTTTAGAATATTAAATGCGGAAACTTTTGTAAACTCCGTTACTGACTCCTCAAATTCATATTATGTTTTTGTTGGTCTCTCTAACCCAGCAATAATTGGGTATGGGAGAGCAGAAAATTGGAATACTAGCGAATCTTCTAGATCTCCTATTGATAATATTGATTATGAAAATTTCATTGGTGATAATATGTCTTTTGGAAAAAAGATAACACCATCAAATATAAGAAGAGTAGTTAGAAGAATAGATTGGGTGAGTGGCACAAGATACGAAATGTATCGCCATGACTATAGTGTAACTAACAAATCTCCAAAAACGGGGTCTGCATCATTATATAATGCAGATTACTATGTTATGAATAGTGATTTTAAAGTCTATATTTGTATTGATAATGGTTCATCTGGCATTAACACCACTGGCAATTCATCTACAATTGAACCAACATTTACAGACTTAGAACCATCAACTGCTGGCGCAGGTGGTGACGGGTATGTTTGGAAGTATCTTTTTACAGTACCACCAAGTGATATTATAAAATTTGATTCTACGGAATATATTACGTTACCAAATAATTGGTCAACTTCTACTGATGCTCAGATTGTATCTGTAAGAGATAATGGAGACTCTACAGTAAATTCAAATCAAATAAAAAAAGTTTATATTGATGAGAGAGGATTTGGATATAGTGCAGATGCTTCTATTGAAGTTCCTATTCTTGGAGATGGTACTGGAGGAAAAGTTGTTATCGAAACAGATTCTCTTGGAAGAATAACCAATGCTATTGTATCATCTGGCGGTAAAAACTATACTTATGGTATAGTTGATCTTGGAGACATGAATAATGGCATTCTTGCCAATCAAACAAGCAATTTTGCAAAATTGATTCCTATTATACCTCCATCAAAAGGACATGGATACGACATTTACAAAGAACTCGGTGCAGATAAGGTTATAGTATATTCAAGATTTGATGATTCTACAAAAGATTTTCCAGTTGACACAACTTTTGCTCAAATTGGAATAGTTAAAAATCCAACATCATCAACTTCCGATTTAGTTTTTGCTGAAAGTCAGTATTCATCTCTTTATTCTATAAAATTTGTAGACTCACAATCTGGCACTTTGTCTGTTGGAGACAAAATTACTCAGGATGTGTCTGGTGTTGGGACTGCTAGAGGTTACGTAGTTTCATATGATATTGAGACTAAAGTTGTTAAATATATTCATGAAAGAAATTTATATTTCAATCAAACTACTTACACACATAAAGATCATCCAGAGGTATCCAATCAAGGTAAACTGGTTGAATTTACATCAACGGGAAGTGTAATTGGACCTAGTTTTGTTGGTTCAATACAGAGCGGATTTAGCGGTTTAACTACAAATCCCACTGGTTCCAAATTAATTTCTTTGGGGACTGAATTTAATAGTGGTCTTGCTGGTCCTGAGATAAATAAAGGGTCAGGAGATATCATATACATTGATAATCGTCCTACTATCTCCAGAAGTTCTAGACAAAAAGAAGACGTTAAAATTATCCTGGAATTTTAAAAAATGCCACAGAAAACGAACCTCAATATAAATCCTTATTATGATGATTTTGACAAGGATGATAATTTCTATAAGGTTTTATTTAAACCAGGATATCCTATCCAGGCAAGAGAATTAACAACACTACAATCTATCTTACAAAATCAGATAGAGACGTTTGGTAGTCATATGTTTAAAGAGGGATCTATGGTTATTCCTGGAGGAATAACCTATGATTCTGACTATGATTCTGTAAAGATAAATTCCACTCATTTGGGTATAGATGTTAACATTTATGCCGATAAACTGGTAGGAAAAAAACTTAGAGGTCAAACATCTGGTGTAGTGGCGACAGTTGACAAGTGGTTAGATATTTCAGAATCAGCAGGAATTACTCACTTAACGTTATTTGTAAAATATATTAATGCAAATAATAGTAATGAGGCAGAATCATTTGATGATGGTGAAGTTCTTATAGTAGAAGAAAATTTCACCTATGGTAATACAACAGTTAATTCTGGAGAGTCTGTTGCATCTTTAATTGACGAAAACGCAACAGCACTTGGAACTGCTGTCGGCGTTACGGAAGGAGTATTTTTTGTTAGGGGGACATTTGTATACGTTCCCACAGAAAAACTTGTCTTAGATGCTTATAGTAATAGTTCATCTTACAGAGTTGGATTCACAGTACTAGAAGAACTGGTTACAGCAAAAGATGATGATTCTCTGTATGATAATGCAAAAGGATATTCAAATTACGCTGCCCCAGGTGGAGATAGATTAAAAATTTCACTGGTGTTGTCCAAAAAATCTTTGACAGATTTTAATGATACATCTTTTGTAGAAATTGTAAGGGTTCAAGGTGGTGATGTAAAGAAAATACAAAATAAGTCCGATTATAATTTGATACGAGACTATTTTGCAAAAAGAACTTATGAAGAGTCTGGCGATTATGCCGTAGATAGATTTTTTGTTGAAGTATCAGATTGTTTAGATGATGGATTATCTACAGAGGGATCATTTACAAGCAATCAAATTACCGATCAAGGAAATGTTCCTTCGGAAGATCTTTTATCTGTTAAAGTATCACCCGGAAGAGCGTATGTAAAAGGTTTTGATGTAGATTTACAATCTACAACTATTCTTGATGTAGAAAAACCAAGAGATAAGAGAGTTGTTCCTTCTGCACTGGTTCCTTTTAATTTTGGATCTCTGTTAAGAGTTAATAATGTTCAAGGAACTCCTATTTTAGGTATTAATAATAATTTTACCGTAAAATTATATGATCAAAGAAGAGGTTCTGCTACAGACGCAGCAACTGGAAATGAAATAGGACAAGCAAGAGTTTATTCTTTTGGATTATCCGATGCTCCATATTCAAACGATTCTTCGTCTTGGAATCTGTATTTGTTTGACGTACAGACTTATACATTTTTAACTCTGAATTCAACAGTAACTACTGCCCAAGTGCCTGCTAGTTCTTACATTAGAGGTTTAAGTAGTGGAGCATCTGGATATGTCACAACGGCTCCTGCAGGATCCGATACCATAGAATTGACACAAACTTCTGGTACTTTCGTTGAAGGAGAACAGATACTTATTAATGAAACGACTGAATTATCCAGATCTGTTAACTCTATAAGAGTTTGCGGAATTGAAGATGTAAAATCAATCTATCAAGATACTAGTGCCGAAACTGGGTATGTAGTTGATTTTATTGCAGATACAGTCCTTCAAAAGAGACTAGCACCAAACTTTAGTATTAATGATACTATTAATATTAGTTCTAATACCATTACATCTCCTGGAAAGATTTTTACTGGTATTAAAACAGAATCTATTATTAGATATCAGATACCTGGAACTACCGAAGAAACCTTCAACAGAGTAACCGCAGTTAGTGCTGATGGCACTAACTTAACTGTTGCTTCAGTTCAAAGTGTTAGTAGTGTTTGTGATGGTACTGTAGGTGTTGTTACATCTGTACCATTCTATATTGGTGTCCCCTTAGTTCCACAAAGTGGTGGTCTTTATTCTCCAATTGGAGAAAGAAATATTGCATCAGTAAATCTTTCTGGTTCCAATATCATAGTATCAAGTCAAATCACTGAGCAGGAGACCACTGCTCTTGGAGAGATGACAATAAATGTCTCTGCTACTGGTATTAGTAGTGCATTCTTTGAAGCTTTTGATGCCGAAAGGTATAGTATATTTTATCAAAATGGAGATGTTGAAGATCTTTCATCAGATCAAGTTACACTTGGTTCAAATGGTCAATCCATAACATTTAGTGGATTGACACCCTCTCAGACAAATCCTAATTATGTTACAGTTAATACTACTGTTAGAAAAAACTCTATTACAAGTAAGTCTAAAATTTACACTAGAAGTGAAAAATTAACAATAGATAAATCAATATCTGGAGTTTCCACTCAAATTAGTGGTCTTACACAAGGATCTTATTATGGAACAAGAGTTGAAGATAAAGAAATATGCCTAAACTTCCCAGATGTTTCCGAAGTTATAGCAGTTTATGAATCATATAATAATTCAGCACCAACATTAGATTCTATTGAATTTCCATCAGGTCTGTCTTTAGATACATCTTCTATTCTTGGCGAAAGAATTGTAGGACCTGATAATGGAGCCGTTGCTCAAATTGTAACTAGATCTTCTGCAACTAAGGTTGAAATTGTATATTTAAATTCCAAAGTATTTAAAGTAGGTGAGTTAGTAAAATTTGAAGAGTCCAATATAGAATCATTAATTACTACCGTAAATAGTGGCAATTATCAAAATGTAAGAAGTCAATATGTCTTGAATAAGGCAACAAAAGAACAATATTATGATTATTCTAGACTTGTAAAAGTTAACAGAAATTATACCCCCTCACATCAACTTTTAGTAATATTTAATCGTTATTCTGTCCCATCTAATGATAATGGAAATGTTTATACTGTAAATTCATATTCTGCAGATAGATTTAAAAATAATATTCCTTCAATGGTTGGAGGATTAAGAGCATCAGACACTCTCGATTTTAGACCAAGAGTTGCCGAGTTTACATCAACAACATCTTCTCCTTTTGACTTTGCAAGTAGAAATTTTGCTACCGCTGGTGTTAACCCAACTTTAGTTGTCACTCCTGGCGAAAGTTCTCTCATAGGATATGATTATTATCTCCCAAGAATCGATAAAGTAGTATTAGATAAAGAGGGAGATTTAATAGTCATAAAAGGTTCTTCATCCCCAAATCCACAAGAACCATCAAACTATAAAGATGCTATGGAGATTGCAACAATATCTCTTCCAGGATATCTTTATAATCCAGAGAATGCAATTGTCTCTTTAGTTGACAATAGAAGATATACAATGAGAGACATTGGTACAATTGAAGATAGACTTGAGAATTTAGAAGTTGCAACTTCGTTAACACTTTTAGAACTCGATACTCAATCACTTCAAATTAGGGATCCTGATGGTTTAGATAGATTTAAATCTGGATTCTTTGTAGATGATTTTAAAGATTCTCTTAGATCGGACGTGCTCCAGTCAACTGCACTAATTGATGAAGATAGAAATGAGTTAACTACACTGGTTGAATTAAATACAATACCTTTACAATTAGCTTTAGATCCATCAATAAACGAAGACTCTGCCGATAATATAGACAATATTCTTTTAGACCCTAATGTCCAAAAAACTGGAAATTTGGTAACGTTGAAATATGAAAAAACTACCTTACTTGAACAACCATATGCAACTAGAGTTGAGAATGTAAATCCATTCCACGTTGTTGAATACACTGGTAATATACAAATAGTTCCATCAAATGATACATGGGTTAGAACTATTAATATTAATGGTGGAACAAGACTTATAGGACCCGCCCAAGATATTGTTAATACCATTACTGTTCCGATTCTTCAGTTTGGCACTCGTGGAGGTCGTGGAGGGGGCGGTCGTCGAGAGATACAAACAAGAGAAATTCAGGTTGTAACTCCAACACAGACAGTATCAGACACTATACAAGTATCTGTACAATCCAGTGCAGAACAATTTATTCGTTCTAGAAATGTATTCTTTAAAGGAACTAGTTTAAGACCTTATACTAGACATTATCCTTTCTTTGATAGTTCTTCGAATTTAGATATTATTCCAAAATTACTAGAAATTAGTATGATTTCTGGAGTATTTGAACCTGGCGAAGTTGTAAGAGGTTTTGATGAAAGTAGAAATATATTTACTTGTAGAGTTGCTAGACCAGATCATAAAGAAGGTCCAAGAGCAAACCCATCTAAAAAATATAGTTTAAATCCATATAATAATCAAACAAGTTTACCAACATCATATTCTGCATCTTCTTCTGTTCTAAATTTGGATATTGTAGATTTGCAAACAGAAGTACTTGGTAGGTTTAATGGTTATGTAACTACTGGTATGATTCTTGTTGGAGAAACTAGCGGAGCTCAAGCTTCAGTATCTGATATTAGACTAGTTGCGGATAGGGTAGGGGATATTTACGGATCTATGTTCTTCAGAGATCCATTAACATCTCCTCCACCACCAAGAAGATTTACAACTGGAGCAAAAACTTTTAGATTGACATCAAGTTCTACAAATATACAACCTCTGCGTGGAAGTAAGTTAATCAGTAGTGCTGATGGAACTTACACAGCTACGGGAAGAGTTGATAGAGTTACAAGAACTCGTGTGATAGTAAGAGAGGTTAGAAGAGTAGATCCTTTAGCACAAACATTTACGGTTGATGAAAATGGTGCATTTTTAACTGATGTTCAATTGTTCTTTGCAAATAAAGATGAAGTAGAAAATCTACGCATAGAAATTAGAACAGTTGAACTTGGTATACCAACAAGAACTCTTGTTTCTGAGTATGCAACTGTAGAGGTTGATCCTAGTAAAATTGAAACATCTAGAGATGCTTCTGTTGGGACAACAATAACTTTCCCATCTCCAATTTATTTGGAATCTGATACTGAATATGCCTTAGTAATATTGTCACCAAATTCAGTTAATTATGAACTTTGGGTATCAAGAATGGGAGAAAGGACTGTTACTGCAGCAAACCTACCAGATGCTGAAAGTATTATTGCCACACAGGCATATACTGGTGGTAGTCTTTACAAATCACAAAATGGAACAGTTTGGACTGCAAGTCAAGAAGAAGATTTGAAATTTAAGTTAACTAAAGCATCCTTTGTTTCGGGCGGAACTGCGTATTTCTATAACCGTCCTTTAACAGCAGAAGATTTAGAAAACAGATTGCCCAATGATTCAATTAGAACTCTACCAAGAAAATTAAAAGTTGGAGTTGATTCAAATACTTTACAAACAAGTATTTTGACAATTGGTAGGAAGGTTGCCGATGGAACTTTATCTTCCTCTGCTTCTGGATTTATTGAGGGAGTTGGTGGTGGAGCTGCAAATGCAACAACCAATTTAGTTGGTGTTGGATATAGTAATGGTACTTTTACTGGGGTTCCTCTCTATTCAATCACAGGATCTGGAACTGGAGCACAAGGTACTGTTACATTTGCTGCAGGTAAAGTATTAGGCAATCCAACTATAACCGCATCAGGATCTGGATATTCTAAAGGTGACGTTCTTGGAATTACAACTGCCAATGTATCAAAAGGAACTGGTGCTCAAATTACAGTCTCTAGTGTTACCGATGTAGATACACTATATTTGACCAATGTTCAAGGTGAAGAATTCACTACAGGTCAAGATTTAGTTTATTATGAAGGATCCACAGCAGTTGCTATGGCAAGCACTCATATTACAAGTTCAAGTCTAATTAGTGACCTCTTTGACGGAAGAGTTATTGAAGTTAATCATTTAAATCATGGAATGCATTCAGATACCAATATTGTCACTATTTCTGGAATTGAACCCAACACAATACCAACATCATTAACAGCATCTATTGATACTGAGAGCACTTCAATTTCGGTTGCAGATACTACAAGATTCTCCACCTTTGAAGGTATTAGCACATCCCAAGGTTATTTGAAAGTGAAGAATGAAATTATTTTTTACAATTCTGTTACTGCTGGTGCTGGTGGTGCAGGAACCCTTGGAATTGGGACTAGAGGTATAGATAATTCATTATCTATGAATCATAGTATTGGTGATTTAGTTTACCCTTACGAATTGAATGGAGTATCACTAACAAAAATTAATACGCAACACAATTTACCAACCAATACTACATTAAAATCATTGAGAGATTATGATACTTATTATCTACAGATTAGTCGTGGTGCAAGAACAACAGGAGATAGTCAGTTAAGTTTCACTGACGAAAATACTGTAGGAGGTGGGGATATTTCTGCATCCAGAAATATTCAATTCAATACTATTATTCCAAATCTTAATGTAAGAGTTCCTGGAGAAGCAACGAGAATTACATCACAAATCAGAACCGTATCAGGCACTAGTGCTTCTGGTTCGGAACCATCGTTTATTGATCAAGGTTTTGAAAATATTGAACTGGATGTTCTCAATACTTTAGAATCTACTCGATTAATTGCATCTGAAGATAATGAGACTGTCAGACTTACTTCTTTACCAAAGAATAAATCATTCACACTTGCAGTTTCAATGACATCTAATAATGCGAATTTGTCTCCTCAAATAGACATATCAAATACATTAGAACCTAGTATTACTGTTAGTAGATCTGGATTGAATAGACCAATTTCCAACTATGCTAATTCTAATGTTGTTAAACAGGTTGAAGAAGATCCACATATGTCAGTTTATGTTACAAATCCAATTTTATTGAGTCAACCAGCAACTTCCCTAAGAGTTTTAATCTCAGCATATCGTCACTCGTCTGCAGATTTCAGAGTTCTTTATCAATTAATTAGATCTGATTCAAGTGAAATTGAACAAACTTACGAATTATTCCCAGGTTATGATAATCTTTTAGATAATGATAATGATGGATTTGGAGATGTTGTAATTGACTCTAAATTAAATAACGGAAGACCAGATCGTTTTGTATCTTCCAGCAACGAAGGTGAATTTTTAGATTATCAATTTAGTGCTGATAATTTAGAACAATTTAACGGTTTTAGAATTAAACTTGTAATGAGTGGAACAA
>Ga0208645_1001261_pt1 | contig 22762 bp, 21 predicted proteins | sample VirMetDEL_Sep_01_FD_184519 | JGI IMG/M metagenome (GOLD analysis project Ga0208645, IMG submission 184519) | Aqueous microbial communities from the Delaware River and Bay under freshwater to marine salinity gradient to study organic matter... | ecosystem: Environmental > Aquatic > Marine >... | reverse complement strand
AGTGCATTTGTAAGAATAGAGAAGAGACTATCTACTTTAGCTTTTATAGGATTATTAGAAGTTAAGTTTCTAATGCGGCTTCTGAGATTATCATAAGCAAAAATCGAAGCAATTCTTTCTATATCTGGATCGAATATAGTTGTTCCGTCGATATAAAACTGAGTAGCTTCAGATATTCTTGAGGTTCCCCAGTTTCCTATATCTTCTGCAATTGCAATTGCAATAAGTTCAATGTCTCTCTTGCACTTTTCTTCTGTAGGTAACAATGTGCCATAATTAAAGAGCACATCGGCCCATACATCATCTACTAAGTTATGGAGATTGTAATATATGGCCTCTTTTAAATCTTCTTGTTCTTCTACTGTTGGAAAGAACGAAAGCGACTCATTTTGGATAGAGTCGCCTACGTATCCAAACAGTCTATCTATCCTTGTTCTAAAATAAGAAAACTCTGGGCCTGGAATTAGTGCTTTTAGTTTGTCTCTTATTGTATTAAAAATCTGTACTGTTAGTGACTTTTCTAATACTGGAGAAAAAATAGAAGAGATAAAGTCTCCGTTTACATTAAAATAAGCCGAGGTAAATTCGTAACTATTTGAAAATCCTCCATAGAACAAATCTCTTGCAATTGAGAGTATAAGAAGCTTAGAGTCTCTTGTACATTTTCCGTTGATATCACTAACGCTTCCAGGAAACAACGCGGATACTTCGCCGATTGCTTCGGCAATCACACTAACTCTGTTTGATAATAAAATTTTATATACTTCGCGCGCTTTTTGATCGTAAATTGTTAAGTTAGGAAGAGCGAAATTTCTTGTATATAACTCATTAATTGTTTCGTCTTTTATTAAAGCTTTGTTTGCAAAGATCGATTCTGCCGCGTCTAAAACTTTACCTAAATCCCCAGAGTAAGATGCCCTTACGGCGGATTTAATAGATGCCTTGGCAGACTGAGGAGTTAAGCCATCATTTGCATCGTCGCCATCTTTCGCAACCCAATATACATTTTCAATTACAGGCGTTCTCCATTGGAACCTACCGGTATCATCAGCAATAGGTATTTGGCCTTTTTTTGGAAAGTTTCCCCCAGAATCCTTAAGAATCCCTGAAACTTCTATACTACCTGATACATCTATATCACCAGTAAAGAGATGATCGGCACTAATCTCCCTATTTTCGGATACATGAACATATTGCAAATGATCATCAGAATCTAGATTAATTAAAAAATTATGATCTATCCTAAGATCATTAGGACTTTTCCAAATTGGCCTACCTCCGCCGCCGGATGATAAAACCTCAAGATTATCTCCTAAATAGCCCTCAACGTCTCTAATTCCGGCCGTGAAATAAGATTGGCCGCCAAAAATTAAATTACCTGTGAAAGTGTGATTAGCTGAAATCTCCCTATCGATAGAGATATGAACATATTGCTCATGGTCATCATTATTGAGCCCATTAAGTTCCCCATGATCAATCTTTTTTAAAGAAAGCTTTGGAGAATTACACGATCTCGGTATTAACTCAAAGAAAAGAGGATCAAGAAGTGCTTGAATTGCTTCCGCCGATTCATTTCCAATAAAAATATGATCTCTTTTTAGAGTTGTAACTGTATCAACATATACTTTTCTTTCCTGTTCAGGATTTAATATATCAGGGTTGCAATTTTTACCGTAAAGATTAGCCACTGAATACTTTCTCTATTATCTTTTCTTTAAACTTTATTTATGTATCGCATTCCGTTGTATACGGATAATTCTCTGTATCTAGATCTAAAATTTCGCGTGGGGTAAGAACAGTTGGATTTAATTTTTGTTCAGTTTGTTTGTCTAAAGTAGGTACTGGCGGATCCAAGCTGTAAGGAATTGGTTTTTCTACAAAATGTCCCTGGGATCCAATCTCTACCACCTCATAATTAGAAAGGTTATTTTTTCTTTGATACTCTAGGCATTTGTTTCTTCCGGTTTGCAAGCAATAAAGTCTTAGGAAGTAATTTTCCCAAGGACTGTTTAAAAAGTTTTTATGCTTTTCGTAAATTGCATCAGTAGCAGGCATATCTGTATGTGCTAAAAATACACAAATTGTGTCTTTACATACACCTTTGACTAAAACGCAATCCCCTCTTTCATAGAAGTTTCCTTTTCTAACTCTTGCTTCTAGCCATCTATCAGAGTTCTTATCACTAGCACATTCATACTCCGACTCTCTTTCTTTTAGCCTTTCAATAAACTCTGCGGTTGAAACTCCAGTAGTATTACAGGTATTAATTGTTTGTTCAAAAAAGTTATCTTCCCACTTACCGGAATAGTTCTTCCATTTTTTCCAGAAAAATTCTAAATTATAGTAGTTGCACCTTTCCTCTAGCTCTTCTAGAGTAGGTAAGCCAAATGGCTCTGATAACTCAATACAACAAATCATATCCCACTTAGTTCTATCAAGCGGGCCAGCAATTGCTATGATATCTTGGTTAGCCTCATATAGGCAAACTTTATACCCATCGTCTTCAATATAAAGAACTCTATCTCCTTCAAAATAAGCGTATAAAGCAGCGTATTTAGCTACTTTCCACTTATCGTCTGTGAGCGAATAATTTAAATTAGATCTAACAGATGCATCAATGTCCCAAGGAAAAATTATATTGCCCCAAGAGCGATACAATCCCCTCTGCGGATCGTACAACGCATACTTGTCGAATAGCTCTTCAACAGTCATACCGCAAGTATTCACTTCGCGCGAGCAAGACTTATCTTTAAGATTCACTTTGCGCGAGCAAGACTTATCTTCCTCAAGTATATTTTCTAAGGAGGCTTTTTGTTCGTTCGTTAGTTCAGAAAAACAGCCTTTAAAAAATAAATTGGAGGTTGACATACCTCAACCCTCCTATAATATATCAGTTATAAGTGAATGTGTCCATTACAAATGTAAGCTCTAGTGTAGAGACATTTGTAGAAGATCTGTCGGCCTGACCAAAGTTAAGCGAAGTGATCTGGGCGTCGGGAACAGTAATAGTTCTATTTCCTAGAGGAGAAGGATCTTCACCACAACTAACAGGAGTAACAGTTAGAGTAATGAAAGAGCAATCATAGGTCTTCCAGAAGTCGACGATATCAGCGTGCTTCTCAGGGTCAAAAGGTACTGTTAGGGTAACTTCTGCAAGAGTACGAGGACCCTTAAGCTGGAAGATACGGCCTCTTACGCCATCCGCATACTGAGTAGTGGCAGATGTGTCTCTAATTCCAGAGAAAGTTGTGAAATAGTGCTGGAAAGGAGAAGCCTGAATCCAGTACTGGGCTTGGGTAATTGGCTTATAAGATAGCATAGCAATTAGAATATATGCAATATTTCTAATAACTATTTAAACTAGGTAAACTATTGAAAATAAGGATCGAACCAGCGCCAATATCCTTTAGATTCTGGGTCTAAAGTAACCGCCTCTCTATGCACAACATATCTATTTAATCTAAATACATTGTTATATAGATTTACAAGCGAGATAGAATCTTCTTCTGTAAAACCTTCTTGTTCCAGAGATGCTTTCAGTCTCTGAAGCTCATTCATATACAAACTCTTAGATTCTAGAGACTCTGGAGGCTGCCGACGTACATTTCTGATTTCCTCAAATAGTCTGTCGACTACGTAAATAATCTCACCAGGAGAAGTATACTCGTCAATATCGAGCTTAGAGATCGTCATCTCATTTCCTGTAGCATCTGAAACGATTCTTTGGAAACCTACGTCATCAATGCTACCTTTAAAGTTAGAAGAGATGGTCTCAGAAATTCGCTCCTTTAAAGACCCTTCATCAAAGTCAAATAGCTTCATAAGGTCAGTGCCAAAGTCCATGTCCTCGGCCATAGGAGCTTCTTCTTCGCCTTCTCCCTCTGCAGGAGGCATTAACCCTCCTCCCGTCATTCCGCCTTCAGGCATTTCCTGCTTGACCAGCGAAGGAATGTTAAGATGGTCTCTGAGCCAATCAATATCGTCTATTGCATATCCAAGTGCTCCTAGCTGAGAAAGAACTTGAACAATACGTACAGGATCTTCACGTTGCTTGAGATCTTCAAAGTTACGTACAAGTCGCGGGGGATTCTTGCCAGGGTAGTTAAGTTCTACGATCCATCGGACCAATGTAGAGTTGATTGTTTCATCGAGCTCTTCAGAAAAGGCCTTTGCCTTACGCATACGCACAGAGTCGGCGATTTGATCGCGAGCAAATGAGCCAACATTTCCTGTTTCCTGGCCAACAGTTGTCTCTCCGTTAATTACAAAACTAATTTGCTGATCTATATAGCTAATAAGTTGATTATAAAGCTCTGGACGACCATTACTCTCCAACCACTGAATATCCATCTCGTCTGGTAGAACAACAGCTGTTTCTTGACCAAGACGTTGTAGTGCGGTAAATAAGGCCTGAACTTCTTCCTCTGGAGTTCCTAAGCTAAATTTACCAACGGCGGTAGGAGTAGTATGCTTATCGGCGTACTGCAACCAGAAATTAAGAAGGGTTCTTCTAAACTCTACTAGAGGATATAACTGGCGTCCCAGCCCAGAGCCATGGACATCATTGAAATTACTATAAGCCCAATGTCTGTGTAAAACAAGAGCTCTTAAAGGAATTCCCATTCCATCTACAGGAGAGAATTTTGTAATAAGCCTTGGGCTTACTGTACCGTCCTCGTTTAACTTGAACAAGAACCTTCTGGGGTCTCTTATTTTTAGCTCGGAGGGCACTATATATTTGCCTTGTCTCATCCAGCAAATTTCACTAACAGACATGCCAAGCACAATCGACTCGCACATTCCTCTGACAAAAGTATCAAATCCTGCGTTACTTGCAACTAAGGACTCTTTACCATAAGACTGTCTGGTGTTTGTACCAATTCTATTGATAACTTGTCTTACAAACTCGGCAACCTCCTCATCCTCGTCGGAATTAGAGGCGGGATAGACTTCCCACGGTCTCTGTACAATTTCACCAATAAGTTTTTCCCAAGCGGCGAGAATCTGGCTATCGTTAAATAGCCTCATGTATTTCTCAATGGCTCTAGGGCCACCACCACCTTCCTCTAAGAGGATGTCGTCTCTTCTTGGTAGGATTACTCCGCTGTGAAGATAAGGTGCTCCGTTATAAGAGTACGGATCAGACTTATACCCTGCTAAGTTTCCTTGAGACACGCCTAGGGAAAAATACCGGTCGAAAAACCCAGATTTGATGTGTCTTTGGGGATTTTCAGAGGTCATTTGGTATTTTTACACATTATTCTTTAGTTTCTTTAAACTGACCTTCTTCATTTACCTTGGTTACGTCTGTAAGCACTGTTTCTAGATTCATAAGTTTTTCTACTAACTCTTCTCTAGTTAGCTTGCCTTCGTCCCATTCTGCAATTAGTTCTTCTGCTCCCTCTACGGTTACAGTTTGTCCAGTGGTTAAGATGTTAATTCCTTTTTCCATTTTTCGTGTTCTTTGCGAATAGTGAGATAGAAATCTTTGTAAGTTTTACGCCAAGTTTCGTCGTATTTTCTTACATATTTAAAATAACTATTTTCCCAAGTTTCTTGAGTATATAGTTCTTTATACTCTTCTGGGATGTTTTTTGAAAAGTTTTTAAGTTCGATTGCAAGGATGGCGGATATAAAGTCTCCTCTTTTTGCAACCATTTGAGTTTTGAGTTCTTTGAGACAAATTTCAGGAAACTTCTGAGACATTTCGTGGAACAAGGGCGATTTAAACAAGTCATCTTTTTTCTCTTGCTTCTCTTTCTTTAACGTTTCTTCGTACGCGTTATCTAGAATAGACCCAATAAAAGACGAGTTAAATTCTACATCTGTATCTGCATTTATTTCTCTCCAGAATTTTTTAAAAGCGTCATATCCACGAACAATAGTAACGTTTGCATAAGACTGAAGTTTTTGTTTTATCTCTCTTTTAGCCGTGTCAGTGTAATGCATATCTTTTCCTTCTGGCCAAAAAGCATATCTTTGCGCAAGAGAGTTTGACCAGAGGAAGGTGGTCAGGAGTTTTTTAATTCTAGAGTCGGAAATATCCTTTTTAGGAAGATCATCAATATCTATAATTGCCTTCTTCCACTCATAGAAAACATCCATTGCTTTGTTTTCTGAAGCGGCCCAGATAGGAGTCTTAGATAGTTTACCGATATGCGTATTATCGAGTTCTCCATAACCTGTTAGCTCGTTAACAAGAACATCGTCTTCTGAAAGGTTTTGAGAAGTAATTATTTTTGGTTTATTAGATCCTCTTACACTTGCGTTAAGTTCTGCAATCCACTTTTCGTGAGCAAGCTGTTGTTCTATTTTCCAGCGATCATGCGCAAGAACTTTATCCAGAGCTGGCTCCGAAATATTACACAGCGTTAAGATCTCCTGAAGTTGCATTAACGTCTAGTTTGCGTAGTTTTACATCTATATAGCTCATTATATCACGATAGCTCCAGCAATCGACAATTTTTTTAAATATTTTACTATCAATTCTTCCAAGGTCCATGCCTTCTGTCAAAAGTCTATTAAGGCTATCCCAACAACTAGCGCCTGGCTCATCAAATAAGAAAATTAGTTTCTCTTTTGCGGACTCATCTTCTTTCTCAAGAAAGCTAATTGTCGAGAATAATTGAGAAATAGACATGCTATCCCATCCTGCAAAGATAATAAAGTCGGAACCCTTTAACGTTGCTTCTGTTACAGACTGCCTAGTCTTAACATCTACTTTCTGTTTCTCTGTCAAAATTTGCTCTAAATGTACCGTCATTTTATTAATGTCTGTAGTTGCATCTACAGACTTTGCCTTGATAATTACTACAGAAACTTTGTCGGACATGTTTAGAATTTTGCTGTAAAGCTTTAAACTCAAAGTTTAAAGTTTAAAAAAAAGCCTAGCGATGCTAACAGATAAGTCAAAAAGACAGCTTCCTTTTGTTTTGTATAACATGCCAGATCTGGTAGAGGCCGCTTTCAAACAATACGAAGCTAGCTTTGGTAAGTACCAAGTTGATACCATAAGAAAAGATCAATATGACGGGTTCTTAGACTTATTTCAAGTAGTTGTAACAAGAATCCAAGAAGAAAAACCTACAGAAGTTCTGCCCCTATATCAAAAGATACTACTTCTTTTTGTAAAAGTAGATCTTAACTATCTTTTATTTGCGACTCTTATCGATTTAATTGAAGGCCAGATTTTAGGATTTATATCTTCAATAGGAAATAACGAGCAATTAAATCAAAGAATTAGCTCTTATTGCTTTAAGCTAAGAAAGTCTGCTACAGAAAGAGATACATTTTTAAAAGAGTCTACAGGAGAAAGGCTTGTACAACTAATCTCTGAATATGCGCCGTCGATAGGAGTTAACAAGCAAAGATACAGTAAAAACAATTATGATCCTGTATCTAGAAAAATATTTAGCCTAATTACAAAAGATGCGTTTTGGGAAGAACAACAAGAACTATATAAAGTTGACTCTAGATACTATCAAAGGCTAACTATATATAATGATGAGTTATACTTACTCAATGATAATGTATCAAAGCCTACAGGACAATTTGATTCTTCTGAATGGAGAAAATTTTCATCAAAGTTTTTAAATAAATCAAACAAAATTAACGAAAAAATTAGAAAAAATGTAGAGAGTTATGTTTCTTCAGCTCTTGCCAACGCAAAAGATGTAAACCCTATCATTTCAGATTCTAGTGTCACTCAAAAAGACACAGGTTTAAAATACGATGAAAAAGACTTATCTCTTACGTTAGGAGGTAAAGGAAAACAGTTCGTAAGAAATCTTTTATCTCTAAGAGGCAGTTTGAGCTATATGGCAGGATCACAAGGATCCGCTATAGGAAACGTTAACTACGCAGCAAAATTTGATGAATATTTCTTTGCTTGTATTTTTGGAAAAAGTATAGTTTCTGGTTTTTCTGATTTAGGAGGTTCTCCTTTATTTGGAGATTTTAATGTGCTATATAACTATGGTCTTGTTCAAAATGAAATTGCAGGACTTTCCTTTTTAGAAGGATTTAGATCGTTAAAATCTTTTAATCAAAACATTAAGCTCCCTCCAGAAGTTGTAAATGCAGGATCTGACTATGTGCCTTATGCTTTAAAAAGAGAGCCAGAAGTTGGTAATGTTATAGCAGGACAAGTTGTTACCACGGGAGATAAAACCTACGAACTAACTTATAATCCCATAGCAGCAAAATATTATTATGGGCTCAAAGATAGATATAAAGGAATCACAGTTAATCCGTATTCTGAAAAAACTAATGTAGACCTTATTCTCTATGGCCTAGAAAGAATGGTTGTTATATCTGATCAACTTGCAGATACCCTAGAAGGCGTAAACAACTCTATAAATGAAGATGGGTTGATTCCAGGATATGAAGGGTGGGGCTCTATGAAAATACATTTGCAAGAGCTATCTGACATATTTATATCTACTCCTGTTTTAAATACTCAGTACCCTGATGCAGAAATACTACCTGGATTTAATGGCGGTGTAAGATATTTATATAACTCTTACAAAAAAATGACAGATGTCATTGTAGATCCTATTTTTGCAGGTAGTGCAATGAAAGATTTACTTCAGTGGGGAAGAGCTGTTCAAAATAATTTAGATCAAATTTTATCTGATATAGAATCTTTAGGGTACCAAGCTGGTACTTTTGTAGGAGACATATCTTTTAAACTTTCTAACAAAGAAAGAAGTACTCTTGTAGATCAACTTAGATCACTTAATTTTCAAGAAAACGAAATTAATGAGTTTTTATCTGTCGAGTCTTTCCAAGATTTAATAGAAAAATTTGCTCCTATTAGTGACTCAAGAGATCAAATTTCTTTTTTAAGAGGATACGAGCTTTCTCAATTACTATATGAGTTTGGAGGAGAGGCTGCTATTAATGCCTATTTAGAATATCTCTATTCTAGAGACTCTAACGGATTAGAAAAACTGTTAGCCATTTCGCTTAAAGATAGAAGCGACGTAGTAGTGTATAACGAGCAAAGATTTGGTAAATTAGTAGGGTTACTATTAAATTTAACATTTGCAATAGACAAAAATCAAATAGAAGCATTTAAAAAGTTTCTTTCTCAAAATCAACTAGATCTTTTTGAATCTATTTCTTATCTTCTTAATAATAAAGATGTAAATCTATTAAAAGATAAGGATAGCATCTCTCTTTTAAAGCCTGTTGTAAACTCTTTAATTTTTGGAACTAGTCAAGGACTTAGCGAAGAAGCTTATAACATAGATTATCCTACGGCTAATGAACTTGCACCTATAGAACTCCAAAAGTTTACGCATATGATCAACTATGAAATAGGAGACGTACCAACTAATATATTACAAAATCTATACGATAAGAGCGTTTTTCTTACTTCAGAAGAGTTATTTAATATTTTTGGAGGAGGCGCTTTCCATTCTGACTACGGACAGTTAATGGACGGATACTCTGGTGGGCAATTTACAAAAATAGTTAATTTTGCTTATGTAAGTGGATTGTTGCATAAGCTAAGCTATTATAATAATTCGTATCAAGTACCGAACTTTTTGATTAAGAGCTCTATATTTTCTGAGTTGTTCTTAGTTATTAAGAGTCTTTCTTCTTTAATGTCTTTAGTACTCGATAATTTTGCAAACTCTCTTGAGTTCACTTTATCTCAAAATAGCAAAAACATATATCCCTTTGAAAATATTATTTCTACATCAAATAATAAAATAGAAGAAATTTCAAATATTATAGCGGGATTAGCACCTGAAGGAGGTGATTTATCTAGTCTAGGATCTCCGTCTATAAACTCTGAGGCAAAGATAATAGGTTCTCCAGGCATAGGTAATTCTCCCGTTCCAGAGTCTATTCCTCTAGAAAACTCTATAACGCCAGAGCAAGCTAAAATTCTTTCTACAGAAATATCCGTTAATTATTCTTTTATTGCTCCAGCAGCATCTAAAGGGCTATCAGATTCTGAAAAATTAAATAAATTTATAGGGTTAATTGAAGACACAAAGATCATAACCGGGTTTTCTAAAGAATCTACGAAAAAAGAATATGTTAATGTTCCAACTAATAAAAATAATGATAAGGTAGATAACCTTAAAGAGCTTAATGTAGTACCTAAAGCATATGAAATCCCAAAATTAAGAGAAGAACTTATTCAGATCGAAGAGGATAATCTTGTTGCAAAGGGGTTGGTTTCTGAATTTAATAGTATAGAATCTTGTAAAAAATTTGGTGGAAAAAAATGTGAAGAAACTTTTTCTGGTAAAGAAAATCAATGCGGAGCTCCTTCTAATAAGGCTATATACTCACAAAGAGATAGTTCTAACAATCTAACTACCTTAGAAAATAGTAGTATTAAGATTGATAGACCTTTAGGTTCAGAAGAAACAAATAAACCCAAAGAGGTATTTTTAACTCAAAATGTTCCTTCCTACTTTAGCATACTTCCAGGAGAATCTATTGTTCCTTCGTCAAATGGAGATCCCCTTATTAATACACTATTCTCTGAGCCTATAATATTTAAAAAGGACGGTTCTTCTTTAGAAGCCCTATATTCTTCTTATTATAATAGCAAATTTGGATTAATAGAAGCTATAAAAGCAAAATTTGAAAAAGACGAGCCATTTAAATGTTCGTTGCTAGAGGACCCTTATTCTTACCAAGCGTGTATGAATTTAATTAAGTGCAAAAAATTTAATAGACAGAGTAATACTAAATTTTTAAAGTTCTGTCCTAAAACTCTCTCTGGAGGATCATTAAAATGAAAATTTACTCTAATTTTTTACTAGAAGAAAATCAAACTCTACTGCCTTTTAGTAAAAAACAATCTAATAGCTTTAACTACGTTACGTTTGAAAATACAAATATTTTCTCAAATGACGAAGCTAAAATATACAAAGAAAAAAGTACGTCTGGAGAAATTTTTATAGACTCTTTTAACTATAAAACTTTAAAGGAACTAAAAGTAACTAACCAAGGTCTTATTACCTGGGATGATCTATGGATAGACTCTGAAGCTGATGTAAGCATTGATCCAAGGATCGAATGTATTAACTTGCAAAGAAATAGCTTGGTATACGTTAATATAAATGAAGCTAGGCAATACTTGAGAGAACTCAATTTGGAAGGAAATGAAAATTTAAAGTCAGTGACTATTACAGAAGCCCCAGCCCTAGGAGTACTTGATTTAACAAATTGCTCTCAACTAGAAGTCGTTAATTTAGGTTTGTCTAAGAATATAAAAGTATTGAGTTTAAAGAACTGTAGGTTAACAGAGGCTAATTTACAAAATATCCTGTGTTCTTTTACTCCAACAAAAACAGAGTCTGGCAATATAATCCCAGGCATTTTGCCTCCATTTAGAAAAAAGTTTTCTACTCTGCTAGACTTAACTGGTAACGAGATAAATTGGGGTAACAGAAAAATTGCCTCTAAAATTAGGTTATTAGTTTCAAATAATTGGCTAGTTTTATGGGACAACCCTCCTCCTACGAGCGTGATCCCAATTCAAATGTACGCATTCTTCCCTAAGAATATAAAAGACACCGAAATTTCTCAATATTATGGCAGACCTTCGATCTAGATTTATTGAAGACTATGCTGGAGGTCTATTAAACGTCTCCAGACAAGAACTTACAAGCACAGGAGAAGTTCTTTCTCAAGATGGACTATTATCTAATGCAAGCCTTTTTGTGGAAGATGGCTCAGGAACAAAGAGTGGGCTTAAGTTGGGTATTGCTATTGTGGAATCAGTTGACCCTACTACTGAAGAAGGAGTCGTAAACGTAAGATATGCAGACAGAACTTATGCTAGTATAAGAGACTTAAAGATTTTTTCAACGGCCGTTGCCTCTGCACAAGCAGCTTTGTCAGATGCTGCAACATCTTCTATCTCTAACTTAGAAAATGCATTCTTGTTGTTGGAAGAATCTCAGAGAACAAGTGAGGCTGGAGTAGAAACTAGACTTAGTGTCTTTGAAGATAACCTTGATCAAGTAAGAACAATTGTAGGTTCAAATACAGGAGGACAAACTCTAGATGCAAGGGTAGATTCTTTGGAAGCTTCTTTAAATCAAGATACTTCTAATCTTGGAGCTCTAAGAGATATTATTAATAGCTTTGGTCTTTTTAGTAAAGCACAATTTAGTCCAGATGGCCCTGTTGAAACAATAAAATTCAAAGTTGAAAACTCAGAAGAAGAAAAAATTGACGGAACTTACGCAATAACTGGATTAACTGCTAGTACTTCTGGAGGTAATGGTCTAAATGTAACAGTAACAGTCTCAAGTGGCGTAGTTAGCTCTGTTGTTATAGATAATGGCGGAACGGATTTTAAATTAGGAGATAAAATTACTATTGCCGGGTCTAGTACTGGCAACGGCGGAAATATTATATTAGAGGTAAGACAATTAACTATTGTAGATACCGACCTTGGCACCACAGATAGTATTAAGTTTGAAACGCTAGCAGATGAGGTTCAAAAACTTATTGTAAAATTAAACGACGTTATCGATATTTTAAATCCCAAGTAAGCTTATAAAAAAGCCTCTGTTAGTACTGCTTTTTCTAGTCGGATCGCGTAAATTGGCCCAACTTTTTTTAATATAGCAAGAACAATACCTTCTTGTTTGTCTTTTTCTGTAGGGAGCAATTGATCTGTTATATCTTTTAACGAATCTTTCCCTCCCATCATTCGGCCAACTTCTTCAGGTCCGAACACCCACGATAAGTCTGTCTGATCTTCTGTCGCAACATAAAGACCAATGGGTTCGTTTTCTTCAAGTGCTTTTTTAAACAGAGGTATTAAATCCTCCTCCATATAAGAAATATTTTTAAAAATGTTTTTAATTTTTTTGCGAGCTTCTGGTTCTTCAAACATTACATTTTTTCAACTTTTACACCGAGTTGCTGGAGAACATCAATGCCATCTGTAATTCGGTACTCATTACGGTAGTAAACTTTTTTTACTCCCGCTTGAGCAATCATTTTCGAGCAATCTGGACATGGGCTGTGAGTGCAAAACAATTCGGATCCATCTATAGATTCTGAAGATTTAGCCATTTTGACTAGAGCGTTTTGTTCTGCATGGAGGACAAAAGGATTTGTACTACCATCTTCTAGCTCGCAACAATTAGTGTGAAATCCTGACGGTGTCCCGTTCCACCCATGAGCCAAGATACTTCCGTTCTTGACTACAATTGCCCCTACTTTCATTCTTTTACAATTTGAAACTTGAGAAAATAACTCAGCAGTTTTCATGTAAGCTTCTTTAATCTCAGATTTCATAAAATAGGTTCTTCTACTTATTATACCATCTATATTTTTTTATGTCTAATATCTTTAATACCTTGTTCCTCTTTTAAGAACTTTTTATAAGCTTCAAAATCTCTCATGTCCTCTTCTCCTATGAAAACCATGTTGGAGCGGGCTGGACGAACTCTCTTGGTGGGAATTTCTTTAGGCTCTTCTTCCGTAGGCTCAGGGTCTTTAAAAAAGTTTTCTAACTCCTCTTGAGGAATTTTGTATTCTTCTTGAGTTGGTTCTTCCGCTTTAGCGGCCGGTGTTTTTCTTGTTCTTCTAGTGGTCATAGTTTTCTCCTTTTACAACTAGAGCATCCAGCCCATCCTTGTACTCTAGACGGTCCTGGATATAAAGTTCCTGGCGCATCTTGGCTATACCCAGCCTCATAAAGTCCTGGAGCTAACGTAGAACTTTTTTTACTAGCTTTTTCTGCCCATTGCTGCCAACCCCACATGTCTTCGGAGCCATACACGTGAGGATTTTGTTCTGAATTATTTGCCATAGTTGCTCGGGTATTTCTGCTTGGACCTGGATTAACTCTGTAAGAAGACCGTAAATTTTTCTCTTGAGCTAAGGCCCTTTTTACGTAGTCAAAATTTTGTGTAGTTTTATCTCTATAGTCTCTAGAAGGGTTTGATTCCTTCCAAGAATCAAATGGAGCTTTTGAAGCATCAATTGCCATTGTTTCCTTTATTCTATTGGCTCTTTAAACAAAAAAAGCAAATTAGGGTTTAAAGAAAGTTACGTATAACACAATTATCCATGCCTTCTGCAAAAATGAGTAGACCGGGTTCTGAGTCCGGTAGTGTAATAGAAGTGAGCGACGGTTTTGATTTTGGTGATCCAGAGATTTTACCTGTAGAAATCACTCCAGGTAACTTCTTGTATCTTAAAGAGCCTTGTGCTGAGGACCTAATTAAAATCGCAGAAATTTCTGAAAACGAAAAAATTACAGAAATCGAAGCCACGTTGCAAACTATTTGCATTCTTCACTGCCCTCAAGACGGCGGTAAAAAACTTTCGTTGCGAGATGCTAAGCGTCTAACCGCTAAGCAACTAAAGAAAATAGGTGAATCTTTAAGCCTCCTATTAGGATCTGATGAATGAAGATCTTAAAGTTGTAAGAGAGTATAACTATATTATTACTCTGTATGACAAAAGAAAAAGAAAAATTCAATTTAGAGACATAACAGGAAAAGACCTAGAGTTCTTAGAAAGAATTTTAGGAGAAGAAAAAGAAGGTGGTCTTGAACTAAAAGACGCTATCTCTATATTAGAGAGGATAAGCGTAACGTCAATACAGATAAATAAACTTACTAAAAGAGATATCTTACGAGTATTCAAAGCAGTATCTGAGAATATTTTATGTAACTATATACCAAAGGTGAAATGGTTGGAAGTCTGTTATGCTTTGCAAAATAATTCTTTTGTGGCTTTGGAGTTCTTTGAAAATCAACCTATGACAAAGGTTATGGCCATGATTCAGGTCCATCAAAATGCTATTGAGCAATTAAAGAAACCACCACAGGATAAATGACAGACGTTTTAAGACTAAAACTTATTTTTATACTTTGCTCTATAACAACCCAAAAGGACAGAGAGAGGCTAAAAGAATTTGTCCAAGTCTGCTCGTACTATGTCACCGATTCAGATTTTAATAAAATAATGAGAAAGTCTCTAAAAATCTTAGAGTTTCAAAGTTGTGGTAGTGAGAGTTGTCCAGATTGGCTTATGAATAATCTCTTCGATTTGTACAAGAGTGCCGAGGAAGATTAAAGCTTATAAATGGGTGTTTGTTTAAAGGCTTTCTGAAAGGCCTCTTACTTTGTAAAGATTTAATTTATGGCTAATCCTGTAAACATCAACGTAGGTGCTATTAAGCGCCCTGGAGTGTTTGTTACTCAGTCTTCAACTGGTGGATTACCCCAGCCTTTAGCATCTCATGCTATTGGCTATATCTTCGGATCTACACCTACAGATCCGTATGATGATACCCCCATTGATGAGTACTCTGCACTTCAACCGTATAAGCCAACACAAATTGGCTCCCTAGCAGACTTCACCGATAAGATTGGTGGCATTCCAACCGCCGCTAATAATCCTAACTCGATGATTTCTTATGATTCAGTAGGTGCATTTTTTGAAAACGTCGGTGTAAATGGTATTCTATACTATACCCGCGTAACTCCAACTCCTGAGACTAAGGTTGTTGTAACCAAAGGCGCAGGCTGGAATCTCTTCTCCTTGAAAATTGGCGGAAGATATTTTGGCGATACTTCCCTCGGAATCAACGATTCTGATGGTGTAGAAATCAGAGTTATTACTACAACTGCTCTTGATGCTAATGATAACGCTTTTGATATTGTTGGATATTTAAAGAACAACGACCCCGATTTTGGAACTTATTTCAGAATCGAGCAAGATGAAGAAGAGGCTAAAGAAGCAACATTTAGAATTTATTCTAAAGACGTAAGATCTCTTCCTGAAATCGACACTTTTAAAGCTTATCAGATCTCTGATACTGCTTATGCAACACCAACTGATGCTGGTACCATTAACTTTTATGTTCCCATCAAAGAGTTGGCTCTTCGCTGTACTTCTAGAGACGTAGCTACTAACGAACCTATTAAGTATGTATCTGGTGGAGCATTAGGTAACTTTATCGAAGCCGCTTCTGTTTCTACTAATACTAACGGAACAGCTTCTTTCCAGCATAACCAAGGCGCCGGTACTAATGAAGGTTGGGTAAACCTTGTTGATATTGATGCTCTTGACGTTGGAACTGACGCCGTTGCTGCAGGTGACTTAATTGTATTTGAGGGTATTGACCCTGGAGCTGGTAACTATGTAGGAACTGGAGACATTGCCGATGTTGGTAATGTTGCTTATAACACAGTCTATAAAGTTCACACAGTTGATGCTGCTAATAACAGAATTAAGCTTCAAGATCCCGCTCAAAATACCGCGGCAATTCTTGACTTTACTGGCTCTAATGCAACTATAGTTGTAAGAGTACGTAGACTTGTCTATAACGTAACTAAGGATATTGTTGGTGGTTCTGTTGCTGATTCGGCCCCTGTTACAGATTCTGATGTACAAGGTGTAGTTGCTCAGGCTCTTGAGGATTTCCTTGTTGACCAAAAAGTCTATGCTAGCGCTTCTGTAATCCCTGATGATGTGTATGTAGCCGTTTCTACTGACGAAAGAGTTGGTAAGCTTGGCCACAATGCCCTTCCTGACATCGGATCTCAGTACTATCAGTGGGATGCTTCTGGTACCGCTTTTGCTGTTAGCGCAACTGTTCCTAACGGATCTGCTACTAGCGTAGGAAGCAACATCACAAGATCTGGATATCTTCCTGATACAGTTCAGGTATTCTATCTAAATATTGCTGGCGAGAACAGAGCCATTATTGCCAACGGAGCTAATCCTTCTGAACTTACTAATAGCGTAAGAGATTCTATTAACGAGATTCTTGAAGAAAAGAATATCAACGAGTTCTATAAGGTTGAATCTATTGCCGTTGACTATTCTGGCTTAGGAGCTAATAACTTTGCCCCTAACAACGGACTAGCTATCAGCACTTCTCCAGCAACAGCCGGTACCCCTGCTCTAAGACCTTCCAACGACGGAAGACAGCTTACAGGAACGGTTGAAGTTACCTCTGGTGCTACAACAATTCAGGGTACAGTTTCTGATGAAGTGGCCGGTAATATTACTGACCTTACGGCAGTCGGTGTTCTTACTGGTAGCGGAACTAATTTCCAAGCCATCGCGGCTCCTGGAACTAGAATTTTAGTTAATAGCGCAACTTATGAAGTAGTAGAAGTATATAATGCTACTACAATGCTTGTTAAGAACCCAGCAGCAACAACGTTTACTGGCGCAACTTACAAGTTACGCACTGTTGCTACTAAGTTCACTGAAGAACTCAATGAAGGGGATCCTGTTGTTATCAACGGATATCGCTTTGAAGTTGCTTCTGCTGTTACTCGTGACGACCAATTTGTTGTTACTAGCGCTCCTACATTCACTGTATCTTCGACAACCGTAAGCCTAGACAGCTCTGCTGCTAATGGTTTCTATCGTCATGATTACATCCTAAGACTTAAGATCACCTCCAAGAACGGAATTCCTTCTCCTGTTGTTGCTGGACTTAACCGCTATGGTATTAAGGACACTAACATCGCGAGAATTGGCTCATTGGAAGAGGCCCCAGACTTTGCTAACTATAAGCTTAGTGCTAAGTCGAGAGCACAGGACTTCGTTTATGCTATTGAGCAAGGTATGGGATCTGGTCTATACCAGCCTGGTTTCCTTTTTGCTCCTGAAGCATACGGAAGCTTTAAATCTCAAGTTGGTGGATTGACAAAGAGTGGCGCTAGAGAAGAAAGAGTTAAGGTAACTCAATCGCTTCTAAGAGCCGCTGAAGGTAAGCTTGGAGAGACCGAAGGTATCTCTGGTACTCAGCACATTGCTCTAATTGACTGCGGAGCCGATGAAGAGAGCCTTAGCGAAGTTCAAGATGAACTAGCCTACATCAAGAGAACAGCTGGTGTACCTTTCGGTCACGCCGCATACTATGCTCCTTACATCAAGAACCTTGCCGGTCGTTTCGTACCTCCAAGTTCTTACATTGCCGGTATTGCATGTTCTAGATACAACAACGAAGGATTCCAACAAGCTCCTGCTGGTGCAAGATATCCCCTAAGAGGCGCAACCGACCTTCGCTTCGATATCACTGCTCAACAGCAAGAAGTTACTTATCCTCTAGGCCTCAATCCAATTAGAAGCCTACCTAACAGAGGAATCGTAGCTTGGGGTGCAAGAACAATGAGCTCCAACCAGCTCTTTAAGTTCGTTAATACCAGAGCAATCCTTAATGTTCTTATTGACGTCTTATCGAGAAGCTTCGACGATATCCTCTTCGAGCAGATCGACTCTGCAGGAACACTTTACTCCAGAGCCAAGTCTATTGCCTCTCAGGTGATGGGTCAACTCTATCGTCAAGGTGCTCTATTCGGTGCAAGACCAGAACAGGCTTATCTCGTAGTTTGCTCTGATGCAAACAACGCTTTAACCGACCTAGAAAATGGAACTTTAAGACTCGATGCTTATGTGGCCACATCGCCAACTCTTGAGCGTCTAGTTGTTACTGTAGTTAGAACACCTGCTGGTCAGGTTGCTCAGGTACAGGATACCTTCTCTAGAAACGTTGATAGATTTGATTATCTACTCAATAACACAACCATCTGATCCTGATGACCGATAATAAAGAATTAGTTTTAAATTCAAACGAACCTCTATCTTCTCAACAACCTAAGAAGGTTGTGCACATCGAGATGTTCAAGGCTGGTCCTCAGATCAGCTCCACTGGGCAGAAGATGATGTTTACTGAGGAGGATTTAGATCAAGTTGTCGGAACTTATTCTCCAGAGCAGCATGAAGCTCCTCTGATTATCGGCCATGATCAAACTGATTCTACCCCCGCATTAGGCTGGGTAAAAAATCTTTGGAGAAAGGGTAAAAAGCTTTGGGGTAAAGTCGAACTTACCCCTAAGGCAGAACAACTAATTAAGGACGGAGTGTTTAAAAAAGTAAGTAGCTCCTTCTACTTACCCGAGGCGGAAACTAACCCCCACCCCGGCAAATTGGCACTCCGCCACCTTGGATTAGTATCTATTCCTGCTGTAAAAGGCTTATCTGCTTTTTCTGAAGGTGAAGCTAACGACGAAAAAATCATTGATTTAGTGCCTCAATCGGGCAAAACCGTTATTTCGTTTAAAGAAGCCCTAGAAACAAACAACTCTACTATGACTAAGAAGAAAATTTCTGACAAAGTCAAAGAGGTCTCGGTAGATCAGAATGTTGATCATGCCGAGGGTTCGATGACCGTCAATATCAACATTGGTGGCGGAAAGCCTACAGTTTATGACGACTCCGGTAACCAGGTTAGTGAAACCGGAGCTCCTGCTGACTACCAGATGGAGTACGCAGACGACGAGGAAGAGAAAGAAGAGATGGCCCCTGAGGCCTCTGGTGAGGAAGAGAGCGATGATATGGGTCTAGAGGAAGAGAGCGATGATATGGGTCTAGAGGAAGAAGGTGGCGAAGAAGCCCCTGAAGCTTCTAGCGAAGAAGAAGCACCTGTTGAAGAAGAAGGAGGCGAAGAGCCTGCTGGTGAGGAGGGCGAAGAAGATATCTCTGGTGAAATGGAAGATAACGACAAGAAAATTGCCTCTCTAGCCGCCGAATACGAGGAAGACGAGCTCTTCCAAGCATTGGCTCTCAAAAAACAAGCTACCTCCATGATGGAGAACAACATGTCCTACGCTGAAGCGGAAGGGGAAAAGAAAGAGGAAGAGGAGGAAGAGAAAAAGGAAGAGGCAGATCACGCTGAAGAAGTAGTTGATAATGCCGAAGATAAAATGGAAGAAAAAGAAGAGGAAGAGAAGAAGGAAGAGGAAGCGGATCACTCTGAAGAAGTAGTTGATAACGCTGAAGAAGAAAAAGAAAAGGAAGAGGAAGAAGAAGAAGAGAAATTTGATATGGCCAAAGAGGTTAAAGAAGAGAAGAAAAAGACTGCTGACCACACTGAAGAAGCTGCACCTCTGGCTACCGAATCTCTAGATCATGGCGAAGCAGCCATTGGAGATCAGAGCATTGACACCCTCAACGCTCGTGTAGCCGAACTCGAGGAAGAGCTTAATAAGCAAAGAAAGCTTGCTCGCGAGAAAGAGATTTCTTCGTTTGCTGAAGGACTTTATGAGTCTGGAAAGCTCACAGAACAAGTTGTACCTAAAGGTGACCTTGTTCGCTTCATGGAGACTCTTAATTATAAGAACTCTGTGAATTTCTCAGAAACCGGAAAGGCCTCTCAGTTTGACTTCATGCGCGGAGTACTTGAGTCGCTACCTTCCATGGTTTCATTTGAAGAATTTGCAACACCAGCTTCTGCTCCTAAGCAATCGAAGTCGGTTGAGCCTAATGCTTCTGGATACGTTTACGATCCAAACACCGCAAACATTCATGCTGATGCGTTATCTTACGCCGAAGAGAATGAATGCGATTACTTAACAGCTGTTAAGTTTGTTATTAACAACAACTAAGGTAAATACTAATGGCAACTGACCCACGTTACATGTCTTTTGACCACCAGTATGTCGAAACCGTGTCGACCAGCAATACAATCGCTGCTCACCGTTTCGTAACTCGTGCTGGTGCATACCCCGCTAATGACGGCGATTTCGCCGCTGGCGTTTCTATTTATGATGCTCCTGGTGCTGGACAACTCACCGCCAAGGGCTATCAAGTTGACGACGGCTCCAATGTCGTATATGAAGGTCAACTCAATCCTTCCACTACCCCTTCTAAGCCTGGAGTATTCCTCTATCAGGGTCTTCTCTCCATCGTAACTGAAGGCATTGCAATCGTTGAAGTTGACGCAACCTCTACTGCGTTCACTGTTGACGATCCTGTATATGCTTCCGATTCCGGTGAGGCCATTGCTTCTGGTGGTGCTGGTACTAACTTCATCCTTGGCCGCGCTCTTGATACTTCTACTAGCACAACCGCTGGTCAGTATATCAGAGTCAAGCTTGGTTCTGAAGGCGCTTCTTGATAACTAAAGGAGAATATTAATCATGATGAATCTAGATCAGGTACGCGTAATTGACCCTATTCTTACGCAACTCGCCCAAGGTTACAAGAATGCTGAAGGCGTAGCTACATTTTTTGGTCCCGCGGTATCTATGAATACTCGCGCTGGTCGCACACTCGTTTTTGGTAAGGAAGCATTTGCTGCTCAGTCCTTCCTCCGTGCTCCTGGAACTAATATCCAAAAGATCCAGAATGAGTTCGGAACACGCTCGTTCGCTCTCCGTCAGGAAGCGATCAGCTGGGAAATTGCTGAGGAAGTAGCTGCTGAAGCCAAGAATGGATCCGCTCAGATTGACCTTCGTCAATATGCTGCTAAGGACGCTGCAAATCGTCTCATGCAGTCCTGGGAAGTAACCGTTGCTGGTGCCGTCACAGACTCCACCGTATATGAAACTTCCTGTGTCTTCGACCTTGCTACTCGCGCTAGTGGTGCTGACCAGTTCAACCAGGCCACCTCTGACATCGAAGTTCTAATCGATGAAGCTAAGGAAGCTGTTCGCGCTCAGATCGGTACCTATCCTAACAAGATGGTTATCAGCCCTGACTCTTTCAACGCTCTCAAGCGTAACAAGAGAATCAGAGACTTCATGCAGCGTGGAGTACTCGTCAATGAGGCAACTCTTGCCAACATTTTCGGTCTTGACGAGATTCGTGTTGCACGTCGTCTCAAGCTTAACCAGTCTACTGGTGCTCTTGAGAACATCTACAACAACGTAGCCGTTCTCTTCTACCAGCCTTCTGGTGCAACCGATGGTTTTTCTCCTGCAATGGATGCTAACTACGGTAACCCTGCCTTTGGATACACCTACACCCTTGCTGGTTATCCTATCGCCACTCCTGAGCGTTTTAATATTGAGAGAAGGGTGTTTACCGGTGACATCCTTGTTGAGCGTTCCTTCGAGCTCGTCGGCATGGGACAAAATGGTAAGGTTGGCGCTGGCGCTATCCTCACCAACTGTGTTGCTTGATATATTATCTACAACCTAACAAAGTGGCTAGTCTTCGGACTAGCCCTTTTTTTGTTTAAAGATTATAAACACAGCATTCAATTAACATGGCTAAATTGATAATTTACATGGCCCATGATAGAGATAATGGGAAGTGCTATTTTGGAAGCACTTTTCAGCCACTAGAGAAAAGAATAAAACAGCATATCTACTACTCAAAGAAGAAAGCTAGAGGACACTTTTATAGTGCTTTGTCTAAGAGGCCAGATAGGTTCTTTTGGCTAAAGATATCAGAACACGAAGCAGACTGTAAAGACAGGAGCATAGAGGATAAAATAATTAAGACGTACTGGGGGCAAGACTGGTTATATAACCAAAACCCCCAAGCTGTAGGGTTTGCAACTGGAGAATATAATCCTAATCAAACTCAAGCGTGGAAAGATTTAATGAAAAAGAGATTAAGCGGAAAAAATAACCCTATGCACGGCAGGGGACTTAAAGGAAGTAGAAATGGAATGTTCGGCACTGCTCCATGGGAAAATCGAAATGGAAAGGGCAATAGAGCGGTTTGGAAAGAAGCAAAAGAGTTATTTGAACTTTGGAATAATAACAATAGGCCTGGGGCAAGAAAACTAGAAAAATTAACTAACGGCAAATTTACTCTTTCAAACTTGATAGGAATACATAAAAAATTTAGAAGTGGCTGGAATCCCTCCACCGATGAGAAATACCTGAGCTGGTGCAATCCTCTCCCCAGCCCTTTTTGTTTAAAGTAAAAGGAAGAAAGATATAAGTTTATGCCAGGTCCTCAACCGCCTAGAGACATATACGGAGTCGCAAATAATTGTACCCCA
>Ga0208645_1001258_pt1 | contig 22807 bp, 22 predicted proteins | sample VirMetDEL_Sep_01_FD_184519 | JGI IMG/M metagenome (GOLD analysis project Ga0208645, IMG submission 184519) | Aqueous microbial communities from the Delaware River and Bay under freshwater to marine salinity gradient to study organic matter... | ecosystem: Environmental > Aquatic > Marine >... | reverse complement strand
ATATATAGTAGGAAACTGGGGAGTTTTGGGACTATATCTCAAAAATCCACAGAATCCGGATTCGCACTATAATAGTGCGTATATTTTTCAAAAAATAAAATTCGTCAAGACCATAAAAAAATAGATAAATTTTATGGTCTTAAATGTTAAAAGATAAAATCAAAATGCTACTCTAATTCAATCACAAATTATTTTAATAGTGGTAGGTCTTTAAGACTGACTAATTTTCCGGCTCTCACAACTTTGCAGATAGCCCAAGCGTTACCTACATTCGTCTTGTTATGTAGTTTATATTTAGAGGACGCAAACTGGTTCAGGCTGGGATAGAAACTCGTGGCTACCGGTAGTTCATCAACGACATCACATATACTATCTGACATCTTATTATAGTAACCCCTATAGGTATTACCACCCTTGACTTTTAACTCTATAAATTCTGCGTTATTGAGATAATTCTTGAGGGATTTTCTTGACCCTTGATTCGCAGTTCCAAAGAATTGTCTTATATCCTTTTCATCTGCTTTCAAGTATAATTCTTTCTGTCTCTTATATACCGGTGTTGTAAATAGCCAGTTATCATTTTCCTCGTCCTCATCGTCCTCGTCTTGTAATAGTCCATCAAGTTTCGCTTTATAGTCTGTCATACCAAGACAATTGCATACCAGTTCAGAATCAAGATTTTCTCTCTGGATATACGCTTTAACCTTTTCAACTTGTTGCTGTGCTACACCTTTTATAATATTGGTTCTTTCGTTATACCATTTTTTCTGTTTTTCAGTTCTTTGTTTTTTCTTTTGTATGGCTTTTATTTTTTTCTCTATTTCTGCTTGTTGTTTTAGTAAAACCTCCTCCTCATCAACCTCCTCCTCATCAGGCATTTCTACAACATCACCACCCCAACCACAATCAAGGCAGTTACCATTTTTATAATTAATTTGGTAACTTGGTAAAATTGCGGAACATTCCATACATTCAACCTCATCAACCACATCAACATCATACTCTTTAAGTAATTGAATGTTTTTCATAAAGGCGATTGGTTGGTTGTTAATAGAATCCGCTGTAAGAGATTCTATCTCACATTCCTCAATCAATACCGGTGTCATTTCTGGAACTCCATCTATAGTAGGAGTCCAAACATATGAGATGATATTCCCAACATAAAGTCTTTGCATCTTTCCTTGAATAAGAACGATTGTCATTTTGTATATATTAGATATTGTCTTTTCTTTAAGTCCTTTTCGCTTAAGTTATTTAATTGATGTTATCTGATAGGCTTGTGAAAATACTTATCAATTTTTTAGATAATGTTTTTCAATTTTCTGACCTTGAAGTTGTGTATTGCTTATGTATTATAATCCTTTGTCTTGTAATAATCAATTTTGCTTTTTTATTTTCTCATCAATTTTTTAGAAATATATAATCAATTTTTCGTCTCATAAAAAAAGGGTTTCCCCCTATTTAAGTGTTAAATAAAATACATATCCATTTTTTATTTAATTATTAAAGTAATCTGTTCGCTGTAGCAGTTCGTTTAGTTCATCAAGGTCTTTTTTATACTGGTATAGTGAATTACACACATTCAAATACGCATTTTCATTTTTACTTGATGAAACTTTATCCTCTGCATCAACATTTATAAAGCATATTTTTTGTTTTGATTTTTCTCTCGTCTCGTCCTCAATTTTATACATCATATTAAGCCATTTCTTTTTTCCCTTTTCGTATTGCTCTTTATTTTTATTATAGATACCGGCTTGTAACCAAGCACTTGCTTTACTCATCTTAATAGATGAATCAGAAACCTTACCTTGTAATTGAGAGACCATAGTCATAGCACTCTCATACTGATACTTTGCATCTTGCTGAATTTTATCTCTTGCATCTTGGTAAATTGCGTTCATCTTGCTGTTGTATATATTAGATACTCGTCTTTAAGTTGCTTTGGTTATATATAAATCCTTTCTTTCAAAATAAATCAATTTTTTAATTAATTATTCTGTGGTGATTGGGTCTATACGAAATTGCTCTCTTATTTGCTTGTTATTATGCATATAAATTCTTTATTTAAAAACAAATCAATTTTTTAATTAATTCTTTTTCCAAGACAGAACCAGCAAGTTTTTGCTCTATAATAAAATTCACCAGACATATCCTTTACCGGTGGAAACCCAGTTTGAAATGGATAAATCAATTTACATTTTTTACATCTTATATACCACAGGTTTGTATCCTCGCAGTTTCCGTCAGCGAAAATTGTGTTAAAACCATTAATATCTTTTAATACAATTCTATTGTCCGTCATCTTATATTTTACCTATAATATATTCACTATTTCCCAAATCAATTTTTTTTTAAATTAATAAATAATTTAAGCAGGATAAATACCTTGTCCTCCCATTCGTCTCATAACTCTACCAATTCTTTCATTTTGTCTTGCAATTCCTAAATCACCGGTAGGATTATAAATAGCACCACCACGACTGGTATATCCAGCAGGGAAAATAGAACCACCTCCAACAGGATAAATAGAACCACCAGCCCTAACTGGAACTGCTCGTCTTGATACAGGCATAGCCAATTGCGGACTGCCGTGAATGTAAGGTGTCATTTGTGCTGAATTAACTCTTGCGTGAGGTGACATAGTCATCATATCAGATGAGGGCATAATCATTCGCTTTGAGTGACTCAAGAAACCATCACCACTTTTTTCTGGGGCTGACATACTTTCTCTTGCATAATCTTTTGCAATATCCAAACCACCATAGGCTACCTTTTTTGTTTGTCCTCTTAATACTGCTTTCGCAATATCTTTTTCTCTACCCTCAAGTTTTTCATCAATCAAACTATCAAGTTTATCAAACGCCATTTTCTTACCATCTGCTAACAAATCCTTACCAAGTTTTTTAGCGGATTTTTTCTTACCAATTTGCGATGCACCGGCTTTTCCAAGAGACGAACCTAATTCAGCACCCATCATAGCACCCTCCGGACCACCGATATAAGCACCTATAGATGTCCCAATAGCAGTTGCACCTTGTTCTACAATCTGCTTACCGATGTCTTGGACTACTTTAGATTTAACTGCTTTATCAAGCACCGGTTCAAGTTGTCTTGTTGCTTTTTTACCGATAACTTTTTGACTTGCTTTTCGCACTCCTTTACTTATGGATTTTGCTACACCTTTCAATTTACCACCCTCTTTGGATTTAATAATGTAACCTAAATCCTCAATATCATCAATAGCACTACGAACCAAATCCTTTTTTCTTGGACGACCTCTTTTCATAGGCATACGCATTCCGTAACCCATCTGTCCGTAATGACCCTCAAGTTCCTTACCAGCAAGAGAACCCATAGATGCACCAGCCAAAGCACCAGCCGGTCCGCCGACTAATTCACCAACTCCACCTAAAGCAACCGGTAACCCAACATCAATTAGCGATTTTGTTGCAATTTTTCCCTCTTTACTTGTAAGTGCTTTTCCTACACTTTTACCGGCATCACTCACACCTTTACTAATAGATTTGCCTAAATGTTTCATACTGAAACCCTCACCAGCCATTCCATCACAGGATACTCTCATACCCTTTCCTCTGCGAATAGCAGACATAAGTTTTTTCATTTTATCAGCACCCAAATGAATCAGATGCTTTCCCTCATCAGTAATCATTTTTGGTGAAATATTAATTGCACCTCCAGATTTTAAAGCCCTTTGTTGTGCTGGGGATAGTTTCACAACAACCCCTCCGTGATGAATTGAACTACTCATTATATATTATAGTAATAGAAAATAAATTTGCTAAAGGTATAAATTATAAAATTTTTATATCTTTATAGTCTCATTTTGGTTTGAGAATTTTTAAGAAATTTTGTTATTTACATAACTCTTGCACCGGTTCTGATGTCAATTGTTATTTCTCTCTCAAATTCTACGAAACACATTAGTGTAATATCTACAGGTGACAAGTTTGTTCCAAGCAATTGAACTGCCTTTGCAACTCCGTCCTCTGATGGAACAGAACGAGATGCATCTCCGTAGTAGTATCTGTATAGACTCTGGAAATCCTCGTATGAGATTTGTCCGCTACCAAGAGAGGTTGTTAGTGACCCATTCAACTGGTTACTGCTAACAAGTTGTTCGTAAAAGGTCTCAAAGTTATACTGGAGATTGTTGATGAATAAATTCTTTCCAGAAATTTGAATGTTAAAGTTTCCAAGAGGAATTGGGTCTGGTGTTCCACCGGTAGTAGAGAAAGGTGAAAGCAGAGATGATGATGTAACTCCTACAGCGGTAGTCGTAGCACCAGAGATAGTTCCAGCAACACCATTTTGGGCTTGTGCTAAAAGAGGAACTACGAGGATACTGCGGATATTAGGAATACCATTTGAAACAAGGAGATTGAATGTAGAACCAGCAGTAATACCGGAAAACTGATATTGGAAAATATCGTTGTATAGAACCTTTTTAGTAGGAGTAAGGGAAAGATACCTCTGTTCTGCAATTGGCGACATAGTATAGCAAGGGGCGTATAGTCTTGTGCTGGTAAGTGGTGCTTGAATTTGCTGGGTAAGTTGTGAAAATTGGGTCTTAACAATTGAAAGACCAACCTTGAAATTAACAACCTCACCAAGAGCGGTAGCAGGGGCATCAAGAGGAGATGCAGGTTGTCCTATATCATTAGAACCTACCATAACAGGGTTCGTTCCACCACCTCCAAGAATAACAGGAGGACTTGTAAGAACCATTTGAGATGAGGCAGTTTCTCCTCCACTACCAACAACGGCATTAACCAAAGCACCTTCAAAGAATACTTGGTTAGTGTTAAGGTAAAGTCTCATCGTAGAACCCTTAAGTAAAGGGCATTTGCAGAAAAAGTCGGCAACATCTTTAAGACGAATAATGGATTGGAAAACCAAAGCACGAGAACCGACAGCCGTTTGGATATAAGACTGAAAGGTTTGGGCGAAAGCAGATGACTTTGTTCCTAAAAGACCAGTTTGGTTTTGACTGACAGATGTAAGGGCAAGACCGGTGTTACCAACAACACCAAAGTTAAGGTATTCAATACGCTTTTTAAGACCCTCATTAGACCAGCATCTATAGTCAGTAACAGATTTAAAGCAACAAGTTTGACTATTGATGTTATAGTCTGCAACAGCAGAGGTAGATGTGGCTGTAAGTCCAGATGCATCAATCGTTCCAGATGGAGTAAAAGGAGCAATAGGGTCTGGAGATGGGTCACCGGTAAAGGTAGCAGTTCCACCAATAGTAGATGTTGTGGTTACATCAATATAAGATGTAATATCTACATAAGGGCAGACTCTATTGTTACAGATACCAGTTCCACTTGACGATAGAGCATTTACACCGGAAGGAGCAACTGCGTTATACAACCAAGAACGACTACTATCAGGGCAAAAACCACAAACAGCACCCCAGTTTTCAATATCGGCATCACACCACGATGTAAGTGCCTTAAAGGAGCAAAACAAGTTAAGAAATGGGACTTGCTGTATGATGTTTCCGTTGTTAAATTCACAAGTAAGTGAGTGGAGAATGTTCCAGTAACCATTCTTAAGACCTAAAAACCAATCAAGGTCAGGGGCAGTTGCACTTGTGATAGCAGATGATTCAACTTGCAAAACAAGAGGAATAGCCAAGAATGATTCAGACCAACCAATATATCCACCGGCATTAGCAAGAGGAGTCGTATCCAAAACAATTTGGGACGAGTAACTGCTGTTGTTGTTATCATTCACATAAAGCCAATCCTTTTGGACGAATTCGCTGGAGGACACTTCTGTGTTGATGCTTTCTTCAAAGACAAGATTATCCATTTTATATTATATCATTAGAAAAAATTTTTCGTCTAAAGATATACAAATTTTTCCTTAAGAAATTTTAATCAAAGGTAATATATTTCTTTGGGATTCTGGGTTTGGAGATTTTCAGATTTTTTAATGAATCAGTTGCTTTTCCTAATCTACCATTTTCATAAACTTGTTCTGTTAAACCAGAACCGATTATTCGTTTGTTATTTGATGCTACTTTTTTTGCTAAAGGTTTAAATGAATGACGACCAGATGAACCCTTTCGTAACTTGTGAATATACATTTTATACTATATATTAAGAAAATATTTTTATGCAAAACCTACATCACCCTCATCACTAATAATAAGCAAAATAACGAAATTTGGGTCTTCAATTGCAATAGGATTATTATTCTGGTCTGCAAATTCAACTACAAATTTATTATATTGACCCTCTTGTATGTTAATAAAAATCAACTGATTTGGTGAAATAGTAAATTGTTGTCCGAATGTCGCTTGTGGGCTAAATGAATAAAGTAAATCGTTCGGAACAGCGTAGTTATTGTTTATCAGGTTACATTTCAACAAAAATGATGATAATGGACTCACTTGAGGAACAATATTACTGCTAAATACAATATTACCACTATAAGGTGTTCCAGCACCGGTTTGAACTTGGGCTGGGGGAACACCGGTTATAGTTGCCTCTGCATAATTTCCACTTGCACCGGTAGGATAATATCCGGCATTACTAAATCCCACAATATTCCTAAAGTTATTTGGTAACAGACGGAACATCGGAACTATATTATTATTAGGAACAACCCAAGTTGCACCAGCAGGGTAAGAATATTCACCAGACCCAGTTCCAATAACAAACAAAGTTGCATTCATCAAAAAGGTAGTTAGTTCCACCTTGTATGTAGAGGCGTTTGTTCCAAGACTCAAAAAATAAACAAAGTTCTGGGTATCATTATCAATTAAATAATGTAGGTTCTGAATCATAACAAATTGTAGAAACTCATTTAAGGTGGCTATTGTATAGTAGCCATTTGGAATATTTACGCTATATTCTGTTCCATCTACCCACACATATTTAAAAGTATTATTCTGATTTGCAGATGTAATATTAAAAGTAGAGTAATACATTTCTAACGACGCAAGTGCTAATTTTTGCCCCTTTTGAATAGCAACATTACCGGCAGGAAAGGTGTATTCCAATCTGCTGTTAAATGTGTTAGGAACAATATTACTTTCATTTAAAATCAAAGTTCTCATTTTCTATAGTATATAGAGATAAAATAATATTTTGTCTAAACACTCAATTCTAATAAAAGGTCTAATGCTTGGTTTCGTTTCAATCTACCATCACTCAAAAACTTGACTACAAATCGTCTTAACTCACGAATAACCGATGGATTATTGTTTCCGGCAATATACTGACCTTTCAACATCTCAAATCTTTCTAAATCATCTTTTTCCCCATCTGATATTGTTTTCTTTATTTTTAATGTATCACTCAATCCAGACCCTTGAACTATTTTTTCCCATATTTTTCGTTCCTCAACCGGTATATTATCATACATTCTTGGGTTGTGTTTTCCACTATCCAAGACATCATTCAAATATTCCTTAAATATATCTGATACCGGTATAGGCTTAAATTGTGGAATTCGTCCAAGACTTTTATACTTAACATTCAAAATATCATTATCTTGGAGTTGTTTATTGTGGATTACATATTTTCCAAGTTGTCTATAAGGGGGTAATTTTTTATCTGCTATTCCAGATGCTATTTTCATTTTTGGAACTTTGACTTTTACTTTTGATGCTTTCAATTTACCAGCGATACCAGTCCCAGATTTGGATACAGGTTCTCTTGTTGTCATACTTGATGCACTACTGCGTGGGGGACTAAATACATCTCTCGCCTCTCTAAAAGATGGAGTCATATCTGATACACCACCCATTAATGCCCTTTCTCCAGTAGATTTTGCAGTAGCATAAGAACTTGAATTAATTGCACTTACCAAATCTGGGTTACTAATAGCCATAACTTTATCTTTTACAGCCCTTACTTTTAATTTGGGATTTACACCGGTTTCTTTTTGAATTTCATTATTAATGGTTTTAATTTCTTTCGCATCAACTTTAATCAATTCACCCTCACCACCTACTAATACCAGTTGGTTACTTTGTGCGAGAACTCCGAATGTTTGTCCCTCAACTACACCGGCATACTCAAGTTGTCCCTCAATAATACCGGCTTGTCTCATTTCTGTTCTTACACCCTCAATTAAATCTCTAACTGATGCTAATTGTGATGTTTGTAGTGATGACAAATTATTGACACTATCCTCCACTTTTTTCAACTTATCTGAATCTGTGAATCTATTACTTTGAATGTCATTCAAAAGCATCTCAAATTGGTCTCTGGTTGGTAACCCTTGAATAGAGTTTTGTAATTCTTGGTTTAACTTATACGCTAATGATGGGTCGTCTTTTGCAATTTCATCTAATCTTGCGTATAAACTTTCGTCCGGTAGTAAAGCCTCTAACATACCTAATCTTTCAATAATCGGCTCTGTAATAGCAGTTGATACCTCTGCAAATCTAATTTTCATCGCATTTTCTAATCCAAGAATCTGATTCTTTGTAGGTATAACTGCCTTGAGTTCGTTGGTGGTGTCAATCAATTCATCAAACTTATCTCTTACATAACCAAGCCCATAAGCAGATGCTACTCCCTTACTTGCGTCCAATTCCTCAATAAATTTCTTTAAAAACTCTACAAAAAAGGTGGGTGTTACAAGTCTTACATCATATTTCGTAGAAAACTGCTGTTTAATTGATGGAAATGACATATTTAATTTGAATAATTGGTCTTGTGAGAGTTGAGACACAATAGTAGATGCCTCATCATAAGTAAATCCTAAATCTAAAATGTTTCTCATCGCATCTGATTCTTGTTTTCCGACATCTAAAGCAAGTTCCTCTGCTGTTTTAAGGTTTGCCTCTGGAACAGGTGGGGGAACTCCTAAACGAATATCTCGTCTGGCTCTTGCAATATTACTATCATTTGCTATTGCTATCTTAAGTAGTTGGTCTTGTGTCATAACGGCTTTGTCGTAATCCGCAGGGGTTCGCAAATTGCGTATCATCATTCCTCCATAACCGGCTGATGTATTCATCTTTATATAATATATCAAGAGATTTTTTTTTGAAATATTAAAGTTTTTAAGAAAATGACCCATCTGGAAGTTCAAAAACCTTGTCAAAATCACGCCTAAAGCGTTTAGTCTTGTCCCCCTCCAAGTCTATCATCAAGAAACCGGATTTGTCGGCAGTTGCTTGATTATACATATCCACCAAATCCTCCTTACTAATTCCTAAATCATATTCTCTCATAATCATCGTTAAATTTTTCATACTGGAAACTTGTTTTATAATCAGATATGTCAAGTTACTGCGAATCATTCTTGGAACTGCATAATAACTCTGGGTAATATAGACTAAACTACACCCCTTTTTTCTCGCCCTCAAGAAAAATTGCTCCATCGGTTTTTGGTTCTTTTCTCCTACTAAATCGTCCATTACCAAAAGATTGTTACATTCCTTATCAAATTTGTCTAAATCCGGTAGTCCGTCTTTATCTATCTCTCTCATCTCAAAACCACCAACCTTTTCAAATTTATCACTTAACCAGTTGTATAAGGGTTCATCTTTATTTTTCGTCACGATTATTATTTTCTCAAAGGTTTTAGGCATATTATATAACAGCGATAATAAGGTCTGTGTCTTACCACTCCCAGACGAACCGGTAATAAGCATTCTAAAAGGCAATTTTATGTTGTGAATGTGGAAATAAGGATTGTGTTGTTTAGGTAGAAACTTTTTTGGTATTTTTTCATACCAATTTACTACCTCTGGTCTTGTCAATTCTCCTTTCTTATTCATACTTATATGATATATACAGATAATATTTTAGAAATATATTTTATTTTCTCACTAAATACTATAAACGATGGCTGAATATTCACCACCAACCGAGAATGTAGATGTGTTTAACCCACAAAATTTTCCAACAACAGGAATAAGAGAATTTACCTCCAAAGCCAAGCAATATTTAGACCTAAATTACCTAAAATTCCCAGCAACACAAAACGCCCAAGAGGTATTTAATCAAGGACTAAAGACGATGACAAATATAGAATTTTCAGATGGTTCTACGATGACTACAGCACCGACCGGTTCAACACCTACTTTAAGTCAAGTTCTAACAACCGGTAATGATGCGAATTATCAAGTTATTGATGGAATACAACAATTAAATTTAATACCAAGTGCAGGACAACCTACCACAGGACAGATATATGATGACTCTACATCAGGCACAAGTATTTTGAGAGTAGATAATGGAACAGCCGGTATCCAGATAGGTAACTCATCTGCTAATCCAGTTTCTATTCAAGGAACGAATGTTACTATTGATGGTTTTGTTAATGCAAACACAATTGCAGTTACTTATGCCCCTTTAAATAGTCCGGTATTTACAGGCAATCCTACTGCCCCTACTAAACCGGCATTAGATAATAGCAACTCAATCTCTACTACTGCTTATGTAGATAATGCCGTTTCCGGTAGTGGAATAGGTGCTAATCCATCATTTAATTCTGTTACGATTTCTGGAACTGGTAATGGGTCTGGTATCAATAATATTGTTAATACCGGTGGTTACGCAAGTATATTCGGACAAGGTGGTAGAACCACACAAGGGTCAGGTAGCAATATTGCAATAGGACAGAGTTTTCAAATAAAATTAAATAGTCCGATAACACCAAGTTCCACTAATGCAGGTGGTATAAGATATGAGGTTCAAATGAATTTCTGGAACACAACTAATTTTTACACGACGAGTTTTGACATACTTTTCTTTCCATTTAGATGGGGTGGGTCAAATTGGACGAATAATTCTGCACCTACATCATACGGCATTTATAATGTGAATAATAAGATTAATGGTAACGGCAGTTTTAATTACCAAGATAATCAATACTCACTCTACGGACGACAATATTGGACTTATAATCAGGTTTTTGAGGGTGTATCTGGTGCAAATGGGTATTTGAGAGGTGGAACTGATTATTGCATAATTGAACTTTATATACCAGATGCATCTTATTACTGGTCTGGTTATTGTTTATGTAAGGATTCTCAAATGGCTGAAAACAACGGCAAGGGTGCGAGAATTTTAGTTATTACTACTTAATTGTTTCTATTATTTTAAAATATTCTGTATATATATAAGAAATGAGTGAAGTTCAACCCCCAACTGAAGATGTCCCAGTATTTAATCCGGCTTATTTTCAAACACAAAGCCCATTTAACCAAGTGGATTTAGATTATTTGAATGCGAATTATTTGCAATTTCCGATTTCACAATCCACGCCAGAAATATTTAGTAATGGTTTAAGTGCCTTGAATGATATTGTTTTTTCATCATCTATCAATCAAAGACGGCAACTAACGAATGTAGAAAATATTATTATGACACCTTTAGCATCTGGAGGTGCAGGATATATACAATTTCCAGATGGAACACAACAAAATACTGCCGGTGGTGGAGGAGGTGGTAGTGTTACCAATCCGATGACGAGTAATTTAGATGGTGGAACTTTTAATATCACGAATACAACTACTCTTGCAACTACAAATCTGAATAATAGTTACAATAACCAGACAACTGCCCCTATCTGGTATGATTGGGGTGCTGTATCCCCACAGGATTATTTAGTAGCAACCGCAACGCCAATAGCAGACACACAAGGTAATATTCAATTTTCAGTATCTTGTAAAGACGCAGGAGTAAGACAATCATTTACGATTCAAGTAATCGGTTTTGCAACAAGAGGCGTTATACGAGTGATTAATCATCAATTTGAGTCTGATACACCTATTTTTACTACTTGCAGTTTTGGTAGTGATGGTGTAAATAATGTAATTGCCCTTACTTGTGGAACGCCATCTGCGACTTGTGAAATTCAGTTTAGTGACAATTTTGAGGACGGAGGTGGTTCAGGAACATCTATATCATCATTCATTCCCAAAGCAACTGCAGGAGCAGTAACACTTACATCTACTTTAGCAACAATATCATTAAATAATAGTAGTGGTGGAACATCAGGTAATTGGAATGTAGGAGAGTTGGTTACTGCAACAGACATTCAAACAACCACTTTATCCACTACGAGTGTGCGTAATATTACCGGTAATGACATACAATTTTTAAATAATATTTTTATGAATAGCAACGATATTAAAACGGCAAATGTTATATCCGCTACAAGAGTAAATACAGACCAAATTGGTGATAATGGTTCTGGTGATGTTTCATTACAATCTGCGTTAGATACCAACGGACAAACAATAAGAAATGATGCAGGAGACGATATACTCTTTGCTGACAATATAGACCTTAATGGGAATGATTTGAAAAATGTAGATGAAATAATACCGGTAGCAGGTGGCGATGTAAATGTTAAAGGTGATATTGATATGTTTAATAATGCAATCATTAATGTAGATAATATCAAAACCGATTCTATTTTTGAAAACACTTTGGGAAATGGTGTTGTTATTCACGACCAAGTAAGTATGACAAATAATAAAATTGTGAATTGTGCTGACCCTACATCTAATCAAGATGTTGCTACAAAATTATATGTGGATAATACCGCTGGTTCAAGCGGAGTTCAAAATCCGATGTTAAGTAATTTGGATTGTGGTGGTTTTAATTTGAATAATTGTTCCGGTGTTACCGCTACTACCATTCAAAATATTGATGGTGGTAATATGTTCTCAAAAGGCACATTTCAACACGGAGGTCTTGCTATTGGAGACTTTGGCGTAGGTGGTGACACAATAACCTTTCAACCGAGCGATAAATGGAGTATCAAAAATTTTGGTGGTTCAACGACTTACTTTGAATACGACCAAGCAACGCAAACTTTTGGTGCAAAAACCGGTTCTACGATTGATGTAAATACAGGTGCTATTTTACAGACATCAGGAGGAACAATTAATACAGAACAAGGACTTTTTATTCTTGGTAATAGTGGAACAATTGTATCAACTGCAAATGAATTAAAATATTATGATGTAGGAGGAGCAGACCAGTATTTATATTTTGCCGGTGTTAGAAATAGCACTCCAAATATCCCCAGATTAGTAGCATCAACTTTTCAATTTAGACTTTTTAACCAAGATGCTACTATAAATGCCCCATTAGATACGGCAACAGGTTGGAACGCAGGGTCTAATGGTGCTATAATACCTTTATACGCTTACGACTCACTTGTTTATTCCGTAGGGTTACCGAGTGGTGTTAATAATCACGATAATAATGTATTTCCTTATAGTGGTTATTTGACAGGTGTAGGTATCAATAATGGTTCTAATCTTGGAGGTTGGGTTTGCACCGGTATCGCAGAGGTAGAGTTAGTTTATACAAATATATCAGTAACAAATGCGTCGTTTGTTCCCCCAGTTCTAATAGCGTCTGCTGGAAATACTTTTACAAGTGAATCAGTCCGATTAATACCATCACAATACGCAAGAGCGGATTTTCCAGCAAAACAGGGTATTGAATTATCACTACGATTAAACATAAGTGGTGCTGATACGATTGATATACAAGACATACAAAACGCATCTATTAATGCAAGTTCCTATCTAATAGCAGAAATACCGATGATTTAATTTCTCTCTCTAATATATAGATAATGTTAAGTGAGACATTCTGGATAGCATTTGTAGGCACGATGACCGGCTTTTTATTGAAACTTGTGAGTATGGCTTATAAAAGCAAATGTAAAGAATGTTCGTTATGTGGGTGTATTAAGATAGTTAGAGATATTGATGCTGAAACAGAGGAACACGAATTTGACCGGTTAAATCCTCCATTAAATAGGAGTCCATCAAATAAAAATATTGATTTAGTTTAGTTTAATTTAAATATTTAGTAAATATATAGATTAAATGTCAGAACCGACGAATAAAAAACTTTATGAAAAAGTCAAGAAAATGGCTGATGAAAAGTATAAGAAAAACTCTGCTTATAAAAGTGGTTATATTGTGAAAACCTATAAAGAGATGGGAGGTAAATATAAAGGAGAAAAGAAAGAAAAAGAGGGGTTAGACCGGTGGTTTGCTGAAAATTGGACTGATATAGGCGATGGTGACTATCCGGTTTATAGACCAACAAAAAAGGTTACAAAAGATACACCACTTACCCCAGATGAAATAAAACCAAGTAATCTGAAAAAGCAGATAAAATTAAAACAAGAAATAAAGGGTAAAAAGAATCTACCGAAATTTGAACCTAAAGAGGGAACAGGATTACCGGCTGGTGACATAAAAGTATTACTGGATAAATCGTATGAGAAAAAACCAAGTGATTATGATAACTATAAAGTGGATAAAAAATTATCCGGTCAAAGAGTCCAAGTATATTTCAATCCAGAAATTAATAAGGCTGTAGTAGTGCATCGTGGAACTGCATCAATTCAAGATTGGGGGACAAATTTAGCGATGTCATTCGGTCACAAAGGAAAACGATTTAATCACGCAAAAAAGATTCAAGACCAAGCAGAGGAAAAGTATGGTAAAGATAATATTATTACGATGGGACATTCACAAGGAGGTCGGTGGGCTGAATTATTGGGACGAGATACAAATGAGGTAATCACACTTAATAAACCTACATTACCTATTGACTTGATAAAAGGCGATAAAGTTCCAGAAAACCAGACTGATGTTAAAACCGGTAAAGACCCAGTAAGTATATTTAGGGTATTACAAGGAGGTAATGAAATAGAACATATTACATCACCGATGTTGGCTAATCCGATTTTGGAGCATTCTGTTGAGGTTTTGGATAGAATACCTCACGAACAAATAATAGGTATTGAAAACATACCAGAAGAAACTCTTGAAAGTGCAGTAAAAACCGGTGATGGCTTATATAAGATTCTTCCATATACATTAAGACAAGCAAAAAAATTAGGCGTAATTGTCAAACCCTCTAAATTAAAAAATAAAAAGATTGATGTATTCAAAGATGGTAAAAAAGTAGCATCGGTAGGTGGAAAGGGTTACAAGGATTATCCAACTTATTGGAAAACAGAGGGTAAAAATGTAGCCGAGAATAGGCGTAGATTATACAAAAAAAGACACGAGAAAGATAGACACGAGGTTGGAACTGCCGGATATTATGCCGACCAGTTACTTTGGTAAAAAATAAAATATTTAGTTAATATATAATAGAATGACGAAATGGACTGATTTTGTAAAACAATTTAGTAAAGAAAGAGGTATCTCTTACAAAGAGGCGATGTCACACCCAGATGCAAAAGCCGGTTACAAATCCGGTGGTAAGATTCATTTTAAAAGTATGAAAGAGGTTAAGCACGAATTTCAACACCCTAAAGAATTTGTTGGGGGTGCTGTATATTTAGATAGTCAAGGACAACCTCACGGCGTTGGTTCTGATAGACGAGGTGGTGCTGTTACTCAAGGCGAGGTTATGAAACACATTACTCACAGAGGTAGAGGCAGACCACGAAAGGATACATCAGTAGGTCACGCAGAGGCACAAGCAGTTCAGGATATTGCTGGTAACTGGGTTATCCCAAGTAAGATGAAAGCCGATAAACAAACACCGGCACATCAGAATCCATCTTTGGTATCGCATAAAAGAATCAAGAAAAATATGCAAGACCTTGCAACCAAAGTAGAAAATATTGTGGATAGAGTTACTCACAAACCAGATGTAGCACCGGAGGTTTTGAGTAGAGACCCTTTGATAAGACGCAAAGGGCAACGAGTTGGGGGTAGTTTAGCATCTGCCTTAAGACACGCTGGAAGTTCAGATGTCGTTCAAATGGGACAAGAGCGTAGTTACACAAGACACATAAATAATCTTGGATTAGGAGCAAATGCAGGTAAGGGCTATATTTCTTTGTAATTTACAAGTGTATTAATATTATTACAATTGTAAATGAAATAACCTTTGGTAAATCTATTGAACCGGTTTGTTGTTTGTTTCTGTTACATTAATAGCATTATCATATACCTCTTGGGGTATTTCCTCATCTGCTAAAACAACTACTTTATGTGGGAATAAATCTCTATTAAACATTCGTCTTTTTTCATTATCAAATATTTTTGCGTATTCCTCTGTTAGACAAGTGACTAAATGGTCTAATAATTTCTTTGTGATTGGAATTGTATTAAGGATTCTGTCTTTAGCAGTTTCCATTACCTCTTTTATTTCCGGTGGAATGGAGTCTCTAAATGATGCGTCCTCAATTTGTAAAAGACCAATAAATAGAACTGATAGTGTATAACCGATAAATAGCCAAAGACAGGCTTTAGTAAGTTGTTTTTGGTCTTTACCATCTTTGAGGGATTCACTAAAATCTCTGTATAAAAGTATGTTTCTTGCATCATCACTTAAGCACAATTTACCCTCTTTGAATTCTACTAAATCCATTATAGCACCTACAAATTGATATAGTAGGACATCATTAGTAGAATCATTTTTATAGTTTTCCGTAGAAATTGCTAAAACTTTTGCGAGTTCCTCCTTATTCTCAATTTTACTCATTTTATATATATACATCAGAAAAAAAATATCTTTATATTGTATATAACGGAATGGAAAAGCCACAACTTTATCGTAGTCCGACGATTGACTTTAGGGGTGAGGAATCAGAATTATTTGAACCTTTAAGCCCAGATGTCATACAAGCACAAGCAGGTAAATACCCTTATAAATCTATTGGTTTTTTTGGAGAGGCTGACCCTACTGCTGATTTGCAACCAGTTCCAAAAAAAGAACCAAGAGGTTATGAGGAGGAAAAATTTTCACACGATAGATATGTTCCTACATCTCACCAAAAAGAATCACCGGTAACATCTGATATGTCCTTTGATGATTTGATGAAAAAATTAGGAGCAGACCAAGAAACACAAGACGCATTAAAAGATATAGACCAGAGTCAGGCAGAGGATTCCGGTGGAGTGGATACTTATGCACCAAACGAGGAGGATATTGACCCAGAGGAGGTAGAGAGAATATTCTCTAAACTTGGTGCGAGTGATGAGTATCACAAGTATTTCCAACAAGGTGGTTCTGTAATACCATTTGCACCGGTATCATCATATCATATGATAGGACAAGGAATATATCCGGCGTAATATATAAAATGCCGAATCGTTCATCTTTAGGAGAAATAAAATATTTAGCATATATATATGAAAACTACAGAAATCAAGAAAAATCAAAACTTAAAAAAGGCGAGACTGACAGCCGGACTTGTAAATGAGGTTCATTACGAGCCAATTATAAAAGAATGCTTTGAGGGGTTTGGTGACATACTACATACAGAGGGGAATAATGACTATTTTGATTGGGAATGTGAAAGTGCTATCTGGGAACTAAAAACAAGGTTTAAGAAAAGCACCGATTTCAAAGATACTATTATTGGTTATGATAAAGTCTGTTATGGGTTAGACCAAATTAAAAAAGGGAAACAGGTGTTTTTGCTATTTGCTTTTACAGATAAAGGGTTATTTTATTGGGAGTTGTTACCAGAGAAACTTACTGCTTTAAAGGTGGATATTAATGGGTGTCATATCAGAAAAGACCGAAAAGAATATCTACACATACCGGTAGATGATTTAGAACATTTGGACGACACTTTACCGATAATGAATCAAAAATATACGGACTTAAAAAGTAAATATGATTTGGGGAGAAAAGTATTTAAAGGGATTACTTGTATGTAACTTGTATTATATAATGTTGGTATATTGTATAATAGATGGTAGCACTAACTAATTTTGAAATAGAGGATATATGTAAGCAAATGCAGTTGCCTATTGTAGGTGTTTATAGTAAAGATAAATTACCAGAAAAACGATATATAGGTAGTTATTATGTTAATTTGGAAGACCATAATGCTGGTGGGGGGTCACACTGGGTTTTTATGAGAATCTTTCCAAATAAAAAAGCCATTTATATGGACTCATTTGGCGTGTTAGCACCGGTAGAAATAAAGGACTTTTTGAAACCTTTTAGACCCTATGCTACAAATAATAGGCATTTCCAAGATAATAAAAGTAGTATGTGTGGCTACTTTGATATTGCTTGTGATAAATTTTTTGAATATGATGCAAACAAAAAGAAATCGGTTGATGAAAATTTTGACGACTTTCTCAATATGTTTTCTATCAATAAATTAGCGAATGATAAGATTGTTATGGAATATTTAAAGAAATAATATATTTAGGCAAATCTATATAAAAATAATCTAATATCTATATATAGCAAAGAAATGAGTGAATCTACTGAACCGAAAAAGTATTACACCCAGAGTGTCAAGAAAGCAATCTATAAATACAGAGAAAATAATAGAGATAATTATAATGAGAGACAACGAAATTATTATGCTGAAAAAACCTCAAATGAGGAATGGAAAGCAAAATTTAACGAGCGATGTAAAATTGCGAATCAAAAATACCGGAAACTAAAAGCAGAGCAAAACCCACCTAAACCCAGAGGCAGACCAAGAAAGGTTTTACCTATAGTTCCAGAAAGAACTGATAACGAAATTTTTTCTGCTGTTAGTGTATAAAGAATGCGAGAAATATGCTATGATTGTATGAAATGGGGTAGTTTTACAGACCAAATGAAAGCATTTAATAGGGAACACAATACCAATCATACTTTAGAAAGTTTTGCAAAATTGGTTTTATCCGGTAAAGGAAACTTTAGGGAACGCACAAAGGACAGAGCCAGATTCTACTTGAATGTAATATTGAAAAAAGGAGGTTCTACTTACGCACACAGGTTAGCAAGACGAACAAAAAATACCTTTAGTCAAATAAATGATGCCTTGAATAGTCCAGAGGCACAGAAAGTAGGAGAGGTTATGACTGAAATGGCGGAGTTCGGTCTTGGTGCATAAACGCAGTAACATTTGATAAATGGAATACAGGGTAATTGTATTTATCAAAAAATTGAAAAATTGAAATGCTTTAGGGATTTATTAGAATATCAAATATATATTTTAATAAAAAATTGATTTAAATAAATTATATATATAGTATATATATAAAAGATGCCGAGACGACAATTTCCAAGATTAAGGGGTTTAGCAAATAATCGCCGTAGATTACTTGAGTATGTTGGATATAGTTCCATCAGAACTTTCAGACGAGACAACGACGGATATAACACCAACGACCAAGCCTATAGGGATATACTCAATCTATACAATCAACAACAAGACTTATTAGAAAATCAAATACGAGACGAACGCAGAGCATTACAGCAACAACAGAGAACAACCAATAGACTAACAACAAATTTGATGAGACAAGTCAGAAATCGTATTGAGACACCATCTCAAGCAGAACAAACCATTAATGTGGATTTGAATGCATTACGAGACTTGAGACCATTATTTAACCAATTGATACCGGAACTGACAAACAGAAATAGGAGAATGTATATGAAAAGCGGACAAAGAATTTATATGTTGAATTCTCAAACCATTCCCAGATTGGAGCAAGTATTCCAACCAGAATATATTGTAGAGCAAGTGGATAGTGCGACGGAGATTCTTGTAGCGATTAATGAGGCTGGTGGTGATTTTGATTTGGTATTGTTACCTACTGATATAGAGGGAAACCAACAAGTTGAGGGTGGATTGTTTCCATTCAATCATTTATTAGATAAAGTGGATTTGAGGAGATATGCAATATTCCACAAAAATACTAATTGGGGTGATGAATGTAACGACCACAATTGTCTTATCACATCTTTGAAATCTGCGGATATTGATACTACCGGTGTAGAGGAATATGTGAAAAATCAGTTTGTCCCACAAAAGTATTTGAAAAGTATTGCTGGTGTTATCAAGAGATATATTATTGTAAAACCTTTGTATAGTGATAAAGGTGGTAATAATTTGCGAAAATATGGAGATGAGAAAGACCCAGTATTGAATCTTGGTTTGGTAAAATCTCACTATTTCCTAATTGAACCAACTGAATATACCGGTTATGCAATCCAAAATTACTTTGATGTTTGTGATGAAAAAGACTTTAATATAATCTATAAAAAGCAAACCTATTATAAAAGAGATGCAACAAGAAAGATTGATAGTTTTGCACTTATAAAAATATTATTGGAAAATGAAAAAACACACTTATGTAAGTTTGAGGGATTGGAAATATACAAGATGAATAACTACACAAAATACGAGGAGGATATATTCAAATCGTTAGATTATGATGATGGAATTCACGAGTTTGTGTTTGATAAAAAGGCTGGTGGTATTATTGAGAAAAATGAAAATGGCTGTTTGGAAAGAAACAAACCGAAAGATAAAAATAAAAAGCGTAAAGTATTAGGTATAGATTACTTTGATTTTGAAACATCTACAAAAAGAAAAGATGGGATTCAAGTGAATCACAAACCATATTTGGTGTGCTGTTCTGAACTAAATGGTGGATTTTATGGTGATGATTGTGGTAAAAAATTGTTGGATTATTATACACACAAGTATGGTATAGAATTAGATGATTATCCAGATGAAACTGAATCACTACCGGTATTCATTTTGATAGCCCACAATAGTGGTTATGATTTCAGGTTTCTCTTGGAACATTTTAGTGATATTACTACGATTGAAAAGGGAACTGGATTGATGACTGCAAGATGCACTTACTATTATAGAAAGTATAACAAGTATGCACCTAAAGGTGAAAGAACATCAGTCAAGAAATTAGTGTTTGAGATTAGAGATAGTTTGAAAATGATAAATATGCCGTTAAGTAAATTTGGTAAGAGTTTTGGAATGGAGATTAAAAAAGAGATTCTACCTTATGACTTATACACAGAGGAAAATATAGCAAAGAAATTTATTGATGTTGATGAGTGTTTATCATTCCTACCGGAAAACTTACATAAGGAATATTTGGCGAATGTAAAGGCTTGGGATTGTTACTACAACAAAAAGAAACAGATTGACATTCTGATGTATTCTTATATGTATTGTAGAATGGATTGTGCTGTTTTGAAACAAGGTTATGAAAAATTCAGACAATTATGTTTAGATGCAATTAACTTGGATATATTAGACCACATTTCATTAGCAAGTGTGTCAAATGAATATTTGGTAGTAAATGGTTGTTATGATGATGTATTGAAAGTGGCTGGTGTTCCGAGAGCATTTATTCAGAAATGTATTGTAGGTGGTAGAACTATGACTGCTGAAAATAAAAAATATAATATTCAAGACAGACAATTAGCGGATTTTGATGCGGTTAGTTTGTATCCAAGTGGTATGGCGAGAATGAAAGGGTTTCTGAAAGGAAAACCAAAAATCATTACCGGTAAGTTCAAGCCAGATTCTTATGATGGATTCTTTGTATGTATCAGAATCACAGATGTGAAAAAGCATTTGAAATTTCCATTATTGAGTTATATAAATGATAAAGGTGTGAGAACCTTTACGAATGATATGGCTGGTAGAATTGTATATATTGACAAGGTTGGTTTGGAGGACGCTATCAAGTATCAAGGAATTGAATATGAATTTGTGAATGGTTACTATTATGATGAGGGACACAATCCTACTATCAATAGTGTAATCAAGCATCTATTTACAGAACGCTTGAAATACAAAAAGCAAGGAAATCCTTTGCAATTGGTATTTAAGGAATGTATGAACTCATCATACGGAAAATCTTATTTAAAGCCAATAGATACCGATAACGACTATGTTAAAAACGATGACTGGTTAAAGTTCATTAACCGAAATTTCAATTTGATAAAACAAGCCACACCATTAGCAAATGGAAAAGGCTACAAGGTTACTTGTCAGAAACCGGTCAATAGACATTTCAATAACGCACAAGTAGGCGTTGAAATATTGTCAATCACAAAACGAATTATGAATGAGGTTATGGTATTAGCAGAGGACTTGGACTTGGATATATTTTATCAAGACACAGATAGTATTCATATTGAGGAAAAGAATATTAAGACATTAGCCGATGAATATGGAAAGATTCACGGACGAGACTTAATAGGTAAGCAAATGGGACAATTTCATACTGACTTTGACCTTGATGGGTCTGTGGGTGACATCGTGGCTGTCAAGAGTATATTCTTGGGAAAAAAGGCTTATGTGGATAAACTGAAAAGCAAGGACAAAGATGGAAATGATATTTATGGCTATCATATCAGATTAAAAGGTGTGCCGGAAAGTAGCATCAAATATAAAGCCGACCAAGACTATGGTGGTGATGTTTTCAAGATATATGAGGAACTATTTGCAGGGAATCAGATTGAGTTTGATTTGTTAGCAGTCAAACCGAAATTTGAATTGAAACGAGATATGACTATAGTCAGTAAGAGAGAGTTTAAGAGGAAAGTGAAATTTTAAGATATATTATTTAATGTCTAAAACTACTTAAACAATTGAGATATATAATATATATAATAAGATGACGATTGACTACTATGATGATGCATTTTTAAAGACTTGTCCTCAAGAGGTAATTCAGGAATTATATTGTAATCAATATGACGAGAGCAAAAATATTCCAGCAATAGATAGGGAATGTGGTGAATATGGTAATGGAGTTTGGTTGTATAAATTATATATCTATACCGATAAAAATGGAATGACTGATTATTCCAAATATTTTGTAAGAATATGTTAAATAATTTGTGATTGAATTAGAGTAGCATTTTGATTTTATCTTTTAACATTTAAGACCATAAAATTTATCTATTTTTTTATGGTCTTGACGAATTTTATTTTTTGAAAAATTTACGCACTATTATAGTGCGAATCCGGATTCTGTGGATTTTTGAGATATAGTCCCAAAACTCCCCAGTTTCCTACTATATAT